>PPFU01005661.1_pt1 | contig 50411 bp, 45 predicted proteins | sample 1535991 | NCBI WGS metagenome assembly PPFU01 (sample SAMN04901290, study PRJNA319586) | Hypolithon metagenome, whole genome shotgun sequencing project. | isolation source: Antarctic Hypolithon | place: Antarctica: Miers Valley | collected 2014
GAGATCGTGCGGCGTCATGCGCTCTACACCGAAATTCTGGGCCTACTGTGAATGAGGGGACAACTCAGCTCCTTCCCCTCTCTTATAACGTGCCTCTCACAGCATGAAAGCATCCTGTGGCACCTCGACCTGTAGTTTCCTGGCACTCACCTACCCGCTTCCCCATGAAACTCCGCAGCAACTCACTCCGCGACGGCCAGCCTATCGACCACGTACACGCCTTCTGCATTCCCACCGCTGATCCCGACGAGGGGCCGGTGGAGATGGGCCGCAACATGAGCCCCCACCTTGCCTGGGAAGAGGTGCCAGAGGGCACCAGGTCTTTTGCCGTGCTCTGCGTGGACACCGACGTGCCCGCCGACGGCAGCAACGCCAATCAGGAAGGCCGCACGATCCCGTACGACGCCGCGCGGCAGGATTTCTACCACTGGGTGCTGGTGGATATTTCCCCGGCCCGCACCGTGCTTGCCGAGGCGCAGGATTCTAACGGCGTCACGCCCCGGGGCAAGGAAACCGGCCCTACCCCGCACGGCCTGCGCGGCCGCAACAGCTACACCGAGTACTTTGCCGGTGATGCCGACATAGCAGGCACATATGCAGGTTACGACGGCCCCTGTCCCCCCTGGAACGACGAACGCATCCACCACTACCACTTTACCGTGTACGCGCTCGATGTGCCGTCGCTGGGCCTTGAAAACGACTTCAGCGGCGACGAAGTGCAGGCGGCGATAAAGGAGCACGTGCTGGCAGAGGCCTCGATCGTGGGCACGTACACCCTCAACCCGGACGCCCGGCTGTAGCTTTTTTGGGCGCTACTGCGTTTGCGCGAGCAGCCGCTGTACAAAGCCCGCCTCGGGATAGGCCTGGGCGTAGTGCTGGAGCAGGCCTCGGCTTTCCGATAAGCACACGCCTCTGATGACGCGCGGCCAGACCGATTCCGGCACCTCTACAGGCTCAACCCTTTCGATGCCGCTGTTCTCTGGGGCTGGATGTGCATACACGATGGTGTCGATGCGTGCCTCGAGCGCCGCGCCCATGCACATCACGCAAGGCTCGAGCGTGGTAACGAGTACGAGGTCGCGCGCATTTTCTGGATAAACCGCAGCCTGCAACGCCCGTATTTCTGCGTGGGCAACAGGACTTCCGGCAGATTTCGCCTGGTTGTGCCCCCGCCCCACAACAGTCCCGTCGTACCGTGCCACGACCGCGCCAATGGGGATCTCGCCTTTTTCGCTGCCTTTCCGGGCTTCGGCAAGTGCTTCCTGCATCAGAGCTTCGAGCACGGTATTCGTCAGTCGGGCGGGGCCGGGTGAGAGCGTTTCGAGTGCCTCGCCGAGATGCGCGAGCAGAGTAGCGGGGTGGTCATACCGTGCGCGCATGCCGGACTGGCGCATTTCCTGCGCTGAATGCGCCGGGTTGGCGATGGCAACGGCAGCGATACCGGCTCGGTAGGACGCCTGCGCGTCGTACGGCGTGTCGCCCACGAAGCCGCAGACGCCTGGCGCAAGGCCCAGCTTTTTAATAGCCGCCTCAACCGTATCTGGAGCGGGCTTGGAGTTCTCCACGTCGGTGTCGGTCACGATCACATCGGCGAGCTTTTCGAGATCGAGCCCGGCAGCGTCGGCAAGGGCGTCGCGCACCTCGGATTCCGCCGCCGTCGCGATGGCGATTTTCAGCCCGGTCTCGCGCACGCGCTTTAGCAGTTCCACACTGCCCGGCAGCTTTTCCACGCCCCGCTCTTTGATGAGAGCCAGCACATGTTTCATATGCCCTTTTTTGAGCGCGTCGCCGTGTGCACCCGCGGCCTCATCTCCGAGAATCGACGTGATCAGTTTATCGGCCCCTTTGCCTATTTCAGGCAGAATCCGCCCCTCAGGGATCGTAAATCCACTGTCCTCAAACGCCTTTACAAACGCCTTCGCGTGCAGGCTATTAGAGTCGAGAAGGGTACCGTCAAGATCGAATATCAGCGCGTCGAGCATAGTCAGGGGTGATAGAGGAGGCGCAGCTACCCACGCCCCGCCCCGGCGGTACCCCCTCCCGGCCAATCTCACGACAACCTTACGAGAAGCCGAGCAACAGCCCCCCCTGGTACACAATCAGCGACGAAAGGTAGGCGAGGGCGAACATGTACAGCCACATGATGATGGGCCACTTCCACGTGTTCGTTTCACGCCGTGCAATGGCGAGCGTGCTCACGCACTGCAGCGCGAACACGAAAAAGACCATCAGGCTCATCGCCACGAGCGGCGTGTAAACGAGCCGACCGTCGGGGTAGCGGTCGGCTTTGAGGGCGTCGCGCAAGAGCACGGTGTCCTCATCGCTGCTACCCGCGCTGTAAAGCGTGGCGAGCGCGCTCACGATCACCTCGCGCGCCGCGAAGGCCGTCACGATGCCCGCGCTGATCTTCCAGTCGAAGCCGAGGGGCCGCATGACGGGTTCGATGGCCCGCCCGAAGCGCCCGATAAAGCTGTTGCGCACCCGCAGGGATTCTTCTGTTGGGGCGGCGTAAGGCGGCACGGGCGCTTCCAGACCCGCCTCGTCGATGCCTTCGGGGACGACGCTGCGCGCCTCTGTCGTGGCTTCGAGCGTAGAGCCTGCAAGGGCATCCGGGTCGGGGGCGGGGTAGTTGGCCAGAAACCACAGCACCACGCTCACACCGAAGATGATTTTGCCCGCCCGCACGAAAAAGAGGCGCGCGCGCTCGAGCATGCGGCGCAGCACGTAGAGCGGCTGCGGCATGCGGTACGGCGGCAGTTCCATCACGAACGAGGAGCCCGTGCCCTTGAACACGAACCGGTGCAGAATCCACGCCGCTACGAAGGCCATCACCGTGCCGAGCGCGTAGAGACCGAACATCGTCAGCCCCTGAAAGCCCAGCACGCCGAACAGCGCCCCAGCGGGGATGAAAGCCGCGATAAAGAGCGCGTAGACGGGCAGCCGCGCCGAGCACGTCATCAGCGGCGCCACCATGATGGTGATAATGCGGTCGCGCTCGTTGGGCAGCGTCCGCGCGGCCATGATGCCCGGGATGGCGCAGGCGTACGACGAGAGGAGCGGCACCACGGACGCACCGCTGAGGCCCATCCTGCGCATCACCCGGTCGAGCAGAAAGGCGGTGCGGGCCATGTAGCCTGTGTCCTCCATGAGTCCGAGGAAAAAGAACAGCAGCATGATCTGCGGCAGAAAGACGACCACGTTGCCCACGCCCGCCAGCGCGCCATCCACGATAAGGTCGGTGTACCATGCCTGCGGCAGCACGTTGCGGACAAGGCCACCAAGAGACGCCACGCCTTCTTCGATCAGCTCCATCGCGGGTGTCGCCCATGAGAAGACGGCCTGGAAGATGACCAGCAGCAGGGCCGCGAAAATCACCAGCCCCCACACCCGGTGTGTGAGTACGGCGTCGATGAGATCAGAGCGGGTGCGGGCTTCTTCAAGCTGCCGCCGCGTGACCACCCGCCGCGTGACGGTGCTGATCCAGCCGTAACGGCCCATCATCTCGGCCTGCCGGTAAGGCGCCTTGTGCGCTTCGAGTTCGGCGCGGGCAGTGCGAACGGCCTCGACAAAGCCCGGCGCGCGGCCCTGCCACCACGCCAGCAGCGGGTCGCTCGTGAGCGCGCCCAGCGCGTCGCTGCGCAGCAACCGCGCGGGTACGTCGGGCTGCTCGCCGGCTAGCAGCTGCGCCAGCTTTTCCACCTGCACTTCGGCGGCAGGGATCAGCTCCCAGCCTGTCGGCGGCGGCGGTAGCGGCGGCGTCTCCAGCGCGGTGCGCAGCGCGTCTAGGCCCTGCCCGCGCCGTGCCACGATAGGCACCACGGGCACACCCAGCTTTTCGGATAGCGCGACGGCGTCTACTTCAACGCCGGCTTCCTCGGCGGCATCGAGCATGTTGAGCGCGATGATGACCGGCAGCCCGAGGTCGAGCACCTGCGAGGTGAGGTACAGGTTGCGCTCCAGGTTGGACGCGTCCACCACGCACACGACCACATCGGGCGCGGCCTCGCCGGGGATACGGCCCGTCAGCGCGTCGTACGCGATGCGCTCGTCGAGCGACTTCGGGTTGAGGCTGTACGTGCCCGGCAGGTCTACTACCTCTACATCCGGGCGGCCTTTGAGCTTACCGCTCTTGCGCTCGACGGTGACGCCGGGATAGTTGGCCACTTTCTGCTGTAGGCCCGTCAGCAGGTTGAAAACAGTCGTTTTTCCTACGTTGGGGTTGCCCGCGAGCGCGATGCGCTGCACAGCGGCGAGAGTCGCTACAGATGCCATCAGTCAGTTTTCCGGTTCAACCTCTACCAGCCGCGCCTCGTGCCTGCGCAGCGACAGGTGGTAGCCGCGCACGCGCACATCCATCGGGTCGCCCAGAGGAGCGAGACGTACCATTTCTACTATCGTGCCGGGCAGCACACCCATCTCCAGCAGCCGACCAGGCACTTCGCCGGCGGCAAAGCCTGTCACCACTGCGCGCGTGCCGGGCTTCAGATCGGCCAGCGTCACAGGGTCTCGGTGACAAACAGGCGGGAGGCGACCTCGTGGCGCAGCGCGATCCGGCAGGCGCCCAGCCCTACCACGCACAGCGCCGCGTTCGCCATCAGCCGGACGCATGCGCCCTCGCGCAGGCCCAGGTCGCGCAACCGTTGCGCCTCCTCGCCCTCCACGTTGATACACGAGATGCACACCTGCTGCCCGCGCCCGAAGCACGTCAGCGGTGCGGCCATGCCATCAGGCAGGGAAGCGTCGGACGGGAGAACGGGCAGATTGTACACGGCGGTAGTGGGCTGGCGTGGTTTCTTAGACTTGATCTTAATACCAAAGTTCGAGCAGGACAAATAGAATCGTCGGGGCTCCCTGTTTTTTCATCGCACGCCGCCGTTGACATGCCGCCTCGCCTACAGGCGCTATGTCTTCTCGGCAGATACTATCTTTGGCGTTCCCCTCAACGCCTTGCCGCCATGCGCCTGTTCTCTGCTCTTTTGATCCTGCTCCTGTTCACCGCCTGCGACCGCGACATGTCCACCCTTCCCGCTGCCGGCACTACTGCCGATTCCTCTTTTGCTATCTACGCGCCGTTTCGCCTTACCACGGATGTGAGCGCGCTCACCGAGCGCGAGCGGCAGATGATTCCGCTCCTCATCGAAGCGGCAAAAGAGATGGAGGCCGCCTTTAAAGAAGAAGCCTACGGCAACCTCGACTCGCTCGTGCAGACCATCACCGACCCGGCGGTGCAGCGCTACGCCCGGATCAACTACGGCCCGTGGGACCGGCTGAACGACAACGCGCCCTTCGTGGCGGGCGTCGGGCCCAAGCCTGCCGGCGCTAACTTCTACCCGGCAGACATCACGCAGGCGGAGATAGAAAGCGCCGCCGAGCGTGACCCGGCGCTTAAAAGCCAGTACACCATGGTGCGGCGCGACAGCGCGGGCGCGCTCGTCGCCATCCCCTACCACACCTTCTTCGCCGAGAAGATGCAGCGGGCCGCCGGTCTGCTCGACCAGGCGGCTGCCCTGGCCGACGACCCGGGCCTCAAGACCTACCTCACGCTCCGCGCCGAGGCGCTGCGCACCGACAACTACCAGCCCAGCGACCTGGCGTGGATGGATATGAAAGACAACACCATCGAGCTGGTCATCGGCCCTATCGAGAACTACGAGGACGGGCTTCTGGGCGCCAAGGCCGCGCACGAGGCGTTCGTGCTCGTCAAAGACCGGGCGTGGAGCGACCGGCTGGCGCGCTACGCGAGCCTCTTGCCCGCCTTGCAGCGCGGCCTACCCGTCGAGAATACGTACAAGCAGGAGACGCCCGGCACCGACTCCGATCTCGGTGCCTACGACGCGGTCTACTATGCGGGCGACAGCAACGCGGGCTCCAAAACCATCGCCATCAACCTGCCCAACGACGAGGCAGTGCAGTTGCAGAAAGGCACGCGCCGCCTGCAGCTCAAAAATGCCATGCAGGCCAAGTTCGACGTGATCATGGACCCGCTGGCCGACGTGCTCATCGTCCCGGAGCAGCGCGACAACGTGACGTTCGACGCCTTTTTCGGCAACACCATGTTCCACGAGGTCGCGCACGGGCTGGGCATCAAAAACACCGTTGGCGGCGGCGGCACAGTACGCGAGGCGCTACGCGAGCATTATTCAGCCCTCGAAGAAGGCAAGGCCGACGTGCTGGGCCTCTACATGGTGCAGCAGCTTATCGAGCAGGGCGAGTGGGACGCGCCGCTCGAAGACCACTATGCCACGTTTCTGGCGGGCATCTTCCGCTCGATCCGCTTTGGCGCCGCCAGCGCGCACGGACGCGCCAACATGATCCGGTTCAACTACTTTGCCGAGAAAGGCGCCATCGCGCGCGACGAGAACGGACACTACCGGGTCAATCCCGAGGCCATGCAGGCAGCAGTAAACGCCCTTTCAGCCGACATCCTGCGCTTGCAGGGCGATGGCGATTACGCCCGTGTCGCGGCTTTCGTGGACCGCTACGGCACCGTCTCGCCCGAACTTCAGTCCGACCTCGAACGCGTCAACGCGGCGGGCATTCCTACCGACATCGTGTTCGAGCAGGGCGTGGACGTGCTCGGGCTCTGAGCCAGGCGCGCCTCTCGGCGATGCGCGAAATCACCGGGGACTGCTCAGGCGATCTCGACGGCTACCGGGTCGAGCACGCGCTTCATGCACGCCGCGCTGGCCGGGCAGATCGAGGCAAACTCGGGCAGGGCGCTGATGGTAGCAGGCACCTGCTCGCGCGCGGCCTCGACATATCCCAGTGAGGCAAAAAAAGGCGCGGCGGTCGTCGTGAGCAGGTAGAGTTCGCGGACACCCTGCTGGCGCGCTTCCACCTCGATGCGTGCCACGAGCTTCTGCCCCCACCCCTGCCCACGCAGTGGCGCGGCCACAACGAGCGAACGCAACAGCGCGGCACGCCCGTCGCCTTCGAGCCCCACGGCCCCCGCCAGCACGCCGCCGGTTTCGAGCACGATAAAACGGCGCAGGTGCGCGCTGGTGAGGTCGTACGGCGGCAGGCCGCTGGCTTGCAGCAGCGCCGACAGCGCGGCTAAATCGGAAGCACGGGCAGGACGAAGCATGGACGCACAAAAAGCGATGATGGGTCGCTGCACGCCGCATCGACCGGCTGGTTTCAAAGAGAAGTGCCAGAAACGCACGACCCTCAGACGTCCTTTCAACGGTCGTTCCGCCGCGTCTCTACCCACGCCAGCAGCAGGTCGACCTCGCGTTCGAGATGGGTTGGATCGCCGTCGTTTTCGATGACGAAATGGGCGCGTCGGCGCAGTTCCTCCGGCGGCAGTTGCGCACGCATCCGGACCTCCACGGCCTCAGCGGGTACTTTATCCCGCGCCATCACACGGGCGAGGCGCACGTCAACAGGTGCATCCACGACCGCCACAGCGTCGAGATGCTTTTCTCCGCCTGTCTCGAAGATGAGTGCGGCCTCTTTGATCAGCAACGGTACCCCATCGGCCTCAGCCTGCTCTCGGGCGGCGTTGAAGGCAGTAAACACGCGTGGATGCACGAGCGCGTTGAGCCGGGCCAGCTTTTCCGGGTTGCCAAACACCTGTGCGGCTACATACGCGCGGTCGAGGTGCCCATCTGCGCTATAGGTCTGCGGCCCAAACATTTCCGATAGCGCTGCACGCAGGGAGGCGTCGTCGTGCATGAGGCGGCGCGCCTCGGCGTCGGCGTAGAACACGCGCGCGCCCCGCGCTTTGAGCAGCCTGCACACGCTCGACTTACCGCTGCCGATGCCGCCGGTGATACCGAGTGTAAAGGTGGATGGCATAGGTGAAAGTCTGTTTTCGTTACTGCAAGCGCCAGCGAACAGCCACGGAGAGGTTCGGAAACACGTCACGTTGACCGCGACGGGCGGCGGCCCGAATCGCCGGGGCATCGTCGGGTGGCAGCGCGCCGAAAAGAACATAGGTGAGCCGCTGCACGGAGTACCAGCCGTCGAGTTGGAGGGTGGAGGCAGACCCGAGCGGCCACGACACCCGCACCACAGGCCCCATCTGGCGCCGCCACGAGCGCCCGGCGCGGGTGATGGCGCTCTGCACCACCTGTCCGTCGGCATCAACGACAACAGCACCGCTTGCATCGGTTCGGGGGTAGCGCAGGGTGAGGCTCCGATCTGAGTCGCGACGCAGAAACAGGCGCAGACCCAGTTCGGCGGTAAAGCGGCGCACCAGCTGGAAGCGGGCGTCGAGCGTGTAGGTGCGCAGTGTGTCGAACGGAATCTCGGCGAAACGGTCGCGGGAGAGGCGGCCCAGGCGCAGGTCGCTCAGCGTAGCGCGGCCCATCACGCGCAGCGGCGGGGCGAGGGCGTGCTCCGCCTCGACTTCATAGCGCAACTCGCGGGCGGCCTGATCCGACGCCATCCGGCCCGGCAGCACCACATCAGCGGTCGTGTAGGTCGCGCGCACCTCCGATGTCAGCCGCACCCGCGAGTGCTCGCCCGGCACCCACGTGACTGCCGGGCGCAGCCGCAGCGACTGCTGCCGGTTGTTCTCTCCCGACCGCTCGCGCTTGAGATATACCGTATGGTAGACCGAGCCAAAAAAGGTGGCATCGAGCAAGAGCGCGGGGCGGATGCGCCACTGAAGCCCTGCCTGGAGCGTCTGATGGGCCTCGTCGCGGTCGTCCGGGTTGGCGTCGGGCGTGTCGTGTCGCAGAATTGACGTCGCCACATCGGTAAACGCGGTGACGCTGCCGTGCCGCCCACGCAGCAGCAGCGACAGCGTCAGAAAGCCCCGGTCAAAGTCAGCCTGCCGCAGGAGGTCGCGCTTCTGCGCCGCCTGTGCGGGCGGCAGCGCGTCGCGGTTGACGAGGGTGCGCCGCTCGGTCTCGGCCCCTGTCTGCACCTGGAGCCGTGCGAGCCCGCCCGTCCTTTCCACTCCCACCGCCCCTGCATAGGCGAGCGACTGCCTTGTAAAGTCGGTGTCGAAGAAAAGCGCCTGCGCGTCTGCGCGCTCTGTACGGACGTGCCGCGCGTTGGCCTGGAGGTCCAGCTGAGACGTGTGCTGCAGGCCTGCCACGAGGGGCGCCTCGAGCGTGATCGACGCTACCAACGTGTCGCTCGTAGTAGCTTCTATTGTCTCCGCCTGGCGCGCGTCGGCCCGGTTGAGAAAAGAGGCGGCCTGGTAGGCGTCGCGGCGCAGTCGGCTCGCCAGCACCCGCACGCCGAAGCGGGTGGTTTCCACCTGCCGCTGCGCCGTCACCTCTACGCCTGCCTGCGCGGCCCGGCGCGGCGTGAGGGCGGCCCATCCTGCCCGGGCGCGCACCGCGAGGGCGTACGATTCAGGGGTGGGAAGAAAGGCGAGCCGTGCCGCCACGCCCGGTCCTGCATCGGTGCGCAGCTCTGCCGCATCGCCCGACACCGCCACACCCGGCCGCTGGTCAAGGCTCAGCCCGGCCTCCACCTCTGCCGCCAGATCGGCGCGGGGATGCAACGCCAGCAGCCCGACGGCTTCATGGGCGAGCACGCGGCTCTGCGAAAACGCGGCCGTGCGCGTAGCAACCCCCACCTGCGTGCGCGGCGAAAGCGCGCGCAGGACGCGCAGGCTGCTGTTGATCTCGTCGCGAAAGGTGAGCCGGCTCCCGAAGATCTCGAAGGCATCAGAGGTAAAGCGCTGCGCACCCGTGACCGTCCACCCGCCGTGCGCCAACCCCAGCGTAAGCAGCGCGTCGTAGCGATACCGGTTGAGGTCGCGTTCGAGCCGCGTCTCTACCACCACACCCGCCGGTGTGGCCGCCACGCCTGGCACCAGCAGGGCATCTGTCCCCTGCTGCGCCTGCAACAGCGGCGCGCGCGCCAGGCTCAGCAGCAAAAGAGCAGGCAGCAGAGAACGGGCCAGCGGCATCTGCTCAGCCCGGCGGCCACCGCAGAGGCCGTCCGCCCAGCAGATGAAGGTGGAGATGGTCTACCGACTGCCCCCCATCAGACCCGGTGTTGAAAACCGTACGGAAGCCCCGAACCAACCCTTCTTGCTCGGCCATTTTCCGGGCGACGACAAACAGGTGCCCGATAAGCGGCGCATCTTCCTCTTCAATCGCCGCTACGTTAGCGATAGGCTTGCGCGGCACGATGAGCAGATGCGTGGGCGCCTGCGGCGTGATGTCGCGGAAAGCCATGCACTGCTCGTCCTCGTACACGATATCGGCGGGAATCTCGCGGTCAGCGATTTTCTGGAACAGGGTTTTTTCGGCCATAGTGCAGCGTGGATAAGCTGCCAATGTACGATCCTGCCGGACTGTTACTGCACCCGACTACTGCACGGCCAGCACCTTCTCGGTTCGGCTTACCTGCGCGAGCGCTTCGGCGTACGTGCCTTTCCAGGCCTCCAGCGCCTGTTCGTCCAGCGAGGTGACGAGCTGGCTGATAGTGTCTACCGACTCGAGGTCGATCTGGTTAAAGAAAAAGCGGGATAAAGAGGAATGCTGGATACTACCCTCTCTTCAACGGCCTCAGATCCCACCCGCCTAACCTGCTTTTCCAGCGCCGATGTGTGGGAACGGCGGCGTTTGCGCCACGTTGGGCCGTTATCTGTTCTAACACCTATCTCCCATGCCAACGGTCTACGTGACCCGCCGCCTCACCTTTAACGCTGCGCACCGGCTGCACAACCCCGGGCAGACGGATGCCTGGAATGAGGCGGTGTTTGGCAAGTGCAACAGTCCCAACTGGCACGGGCACAACTACACACTCGAAGTCACCGTGGCGGGCGAGCCCGACCCGGAGACAGGTTACGTAGTCGACCTCGGGCGCGTGCGCGAGGTTGTGGAAGAGCGCGTGATCCGGCATGTCGACCACCGCAACCTCAACCTCGACGTGGACTTTCTGGCGGGCATCCTGCCTTCGTCTGAAAACCTGTGCATCGCCTTCTGGCAGCGCATCGACGGCCACCTGCCGGCTGGAAAGCTCTACCGCGTCCGGCTTTTCGAGACCGAGCGCAACTATGCCGAGTATTTCGGCACGTAGCTTTTACCCTTGCTACCCATGAACGAAAACGGAATCCCCGAGGACGACCTCGACTTTGAAACGACCCCGCTCTACCAGCGCCGCGACGTATACGACGAGACGGTCACGCAACACCTCGCGGGCAACGTGCGCGATCTGCTCGAAACGCTGGGCGAGGACCCTATGCGCGAGGGATTGCTCAAAACGCCCGAGCGGGTGGCCAAAGCCTACCAGTTTCTCACGCATGGCTACGGCCTCGACGGCGCAGCTATCCTGCGGTCCGCCCTTTTCCAGGAAGCGTACAGCGAGATGATACTCGTCAAAGACATCGAGGTGTACAGCCTGTGCGAGCACCATATGCTCCCGTTTTTCGGTAAGGCGCACGTGGCCTACATCCCCAACGGCCACATTGTGGGGCTGAGCAAGATTCCGCGCCTGGTAGAGGTGTACGCGCGCCGCCTGCAGGTGCAGGAACGGCTGACGCTTCAGATTCGCAACTGCATCGACGAGGTGCTGCAGCCACTCGGCACGGCAGTCGTCATCGAAGCGCACCACATGTGCATGATGATGCGCGGCGCCGAAAAGCAGAACTCATCCACGACGACGAGCGCCGTGAGCGGCGAATTCCAGAAGCACGCCACGCGCGCTGAGTTTATGCGTCTCATCAAAGGATGCTAAGGTAGATGCCGATTATCGTGATTACCGGTGCCAGCCAGGGCATCGGCGAAGCCATCGCCGTCGCCTTTGCCACCCTCCCCGACGCCCGCCTCGCCCTCGTAGCCCGCAGCGCGGACAAGCTCGACGCCGTGGCAGCCACGTGCCAGGCGCAGGGGGCAAAGGCCCAGCCTTTTGTGTGCGACGTAACCGATGACGATGCCGTGGCGCAGCTTGCGCAGCAGGTTCAGCACCACTACGGCGTTCCAGACGTGCTCGTCAACAACGCGGGTGCGTTTGCGCCGGGGCTGCTCATGGAAACGTCGGCCCGGTCGTTCCGCGATCAGATCGAGGCCAACCTGACGAGCGCCTTTCTGGTGACGCAGGCGTTTCTGTCCGCTATGCGTGTGGCCCGCCGTGGGCATCTCTTTTTCATGGGCTCGGTGGCTTCTATCCGCGCCTACCCGGGCGGTGTCGCCTACTGCGCCGCCAAGCACGGCCTGCTGGGACTGGCCCGGGTGGTGCGCGAGGAAACACGCGCTGATGGCCTCCGCGTGACGACGCTGCTGCCGGGGGCTACCCGCACCCCGTCGTGGGATGGCACGCAGGAACCGGACAGCCGTTTTATGCCACCGGAGGACATCGCAGCGGTGGTGCTGAACGCCTATGCGCTCTCCGACCGCTCGGTGATGGAAGAAATCGTGCTGCGCCCCCAACTGGGCGACCTCTGAAGAGCGGCCTAGAAAGCATCTCCCCTCTCTGAGTAATGATGACGAGGCAGAGGCTCTACAAACCCCTCCCTTGAGGGAGGTGGCCCGAAGGGCCGGAGGGTGTTCCCTCGGAACATCGCTGTGGCGAACACCCCCAGTCGCCCCGTAAGCGGGGCGACAGCCCTCCCGCTGATGGCGGGACAGGCTCTGTAGGGGGCGGTTTGCACTGAGCTTGCACGCACGAATACCCTGCTCCCCACCCGAAGAAGTCAACCTCGTATGCCGGGCGTTTGCCGCCTCAACCGACGCGCGCTCAAGAGGTGGCCGCGGCAACGCCGCGTGCTACTGTCTGCAGCATTTCGCGAAGACGGTCGAGTTGCACGGGCTTTTCGAGGTACGCATCGAGACCCGCACGCAACGTGCGCTCACGCTCTTCGGCGCCCGACTCTGCTGTCAGCGCGACGAGATACGGGCGGTTCTCGCCCAGCGTTTCGGTAAGGTGCTGCGCTACTTCGTGCCCATCCATCAGCGGCATCTGGATGTCGGTAAAGACGACATCGAAAGGGGTAGCAAGGGCCGCTTCCACGGCGGCGCGCCCATCGCCTGTCACGTGCGCCGTGCAGCCCAGCCGCTCCAGCATGCGCAGCATAACCCGCTGGTTGATAGGGTTATCCTCGGCCAGCAGGATGCGGAGATGTCCTACCGCCTCTGGCAGCCGGATCTGCCCGGCCGTTTCACCTTCCCCATCCGAAAACGCCAGCGCGAGTGCGTCCAGCATAGCTATTGCCTTGACAGGCTTGCTCACGGCTGCTGCCACCAGCGGGTTGCGGTCCGTTTTGCCCGTCCGGCCCAGCAGCACCACGGGCAAGCGGCTGCGCAGATGCGCCAGCGCGCTGGCCACCGAAAGTCCATCGGTATCAGGAAGGCGGCTGTCGATAAGGGCCACATCGCACGGCAGCGCGCCTTGCAGGTAAGCAATAGCCTCAGAGGCCGATGCCACCGCTTCAACATGCAACCCCCAGCCTGTGAGCAACTCAACGAGCGCGGCACGTGAAGCCGCGTGTTCTTGCACCACGAGCGCGTGGTGGCCCCAGAATTGGCGTTCGGCATCGGAACGCTCGGGTTGCCGCGCCTGCACCTGCAAAGGCACCATCACAAAAAAGGTCGTCCCCACACCTGGGGTGCTCTCTGCCCAGATGCGGCCCCCCATGAGTTCGACGAGGCGGCGCGAAATGCTCAGGCCCAATCCCGTCCCCCCGTACTGCCGCGTGGTAGAGGCGTCGGCCTGCGTAAACGGCTCGAACAGCCGGGCGACCTTGTCGGGTGCGATGCCGATGCCGGTGTCGCGGATACCGAACACATGCCCCTCTGAGGTCTCAGAGACGCGCACCTCCACCTCGCCCGCATCGGTAAATTTGACGGCGTTGGAGAGCAGGTTGATAAGAATCTGCCGCAGCCGGGTAGGGTCGCCCACGACGGCCGCCGCCGCGCCCGACTCGAAAGCATTGACGAGTTCGAGCCCCCGTGTGGCAGCCGCAGCCGACACGATGTCGAGCGCCTCTTCTACCACCTCGCGCGCGGAAAACGGGGTAAGCTCCAGCTCTACACGACCCGCCTCGATCTTCGAAAAATCGAGGATGTCGTTGATAACCGTCAGCAGCGTGTCAGCCGAGACGGTGATGGTGTCGACAAACTCGCGCTGCTCGGGGCTCAGCGGGGTGCTGGCGAGCAGGTTGGCCATGCCGACGACGCCATTGAGTGGCGTGCGGATTTCGTGGCTCATCACGGCCAGAAAGTCGCTTTTGACCTGCAGGGCTTCTTCAGCCTCTACGCGCGCCTGGCGAAGCTGATCGTTAGATCGCACCAGGGTTTCGGCGGCCCACCGCTGCTGCGTCACGTCCTGCGCCACACCGATAACGTGCAGCACCCGTCCGGCCTCGTCGCGCCGCAGCACGGTTTCGCGGACGTAGATCCAGCGGTGGTTTCCGTTTTTATGTATTACCCGGTACTCGTAGTCGGGGATGGGCTCTTCACTGGGCCAGTCGCACAGCGCCTTTATCCGGTTCAGCATAGGCTGCAGATCTTCAGGGTGCAGCAATGCCGTGAGCATCTCGCTGCCCATCGCCTGCACCTCTTCGGGGCTGTAGCCTACCAACTCAGACAGGGCGCGGTTGGCAAACACATTGGTGCCGTCCTGCACATCCATCACGTAGATCACGCCCGGCACGGAACGGGTGACGCCTTCGATAAAGGCCTGGCGCTCCTGCATCTCATGCGTTTGCTGCTGCTGCTGGGTAACATCGCGCGCGATAAAAGAGAACCGGGGATGTCCACCTGGGGGCGTGTAGGCGTGGCTGACGGTGACTGCCAGTACCCGGAACGTCTCGTTTTCGCCCGACTGGCTTTCAAACTGATACGGCGCCCCTTGATCGTAAGCGCAGCGGTACGCTTCGAGAAAACGCTGGATGACAGCGGGCGGTGTTCCCAGTGCGCTCACGCAGGATCCTACTATACGATCGAGCGGCAGGTCGTAGAGGGCAGCGGTAGCCTCGTTGGCCGAGACGATCAGCACGTCGTCTTCCCGCATCTCTACCAGCCCCATGGGAAACGGGCAGCTGTTGTAGAGACTGCCCAAGAGCGCGGCCTGCTCTTCTACCTGCTGCAAGGCCTGCTGCGTGCGATGTTCTGCCTCGACGCGCTCGGAAACGTCGCGTGAAGAGGTGACAATTTCCACGACAGCACCCGTGTGCTCGTCGCGGCGGGTACGGCTGTGGGTCTCGAACCAAACCCAGTGCCCAGCCCTGTGCCGGATGCGGTACGTCAGCATCGACACGTCTGGTGCCGCCAGCACGTCGCCGTGCGAGGCGCGGATACGTGCAAGGTCGTCGGGGTGAAACCAGTCGTAAGGCGACTGCCCGACCGCCTCGGCAGGCGTGTAGCCCAGCAGCGTGGTGATGGCCGGTGAGACAAACTGATACGTGCCGTCGGGTGCGTGCCGGGCTACCACCTCGGTGGTGTGCGGCAGCCCGCTGAGATCTCGCGCGCTTTCCATCTGTCCGGTCGCGTCGCGTCGCAGTGGCGGTTCGGCTGCCGAGCCGCTGCGGGGCAGCGTGAAAGGGTGAGACGCGGGCGAGGAGGGCATGCAGGTGAGAGCATAAAAGCCGTATTGCTATGCCTCCCGCGAAAATCCTTCCAAACCGCTTTTTGCGTGCCTGACCTGCGCATGAAGCGCCGCGACTATCAGAACGCACCAGCCCCGTCCGCGTTGGCCACGCGTCGCCTTGCTCTCTTTGCTGCTCTATGCCCCCAACGCCCCAGCACGTTCTCCAGCATGTTTTCGGATACATGCACTTCCGGCCCGCCCAGGAAGCGGTCATCGGGCGTGTGCTGCGGGGCGAGGATGTCGTGCTCGTGATGCCCACAGGCGGCGGGAAATCGCTGTGCTACCAGATTCCAGCCCTCGTCAGCAGCGGCGTGGGCATCGTCGTCTCGCCGCTGATCTCGCTGATGCAGGATCAGGTGACGGCGCTGCAGCAGGCAGGCGTGCGGGCGGCCTTTCTCAACTCGTCGCTGACGTCTCTGCAGCAGCGACAGGTGCTCGCCGACCTCGGCGCGGGGCGGCTTGACCTGCTCTACGTGGCGCCGGAGCGGTTGCTGATGCCCGCTTTTCTGGAAAAGCTTTCCCGTCTGCCCGTGGCGCTTCTTGCCGTCGACGAGGCGCACTGCATCTCGCAGTGGGGGCATGACTTCCGGCCCGAGTACCGCCAGATCGTAGAGGTGCGCCGCCGATTGCCGGGCGTGCCGTGTATCGCCGTCACCGCCACGGCCGATGCGCCCACGCAGCGCGAGATCCTGAGCGAACTGGAGATGCCGCCCGAGGCGCTGGTGGTGACGGGCTTCGACCGGCCCAACCTGCGCTACCGCGTCGAGGTGGCCACGGCAGCGCGCAAGCAGCTGCTCGCGTTTCTGGAAGAGCAGAAAGGCGAGGCGGGCATCGTCTACTGCATGTCTCGCAAAAAGGTGGATGAAACCACGGCTTTCCTGTGCGAGCACGGGCTCGACGCGATCCCCTACCACGCGGGGCTGACAGGCAAGGTGCGCGAAGCCAACCAGTCGCGGTTTCTGAGCGAGGAAGGCGTCGTCGTCGTGGCGACGATTGCCTTCGGAATGGGCATCGACAAGCCCAACGTGCGCTTTGTCGTCCACCTCGACGTGCCGCGCTCGCCCGAGTCGTACTATCAGGAAACGGGCCGCGCCGGGCGCGACGGACTGCCCGCGACGGCGTGGATGCTGTACAGCCTGGGCTCCGTGGTGGCTACGCGCAAGCTGATGGACAGCTCGGGCTCGCCGGGCCAGCACAAGTGGGTCGAGCGCCACAAGTTCAACGCCATCATCGGCTTCTGCGAGACGGCGCGCTGCCGCCGCTCGGTCCTGCTGTCGTATTTCGGCGAGGAGCCGCCCGAGCAGTGCGGCAACTGCGACACGTGCCTGCATCCCGTCGAGACGTGGGACGCCACCGAGGCCGCGCAGAAAGCGATGTCGGCCATCCACCGGACGGGGCAGCGCTTTGGCGCGGCGCACGTGATTGCCGTGCTGCGGGGCGAGGAAAACGACCGCGTGCGCCGCTTCGGGCACGACCGGCTGCCCACCTTCGGCGTCGGCGCCGACCTCGACGCGTCGGCGTGGCGCTCAGTCATACGCCAACTCGTCGCCGCCGACTACCTCCATGTGGACGTGGACGGCTACGGCGGCATGCGGCTGACCGAGGCGTGCGGGCCCGTCCTCAAAAGTGCCGAGGCCGTGCACCTGCGCAAAGACCCCGCGCCGCCCGCGCGCAAAAAACGCCGCAAAGCAGCGGTTTCGACGCCCACGAACGCCGGGCAGCGGCGCTTCGAGCACCTGCGCGAGGTGCGCCTGCAACTGGCGCGCGACCAGGGCGTGCCGCCCTACGTCATCTTCTCCGACCGCACGCTCGTCGAGATGGCCGAGCGCCGCCCCGCCACGCGCGACCAACTCCGCGAGGTGCCCGGCGTGGGCGACGTCAAGCTCGACCGCTACGGCGACGCCTTTCTCGCCGCGCTCAGCGAAGCCTGACAGCGATCCCGGGGTTGTCCCGGAAACGCAGGTTCGCGATTCTATTTACTTCACCACGCTGCCCGGCTCGGCATCGGTGACGAGCGGCGTCATGCGGCCCTCGCGGTCCTCGGCCATCAGCACCATGCCCTGGCTTTCCAGCCCCCGCAGCTTGCGCGGCGCGAGGTTGGCGACAATCACCACCTGCCGCCCCTGAATATCCTCGGGCGCGTACTGCTGGGCGATGCCCGCCAGGATCTGCCGCGTCTCGAAGCCCAGGTCGATTTCGAGACGCAGCAGCTTGTCGGCCTTGGGGATGCGCTCGGCAAGCGTGACGCGCCCCACGCGCAGATCGAGCCTGGCGAAGTCGTCGTACTGGATAATGTCGGCGACGGGCGCGAACGGCTTTTCTGCTTCGGCTGCACCGGCAGGTGCGGCTTCTTTGGCAGCGGCTTTTTCTAGCCGGTCGAGTTCTTCCTGGATCACGGTGTCTTCGATTTTGGCAAAGAGGACTTCGGGCGTGCCGAGTGTGTGGCTTGGGGGCAGCAGCGGGCGCGCGGCATCGTCCCAGCCGAGCGTGCCTTCGCCGCCCGTTGCGCGCGAGTCCGAATTACCCGGCATCGAAGAGCGGACGTTTTCGAGGTTGAGCATCTTCCGCAGCCGCGCCGCCGCGTCTGGCACGATGGGTTCGAGCAGGATGGACAGACTCGCGCAGAGTTGAAGCGACACATTGATGGTGTTCGCCGCCTGCTGCTTATCAGACTTCACCTGATGCCACGGCGCGGCGTCGTTGAAGTACTTGTTGCCCAGCCGCGCAAGCGCCATCGTCTCGAAGAGCGCGTCGCGGTTGCGGAAGCTTTCGTAGAGCGCGCCGATCTTCGCGGGGGCTTCGGCGAGCGAATCGAGCAGCACTGATGTGGCCTCGTCGGGCGCCACCAGCGCAGGCACCACGCCGTCGAAATAGCGGTGCGCAAACGTGAGCGCCCGGTTGACGAAGTTGCCCAGCACGTCGGCCAGCTCGCCGTTGACGCGGGCCTGAAACTCTTTGAGGCTAAAATCGGCGTCTTTCGTCTCGGGCAGGCCGGCCCCCAGCGCGTAGCGGACGAGGTCGGCGTCGAAGCGCTCCATGAACTCGTGCAGCCAGATCGCCCAGCCCCGGCTCGTCGAGAACTTCTGCCCTTCCAGGTTGAGGAATTCGTTGGCAGGAACGTGCGCGGGCAGCACGAAATCGCCGTGCAGCATGAGCATGCCGGGAAAGATGAGGCAGTGGAAGACGATGTTGTCTTTGCCGATAAAGTGGACGAGGCGGGTGTCGTCCTGCTGCCAGTAGTCTTTCCACCGTTCGGGCGTGCCCTGCTGCTGCGCCCACTCCCGCGTGGCCGAGATGTAACCGATGGGCGCGTCGAACCAGACATAAATGACCTTGCCCGTCGCGTCCACGCCGGCCTGCGCCGCTGCCTTGTCGGGAACGGGGATGCCCCACGCGATGTCCCGGGTGATGGCGCGGTCGCGCAGGCCGTCCTGAAGCCACGATTTCACCTGCCCGAGCACGTTGGGCTTCCAGTCCGGGTGCGTGGCGAGCCAGCTTTCGAGTTGCGGTTGTAAATCACCCAGCGGCAGGTACCAGTGCGTCGTCTCGCGCGGCTCGGGCGTGGCGTCGCTCAGCACCGAGCGCGGGTTGATGAGTTCAGAGGGCGACAGGCTCGACCCGCAGTTTTCGCACTGGTCGCCGTACGCCTCGGCGTAGCCGCACACCGGGCACGTGCCGCGCACAAAGCGATCCGCCAGAAAAACGCCCGCGACGGGGTCGAAAAGCTGCTGCTCGGTGCGGGTGCGGAAGATATTTTTGTCTGCCAGCGTCTGGAAAAACGCCTGCGTCGTCTCGCGGTGCACGTCTGACGAGGTGCGGCCGTAGTGGTCGAAGCTCATCCCCGCCGCGCGCAGCCCTTTCTCGATGATCGGGTGGTACTCGTCGATGATGGCCTGCGGGGTCGTGTTCTCGCGGAAGGCGCGCATCATGATGGCCACGCCCATCTCGTCCGAGCCGCAGATGTAGACCACATCCTCGCCTTTGAGGCGCAGGTAACGCGCGTAGAAATCGGCCGGCAGGTACGCCCCGGCGAGGTGGCCGAGGTGGATGGGGCCGTTGGCGTACGGCAGCGCAGAGGTGATGAGGGTGCGGGGCATAAAAAAGTTTTCGGGCGTGATAGAGAGGCCGGCGGGGTTTCCCCTTTGCGTCGGCACGGGCCGAACGCACAGCAGGGGCGCCGTGCTCCGGATGCACGCGCCCCTCTCTGTTTCCTAACTTGGCAGCCTGCTCACCACTTCCACCCATGCCCGATCTCTCGTTTGCCCCGCGTGCTGCTACCGTCCACCGCAAAACCGCCGAGACGGATGTGCGCGTCACCCTCCGCCTCGACCCCTCGGCAGGAGCAGACCAGGCAGGTGACCGGGGGTATGCCAACCAGACGGGCCTCGGCTTTCTCGACCACATGCTGGACCTGTTCGCGCGGCATGGAGGCTTCGGACTTGAGGTGACGTGCGCGGGCGACCTGCACGTGGACGACCACCACACCGCTGAGGATATCGGCATCACGCTGGGGCAGGCGTTCCGACAGGCGCTGGGCGACAAGGCGCACGTGGCCCGCTACGGCCATGCGTACGTGCCCATGGACGAGGCCCTCGCCCGCGCCGTCGTGGACCTCTCGGGCCGCTTTGCGCTGTACTTCGACGCCCCGTTCTCCCGTGACCGTGTGGGCGACCTTTCCACGGAGATGGTCGAGCATTTCTGGTACTCGTTCGCCGAGCACGCGGCCATCAACCTGCACGTCACGTTGCTCTACGGCCGAAACGCGCACCACCAGGTCGAGGCGATCTTCAAAGCCGTCGCCCGTGCCCTCCGCATGGCGGTGCACCGCAGCGCCGAGCACGACGCGCTGCCCTCGACCAAAGAAGCCTTGTAGCCTGAAGTCGCCCTGCTGTTTTCCCGGCTTTCCGCCCTCCTCCCCAACCCTGACACAATGTTTACCCACCACACTTTCGCCGTCATCGGTGCGGGCAACATGGGCCGCGCCATTATCGGTGGCCTTCTCAACGGGCATGAGATGGAGGCCGGCAGCATCCGCGCCACGCGGCGCACGCAGAGTCTGCTCGACAGCCTCGCCGAGCAGTTTCCGGGGCTCATGACTACTACGGACAACGTCGAGGCGGTGCGCGGGGCAACCGTGGTGGTGCTGGCGGTGAAGCCGCAGGGCGTGTGGAGTGTCGTAGATGAAATCAAAGATGCGCTTGGCTCGGACACGCTGGTGCTGACGACGCTGGCGGGCATTACGACGGCCTCGCTCGAAGAAGCATTCGGCGGCGTGCGCGCCGTCGTACGCACCATGCCCAACACGCCCGCCCTCGTCGATGCTGGGGCGACGGCGCTGGCAGCCGGGCGCTTTGCCACGCCCGACCACATGGCGCTGGCCCGGCGCGTGTTCGAGGCCGTCGGTACCGTCGAGATCGTGCCCGAGGGGTTGATGGACGCGGTGACGGGCCTGTCGGGGAGCGGCCCGGCGTACATCTACATGGTCATCGAGGCCCTCACCGACGGCGGCGTGAAGCAGGGCATTCCGCGCCCCATTGCGCACCGGCTGGCGGCGCAAACGGTTTTCGGCGCGGCCAAGCTCGTCCTTGAAACAGGCAAGCACCCCGCCATCCTGCGCGACGAGGTGACCACGCCCGGCGGCACCGCCATCGCCGCCGTGGCCGATCTCGAATCGCACGGCCTCCGCACGATGCTCATCAATGCCGTGGCGGTGGCAACGGCGCGGTCGGAGGAACTGAGCAAGCCCCGCCCCCGCTGACGGCGCGCGCGGCCTCGCTGGCGGCGCGCAGGCAACCGGGTTATGCCTGCCGCGTTTGCAACGCCCTTTAGTCCAGTTTTTGCATGATCACGCTTGTCGACTACGGCATAGGCAACCTCCGGTCGCTTGAAAAGGCCTTTCAGGCGGTAGGCGTGGAAGTGCTGCGCACCCGCGCCTCAGAGGATATCCGGCGCGCCGAAAAGCTGGTGCTGCCCGGCGTGGGCGCGTTCGGCGCGTGCGTGGACACGCTGCGCCACTACGGGCTCGAAACGCCCGTCAAAGAGGCCGTAGCCGACGGCGTGCCGCTGCTGGGCGTGTGCGTGGGGATGCAGATGCTGTTCGAAAAGAGCGAAGAGATGGGCACGCACGAGGGCCTCGGCCTGCTCAGCGGCTCTGTCGTTCGCTTTGCCGCCGGCATGACGGAAGACGACGAGGATCCCATCTCCGGGACGCTCACGCAGCGCGCGCTCAAAGTGCCCCACATGGGCTGGAGCGCCGTCCGTCCCCTGAACCCGTCGCCCCTGCTCGACGGCATCCCCGCAGGCACGCACTACTACTTTGTCCATTCCTACCACGCCGCCGCCCACCCGTCCGACGTGTTGGGCGTGGCGCATTACGGGCAGGAGTTTCCTGCCATCGTAGGCCGTGAGCGCGTTTTCGGGGCGCAGTTTCATCCCGAGAAAAGCCAGCATGCGGGCCTCAGGCTGCTCCGCAACTTTGCCCGCCTCACGTTTTAGGTGCTGCCATGATCCTCGTCATTCCCGCCATCGACCTGCGCGGCAAGCGCTGCGTGCGGCTGCACCAGGGCGCGTACGAAAAGGAAACCGTTTACTTCGACGACCCGGTGCAGATGGCCCGCCTCTGGCGCGTCATGAATGCCAAGGTGCTGCACGTGGTTGACCTCGACGCCGCCCGTGGCGGCTCGTCTGACTGCGCCGACAACGGCGACGTGATTCGGCAGATCACGGAGGCGCTCGACATTCCCGTCCAGGTAGGCGGCGGCATCCGCACCATGGATGATATCGAGCACGCGCTCGCCAACGGCGTCTACCGCGTCATCCTCGGCACCGCAGCCGTGCGCAACCCCGACCTCGTCGAGGAAGCGGTAGCGCGCTACGGATGCTCGCGCGTCGCCGTGGGCCTCGACGCCAAAGACGGCGAGGTGCGGCTCGAAGGCTGGCTCGAAGGGTCGGGCGTGGACGCTGTCGACCTCGCACTCGACATGGAAGCCCGCGGCTGCCGCCGCTTTATCTACACCGACATCGCGCGCGACGGTACGCTGGAAGGGCCCAACCTCGACGCTTACCGCGCCCTCGGTACGCGTCTCACCCGGGCCCGCCTGACCGCCTCGGGTGGCGTGGGCGGCTACCGCGACCTGCTCGCGCTCAGCACCCTCGCCGACTACCGGGTGGATTCCGTCGTGGTGGGCAAGGCACTCTACGAGAACCGCTTCCCCTGCCAGCGCTTCTGGTGCTGGCACGAGAAATCGACGGTCGACCTCGACACCTACAGCACCGCGCCCCTCGCCACGCCCGACGACTGCGCCTGACCCATTTCCCGTTTTCATGACCACCCGCCGCATTATCCCCTGCCTCGACGTCAACGCCGGTCGCGTGGTCAAGGGCGTCAACTTTGTCGGGCTGGTAGACGCAGGCGACCCCGTCGAGCAGGCGCGGTTTTACGACGCGGCAGGGGCCGACGAACTCGTCTTCCTCGACATCACGGCCACACACGAAAAACGCGGCATCATGCACGAGGTGGTGCGCCGCACGGCCGATCAGGTCTTTATCCCGCTCACCGTCGGCGGCGGGCTGGCGTCGGTAGCCGACATCCGGGCGATGCTCAACGCGGGCGCTGATAAAGTGTCGCTCAACTCAGCCGCGCTGCGTACCCCTGAGCTTATCACCGAGGGCGCGTCTGCCTTTGGCTCGCAGTGCATCGTCGTCGCCATCGACGCGCGGCGCGTGCCGGGCGAGGAGCGGTGGGAGGTCTTCACGCACGGCGGGCGGCAGCCTGCAGACCGCGACGCACTCGAGTGGGCGCTGGAAGCCGAAGCGCGCGGCGCGGGCGAGATCCTGCTCACCTCGATGGACCGAGACGGCACGAAAGACGGCTACGACCTCGACCTGCTGCGCCGCCTCTCCGACGCACTGAGCATTCCGGTGATTGCCTCGGGCGGCGCGGGCACCCTCGATCACCTGGCCGATGGCCTCCGCGTAGGCGGCGCAGATGCCGTGCTGGCAGCCTCGATTTTCCATTTCCGCACGTACACCATTGCCGATGCCAAGGCGCACCTGCGCGCACGTGGCATTTCGGTGCGCCCCGCGACCCCGGCTGACCACCATGACTGAATCTGCTCAGCGCATCGCGCGCCTGCTCCGCCTGGCCTCTCTTTCTGTGCTCGGCTTTGCGACCATTGTCACGGGCTGGCTTATCGTGCAAGCGTGGTTACACCCGGCAACACACGCGCGCCAGTTTGGCAAGTACGGACCAAGCGTGCCCCTGTGGCTGCCGCTGATCGTGTTTATCGCGTTCGGACTGTGCTTTATCGCGTACGTGTTCTACCGCGCGGCCCGGCGCGTGCAGGGAGGTGAAGACCTGTACGCCCACCGCCATCGCCGCCGCCCGGGTAGGTCGCACGCCCCCTGAAGGCGCGGCTACCCGGACGAGCAGGCGAAGCGCGGGCCGAAAGCTGTCCGCGTGTGCAGTAAAGCTCCCGCAGCGCGTGGCCCAGGTACGGCCTGCGCTGAGCATCGCAGGCTGCACCAATTGACCAGCAGGGTGCGGGCGCGGAAATCAATCGGCAGCGTGCTACATGGTACGAACGGCGAAGTTCACCTACCACCCTGCGCGTTCAGCGCTGCGCTTCCTCTCAGAGTCTGTCTATGAAGGGGGGAGGGAGGCGAAAACGAGCAGCGGGTGCCAGCTTCAAGGCGCGCGAAGTCTCGATCCCGCCCCGCGGGGCCTCGCAGAGCCTGCCCCGTCGCAGGACGGGGACGATGCAGCGCAACGCGGAAGAGGGCGTCCACTGCCGGTTGCAGCCCCTCATTCACCTTCATAGACAGACTCTCAGACCTCGGTAGGTGGCGGGGGCGGGTCAGAGGCGGGAAACGACTCTTTCAGCGCCTCGTCGCGCTGGTCATTCTGGGGCAACTTCTCGATCTCGCCTAGCAGCACGCCTATCACCTGCGTAGACTGCATGCAGACGGCGTAGAGCTTGCGAAGCTGTTTATCGTCGTGTTCGAGATCCTGGAATGCTTCAGCGCATGCGGTTGCGAGGTCGGCGGCAAGCTGCGCGGCAGGGCGGTTGAAGCGGGAAGCACGGGCCAGAAAATCGCCTGCAAGAAGATGGCTCTCGGCACAGTCGTAAAGCACCTGCAACCGGTGGGGGTCGGCATAGTCGCCCCCCTGGCTGGAGCAGTAAGCGGCCGTCTGGCGGCATACCTTGTAGACGTCCATGCACGAATCTATGACGCGCTGTGCGTGCGTGTGGGCGTGGTCGGCGCTGGTAGCAGAAGGGTGAGGCATGAAAGCGAGGCGAAAGTCTGCGTGAAAGTACAGGTGGCCGGAGTAAGGCAAGGGCTTGAGGCGTTGACACTTCGGTAACAAAGGCTACGCTCCGGCACGATCTTCGTCACATTCGGGGGTACCCTTCTTAGTTCCATCCTCTACCTTCTCTATAGCCCATGAAACCCGCTCTATACCGCCTGCTACCTGCGCTACTCGTGCTGTCCGTCTTTTCTACTGGACAGGTGTTTGCACAGGACGGTGCCGCCCTCCTCGCACGTCTCCAGCAGAAGTACACACAGGCAGGCTCCCTCAAGGCCGATTTTACGCAGACGATGACAAGCACCTACGGTGATGAGTCGTTCAGCGGCACCCTGCTGGTCTCGGGCAGCAAGTACCGGGTAGAAGCCGGACCGCAGCAGTTTGTCACGGATGGGAAAACCACCTGGCTGTACAACAAAACGCAGAACCAGGTTATCGTCAACACCTTTGTAGAAGACGAGACGACGTTCTCCCCGACCGGTTTTCTGACGCGCTACGGCAGCCGCTACCGCGTCACCCGCGTGGTGCCCACCACCGTCGGCGGTGCGCGCCATTACACGCTCACGCTCGTGCCGCGCGGCGACGACGAGTTTTTCGAAGAGGTGACCGTGACCATGCGCGACCGCGACACCGTGATCACCCGCCTCGAAGTGCGCGACCTCAACGACACCCGGATGCGCTATGACCTGCGCAACGTGCAGTTCAACCCTGTGGTGGCTGCTGCGGCGTTCAATTTCACCGCGCCGCGCGGTGCCGAAGTCGTCGATCTGCGCAACTGACGACACTTCACGAAACCGCATCCGCCGCCTCTTGTTGGCCGGATGCCCTTGCGGGACGCACCGGGTGATGCGTCCCGCTTTCCTTTTTCTGCTGCCGCCTGTGTCGCCTCGCACCCGTTCCATCCTGACTCAGATTGGCGGCCTTGCGCTGGCAGTGCTGCTGCTGTGGCTGGCCCTGCGGGGGCTTCACGTGGGGGAACTGCGCCGCGCGCTCGCAACGGCCAACTGGGGCTGGATGCCTGTTCTGGTGCTCATCATGCTGCTGGCCCATGCGCTGCGGGCATGGCGGTGGGTGCTGCTCCAGGATGGCCTGCCGGCCCAGCCGCATGCCCGCCGCATCCGCACGCCGTTTGCCTTTGCCGCCGTGATGATCGGCTACATGGTTAACTATGCCGCCCCGCGCGTGGGCGAGGTGGTACGCACCACCACGCTCGCGAAAGAGAGCCGCCGCCCTTTCAGCACCATCCTCGGCACCATCGTGCTGGAACGCCTGCTCGACGTGCTCGCGCTCGCGCTCGGGCTGCTCACAGTGTCGCTGCTGCTGGGGAGTCGCCTCGGGGCGCTTGGCACCCTGTTCGCCGTGCCAGAAGACGGCCTGCCGCGCCCCACCTGGATACTCGTCATACTCGGGGTGGGCGTGCTCTCGGTTGCAGTAGCGCTTCTACTCTGGCGCACTGTTCAGCGCCGCGCCGCCATGCGCAGCGTGCCCTCGTGGTGGAACACGCGCGTGCAGCCGCTCCTCGCCAGCTTCCGTGGAGGCCTTGCCAGCGTACGCACGAGCCCCAACAGAGCCGGAATCGTGGTCGCTACCCTTGCCATCTGGCTGCTATACGGACTTGTCGCGTGGGTGCCGTTTGCGCTGCTCGGCATTGCCGACCTGTACAGCCTGTCGCTGCTCGATGGCTGGGTTATCATGCTTGTCGGCTCGCTTGGCATGGTGGTGCCCACCCCTGGCGGCGCAGGCTCCTACCACTACGTCACCATTCAAACGCTGATGCTGCTCTACGGCGTTGCCCTCACCGACGCGCAGGTCTATGCCGTTTTAGCGCACGCGTCGCAGCTCGTGCTTTACACGCTGGTGGGGGCGGTGTGCCTGCTTATCGTGATAGGCCGCAACCGCTCACGCGCCCAGGCTACCGTTCAGGCGCAGCCTTAGACGGTTCGGCGGACCTTGCTGGAAGAGCCCGCTGCTATGTCGTACCGTACTGCTGGACTGGCACCCTGCCGCCGCCTATATCCAAAGCCGTTACCCACACTGACATGCAGCCAACCATAGGAGACAACCCGATCCCTGATCTGATTCCAGACCAGCTCTATGAAGTCTTGGAGGCCAACCACCTGCTAAGTGAAAAGGGCATCCGCGACTACCAGATCAGGCTGCGCTTCCGCACGCTCCGCTCCGAGGAGATTCCCGCCACCGATGCTATCGAGATGCTACGGGAGGATTATCCCTACCTCCAGTTCGATACGCTCCGCAAAATCGTTTACCGGCTCAACCACCGCTGAGCAACTGCGCGACGGGCCTGAGACAGGACGGGGCTATCACCACGTCCATGTTTCCATCTCCCGCAGCGCTTCGTACGCCGTGAGGTCGTAGTGGATGGGCGTGATGGAAACATGTCCACTCTCAACCGCCTCCAGGTCGGTGTCCTCGCCCTCGTCGAGGTTCACAAAACGACCGCCCATCCAGTAATAGATTTGGTTAAACGGATCGGTTCGGGGGTCAAACTCTTCCTCCCACCGCCCGCGCGCCTGCCGCGTCACGCGCGCGCCCCGGATATCGTCGAAAGGCAAGAACGGGATGTTGACGTTGAGCAGGATGCCGCTGGGCAGCCCCCGTTCCAGCACCCGCTCGGCCAGGCGCCGCGCCCAGCGGCCCGACGCTTCAAACTCGGTTTTCCCCCACGCATCCTGCGAAAACGCAACGGCGTCGATGCCCAGAATCGTGGCCTCGGTCGCCGCACTCACCGTACCCGAGTAGATAACGTTGACCGCCGTGTTGGGGCCGTTGTTGATGCCTGAGACCACGAGGTCGGGCTTGCGCGGCAGGATGCGGTTCAGTGCCAGCTTCACGCAATCGGCCGGGGTGCCGGTTACGGCATGCGCCGGGATAGTACCTGAAGGCACTTTAAACGGCCACTCGCGCGCCCGCACCGGATCCCGCACCGTGATAGCATGCCCCACGGCGCTTTGCTCGGTGATAGGGGCCACCACGTGCAGATCGCCCAGCCCGTCCAGCGCGCTCGCTAGCGCCCGTATGCCGGGCGCGTCGATGCCGTCGTCGTTGGAAATGAGGATAAGGGGGCGCGTAGTAATCTCGGACATCGTATTTCGTCAGGTGCAGAGCCTTATTGCACAATGCCGATGCCGTTCAGGATTCTGCCCAAACGCATCTTAATCGTTTCGTCTTGTGGTTTTCTGCGCGTGCGCGCTGCGCATGTGGCGTATTAAGTTACCCGTGCTTCCAGCTCCGGCTGCCCCACCTTACCCCCACTATTCTATCCGAATCATGAAGCGATTTTTTACCCTCGTCATGCTCGCCGTGCTGGCGCTACCTGCCTGGTCGCAGGATACGCCCCAGCACAACCTGGAAGCCTTCCAGCCTCCTGTCATGCTACCTCCGTCCAGCGTGCGCAGCGCCGATGGCCGCCCCGGTCCCGACTACTGGCAGCAGGGTGCCGACTACCGCATCCGCGCCACGCTTGATACCGTCGCTAATCGGGTGACGGGCTCGGTCACCATCGACTACACCAACAACAGTCCGCATACGCTCGATGCCCTCTGGCTGCAACTCGACCAGAACCTGTTTGCGCCGGGCAGCCGAGGGGCCGCTATCCAGCCTGCCGACTCGCGCTGGCGGGGCTCTTTTGATGACGGCGGCTATCAGATTACCGGCGTCCGTGTGGGCGGTAGCGATGCGTACACCCCCATCTACCTCATCGATGACACGCGGATGCGACTCGAACTCCGAGCGCCGCTTGCTGCAAACGGAGGCCAGGTAGAGCTGACGGTAGACTACAATTTTATCGTCCCGCAGTATGGTGCCGACCGGATGGGACGCCTCGCTACTGCGCGTGGCACCATCTACGAGATTGCGCAGTGGTACCCCCGCATGTACGTCTACGACGACGTGCAAGGATGGAACGCGCTCCCCTACCACGGCCAGGGTGAGTTTTACCTCAACTACGGCGACTACGACATTCAGCTCACCGTCCCGCACGACATGATCGTGGTATCTACCGGTGCGCTCCAGAACCCCGAGCAAGTGCTCACCCCCGAGCAGCAGCAACGCGTCGAGCGCGCCCGCACGAGCGCGGCGACCGTTATGATTGTGGCTCCCGATGAGGTCGGCACGCCGGGCTCACGGCCCCGGCAAGATGGCATGCTCACGTGGCGCTTCAAGGCCGAGAACGTACGCGACGTGGCGTGGGCCGCCTCACGCGCTTTTGTCTGGGACGCCGCCTCGTGGGATGGCATCCTGCTGCAGAGCGCGTACCCACACGAAGGCATCGGAGAGGGCGAGGTGGAAGGCTGGGAGATGTCTACCCAGTACCTGCACCACACCATCAAGCACTACTCAGAGCAGTGGTTTCGCTATCCCTACCCTGTTGCCATCAACGTGGCGGGCGTGGTGGGCGGCATGGAGTACCCGATGATTGTGTTCTGCTCGGTGCGCGCGCGCGGGCAGACGCTGTTCGGGGTTACCGACCACGAGTTTGGGCACACGTGGTTTCCCATGATCGTCGGCTCCGATGAGCGCCGCTATGCGTGGATGGACGAAGGCTTCAACACCTTTATCAACTACTACTCGAATCTGGAATACTACGGCGATGCCTCGGTCCGCAACGAGCGCGTCTCCCCTGACTACATCTCTGGCCTGATGCGTCAGACCGACACGCCCATCGCCACCCCACCCGACCGCATCCGCCGGGGCGACCTCGGCTTTCTGGCGTACCGCAAGCCGGGCTACGGCCTCCGCGTGCTGCGCGAGTACATCGTCGGGCCGGAGCGCTTCGACCTGGCCTTCCGCGAATACATCGATAGGTGGGCGTACAAACACCCGAAACCTGCCGACTTTTTCCGCACCATTGAGAATGTAGCTGGAGAAGACCTGGGCTACTTCTGGAATGGCTGGTTTTATACCAACAACACCTTCGACCAGGGTATCACAGGCGTTGAGAAGACCGAGGCGGGCACCGAGGTCACCATCTCCAACCTTGACGAACTCATCCTGCCGACGACGCTGCAGATCACCTACGAAGACGGTACGACCGAGCGCCGCCGCATCCCGGCGCTTGCCTGGGCCACGAGTGATACGTTTACCGAACTCGTCACCAAACCTGTTCGCAACCTCACGCTCGACCCCGACACCATTCTACCCGACACCGACAGGAGCAACGACGTCTGGGGCGAGGGGATCATGTCAACCCCTGCACAACCGCGTGGCGGACGCTGAAAGGGGCTCGACTTTAAACCAAAAAGGGCGGCGGATACATCAGCATCCGCCGCCCTTTTCCTTGATATTGGAGGCATCAGTTTTCGGACGACTGCTGTACCGCCTGCACTTCCAGCACGATCTCGACCTCGTCGCTGACGAGCAGGCCACCCGTTTCGAGCACGGCGTTCCAATTGAGTCCGTACTCTTTGCGGTTAATCTTGGTGCGCGTCTCGAAAGCAACGCGCGTGCCGCCCCACGGGTCTTTGCCCTCGCCCAGGTACTCGGCCTTCATTTCGATAGGCTTCGTGACGCCGTGCAGGGTGAAGTCGCCCACGAGCGTGAACGCGTCGCCCGAAACGTTTTTTACTTCCTTGCTCTTGAAGGTGATCGTGGGAAAGCGGACTACCTCGAAAAAGTCAGCCGAACGCAGGTGGGTGTCGCGCTTTTCATCACTCGTCGTGATCGACGTGGCCTGCACGGTCGCGTCGGCTCTGAGGGTAGAAAGATCAGATGGATCGAGTTGCAAGGATCCTTCAAACTGCTCGAAGCTACCGCGCACTTTACTGAAGCCAAGATGGCGTACCACAAAGCCGAACCGCGAATGCGACGGGTCTATGGTGTAGGTACTAAGGGTGGTTTTGGTGGTCGTTTCCATGATAGATGTGTGGGTGTGTTGATGGTAGAATCGTACCGGGAAAGCGATTGCCTGCCTCGGCACCGGGTTTACGTTGTGGTAACAGTATCTTGATTTAGAGATTACAGGGTAAAAATCAGCCAGGGGGCGCAAATTCTGCGGCATACTTGCCCAGACGCTTGAGCTGTTCAGTAGCAGCCTGCTGCTCTTCACGCGAAAGCCCACCCGTGATGGTGTCGATGAGCACGCTGTGCTCGGCAAAAACGCGCTCGATAAGCGCCTGCCCCTGCAGGGTGAGACGTGCATACGTCACCCGCCGGTCCTCAGGGCATGCTTCACGTATCAGCAGGCCTCTTTTTTCCAGTTTATCCACCACGTACGTCATGCTGCCGCTGGTGAGCAACACCACACTGCCCAACTCCCCAATCGGCAGGCGGCCTTTGTGCAGCAAGGCCTCCAGCACCGCGAATTCGGTAAAAGAGAGCCCGTGCGCTTCTACCTGCGGCCGCAGCTGCTTCTCGATGGCCCCAACCGTTCGGTTGAGCACCACCCAGAGCTTGAGCGCGGTGTCGAGGGAAGAAGGCATACGAGTCGCAGGATATTATCTCGAATTCAAGGTAATTACCCGCCCGAGTATTATCTGTTCCGACAGATAGTTTTTCATCCTTTGCGCATCGCGTTCATCAGCGTTTCTACCTGCGGGCGCGGCATCCGGATAAGGTCGTTGAACTGCCCGCCCGCCGCCAGCGCTTCGGCTCCGTCGAGCGTGAGGATGTGCCCGGTGAGGTACGCAGCCATATCAGACAGCAGAAACGCTACCACACCCGCCAGCTCTTCAGGCTCGCCAAAGCGTCCCAGCGGCACCCGACGGCGCATGGTTTCCTTGAACTGCGGATCGGGGACGAGGCGGCTCCACGCACCCTCGGTCGGAAAAGGCCCCGGCGCGATACCGTTGAGGCGTATCCCGTACGTTCCCCACTCGGCGGCCAGCGATTTCGTCATCGCCACAATACCGGCTTTGCTCATAGCGCTCGGCACAACAAATGCGCTGCCTGTCTCGGCATACGTGGTCACGATAGACACCACCGCCCCGTTCTCGCCGCGCTCGATCCACCGGCGGCCCAGGCCCTGCGTGCAGAAAAACGTGCCGTAGAGATTGGTCTTGACGATCGCGTCGAAGCCGCCTGGACTGAGAGTGTGCGTTGGTGCCAGAAAGTTGGCGGCGGCGTTGTTGACGAGTCCTGTGAGCGGTCCCTGCCGCGCCTCGGCCTCGGAAAGCATCGCCTCGACGCTCTCTACTTCCCGCACATTGCACGTGAGGCCTTCGGCGCTGCCGCCTGCTTCCCGAATTGCCTGCACGGTTTCGGCGAGTGGCTCCTCGCGCCGCCCGCAGATGGTGACGCGTGCGCCCAGACTGGCACAGCGCTCTGCCATCGCGCGGCCCAGGCCGGTACCACCGCCGGTTACGAGGTGGTGGTGACCGGCGAGAAAGTCATGCGGGAGTTCAGACATAAAAGCTGGATAACGGATACGATAGCGTCGTTCAGATGCTCAGAGCACACCCACACGGTCTTTCTCACCACGTGGCGCAGTAGGAGCCGCGTCTGCCGGCTCCAGAGGCGGAGAGGCGGGCATCGTGACAGCGCCTTGCAGGTACGCTTCCAGCGTGAAAGAGTCTACCTCTATCGCATTGTTGCGGGCGTCTTCTGCCTGTGCAATCTGGGTAGCTTCTGCTGCGGTGATGACGCCTGCCTCTACTGCTTTCCGCACCAGCGTTTCCGGACGCGCCCTGGGCAGCAGGCCAGCTCTTACGGCGTCTTTGATGCGCCGCTCCATGTCTTCCACCCCCCTGCACAGGTGCAGCGCCTGCTCCAGCCGTCCAATTGGGTCGTTGGGGTCGTCGGAGACGAAAAGGCCGGCGGTGTGACGGTTGCGCTGCGCACCGGGCACCTGCATGGCCTGCGCCACTTTGTGTCCGATCCAGTCCTCGGGTGGCGCGCCGATGGCGTTGAGCCGCGACCACAGCGCGACAGGCCCGCGCAGTATGGGGCGCAGCCCGGGCACGTCGAGGTTGGCATAGAGCCCGTCGAAGCCTTGCTGTATCTGCCACAGCGCGTGCTGCATGGCCCAGTGCATGAAAGGCTCGTCTTCTTTGAGCCGCCCTTCTTTCTCGAACCGCGTCAGGACGGCATTGCCGAGGTAGAGCCACGAGAAAATGTCTGCAAAGCGGCCGGTGATCTTTTCCTTGCGCTTGAGCGCCCCCCCGAGCGAGGCGAGCGCGATATCAGCCAGAAAGGCAAACGACGCCGATGCCCACGCGAGCTTTTTGTAATACGGCGCTGCAGGCCCCGCTACAGGCGACCGTGCCAGTCCGCCACGCGTGATCGAGAGCAGCTTGGCTCGCCCTCCGTTGCGCAGCACGTGCCCCACATGCCCCCAGAACGCCTCGTCGAACGCCTCGATGTTGTCGTCTTCCAGGGCGGCCACTTCTTTGAAGATGTACGGGTGGCAGCGGATGGCACCTTGCCCGAAGATCATCAGCGTACGCGTCAGGATGTTGGCTCCTTCGACGGTGATAGAGATGGGCATCCCCTGATACGCACTTGCGATGGCGTTGCGCGGGCCGCGCGAGATTGCATTGCCGCCCAGCACGTCCATGCCGTCGTTGACTACCTGCCGGGCCATCTCGGTGGTATTGTACTTCATGATGGCCGCCACCACGGCGGGCTTGGCGCCGCTGTCGAGCCCGCCGTTGGTGTAGCGGCGGGCAGCTTCGAGGATGTACGTGAAGCCGCCGATGCGGGCAAGCGGCTCCTCGACGCCCTCGAACTTGCCGATAGACATCCCGAACTGCTTGCGGATGGCCGCGTGCGCGCCTGCCACGCGGTACACCATCTTGGCACCGCCGGTAGACGTGGCGGGCAGCGAGATGCCGCGCCCGGCGGCGAGACATTCCATGAGCATCTGCCAGCCGCGCCCGGCCCCCTCACCTCCGCCAATGATGGCTTCTTCGAGCGGCACGATCACGTTGTGCCCCTCGGTTGGGCAGTTGTAGAAGGGCACGCCAAGTGGATCGTGGCGGCGGCCTACCTCCACGCCGGGCGTATTCGTCGGGATGAGCGCGCACGTGATGCCGGGGTTTGTGCCCTTGCCCAGCAGGTTGTCTGGGTCGCGCAGCTTGAAGGCGAGGCCCAGCACGGTAGAGATGGCGGCCAGCGTGATGTAGCGCTTCTGCCAGTTCAGGCGCAGGTAGAGCCTGCCGTCCTCGCCCCGAAACACCTCGCCATGCGACTCGATGCCCCCCGCGTCGGAGCCCGCGTTGGCTTCGGTGAGGGCAAAGCACGGCACCTCTTCGCCTGTAGCAAGGCGCGGCAGGTAATGGGCGCGCTGCGTCTCGGTGCCGTAGTGGATGAGGAGTTCGGCGGGACCGAGCGAGTTGGGCACCATCACGGTGATGCCGAGCACGTAGCTGCGGGCTGCAAGCTTGGCCACAACGGCGCTATTAGCCGATGCGCCAAAGCCGAGCCCTCCGTACTGCTTCGGGATGATCATGCCGAAAAAGCGGTGCTCTTTCAGATAGTCCCACACCTCGGGCGGCAGGTCGCGCTGCTGAAACACCTGCCAGTCGTCTACCATGCGGCACACCTCCTCTACGGGCCCGTCGAGAAAGGCGCGCTCGTCGTCATTCAGATCCGGATACGCCTGCGCCAGCAGTCTGGCGAAATCGGGCTTGCCGGAAAACAGCTCGCCGTCCATCCACACGTTACCCGCCTCGATGGCCGTCCGTTCGGTCTGCGAGATGGTTGGCAGAAAACCCAGCGCTTTCATGCCGCGCATGATGCCTTTCGTAAGCGTAGCACGCCGCAGCGCGGGCACCCCTGCCAGGGCTACAGCTCCTATTCCGAGAATGGCAGTCGTTTTATTCATGAGACAGTGTGGGTAAAATCGAATAGAAAAAGGACTGAAAAGGCTCACCGGCCCTCATCGACAGCGCCGCGCGTCCAGATCCGGATTACGCCGTTGCCGCCCTGCACGCCGTAGAGCGCGGTATCACTGGCACTTTTGAGCACCTCGATGCGGTCGATGTCATGCACGCTGATGCCACGCAGCGGCGACGGACCACTACGCCCCAGCACCAACCCATCGATCACATACAGCGGCGTTGAGTCGCCCATAAATGTGCTGACCCCGCGGATGACCAGCCGGGTTTCGCCGTTTACGACTTGCATCCGCAGGCCCGGCACGCGTGAGGCCAGCCCTTGCTCTATGTCCACGACGCCTGCGGCTACCAGGTCGCTCCCGTACACCACGCTGCCCGACGAGCCCGCTGTGTGGGTAGCAGTGCGGCCGCCTTCTTGCGACTCCTGACGCGTGCCGGTGCAGGCAGAGAGGCCGAGCAACGCGGCGACAATGAAGCTGAAGTAGTTCATTTGCCCAAGCTGTATGTGATTCACGCCGGGCTGCGCGACCGGTGCAAATCGGGTCAGAGGCGCAGGTTTTCGATAATGGCGGCCGCGCCCATGCCGCCGCCCACGCACATGGTGCAGATGCCGTAGCGCACGCCGCGCCGCGCCATCTCGTGCAGCAGGGTGGCCGTGAGCTTGGCACCTGTGCAGCCCAGCGGATGCCCCAGCGCAATCGCGCCGCCGTTGACGTTGACGATGTCCTCCGAAAAGCCGGTCTCCCGAATCACCGCGAGCGCCTGCGCAGCAAAGGCCTCGTTGAGTTCGACCAGCCCGATGTCAGATATGCTCATTCCGGCGCGTTTGAGCACTTTCTCGATGGCACCGATGGGGCCGATACCCATCAGTTCAGGCGGCACGCCGGCCAGCGCGAAGCCCACAATGCGCCCGATTGGCTCTGCGCCGAACTCGCGCATGGCATCCTCGGCCATCACTACCGCCGCCGCCGCGCCGTCGCTCGTCTGCGACGCGTTGCCCGCCGTCACCGTGCCGCCCTGCCGGAACGCAGGCCGCAGCTGCGCCAGCGCCTCCATCGACGTGTCGGCGCGCGGCCCTTCGTCGGTGTCGAACAGGGTCGTTTTCGTGACCGCTTTGCCGCCCTCATAGATCGTCTCCTCGACTTCGAGCGGCACGATCTCTTCCTTGAAACGCCCCTCGGAGATGGCCGCGAGGGCGCGCTGGTGCGAGCGGAGCGCAAATGCGTCCTGCTCTTCGCGCGAGACGTTGAACTTGGCCGCCACGTTTTCCGCCGTGATGCCCATCGACACGTACACCTCCGGGTTTTCGTCCACCGTAGCGGGATCGGGCTGGAAAAAGAAGCCGCTCATGGGCACCAGACTCATGCTCTCCGTCCCGCCGGCCACGATCACGTCGGCGTGGCCTGCCGCCACGCTTTGCGCGGCCATGACGATGCTCTGCAAGCCCGACGAGCAGAACCGGTTGATGGTGGCACCGGGCACGGTTTCGGGGAGGGCGGCTTTCTGGGCGATGATGCGGCCCATGTTCATGCCCTGCGGCCCTTCGGGAAAGGCGCAGCCCATGAGCACATCGTCTACCCTTTCGGGCACGAGGCCCGGCACGCGGCTGACGGCTTCGGCGACGGCGCGGGCGCCCATGGCTTCGGGCCGCTCGAAGCGCAGCGTGCCCTTTTTTGCTTTGCCGACGGCCGTGCGGACGGCAGAAACGATATAGGCGTTGTTGGCTTGCATAGGTGTAATTCTTTTTTCGATGGAAGCAGGGACGAAGCGCGCTTCGCCCGTACCCGGTCGGATATCAGGTTAATTCCGCACCGGCTTGCCTGTCGTGAGCAGCCCCATGATGCGCTCCTGCGTCTTTTTCTCGCCCAGGAGCTTCATGAACACCTCCCGTTCAAGGTCGATGAGATAGTCTTCATGCACGTGCTGCGGGCCGGAAAAGCCGCCGCCGGTGAGCACATACCCAAACTGGCGTGCCAGAAACGCGTCGTACTCGCTGATAAAGTGGCCATCCTGAAACTGCTTGACGGCGACTTCGAGTGCGGCGGCGGTGGGTCGCCCAAGTACCTGGATGTGCGTCTCGACGGGCGGCGGCAAGTAGCCTTCGCTGGAAAGCCGGAGCACCTCTTCCTTTGCTACATGGAAGCGGCGATCGGCGTTCATCACTACGCGCGCGTGGGGTGCGAGAAAGCCGTAGTCCTGCGCCATGCGCGCGCTCGTGGCCACCTTGGCCGAGGCCACCACCTCGAAATACTTCTGAAGGGCGGCCTGCACCTCGCTCGCGTGGCCGTTGGGCGCGCGGCTCGACGCCCGCGCTGCCAGCCGCGTGGTGCCCGTGCCGGCGGGAATCAGGCCTACGCCCAACTCGACGAGGCCGATGTAGCTTTCTGCCGCCGCGACAGGCTGCGGGCTCGCCATCACCATCTCACAGCCGCCGCCCAGCACTTTCTGGTGCACGCAGGTGACGACAGGCTTGCTGGCATACCGGATGCGCTGCATGGCTTGCTGGAAGCCATGGACGCTTTTTTCGAGCCTGTCCCACTGCCCCGCCCCTGCCGCCATCGCCACCTCGCCGAGGTTGGCGCCCACGGCGAAGTTTGTCCCCTCGTTGCCGATCACGAGGCCGCGCAGGTCGGCGTCGTTCTCCACTTTCTCGATGCATTCCATCAGCCCCTGCACCACTTTGAAGCCCAGACTGTTGGCTTTGGAGCGGAACTCGTAGAGGGCGACTCCATCGCCAAGATCGAGCAGGGCCGCCTCGTCGTTGTGCCACAGCTCGCGCTTTGGTTGCGTCTTGATAGCCGCCAGCGCGATCTCGTCGCGGGGCTGCGGGTCATCCACATACCCTTGCTGCTCCGGGTTGTACACCTGCCCGTCGCGGTAAAACTGCGTGGTGCCGTTCTGCCGCATCGTCTCGACCCATCCAGGTACAGCGATGTCTGCTGTTTTCATCGCCTCCAGCACCTTCTCGAAGCCGAGGGCGTCCCACATCTGGAACGGACCCATCTCCCATCCGAAGCCCCACGCGATGGCGCGGTCGGCGTCAGCGGGCGAAGCTGTGATCTCGGGGATGCGGCGGGCGGCATAGGCGAGCAGGTCGAGCGTCGTTTGCCTGAAAAACTGCCCGGCGCGACCCTCGTCTTCCCACAGGGCGCGGAGGCGATCGGGCAGAAAGCCGGCTTTTTTGATCGCGTCGAGATCGCCCAGATCAACGGGCTTCGGGCTCTCGTACTGACCGGTGCCGGGGTTGATAGACTTGATCTCTTTGCCTTCCTTGCGGTAGAAACCCGCGCGCGTCTTGGCCCCGAGCGCGCCGTTCTCGACAAGGCTGCTGAGCACGCCGGGCACCTTGAAACGGGCGCGGCTCTCGTCGTTCTCGGCTTTTTCGTAGAGATTTTTCGCCACGTCGCGCAGCACGTCGAGGCCTACCACGTCGGCGGTGCGGAAGGTGGCGCTTTTGGGGTGGCCCACGAGCGGCCCGGTGAGCGCGTCGATCTCTTCAATCGAGTAGGCGCCCGAGGTAAAAAACTCCATCGCCCCCAGCATGGCATAAACGCCCAGCCGGTTGCCCACGAAGTACGGCACGTCGTGTGCGACGACGATGCCTTTGCCCAGGTGCACGCGTCCGAAATGCGCCACGCGTGCCAGCACGTCCGGATCGGTGTCATCCGTCGGGATGAGTTCGAGCAGTTTGAGGTAGCGCGGCGGGTTGAAAAAGTGGGTCCCGAGAAAGCGCCGCCTGAACCCTTCCGAGCGTTCCTGCGCGATCTCGTGGATGGGGATGCCGCTCGTGTTGGACGAGATCACCGCGTCCTCGCGGGCATGCTCTTCAATGCGCGCCATCACGCCGCGCTTCACGTCGAGCCGTTCCACCACCACCTCGATAATCCAGTCGGCCCGCGCGATGCGCTCGAAATCATCCTCGAAGTTGCCCAGCGTGATGCGCGTTTTGGCCTTGTCATCAAAGAACGGGTCGGGGTTCATCTTGCCCAGCGCCTTCCACGCCTTCTCGACGATGGCGTTGTTGGGGCCTTCCTTCCCGATGCTCGCGGGCGCGATGTCGAGCAGGTCAACGGTGAGGCCGGCGTTGGCGAGGTGGGCGGCGATCTGCGCGCCCATCGTGCCGGCCCCGAGCACCGCGACGTGGCGGAAGGGCTGGTGGTTGGAGGTGGCGGTAAAGGAGCGCGGGGTGGCAGCTTTCGTTTCCATAGGGGCAGGGTGGTTTTTCAGGTACAGCGCCGCTTTACACGAAAGCGCTGATGCCGGTGATGGCGCGGCCCACCACGAGCGTGTTGATTTCGTTGGTACCCTCGTACGAGTAGATGGCCTCGGTGTCGCAGAAGTAGCGCGCCACCTCGTGTTCGAGCAGGATGCCGTTGCCACCGTGCAGGTCGCGTGCGAGCGCAACGGTGTCGCGGCAGCGGGCGGCGGTGTAGACTTTCGCCAGCGAGGCGTGCTCGTCGAGCATGATGCCGGCATCTTGCATGCGCGAGAGGCGGAGGCACATCGCGTACATCGCCGTCACGTTGGCGAGCATGTGGACGAGTTTGTCCTGTATGAGTTGGAAGCCCGCGATGGGCCGCCCGAATTGCTTGCGCGTCTGGGCATAGGTTAGCGAGCGCTCGTAGGCGCCCATGGCGCAGCCTACGCCCTGCCACGCCACGCCCGCGCGCGTCGCGCGGAGCACATCCGCCACCGTGCGCCAGCCTTTGACCTCCTGCAGGCGGTCGGCTTCGGGCACGCGGCAGTCGGCAAGCGTGATCAGGCCGTTCTCGACGGCGCGCAGGGCGATTTTGCCCATGATCTTCTCGACGCTGTAGCCCGGATTGTCGCCCCGGACGATAAAGCCGTGGACGTGGCCGCTTTCCTCCTCGCGCGCCCAGATGACGACGAAATCGGCGAAGGTGGCGTTGCCGATCCACTTTTTCTGGCCATTGAGCACCCACTCGTCGCCATCGCGGCGGCAGGTGGTGGTCAGCCCGCCCGCCACGCCGCTGCCCACGCCGGGCTCGGTGAGGCCGAACGCGCCGATGGTTTCCATGGACAGCATGCCGGGCAGGAGCGCCTTTTTCTGCGCTTCCGAGCCGCCCATCACTACAGACCACAGCGCCAGCCCGGCGTGCACGCCGAAAAACGTGGCCGTGGACACATCCACGCGCGCCATCTCGACCGTCAGAATGCCCTCGGTGACGGCGGCGTCGGGTTTGCGGGTGCCGTCTTCGTTGAAGATGTGCGAGATGGCGTTCATCTCCCTGAAGCCGTCGAGCAGCAACTCGCGCGGCGTCTCGTCGCGCTGCCAGTAGTCGTTGATGACGGGGCGCACTTTTTCCTCCATAAACTGCCGCGTCTGCGCCTGTAACTGCCGCTGCCCGTCGGTGAGGGTTGCCGACAGGTCGTAGAAATCGCCGTTGGGCGCGGGCGGTTCTTTCGGCTGACCGTTGGTACTCGTCTTGAGCATCTTGGTCATTTTCAGCAGCGTCGCCTCGTCCATGGCAGAGACGAGCCCGATGAGTTCACCGAGGTCTACTTTCTCGGAGAGCCGGGTGATCTTGTCGATGTCTATTTTGGAGGCGAGCTGCATGAGCTTGCCCATCTGGTTGAAATCCATTCAGGTAGAAAAGTGTAGCATTAAGGGTGGAGGGGCCTGGATTCAGGCAACAGCAGGCTGACGGGCCTCGGTGTACATCGCGGCGATCTCCTGCTCGAAGCGTTGCCGCACGGCGGCGCGCTTGAGCTTGAGCGTGGGCGTGAGGAGGCCGTTTTCGATGGTAAGATGGTCGGGCACGAGTCGGAAGCGCTTAATGGTACTCCACGGGTCCATGCCCTCGTTGGCGCGGTCGATAAGCTCCTGGTAGCGTGCCACCACCTGCGGCTCATTGAGCAGGCTTTCAAAAGATTGCGCGGCGTCGACGCCGGCGCGTTCGGCAAACGCACGCAGCGCAGCCTGATCTGGAAAGAGCAGCGCGGTGGTAAACTTGTAGCCCGCGCCCACCACCACGGCCTGCTCGATAAGCGGCTCGGCGGTAAGCTGACTTTCGAGTGGCTGCGGCATCACGTACTTCCCTGTCGAAAGCTTGAACAGGTCTTTTTTACGGTCGGTAATCTGAAGCCGACCCTCGGGCGTGAACTCGCCCACATCGCCGGTGTGGAACCAGCCCGCGTCGTCCATCACCTCGCGTGTTCTTTCCTCGTCCTTGTAGTATCCCTGCATCACGTGCGGCCCTCGGGTGAGGATTTCACCGTCTTCTGCGATGGTGACCTCGACGCCCGCCAGGGGCTCGCCGACGGTTCCGGCGCGGTTACGGCCCGGCCTGTTGAACGAGATGACGGGGCTCGTCTCGGTGAGTCCGTAGCCCTGCAAACACGGGATGCCTGCGGCCGCCATGATGTTGGCGATCTCTCCGCTGAGCGCGGCACCGCCCACGATGATGTAAGAGATGCGCCCGCCCAGCGCCTCGCGCCACTTGGAGAAGACGAGCCTGTCGGCCAGCTTGAGTTGGAGCGCGTACACGCCGGTCGGCGTCTTGCCCAGTTCATAGCGGCGTGCAAGCCCGAGCGCCCATCGCATCAGCGCACCCCGTGCCCCGGTAAGCGTTTCTGCTTTCTCGAGCAGGCCCGCGTACACCTTTTCGAGCACGCGCGGCACGGTGGCAAAAGTCGTCGGGCGCACCTCACGCAGCCGCGCGCCCACCTCTTCGGGCGTGCAGAAGTAGGTGCTCGTGCCATAGGCCACGTAGCAGTAATGCATCGTGCGCTGGAAAATGTGCGTCATGGGCAGAAAAGACAGCGCGATTTCTTCCTGCCCGTTTCCGAAATCTCCCAGCCCGGAAATAGAGGCTATGCCGTTAGACGAGATGTTTTCGTGCGTGAGCATCACCCCCTTGGGCCGCCCCGTGGTGCCGCTGGTGTAGATAATCGTCGCCAGGTCGTGCGGGTCGATCTGCGCCAGCAGCTGGGGAATGGCCTCAGCATCTGCTTCCCGGCGGGCGCATCCGGCCTTCTGCAGCGCCTCGAGCGCCACAATCTCCACGCCTGCGTGTGCTGCTTCAAGCGTGCCCTCGGGCTGGGCTATGACAACCGTTTTCACCGCCGTGCCCTCCAACAGCGGAAGGAGCCGGCGCAGGCCCTCACTATCCGAGACGAACAGCGCCCGGGCCTCGGCATGTTCGATCACGTAGCGAACGGCATCGTCGGTGTGCGTGATGTAGATAGGCACACTGACCATCCCGGCGATCAGGCACCCCATGTCGGCCAAGCCGAAGTACGTGTCGCTCTCCATGAAAAGCGCCACCCGGTCGCCGCGCTCCAGGTTGTGCGCGAGCAGGCCCAGGGCGATCTCCTCGCTTGCATCCCGGAACTGGGTTACCGAGAACGCCTGCCACCCTGCACCAGTGGGTTGATTCATGAACGACGGGTTGTCCAGCTTGGCTGCCGTTTCGTAGAGCAGATCAGGCAGGGTCTTGCCCAACACGAGCGTACCGGTGCCGGGAGGGGCAGTAGAGATGCGGGGATCAGACATGGAAGCGCTTCCGGGATAGGTTAATGGGTGGGCAGCAGGCCATGGAGGGTATGCTCCAGCGCAGCAGAAACAAAGGAATCAGGGTCGAGGCGCGCGTCGATGCGCTGCGCGAGCACGAGCGTCACGGTGCCATGCAGCGACGCCCACACTACGCTTGCCCGAGTCTGTGCCTGGGAAACCGACATCCTGTTGTGCGGATTGGCGGCGCGCAGGATGTCCACGAACAGGTCGATGTTGCGCCGCGCCGCACGGTACTTTTCTGCAGGGTATCGCTGCATGTGGCGCGGATGGAGCGAGAACATCACCTCGTAATACGCAGGGTTCTCGAGCCCGAACCGCACGTATGCCCCGCACATGCCCCGGAGGCGCTCCAGCGGCGTCCCGTCTTCGTTATATGCCTCCCCGATAGCCTGCGACAAACGCGTCATGCCGTCGTCGATAAGGGCGTGGAGCAGGTCGTCCTTGTCGCGAAAGTGGAGATAGATGCTCGTAGCACTATAGCCGATCTGGTCGGCCACTTTGCGCATCGTGATGCCTGCGTACCCACTTTCAAAGAGCAGGTCGCGCGCCGCGTCCAGAATGAGCGCGCGTAGGGGTGCGGTGGTAGTAGAAGCTTCGGCCATGACTTAACGGGGTTAAGTTAACGCCGTTAAGACCAGATGTTGCCCGCCTGTTCGCAAAATGTTCGCTGGGCACAGACAGCAAGCGCGGAGAGAGCCTGTGCTCTCCCCGCGCCCGGTACTCGATAGAAACAAAGATATCTATTCCCGTGTCAGGCGCACGTTACCCACGCCCGAGCGCAGTTGGAGGCGGGGGCCTCCTCCCGCGATGACGCCCGAGAATGACTTCGACATAAAGTTGCCGCGCACGTCCAGCCCGAACGCGGCCGACGCCGAGCCCATGCCGGTGCCGCCTTCCACATCGAGGCCTACCCCGTCTCGCACGCTTGCCGTCACGTTGCCTGCGCCCGACTGCAGCGACACATCGCCGCGCGGCTGCCGGACAAAGCTTGCCACCACATTGCCCGCGCCCGTACGGACAGACATGCGCCCGTACACATCGTTGATGATCACGTTGCCGGCACCTGTAGAAACGCGCGCATCGCCGAGCAGGTCGGCCAGGATGATGTTACCCGAGCCCGAGTTTATCGTTACCGAGCCGCCGATAGTGCGCAGTTCCAGATTGCCAGCCCCGGTGCGGCCGGTCACGTCTCCATCCAGGTTTTCGATAGTCAGGTTGCCAGCGCCCGACTCGAAATGCACGTTGTACCGCTCGGGCACGGTGACGATAAACTCGATGCCGATCTCGTCGCCACCCCGCCAGCGCCGCCACACGCTGCTGCCCTCGTCAAACGTGGAAGCAATCCGTACGCCGCTGCCGCTCTGCGTGATGCGCAGGTCGTGACGTGTCCAGATTTCTTTGGCCTGCTCGTCGTTGCGCCCTCCCAGCTTACGCTCTACGACCACCTCTACCCTGTTGGCGCTGCCCGTACGGATGGTAGCATTGCCCCGGTCGGCGTCGAGATAAAGGGTGCCGCCGGGTTCTACCTCGAACGTTCGCCGCACGGTATCTTGAATGTCAACAGCATGCACCGCTGCAACAGGTAGCAATGCGAGGGCAAAAAACCAAGGTAAAACGCGGGTACAACGCATGAGAATCTCCATAAAGAGCGAAAAAACGGTGCCCCCGGCTACGAGTCGGCAGCGGAAAGGTTACGCCGTCCTGCTTGTACTGCTGATGGTCGCAGGCTGCACCGCGTCACGGCCTCAACCCATCCTGCCGCACGACGGCCTCGTACGCTGGGCTGCTGTCGACTCGATCAACGCGCTGCTGCCGGGAGATATGCGGCTTTACGCAGGTGTCAACGCCGCGCTGCCGCTCCGGGCGTGGATGGTGCTTTTGCCATCGCGCTACCCTGTTCGGGTAGAGGTTTCAGACGATACCAGCGATGTGCGCGAGACCACGTCGAGCTTTGCGCGCGACGCCGGCGCCTGCGTGGCTGTCAATGGCGGCTACTTCAGGATGGGCGATTTCCCGGCCTCGGCGGTGGGCCTGCTGGTGCAGAACGATAGCGTCACCGCTGAGGCCACCACCTCACAGCAGCGCGACAGCATAGCGGTTGACCTGGCGCGCGCCGCCTTTGGCCGAATGCCTGATGGGCGCTATGAGATAGGATGGGTAGTCCAACGCGGTGACACCCTCCTCCTGCTCGACGCGCCCCTTCAACCCGGGCAGCAGGTGGAGGGCCCCTCGCGCACGGCCCGTCTGTGGACACCCATAGAGGCCATGGGCGCAGGCCCGATGCTCGTGCGCGCGGGGCGGCTGCACGTTACTTCCGACGAGGAAGGCTTTGGCAGCACGTCGATTCCCAACGTGCACCCCCGCACCGCCGCAGGCGTCACCGCAGCGGGCGATCTGATCCTGATGGTGGTGGATGGGCGGCAAGACGCCAGCCGGGGCGTAGACCTCGAAGAACTGGGACGCCTGATGCTCGAGGCCGGTGCCGTCGAAGCGCTCAACCTCGACGGCGGCGGTTCTTCTACGCTCGTCGTGCAGGGCCGCCTGATCAACCGCCCCACCGGCGGCACGTTCGAGCGGCAGGTGATGAATGCGCTCGTCGCGTTTTGCGAGTAGGTAGGAACGCCCTTTCCACCCAGCGTACAACGGGCCGACTTTCCTCATTTGTCCAATGCCCACCAGCGACTCGCCCCAGCAGCCCGAGATCCGCCCCCTCAGCCGTGGCGCCACCAAAGCGTTTGTCCTGCTGTGCCTCGCCATCATTATCGGCTCCGCCGTGGGCGGCGCGTGGTTTCTGACCCGCACGGCTATGGACAACCGAACCCGCGTGGAAACGAACACAGGCGGTGCCGACAGCACCACCGTGCGGGGCTTTGGCGTTACCGAATACTGAGCAAGCATGCGATTCTTGCTGTTTCTCGCGCTCCTGCCGCTGATGGGCCTGCACCCCAACGACTTGCTGCCCGGCCCACGCCCGCGTCCGGCTTCTGCTGAGACCCGCGCGGTGATCGGGCACTACGGAGAAGGACGCGAAAGCCTGCTGGTGTACGAGCGGAACGCGCAGGTCTACGTGACCGCAGGCGCGGCGCGGTTCGCGCTCCAGCATCTCCAGGGCCGCACCTACCGCGCCGTCGGAGCACCTGCCTGGCTGGGTGGCGACACGCTGCGCTTTTCCGCCGACGCTCTGTTCGCCACATCCTTTGAAACCCAAACGCGACGGTTTGCACGCCGCCCGGTGGGGCCTGCCGAAGGCGATGTTTTCCGCATCACGCCGCGCCGCCCGGTAACCGAGATCAGGCAGGAAGCGCGGCAGCAACCGTACACGCCCGAAGCTGCACTGCGCGCCGCCGACCTCGTCGATCTCGAAAAAGTGATCCCGCACGTCAAGCTCGACGTGCGCTATGCCACGGACAACAACTTCATGGGTGCGGCTTTTTACAGCCAGGCGCGCGCTTTTTTACAACGACCTGCCGCCGAGGCGCTCGCCGTCGTGGCCGACTCGCTCGCCCAGTATGGCTACGGACTCGTCATCTACGACGCATACCGGCCGTGGTCGGTTACGTGGGCGTTCTGGCAGGCCACGCCGGTAGAGCTGCGCAACTACGTCGCCAACCCTGCCAGAGGCTCGCGCCACAACCGCGGCAGCGCCGTAGATCTCGGGCTCTACCACCTCGGCACCGGCGAGATAGCCGAGATGCCATCCGAGTACGACGAGTTCACCCTGCGCGCCGATCCGCACTATGCCGGCGGCACCTCGCTGGCGCGCTGGCACCGGGCGCTTCTCCACAGGGCGATGACAATGCAGGATTTTACCGTCAACCCTGACGAGTGGTGGCACTACGACCACCGCGACTGGGCCGCGTACTCGGTGCTGAACGTGCCTTTCGAGGACATCAAAGTAGGAAACTGAGCACCTGCAGCGCACCCTACCCTGCCAGGTATGTGAAGGCTTTCGAGAACGCCTGCACCGTCTTCTCCACTTCCTCGGCACCGTGGGCTGCCGAGATGAAGCACGTCTCAAACGGTGAGGGCGGCAGGTACACCCCCTCGTCCAGCAGCACGCGGTGGAGGCAGGCAAACGCCACGCGGTCGCACCGGGACGCGCTCTGCCAGCCGGTGACGGGTTCGCTGCTGAGGAAAAAGCCAAACATGGTGCCCGCCTGCGCCGTCACGACGGGGACACCTGCGCCGCGCGCTGCTTCTTCTATCGCCTCTACAACACGTGCAGCCGCTTTTGCAGCTTTATCAAAGGCCTGTTCGTCCCAGTGGTGTAGCGAGGCCAGCCCGGCGGCCATGGCGAGCGGGTTGCCCGAGAGCGTGCCGGCCTGGTAGACAGGCCCCGAAGGCGCGACGAGCGCCATCACGTCGGCGCGCCCGCCGTACGCCCCCACGGGCAGCCCCCCTCCGATGACCTTACCGAGTGTTGTCAGGTCGGGCGTGATGCCGTATGCCGCCTGCGCCCCGCCCGGCGACACGCGGAAGCCGGTCATCACCTCGTCGAACACCAGCAGCGCGCCGTGCTCGCGTGCGAGGGTGGCCAGCCCCTGCAAGTACCCCTCGTGCGGCAGCACCAGCCCCATGTTGCCCGCCACAGGCTCCACGATCACAGCGGCGATACCGCCGGGATGCGCCGCGAACGTAGCCGCTACCGCCCCGAGATCGTTGAAAGGTGCGATTAGCGTGTCCGCGGTGACAGCGGCAGGCACGCCGGGCGAGTCGGGCAGGCCCAGCGTCGCCACGCCCGACCCGGCCCGCGCCAGCAAGAGGTCGGCATGGCCGTGGTAGTGCCCGTCGAACTTGATGATTTTGTTGCGCCCCGTGAACGCCCGCGCCGCGCGCAGTGCGCTCATCGTCGCCTCCGTCCCGCTCGACACAAACCGGAGCCGTTCCATCGACGGGACGCGCTCCTGGACAGCCTGCGCCAGTTCGGCTTCGAGCGGTGAGGGCGCACCAAAGCTCGTCCCGCGTGCCGCCTGCGCCGCGATGGCCTCGACAATGGCCGGGAATGCGTGCCCCAGCACGAGCGGCCCGAACGACATCACGTAGTCGACATACCTGTTGCCGTCTACGTCGGTCATGTACGCGCCCTTGCCGTGGTCGATAAAGCGGGGCGTCCCGCCGACGGCCTTGAAGGCGCGCACTGGCGAACTCACGCCGCCGGGCATGAGCGTCTGCGCTAAGGCGAAAAGGGCTTCGGAATTAGGAATCGACATGGGTAGCAAAAGTCAGATAATGGGTCAGGTGCCGCGCCGCCTCCAGCGCCGAGGCGATAGCGTCGGGCAGGCCCGCGCCCTGATACGGCGCGCCTGCGAGGGCGAGTCCGGGGAATAGCTTCAGGCGCGCCGCCACGCTTTCCATGCGGTCGCCGTGGCCGAGCGTGAAGCGGGGCAGCGCCTCGTGCCAGCTATGCGCCGCCTGCCACACGGGCGCGCCTTCGACATCCAGAAGCGCTTTCAGCACGCGCTGCGCGCGGCGGATCTGCGTGTCATCCGGCGCGAGGCTGCCGCCGGGCTCGGGCCGCATGAACACGCGGAACAGCACGTGCCCTTCGGGCGCCGAGCCGCTGTGTTTGGATGAGTAGAGTGTGATGGCCTGCACCGGGCCGCCTTCATGCCGGGGGATGAGGATGCCCGTGGCGCCGCCGAGCGACCGGCCCACCTGATGCGCCTCGTAGCCCAGCGCCACCGCTCCCACCGAGCCGTGGGGAATGCCCGCGAGCAGCGCCGAGAGCGGCGGGTCGAGCAGGTCCAGCACGCGGGCTGCCGCGGGTGCTGGGAGCGCCACGATAACGGCACGGGCGCTGTACGCGTTCTCGCCAGCCTCGACCCGGTAGCCGGTGACGGCCGGGTGCACCGCTGTCACCTGAACGCCTGTCTGCACGGCGACCCTGTCGGCTCTTTCCAGATGGCCGTGCAGCGCGGCGACTAGCCGGTCCATCCCACCGCCGAGGCTCAGAAACGGTGCCCCGCCCGGCGTGCGCGTATCACGCCATGCCCGCAGCACGCCGCCCGCCTGCTCCTGCGCATGGAGGTGCGGCAGCGTCGATTGGAGGCTGATGGGCAGATCCGCCCCGTAGAGGCCACCCACGAGCGGCTCGATAAGGCGTTCGTAGGCGCGCCTGCCGAAGCGCCGCGTAAAAAAAGCTTGGAGCGACTCGTCGCCTTTTTCGCGGCGCGGCTTCACGAGGGGCTCTGCCATGGCCCGCAGGCGCGCAGGCACGGGCAGCAGCGGCGTCTTAATAAGGGGCCACGCTGCCCCCGGCACCAGCCCCGACCATCCCGCTGGCAGCGGATACAGCTTGCCGCCCCGCGCGATGCGCACGCCGCCGCCGACAGGCTGCAGCGTGTCGCCGAGGCCGACGGCGCGGGCGAGATCGGCCGGCTCGCTCCGGCGGGCGACGAACACGTCCGGCCCGACATCCACCCAGAAGCCGGCACCACGGCGCGTGTCTACCTTGCCACCGAAGCGACCTGATGCCTCCAGCAGCGTGACGCCGAGGTGCGGGGCGTGCGTGGCCACGTGCCACGCCGCGGCAAGGCCCGCCACCCCACCGCCTACGATGAGCAGATCCGTGGTCACGCGGGCGTGGCCTCGGGCGCGAGCCAGCCTTCCGCCTCGGCACGCGACCGCACGAGGTCGGCTATCTGGCGCAGAAACACCGGGTCGTCGTTGAGCGCGGGCGGGCGCACGAGCCGCATGCCGTGCGCGGCCGCTACTTTCTGCGCCTCAATGTCGATGTCGTACAAAATCTCGACGTGGTCGCACACGAAGCCGACGGGGATGCTCACCACGTTTTTGACGCCCAGCGCGGCCAGCGCGGCGAGGTGATCCTCGAGCTGCGGCCCGAGCCACGGCTCCGGGCTGCGGCCCGCGCTCTGGTAGCTCCACGACCACTGATCGTCGCGCAGGCCGGCTTTCTCGGCCACCAGCCGCGCCGTCTCGCGCAACTGCGCGTCGTAGGGGTCGCCCATCTTGAGAATGCGGACAGGCAGGCTGTGCGCGCTCAGCACCACGTGGACGCTGTCGCGCTCGGCTTCGGGCCACTGCTCGACGCCGTGGCGCACGCGGTCGGCGAGCGGCTCGATAAGGCCCGGCACGTCGTAGTAGGCGTCTACGTAGGCAAAGTCGATGTCGCCCCGGTAGAGGTCGAGACCGGCTTTAACCTTTTTCTGGTACTTGGCAATCGACAGGGTGGAAAAGTGCGGCGCCAGCACGATGGCCACGGCGCGCGTCACGCCGTCGTCGACCATCTTGCCTACCGTCTCCTCGATCCACGGGGCCCAGTGGCGCATGCCGAGGTAGGGCACAAAGCGCACGCCCGCGCCGTCGCGGTTGAGGTGCGCCATCGCGCCTTCGACCTGCTGCTTCGTGAGCGCAAGCAAGGGCGAACTGCCACCGATAGAAGCGTAGTTGTGGGTGATCTCTTCCAGCACCTCGGCCGTCGTCGGGCGGCCCATGCGGATGTCCGAGAGGTAGCCGGGCAGGTCGTCGAGGCTTTCGGGGCCTCCGTAGGCCATAAAAAGGACCGCGATATCAGACATGTGCAGAGGTGTTTGCAGCGGCAGGCGCGGTGCGGCGTGCCGTGGTTTCGTGGACATACTCGACGACGCGCCCCACCATGTCGGGCGGCGTCTCGGGCACGAGGCCGTGGCCGACGTTGAAGATGTGTCCGAGCGCCGGGGCCGAGGCCAGCACGGCGTCGGTCTGCGCCTTGAGTTCGCGCCAAGGCGCCTGAAGCACGATGGGTTCGAGGTTGCCCTGGACGGGCCGGCCACCCGCGCGGCGCTGCGCCTCGTCGAGCGGCATCTGCGCATCAACGCCGAGCACGTCGCCGCCGCCCTCGGCTACCATGTCGATAAACGCGCCCGTACCCGTCGAGAACGAGATCGTGGGCAGCCCTGCCGCCGCGATTTTTTCGAACAGCATCTTGTTGTATGGCAGCACCGAGCGCCGGTAGTCGGCGTGCGAGAGCGCGCCCGCCCACGAGTCGAACACCTGCAACGCCTGAACCCCAGCCTGCGCCTGCGCCAGCAGAAAGTCGGCCACTACGGTGACGAGCTTTTCCATGAGGCGCCGCCACGCCGCGGGCTCGTTGTACATGAATGACTTGGTGCGCGCGTAGCGCCTCGTGCCGCCGCCTTCGATGGCATACGAGGCCAGCGTGAACGGCGCGCCGCCAAAGCCGATCAGCGGCACGTTTTTGATGTCGAGTTCAGCCCGCACCAGTCTGATCGCGTCGAGCGTGAAGGCGAGCGTGTCACTGGCAGGGGGCGGCGCGGGCCGG
>PPFU01009575.1_pt1 | contig 50306 bp, 60 predicted proteins | sample 1535991 | NCBI WGS metagenome assembly PPFU01 (sample SAMN04901290, study PRJNA319586) | Hypolithon metagenome, whole genome shotgun sequencing project. | isolation source: Antarctic Hypolithon | place: Antarctica: Miers Valley | collected 2014
GGGAGCAGGACGCGAAGTCGATCCTGGCCAAGCTCGAGGACGGAAGCAGCGCGGACCAGCCGGCGAAGAAAAGCGAGATGGCCCGGCAGGTGGAGGCGCTGAAGGCCTTCGCGGACGAGCACGGGCTGGCGCTGCTGACCTGGAACACGGCGACGGTTTGGAACAAGAAGGAGAGCGCGGAGGAAATGCGAGCGAGCATTCTCTCGTCGAGCCGCGAGGTGCTCAACCCGCTCCCGGCGTTCGACGAAGATGGCAGGGTTGATTTTTGGAGCAGAGGCGGGCGCGCATGTGGTAATGCTGCCGGGAGTCGGAACCCAGGTGGAATGGGCCTGGGAGGAGGTGATCGAACAACTTCTCCCAGCGAAGCGCTCCGGGGTGGCGCGTCCGAAATAATTCACCGCCAATGGCGGCGAAGACGCTGCCGGCGTCCTCGGGATCGCCGTCTTCAACCGCGAGATGACCTCCCATACCCATTGTTGTCTCGCGCCGTGGGGTTGATACGGTTGCGGTCGTGGCGCTTTTCTCCCTCGTCTTCTTCGTCGTGGTGCTCGTCCTGATCGGCGTCGGGATCGCGCTCGGGTTTGTCCTCGCTGGCGTCGTGGCGGTGCTCGTGTCGCTCGGAATCGTTTCCTCGTCGGTCACGCTCGCCGTTCGGAAAAAGAGCGCACAGGCTGGCTTGCGTCTTTTTCTCGTGCAGGCCGGTCTGGTGGCAGGAATTCCAGCCGGTATCCTCTGCGCCTGGCTCGTCACTCAGTTCTCGGAACTCTTCCAGCTCGATCCGCGCATCTTCATCTACGGTGGGATCGGCGGGGCGGTTGGCGGGTTGCTTGTAGCGCTTCTGGTGGATTTCATCCTGCGGCGAACGGCGCTCGCGGGAGCACAATTCCTCCGTCTTGGGCGGGTTACGCCGCGTCCACGGCTGGAGTAGCGGGCGCCGCTTTTTACGCTCGCGAAGATTCCCCGAAAAAAGTCGAAAAAACCCTTGCGCGGATTTTTCGACTGCATAGAGTTCGCGCTCCCCGCTCCCAGTGGGTAAGTGAATTGCCCGCTCCCAGAGCGGCTTTTTAGTCCCCAGATGCCGCGACGGGGGCGAACGAAATTTTTCAAAACCAAGCACAGCCAGCGAATGCCAACCATCAATCAGCTCGTCCGCAAAGGGCGTAAAAAGGTGACCGTCAAGTCGAAGTCGCCCGCGCTCGAAAACTGCCCGCAACGCCGCGGCGTCTGCGTGCAGGTGATGACGCGCACGCCCAAGAAACCGAACTCCGCGCTGCGCAAAGTGGCGAAAGTCCGGCTGACGAACGGTCAGGAAGTCATCGCCTATATTCCGGGCGAGGGGCACAATTTGCAGGAGCATTCCATTGTCCTCGTCCGCGGTGGCCGGGTGAAAGATTTGCCGGGCGTGCGCTACCATATTGTCCGCGGCACGCTTGATGCCCTCGGCGTGGATGGCCGCCGCCAGAGCCGCTCCAAGTATGGAGCGAAACGTCCGAAGCCGGGTGCCGAGGAAGCCAAAGGCAAGAAGAAGAAATAGATAGCGCGAACCTTTTCCACGACTTCCCATGTCACGCCGACGCAAAGTTTACAAAAAAGAGCAGAAGGTCGATAGCCGCTATGGCAGCCCTCTGGTTGCCCGCCTCATCACGACGGTCATGCAGGACGGCAAGAAATCGCTGGCCGAACGCATCGTCTATACGGCGATCGACAAGAGCCGTGAAGACACCGATGTGGTCGATCCGCTCGAGACTCTTAACAAGGCCATCGACAACGTGAAGCCGCGGCTCGAAGTGAAATCTCGCCGCGTCGGCGGTGCGACCTATCAGGTGCCGATCGAGGTCGCGCCGGCCCGGCAGCTTGCGCTCGCGATGCGCTGGATCGTCGGCTACGCCCAGGCTCGGAAAAGTGTGCCGCTCGAGCGAGCGCTCGCGAATGAGCTGAAAGAGGCCGCCGCGGGGCAGGGGAGTGCAATCAAGAAACGCGACGACACCCACAAAATGGCGCAGGCAAACCGGGCCTTTGCGCATTTCCGCTGGTAAATTGTCATGTCCGTAGCCGCACCAAAATCCGTGTCCACGAATCCGAACAGCCCGGACCGCAAGTTCCCGCTCGAGCGGACCCGGAACATCGGCATCGCTGCGCACATTGATGCCGGCAAGACGACGCTGACCGAGCGCATCCTTTTCTACACCGGCATGATCCACAAGATCGGCGAGGTGCATGAGGGGACGACCGCCACCGATTGGATGGAGCAGGAGCGCGAGCGGGGCATTACGATCACGTCCGCGGCAACGACGTGCGCCTGGCTGCAAAAGAAAGAGCCCGGCATCTACAAGATTTTCGAGGGGATTAATCAGCGGGTGAACATCATCGACACGCCCGGGCACGTCGATTTCACGGCGGAAGTCGAACGCTCGCTGCGCGTGCTCGATGGCGCGATTGCGGTGTTCGACGCGGTTGCCGGAGTGCAGCCACAGTCCGAGACAGTCTGGCGGCAGGCGAACAAGTATAAGGTTCCGCGCATCGCGTTCATCAACAAGATGGATCGCGTCGGGGCTGACTTCAACGCGTCCATCGAGAGTATGCGGACGAAGCTGGCGGCCAATGCGTGGCCAATTTTGATCCCGATCGGGAAGGAAGATCACCTCAGAGGACAGATCGATGTGGTGAACAAAAAGGGCGTTCACTATCTCGACAGCGACGTGATGGGCTCGACCTACGAGATTCGTGAGTTGACGGAGGAGCAGAAGCTGATTGCCGACGAAGCCTACGATAATCTCGTGTCGGCAATATCCGATTTGGATGAGGAGGTTGGGACGGCGTTCCTAGAGGAGCAGCCGATCACACCGGAGATGCTCAAGGCCGGCATCCGGCGGCAGACGACAGCCAATAAATTCGTTCCCGTCGTCGGCGGTTCCGCTTTCAAGAACAAGGGCGTGCAGTATCTCGTTGATGCGGTCGTTGATTATCTCCCGAGCCCGCTCGACATCCCGCCGGCGCAGGGTTTGAACCCCGACACGCTGGAGCCGAAAGAAGCGTTTACGGACGACAACGAAAAGTTTTGTTCTCTCGCGTTCAAACTTTGGAGCGATCCGTTCGTCGGGAAGCTGGTTTTCTTCCGCGTCTATTCCGGCAAGCTGTCGAAAGGCGATACCGTCTATAACCCGCGCACCAATAAACGTGAGCGCATCAGCCGCCTGATTCAGATCCAGGCCGACAAACGCGAAGACATCGACACCTGTTATTCCGGCGACATCGCCGCCATCGTCGGCATCAAGAACATCACGACCGGCGATACACTTTGCGACGAGGATCATACAATCCTACTCGAGCCGCCGTCTTTCCCCGATCCCGTCATCTCGATGGCCATCGAGCCGAAGACGAAGGTCGATCAGGAAAAGATGGGCATCGCATTGCAGCGGCTCGCCGAAGAAGATCCGACGTTCCGCGTCTTCACCAACGAAGACACCGGCCAGACCATCATCGCCGGCATGGGCGAGTTGCATCTGGAAATCATTCGGGATCGGATGCTGCGGGAGTTCAAAGTCGATGCGAATGCGGGCAAGCCGCAGATCGCTTATCGCGAGACGATCACATTGCCTGCCGAAGGCGAAGGCAAGCTGGTCAAGCAATCCGGCGGTCGCGGCCAATATGGGCACGTCGTCGTGAAAATCGCACCGAACGAACGCGGCAAGGGTCTGACCATCGAGAACAAGGTAGTCGGCGGCAACATTCCGAAGGAATACATCCCGGCGGTGAAGAAAGGGATCGAGGAGTCGGTGCTCAACGGCGTCGTCGGTGGGTATCCCGTCATCGACGTGTCGGTCCAGATTGTCGATGGCAGCTACCATGACGTGGATTCCAATGAACTCGCGTTCAAGCTCGCGGCGATCTTCTCGATGAAGGACGCCTTCAAAAAGGCAAAGCCGATCCTGCTCGAGCCGATCATGAAGGTCGAAAACATGACACCCGAGGAATACCAGGGCGACATCATGGGCGACCTCAACCGGCGTCGTGGTAAGATCATGAGCATCGAGGCGAAGGCGAATCTGACCGCCGTGAATGCCGAGGTTCCGCTGGCCGAGATGTTCGGTTACGCAACCGCGATTCGCTCGCTGTCCAAAGGCCGTTCGAGCTATTCGATGGAGCCCTCGCATTTCGAGCAAGTCCCGGCCCAAGTGCTTGCCGCCGTGTTGGATCAAAAAGGCTCTTAAGCGGCTATCAACTCTCAACCTACCACTCTTAACTTTCCGCAATGACCAACGGCCAACGCATACGCATCCGACTCAAGGCATTCGATTTCCGAATGCTCGATCAGTCGTCGCAGGAGATTGTCGAAACGGCGAAGCGCACCGGTGCCCGCGTCGCGGGACCGATCCCGCTGCCGACGCGCATCGAGAAGTTCACCGTGAACCGCTCACCGCACGTCGATAAGAAGTCGATGGAGCAGTTCGAAATTCGCACGCACAAACGGCTGCTCGACATCATTGAGCCAACCGCCAAGACGGTCGATGAGCTCAAGAAGCTCAATCTTCCCGCCGGCGTGGACATCACCATCAAGATCTAGCTTTTCGTACGCATGAGACTTGGACTTTTAGGCAAAAAAATCGGCATGACCCGCGTCTATGACGAAAAGGGAAAAGCCACACCCGTGACTGTGATCGAAGCCGGCGGCAACGTGAAGCTGGCGGTCAAGACCATGGAAAGCGACGGCTACTCAGCGGTCCAGGTGGGCTACGACACTCAGAAGGAATCGCGTCTGATCGGCCCCGAGCTGGGGGCCTTCAAAAAAGCGGGAGTCGAGCCGAAGAAAATCGTGCGCGAATTCCGGCTCGAGGAGGATGTGGCGGCGGACGCGGACATCAACTTGAACGTAACACTTTTCCAGCCCGGCCAGCTCGTCGATGTCATCGGGCAGTCGAAGGGCAAAGGCTTCCAGGGCGTCGTGAAAAAGCACGGGATGCACGGCCAGCCGCAATCGCACGGTTCGATGATGCACCGCCGAAACGGTGCCATCGGCAACCGCTCTACTCCAGGTCGCGTCTGGAAAAACATGGGCATGCCCGGCCACATGGGCGACAACCGCGTGACCGTGCAGAATCTCCGCATTCTACAGGTGCGGGAGGCCGACAATATTCTTCTCGTCACCGGTGCGGTGCCTGGCGCGAACGGCAGTTATGTCGTGATTCGCCCGGCCAAAAAATCGCCCCTTCCCGCGGAGGCTAAAGAATAATGAGCGCGAAAGTATTTACAGTCGAAGACGCCAAAGCGGCGAAGTTCGAACTCATCGAGAACGGCAAAGGCACGCAGGCGGTGCATGATGTCGTCGTCGCGATGCGGGCGAACCGACGCAGTGGTTCCGCCAACACCAAGACCAAGGCGCAGGTGAATCTGTCCGGCGCGAAGCCGTGGCGGCAAAAAGGCACTGGCCGGGCGCGCGCGGGCTACAAATCGTCGCCGGTCTGGACGGGCGGCGGCGTGGTCTTCGGCCCGAAGCCGCGGGATTACTCGAAGAAAGTCTCCAAGTCGGTGAAGCGTCTCGCACTGCGGAAGGCTCTCAGCGAGCGAATCGCGGCGGGTGATGTGTTGAAAGTCGATGCCTTCGCCGTGAAGGAAGCCAAGACGAAGCATTTTGTTTCGCTGGTCAAAGAGCACACGGACGCAGCGAAAGTGCTGATCGTCTCAGCTGCCTTCGACGACAAAACCTACCAAGCCGGACGCAACGTGCAGTCGGTGCAGTTGGTAACCGCTTTGGAAGTGAACACTGAGCAGCTCCTCAACTATCGCAAAATCGTCGTCACCGCCGACGCGCTCGAAACTTTAGCCGGGAGAACCTCCAAAACCTCCAACTAACGCGCCATGCACGAGCCCTTCGACATCGTCCAAACCGTCCGCCTCACCGAAAAGGCGACGCTGCTCGCCGAGCAGTTTAACAAATACGTCTTCCGCGTGTCGCCCCGCGCGAACAAGCTGCAGATCAAGCGCGCGGTGGAGACGCTTTTTGGCAAGACCGTGCTCGACGTGAACACCTGCAACTATGCAGGGAAGAAGAAGCGGGAGCGCCGGGCTGACTACGGGCGCAAGCCGCATTGGAAGAAAGCAATCGTCACCCTGAAGCAAGGCGACAAGATCGACCTCGCCTAAACATCCATCATGGCACTCAAGACTTTCCGTCCCCTCACGCCGGCGCAGCGCTTCAAGGCGCTGCCGAGCTTCGAGGAGATTACCAAATCGACGCCCGAGAAGAGCCTGCTCGAAGTCAAGAAACGCAGCGGCGGCCGCAATAACCGCGGGCGCATCACGACGCGGCACATTGGCGGCGGGCACAAGCAGAAGTATCGCAAGATCGACTTCAAGCGCCGCAAGCGTGATGTCGCCGCGGAGGTCATCGGGATCGAATACGATCCTAATCGCACGGCGCGCATCGCTTTGATCCAATACCCCGATGGCGAGAAAAATTACATTCTCGCGCCGGTCGGGCTAAAGGTCGGAGCGAAAGTAACCGCTGGAGAGAAAGCGCCGCCGGAGCCCGGCAATGCGCTTCCGCTCAAGGCGATTCCGCTGGGTGCTTCTTTGCACAATGTCGAACTGACCCCCGGTCGCGGAGGCCAGATCGCCCGGAGCGCAGGCCAAGTGTTGATTTTAAACAACCGCGAAGGCGGCTACGCGCTTGTGAAAATGCCCTCGGGAGAAATCCGTAAGATTCACGAGAGCTGCTACGGCACCATCGGCCAGGTCGGCAACGTCGAGCACATGAATGTCTCGAGTGGCACGGCGGGCCGCAGCCGCTGGAAGGGCATCCGCCCGACCGTGCGCGGCATGGTCATGAACCCGGTTGATCACCCGATGGGTGGTGGCCAGGGCAAGAGCAAGGGCGGCGGCGGGAGGCATCATCCCATGAGCCCGTGGGGTCAGCTCGCCAAGGGGTTCAAGACCCGCCGGAAACATAAGCCGACGAACAAGTTCATCGTCGAGCGGCGCAAAACGAAGAAGAAATAACGTATGGGACGCTCACTCAAAAAAGGACCTTTCGTCGAGCAGCACCTGCTCGACAAGATCGAGAAGCTGGACGATGCCGGCGTGAAAAAGCCAATCAAGACATGGTCGCGCCGCTCGACTGTGACGCCGGACTTCGTGGGGCACACGTTTCTGGTGCATAACGGCAAGATTTTTAATTCCGTGTTCGTGACCGAGAACATGGTAGGGCACAAGCTGGGCGAGTTTTCGCCGACGCGGGTGTTCAAGAAGCACGGTTCGCACACCGCGAAGGTGACCAAGTAGTTCGGGAGGCGCTGAATCGGGATCTTGGTGACGGAGCGAATATGAAGCTCTTGAACCTGACATCCCGGCTCGCGGTTCTCCTGTCCTGTTTCTCGCTGGCCCACGGGCTGGCGGTGGCACAGGGCAGTGGTTCTTTGTCAGATAGAGATATTGAATATTCGGAAGCGAAGGTGACTCTCGAGTCCATCGCTGCCGACAACGAAGCTTTGCGCGCGCAGGTCGAGAACTTGCAAAAGACGGTCAGTGCGCTAACGGAAAGCCTCGCGGTCGCGCAGAGTGAAGCCGAGGTTTTCAAGCGCGAGGCCGGGGAGCTGAAGCTGCGCATGGAGGCGCTCGGGCTCGACGGCGTGAGCGGAGACCGGGCAAAGCTCGAGCAGCGACTGTTGAAGGCGGCGAGTGATTTGCGGCTTTTGCAGGAGGAAAAGGACGCGGTCACCGAGCAGTTGGTGCGCGTGTCGGAGGCGGTGATGGTGTTCATCAAGAGCGTCATCAGCGCCGATCCCGAGGCGAGGCTCGCGCTGGAGGCGGAGATGCGCCAGGTGAACCGCACGCTCGGACTCATGCCCGAAGAGACGCCAATGGCGGGTGCGGTGCCGGCGACCTTGCAGGACGCGATGGTCATCAGCTTGAAGGAAGACTTCTCGCTGGTCGTCGCGAACGTCGGCAGTCGGCAGGGAGTCAAAATCGGAATGCCTTTCCAAGTGTGGCGGGGCAACGATCAGATCGGCTTTGTCCGAGTCGTCGATGTGCGGGAGAAGATCTCAGGCGCGGTCATTCAAAATCTCGAATCTGTCAGAAAGCCGATCAAAGTAGGCGACCGCCTCCGGGTGGACGCCCAGCAGTAACAATTTCAAACCTAACATTTTCCAATGCAGATCCTATCCACCTACAAATACGCGCGCATCTCCGCCTTCAAGGCGCGGGACGTGACGCGTGCGATCCAGGGCCTTCCCGTGGCCGCGGCGCTCGACATCGTGGCTTTCAGCCCCAAGAAGGCTGCTGGCCTCGTGGCGAAGACTTTGAAAAGCGCGATTGCTAATGCGGAGAATAATGCGAACCTGCGCGCCGACGATCTGGTGGTGAAAGAGGCGGTCATCGGGGAGGGTCCCACCTTCAAGCGGTCGCAGCCGAAAGCCCGGGGCAGTGCCGGCCCGATCCGGAAGCGGACGAGCCATATCCGCATCGTCTTGACTGACGAGATCGAAATCAAAACGCGGGAGAAGAAGAAGCCTGCGGGCAAAAAGAAGAAAAAGCCTGCCGCCAAAAAGACTGAGCCGAAGAATGCTGAGACTCCTGCAGAAGACGTGACCGCTGTTACGGGAGCCCAGACGACTCCGGAGCCGGTCGCCGCCGAGTAAATCCTAATTCCTAAATCCTAAATTTCCCAATGGGCCAAAAAGTAAATCCAATCGGCTACCGCCTCGCGCTCAACCGCGACTGGCGTTCGCGCTGGTATGCCTCGCCGAAAGATCTGCCTGATCTCTTGCACTCCGATCTCAAGATTCGGAAGTTCGTCAAGACTCGGCTGCAACAAGCCGCAGTGGCAAAGATCGTGATCGAGCGCGCATGGAACAGCATCCGCGTGACCATCCACACCGCCCGACCGGGCATCGTGATCGGACGCAAAGGCTCGGAGATCGAGAAGATGACCGAGGAGATTGGCAAGATGGCCGAGGGGAAACAGGTCAAGATCGACATCGTGGAAATCAAGACTCCGGAACTCGACGCGCAGCTCGTGGCCGAGAATGTGGCGATGCAGATCGAGCGGCGCATTTCTTTCCGTCGCGCGATGAAGAAAGTCATCCAGATGACGATGGATTTCGGAGCGCTTGGCGTAAAGATTCGCGCGGCGGGCCGGCTCGGAGGCGCGGAGATTTCACGCGCCGAGCGCTATCACCAGGGCAAGGTGCCGCTGCACACGCTGCGCACGCCGATTGATTACGGATTTGCCGAGGCGAACACCGTGTATGGCAAGATCGGCATCAAGTGCTGGATTTGCAAAAAAGACGAAACGCAACCGGAGCAGCCTGCCGCACCAGCTCCGCCGCCCGAGCTCGTCGCGGCGTAACGTCGAACATAACATAACAGGAGAACGCATATGCCTTTGATGCCCAAAAGAGTGAAGTACCGGAAGTCCCAGCGGGGCAGCCGCCGGGGGATGGCTTCACGTAACATCAAGATCGATTTCGGAGCTTTCGCTTTGCAGACGCTGGAGCGCGCCTGGATCACCAACGTCCAGATTGAAGCCGCACGCGTTGCGCTCACCCGCAATATGAAGCGCAAAGGCAAGCTGTGGATTCGGATTTTCCCGGACAAGAGCGTGACGTCGCGGCCGCCGGAGACCCGCATGGGCAAGGGCAAGGGCCAGCCTGAGCATTGGGTGGCCACGGTGCGTCCGGGCAACATCTTGTTCGAGCTCGACGGCATCCCCGAATCGGTCGCCAAAGAGTCGCTCCGGCTTGCCGCGACGAAGCTGCCGATCCGGACGAAATTCATCACGCGCCACCACGCGACTGCTTAAATGAAGATCAGCGAAATCAAAAACCTCAGCATCGATGAGCTGCGCACGCGGAAGCGCGAGTTGCGGCAGGAAAGTTTCCACCTGCGCCTTCAGCAGCAGAGCGGGCAGCTTGAAAAGCCGAGCGAGTTGAAAACGATTCGGCGCGAAGTCGCCCGCATCGAAACCGTGCTGACGCAGAAAACCCAGACCGAGAAAGCATCCTAAATGAGCACCGAACTCGCCACCTCCGTACCCGCAGGGACATCCGACGCCGCCGAAGGCGCATCGCCCGTGGGTGGCCACGGCCTCCGCGGTCTGCGCAAGACCCGCGTCGGCCAGGTCACCTCCAGCGCGATGAGCAAAACCATCGTCGTCAAAACCGTCACCCGCGTGCCGCACCCGAAGTTTGGCAAGATCATGAAGCAGGTGAAGAAATTCCACGCGCATGACGAGGAAAACACGGCGCAGGTGGGCGACATGGTGCGCATCGCCGAGACGCGTCCGCTCAGCAAATCAAAGCGCTGGCGTTTGGTTGAAATCCTTAAACACTAGCGTAAACTCCCGCCCCTTTCGCCCGGCTGAGCCCAGGCAATCCCTTTTATGATTCAACTCAGATCCAGACTCGACGTGGCCGACAACACTGGCGCGCGCATGGCCAAGATGATAGGCGTCATCGGCAAGGCGACGACGGACGCCCATGTCGGCGACATCATTACCGCCCACGTCCGCGAAGCAACCGCCGGCGGCACCGTGAAGAAGGGTGAAGTCGTTCGTGCGGTGGTCGTGCGAACCAAACATCCGATCCGCCGGGACGACGGCTCGTATCTGCGGTTCGACCGCAATGCGATCGTCATCATCGACAAGGATCAGAATCCGCGCGGCACCCGCATTTTTGGCCCGGTCGCGCGCGAACTGCGCGAGCGGAATTTCATGAAGATCGTCTCACTCGCCCCGGAGGTGCTATGAATCGGATCAAGACACATGTGAAGAAGGGCGATCAGGTCGAGGTGATTGCTGGCAACCATCGTGGTGCCCAGGGCAAGATTTTACAGGTGCTGCCGAAGAAAGGGCGCGTGCTCGTGGAGGGCGTGCGCTTGATCAAGAAACACCAGCGCAAATCGCAGGAGAATCAACAGGGCGGCATCGTCGAACGCGAGGGCCCAATCCATATTTCCAACGTCAAGCTCATCGAGAAGGCGGAGAAGACAGACAAAAAGAAGAAAGCGGCGTAACCATGGCAGGCGAACTTCAAAAAGAATACAAAGAGCGGGTGATCCCGGCGCTGCAGCAGGCGCACGGCTACAAAAACATCAACGAGGTGCCGCGGCTCTCGAAGGTGGTGGTGAATTCATGCGTTGGCTCGCAGGCTGACGTGAAACAAGCGCTCGAGGATGCGAAGGCGGAAATTGGCCTCATCACCGGACAGAAGCCGGCGGAGACGCGGGCCAAGAAAAGCATCGCGACCTTCAAGCTGCGGCAGGAGCAGCCGATTGGCGCGAAGGTGACGCTGCGCGGTGCGCGGATGTATGAGTTTCTAGAGCGGCTGATCAAGACGGCGCTGCCGCGCATTCGCGACTTTCGCGGGGTGTCGGCGAAGGCGTTCGACGGGAACGGAAACTATACGCTTGGGGTGCCGGATCAGACGATTTTTCCCGAGGTCGAACTCGACAAAATCAAGCGCAACATTGGGTTCGACGTGACGATCGTCACGACGGCCCGGACCGACGCGGAGGCGAAATCGCTCCTCACTGAAATTGGGATGCCTTTCAGCGACAAAGCGAAGAAGCCGGCTGCCCAGGCGGCCTAACAGAACATGAGTACACTTACAGACCCCATCGCCGACCTGCTGACGCGGGTGCGCAACGGCACCCTGGCCCGCAAGGCCGAGATCCTCGTGCCTTACAGCAAGATGAAGGCGGAGATCGTCCGCATCTTGAAACAGGAAGGCTACATAACGAATTTCGAGGTCGATACGGAGCCAGTCGTCCCGCAGATCAAGATCGCGACGAAGCTGGTGAATCGGACTTCGGCCATCACTGGATTGAAACGCGTGAGCCGGCCTGGCTTGCGGCGTTATGTCGGAGCGCAGGAAATCCCGCGCGTGCTGGGCGGCATGGGCGTGTCCATTTTGTCCACCTCGCGCGGTATCATGTCAGGGCGCGAGGCCAAGAAACAAAACGTCGGCGGCGAGCTGCTGGCCTACGTCTGGTAATTTAGGAGAACGAAGATGTCACGTATTGGAAACAAGATCGTAGAAATCCCCGACAAGGTGAAGTTGGGCGTCGCCGCGAATGGCGATGTGAGCGTCGAGGGGCCGAAAGGAAAGCTGGAGTGGCGGCTGCCGCGCCAAATCAAGGCGGAGGTCAACGACAAGCAGGTGACTTTCGTGCGGAGCAGCGAGGTACGCAGCGTCAAGGCGCTGCATGGGCTGGCGCGTTCGCTCGTGGCGAACATGGTCGCGGGGGTGTCGTCGGGCTTTACGCGGAATTTGGAGATTCAAGGCGTTGGTTTCAAAGCGGCGGTGCAGGGGAAGGTGCTGAACTTGAGTCTGGGCTTTTCGCATCCGGTGCTTTTCCCGATTCCCGAGGGGATCAAGATCACGGTGACCGACAACACGAAAATTGCGATTGAGGGCACCGACAAACAAGTGGTCGGGCAGGTTGCAGCAAACATCCGCGGCTATTACCCGCCTGAACCTTACAAAGGCAAAGGCGTGCGCTATGCCGGGGAGCAGGTGGTCCGCAAGGAAGGCAAGACCGTCCAATAATCTTATGGCTCGTAAAATGAATCCAATCGAGATGCGCCACCGGCGCATCCGCAAGCGGGTGAGCGGTTCCCCGGAGCGTCCCCGCCTGGCGGTGCATTTTTCCGGCCGGCATATCTATGCTCAGGTGATCGACGATACCGTCGGCAAAACGCTCGCTTCGGCGAACACGACGGATAGTGCGGCGCGGGAGAAGATTCCGCGCGCGAACACGGCGATCGCCGAAAAGATCGGCAAGCTCGTGGCGGAACGCAGCCTGGCGAACAATGTGACCAAGGTCGTATTCGACCGTGGTGGCTTTCTCTATCACGGGAAAGTGAAGGCGCTGGCCGACGCGGCGCGCGAAGCAGGACTTCAGTTTTAACATATGGCCGCACCTAACAGATCGCAAAATCCCCGCCGCCGCGAGCGGCAGCAGCCCGACGCCAACGATTCCGGGCTGACGGAGAAAGTCGTTTTCATCAACCGATGCGCGAAGGTTGTGAAGGGCGGACGCCGATTCAGCTTCAGCGCATTGATCGTGACCGGCGACCGCGCGGGCAAGGTGGGTTGTGGCTTCGGTAAGGCAAATGAAGTCGCCGAGGCGATTCGCAAGGCTTCCGACGCGGCGAAGAAGGCGATGGTCAAAATCGCGACGCGCGATAACACGATCCCACATGAGGCGATCGGCGTTTTTGGCGGAGGGCGTGTCTTGCTGCGTCCGGCGTCGCCGGGAACGGGCGTGATCGCGGGCGGCGGCGTGCGAGCGGTAGTCGAGGCGGCGGGAATTCGCGACGTGCTCGCGAAATCGCTTGGCTCGAACAATCATGCCAACGTAGTGAAAGCGACCCTCGAAGCGTTAAACTCGCTGCGCAACCGCGACGATATCATGCGCTTGCGAGGGATCAGTCAGCGCAGCAATGGGAAATCGAACGAGTCATGAATCTCCATACTTTGAAACCACGTCCCGGTGCGAAGCATCGGACAAAGCGCCTCGGTTGCGGCGAAAGCTCCGGCCACGGCAAGACCTCTGGCAAAGGCCACAAGGGCCAGAAAGCCCGCTCAGGCGGGAGCATCCGGCTTGGCTTCGAGGGCGGGCAGATGCCGCTCATCCGTCGGTTGCCGAAGCGCGGATTCAACAACGCAGCTTTCAAGACGCGCTATGCAGTGGTGAATCTGGATGCGCTCAACCAGTTCGACGATGGGGCAACGATCGACGAAGGCTCCCTGCGCGAGGCGAGGCTGATCCGCAACCCGTATGACGCGGTGAAAATCCTTGGAACCGGCGAACTTACGAAAAAGCTCTCGGTGAACGTGGACAAAGTAAGCGCGTCCGCCCGGGAGAAGATTGAGAAGGCTGGCGGAAGCGTCGTGGTGCAGAGCGAGAGCAAGTAGTTCGCGGCCACAGCCTCCAGACTGCGCGCCGATGATTTCCGCCTTCACCAATACGTTCAAGATTCCGGAGCTCCGGAATCGCGTGATTTTCACCCTGCTGCTGCTGGTGGTGGTGCGCATCGGGTCGGCGATCACGACGCCGGGCGTGAATGCGGGTGTGTTGAAGGAATGGTTTGAGATGGAGTTGAATGAGCAATCCGGCGGCTCCATCGCGGCGTTGTTCAATTTGTTCAGCGGCGGCGCCCTGGAAAATTGCGCGATCTTTTCACTCGGTGTGATGCCGTACATCAGCGCGTCGATCATGATGCAGTTGCTGACGGCAGTGATCCCGCAGCTTGGCAAGCTGTCGAAGGAGGACGGCGGGCGGCAGAAGATCATGCAATACACGCGGTATGCGACGATCGCGTTGTGTATTTTTCAGGGCTATTTGCTGGCGGTCTCTTTTGAGAATCCGGCGTCTAATCCGTTCCTGCCGAACATTATGCAGACGATCGAGCGGATAGGCGTGCCGCTGGTGGCGATCGGAGAACAGGGCGGAATTGGAAGCATCGGCTTTCGACTAATCACAGTTTTGACGCTCACGGCGGGCACGCTGTTCCTGATGTGGGTGGGCGATCAGATTACGGATCGTGGCATCGGCAACGGCATGTCGCTCATCATCACGGTTGGCATCGTCGCCCAACTGCCCGCGGCGCTGGCGCAGTCGTGGCGGACGTTCATTCCTTCGGCGGGCCAGACGAGTGAAGTGAACCCGATGGTGCTGGTGCTGATGATCGCGTTCCTATTCCTGGTGATAGCGGCGGTCATCTGCGTGACGCAGGCTCAGCGGAAAATTGTGGTGCAATATGCAAAGCGAGTAGTCGGTCGGAAACAGTATGGCGGGCAGACGCAATACATGCCGCTCAAGGTGAATTACGCGGGCGTCATGCCGATCATCTTCGCGCAGGCGCTGCTCATCTTTCCGGGAACGATCGCCAGCATGGCGTTCCCAAATTCCAAGACGGCGCAGCAGATTGCCGGGGCTTTGTCGCAAGGCGGGTGGCACTACCTGTTTTTCGGAGCGATGATTTTCTTCTTTAGTTATTTCTGGGTCGCGACGCAATTTCAGCCGACGCAAATCGCGGACGATCTCAAGAAATACGGCGGCTACATTCCCGGCGTGCGTCCTGGAAAGCCGACGGCGGAGTTCCTCGACTTCACGATGACGCGGCTGACGTTTGCCGGCGCGATTTTTCTCACAATCATCGCCATCCTGCCGCAGATGCTCTCGCACCAGCTCGCGGTGCCCTACATTGCGGCGCAGTTCTTCGGCGGCACGGGGCTTCTCATCATTGTCGGGGTCATTCTGGATACGATGCGTCAGGTGGAGACGCATCTTATTCAGCGGCACTACGACGGGTTTCTTCGCAAGGGGCGGATTCGCGGGCGGTTCGAGCGGACGCCCGCGGGCCGCGGCGAGGCGGTGCAGCAGCGGGCGCTACTTTGGCTCTACGTCGGTGTAGCGCTGCTGGTGGTCGCGGGCGTGGCGATTTTCCTCGTGAGCCAGTATCGCTAGTGAAGAGCCGCATCGTGCTGCTGGGTCCGCCCGCATCGGGAAAGGGAACTCAGGCGGAAATGATTACGGCGCGCTACGGAATCGATGCGACGTCGCCGGGATCGATTTTGCGGCAGGAGAAAGAAGCCGGGACGGAGCTGGGTCGCGAGGCGGCCAGCTATACTAGCCGCGGATTGCTCGCACCGGATGCGCTGGTGCTCGCCGTGATTCGCGCATGGCTGGACCGGCGCGACGGCGGATTTATTTTCGACGGCTTCCCTCGGACCATCGCACAGGCAGATGCGCTGGAAAAAATGCTCGATGAACGCGCGACGCCGCTCGACGTGGTGCTATCGCTGGAGTTGCCGTTGGAGATCATTCGCGAGCGCGTGCAGCGGCGTCTCATTTGTCAAAACTGCCGGCTCATCGTCAGCGTCGGCTGGCAGGTCGCGGAAGCCGGCACGCCGTGTCCGCGCTGCGGCGGGGTGTTGGAGCATCGCGCCGACGACACGCTCGAGACGCTGGAGGAGCGGATGCGGGAGTTTCATGAAAAAAGCGAGCCGCTGGTGGACTACTACGCGGAGCGTGGGTTGCTGGCGCGGATCGACTCTGCACGCGCGCCGGAGATTGTGTTCGCGGACATCCGCGAGGTGTTGGAGGCGGCATGATCCCGATCAAGAGCCCCAGCGAGATCGACAAGATGCGCGACGCCGGGCGCACGGCGAGCAACATCCTCGAGCGCGTCTCGGCGCTGGTGCGACCGGGCATCACGACGCGCGAGGTGGATCAGGCGGCGGCGGATTACATGTCGGACGCGGGAGTGACGAGCGCTTTTCTCGGCTACAAAAAGTTTCCCGGACACATTTGCATCTCGGTGAATGAAGAGGTCGTGCATGGCATCGGCGGGACGCGGCGCATTCAGTATGGAGACATTGTGAAGCTCGACATCGGAGTTTTTCAAAAAGGCTGGGTCGGCGACACGGCAAAGACTGTCCCCGTGGGGGTTATCGACGCGAAGGTCGAGCGGCTGCTGCGGGTGACCGAGGAAACGTTGCACATGGCGATCGCGATGGCGACGCGCGGTCGGCGGCTGGGGGATTTGTGCGCGGCGATCGAGGAGGAAATCGCGGCGAATGGGTATAGCGTCGTGCGGGAATTCGTGGGGCACGGCGTGGGGCGCAAGCTGCACGAGGAGCCGCAGGTGCCGAACTACGGGAAAAAGGGAAGCGGGCCGAAGTTGAAGCCGGGGATGGTGATCGCGATCGAGCCGATGGTGAACATGGGGCGGGCGACGGTGCGGATTTTGTCGGACAACTGGACGGTCGTGACGGGCGATGCGATGCCCTCGGCGCACTTCGAGCACTCGGTTTTGATCACCAAGGAAGAGCCAGAAATCCTGACCTGGCGGGAGCGGACGATGCAGAAAGCAGCGGCATGAAAAAAGTGCATGAAGAGGCGATTCGCCGCTTGCCGGGCGGAAATGTTCTGCTAAACAAGTCGGCCTGTCTGATGGCGCGGCTTGAAAAACTCGTCGTCGCCCGGCAGCTAAAAGTCCCGAATCGCACTGGAAGGGTGGGGGTTCTTTCCAGCGCGTTTTTTTGTCCCCTGAAGCCATTTTGACCAACCAATTACAGCCATGAAAGTAAGAGCATCCGTCAAGCGCCTGTGTGAGGCGTGTAAAATCGTGAAGCGCAAAAACGTTGTGCGCGTGATCTGCAAAAACGCGCGGCACAAGCAGCGGCAGGGCTAAAAGCTAAATCCTAAATTCTAAAATCAGATGCCCCGTTTACTTGGAGTAGAAATCCCCGGCGACAAGCGAATCATCGCTTCACTGCAATACATCTACGGCGTCGGTCCGACGACCGCGAAGCAGGTGCTCGAACAGGCCAACATCAGCCCCGACATGCGGGCGAAAGAGTTGAGCCCCGAGCAACTCAACCAGGTGATTCAGGCCATCACCTCGAGCAAAATTTTGATCGAAGGCGATCTGCGGCGGGAGCTGCAGGGGAACCTGAAGCGGCTGCAGGCAATCAACTGCTACCGTGGCATCCGGCATCGGCGCAGCCTGCCAGTGCGCGGTCAGCGGACCTCCACGAACGCCCGGACGCGCAAAGGACCCCGGAAGACCGTCGGGGTGCAGCGCAGCAAAGACGCGAAGGCAGGCAAAGTTTAACGCAGGACTGAATACCCATGGCAGACGAGACTGAGAAAACTGATGAGAATGCGGCTTCGGTCGCAGTGGAAACCCCGGTGATTCCGGAGGTATCGACCGGCGAATCGCCAACAGCCCCCGCGGACGCGGCGGCGCAGCCCGCCGCGGAAGCAGCGGCAGAAGCGGCGGCGCAACCCGCGGAAGCAGCGGCACCGGCCGCGGACGCGGCGGCCAAGCCTGCCGAGCCCGCGAAAAAGGCTCCGAAAGCGCGCAAGTCGAAGAAGGAAGCGGCTGCCGCCACGACTGCGGAACCGGCAAAGGAGAACTTCTCGCTCGATCCGAACTCGATCGAGCAGCCGAAGATCGTCAAGGCCAAGGGAAGCAAAAATATTCATTCCGGCATCGCGCACGTGCAGGCGACTTTCAACAACACGATCGTGACCATCACGGACGCCACCGGCGCCGTGCTCGGCTGGTCGAGCGCGGGCAAGGCCGGTTTCAAAGGATCGCGCAAGAGCACGGCCTACGCCGCGCAGATGGTGGCGCAGGATGCCTGCCGCCAGGCGATGGGCCATGGCCTCAAGGAAGTCGAAGTCCGGGTGAAAGGCCCCGGGGCCGGCCGTGAGTCCGCCGTCCGTGCAATGCAGGCGATTGGATTGGAAATCAGCGTGATTCGCGATGTGACCCCGGTCCCGCATAACGGCTGCCGCCCGCCCAAACAACGCCGCGTCTAACAAATTTCATAGCTTACATTTTTTCCCGATATGGCTCGCTACACAGGTCCCAAAACAAGAATCAGCCGCCGCTTCGGCGTCCCCATCTTCGGCCCCTCGAAGGCGCTGGAGCGCAAAAACTACGGCCCCGGCATGCACGGGCCGAAAGGCTCGCGCCGCAAGCAGTCCGAGTATTCGCTCGCGCTCGCCGAGAAGCAGAAGCTCCGGTATCAATACGGGCTGCTGGAGCGGCAGTTTCGCCGCTACTTTCACATCGCGCTGAATCGGCGTGGCGTCACGGGTGAGACGCTGCTCCAGCTCCTCGAGACGCGGCTGGACAACGTGGTTTACCGGCTCGGCTTTGCGAATTCGCGCAGCGCAGCGCGGCAGATGGTGTCGCACGGACACGTCGCGGTGAATGGCCGGAAGGTCGATATTTCCTCCTTCAACACGAAACCCGGCGATGTGGTGACGGTGAAGGACAAGCCGGGTTCCCGCCGTCTCGCGACGAAGAACATCGAGCTGACGCAGATCGTGCCGGTTCCGGATTGGATCGTCGCGGACAAAGAGAATTTCACCGGCACCGTCTCGCGCATTCCAACCCGCGACGAGATCGCGCCGATCGTGAACGAGCAGTTGATCGTCGAGCTTTACTCGCGGTAGGCGCGCCGACCGCGCGGTCGGAAAAGGACAAACAACGGCCGCGTCGGAGGGGATTCGGGCGCAGTCCGTTCCTGCGTGTTTTCCGCTCCGGGCACTTTCGTTGAGATGGCCGGAATCGCGGCCCTTCAGGCCGCTGCGCTTCACGAGAGAGTTCGGCTTGGCAATGGAGTCCAGCACTCGGCGGCGCTCATAAACGTGCGCTTCCCGCACGCCGCTGCTGCGACGTTCGAAGCTCCATGATCTGATCCGGGGAAGAGAAGCGCCTTCGCCCATCGGTCGAACGGCCTATGTCCGCGCATGCCGTGACCCCGCCTCTCCGCGGCTTTGCTTGAGTTCATCGCGTTTCAGGCTGACGGATTTTGCATCAGACGCGAATGCGCTTCCCTCACGCATCCCCTTTCACCTACCGAGTGCGCGCATGGCAAACGTCGTTTTTCTCTGGCACATGCACCAGCCGTACTACGTCGATCCGACGACCCGCACGGCGATGATGCCCTGGGTGCGCCTCCATTGCGCGAAGGGCTACCTCGACATGATCTCGATCATCGAGGACTACCCGCGCGTCCGGCCAAATTTCAACCTCACCCCCGTCCTGCTCCTGCAGATGCGCGAGCTGATCGCTGGCGACATCACCGATCTTTGGCTGGAATGGGCGCGCAAACCGGCCGCCGAACTCAACGAGACGGAGAAGTTCGCCCTGCTGGAGAACTTTTTCAAAGTCAACTGGGACAACCTCGTCCGCCCCTTCCCGCGTTTCTGGGAGTTGCTGAATAAACGCGGGCTCACCTTCTACGGCGACGATGTCCGGCGCGGCCTCCGCTATTTCACCACCCAGGAGTTTCTCGACCTCCAGGTCTGGTTCAACCTCGCCTGGTGCGGCTACACCGCGCTCCGGCTCTACCCCGAGCTCGCCGCGCTGCGGGTGAAAGATCGCGGTTTCACCGAGGCCGAAAAGCAGCGCGTCCTCGACATTCACCTCGAGATCATGGCGCTGACCCTGCGCAAATACGCCGACGCCGAAGCGCGCGGTCAGGTCGAATTGACGACCACCCCGTTCTACCACCCGATCCTGCCGCTCGTTTACGACACCGCGTTCGCCGAGCGCGCGCTGCCTGGGCGCAAGTTCCCGAAGCGCTTCCAATGGCCCGAGGACGCCGCCGCGCACCTCACGCTCGCCATCGAGCAGCACGCGGAGATTTTCGGGAAAAAACCGCGCGGGCTCTGGCCCAGCGAAGGCTCCATCGCGCCCGAGCTTATCCCGCTCATGGCGGAGAGCGGCATCCAGTATTTCTGCAGCGACGAGGAAAACTTGTTCAACTCCCTGCGCCGCGATCCCGCCTACAAGAACGCGAAGATCGACCACCTCGAGCTGTTCCAAGGCTGGCGCGTGACGTGCGACGGCGCGTCGGTTAACGCCGTCTTCCGCGAGCGCCCGCTCTCCGATTTCATCGGATTCATGGCCGCGCGCAACGACCCGCGCAAAGCCGCCGACCACCTTCTCCACCACATGCGCCACATCGCCGGGCTCATCCCCGAGAGCGGCGTCATCCCGCTCATCCTCGATGGCGAGAACGCGTGGGAGACCTTCGCCGACGGCGGCGAAGCCTTCCTGCGGGCGCTCTACGGCGGCATCGAGGCCGACTCCGCGCGACTGCACAGTTGCACCATCGAGGATTATTTTGCGAATCACCCGCCCGCCCGCCAGACCACCACGCTTCACACCGGCTCATGGATTGGGAGCAACTTCGATATCTGGATCGGCGAGGAGGAGGAGAACCGCGCGTGGGAGTTGCTCGGCGAGACGCGCTTGTTTTTGGAGAAAAAGATCGAGTCGGGTGCCCTCTCGACCGATCAGGAAAAGCGGGCGCTGCGCGAGATCTACGCCGCCGAGGGGAGCGATTGGTTCTGGTGGTATGGCCCCGATTTCAGCACCGAGAACGACCGGCTCTTCGACCAGCTTTTTCGCCAGCACCTGACGAACGTCCATACGATCTGCGGTGTCGCGGCACCGCCGACGCTCGAGCGCCCGATCTGCCGCGCGGACACGACGACGCTCTACACGCGTCCTCACCAGCTCATCGCGCCGGAAATTGACGGACGGCTCGGCTCGTATTTCGAGTGGGTCGGCGCGGGCTGCTACGAGCCGGGCGGCGAGCAGGGAACGATGCACCGCGGGGAACGGGTCGTGCGTGCGATCCATTTTGGTTTTGGCGAAGCGTCGCTCTTCATCCGCGTCGATCCCGTAAAACGGGAGCCTTTCGATCTGGAGCTGCGCTTCAGCGATCCGCCAGACGTGGTCGTGTGCGGCAATCCCGGAGCGAATGTTTCACAAACCTCCCGAGCCGGAGCCAGCTCAGTGAAACGGAGAACCATCGCCGCGGGTGCGATCATCGAATGGCAAATCGATTTTGCAGATCTCGGCGTCGTGGCGGGTAACGCTCTCAGCTTCCGCCTGGCCATCCTGCGAGCCGGGATCGAGCACGAGTGTTATCCCGAGTCCGCGCCGATCCAGCTCATCGTGCCCGACGCGGACTTCGCGTTGCGGAGCTGGATCGTGTAGGCAAGAGGTCATGTCCATTGCCACGAAGACCGGCGACGCCGGCACCACCGCGCTGATGTATGGCCGCCGCGTCTCGAAGAGCGACCCGCGCGTCGGAGCCTACGGCGCGGTGGATGAACTCAACGCGGCGCTCGGCGTCGCGCGCGCCGCGACGGCCGATCCGTTCGTCAGTGAGCCCATTTTCGCGATCCAAAAGGAACTCGTGATCCTGATGGGCGAGATGGCCGTCGTTCCCGAGGATCGGGAACGCTACGAGAAGAGCGGGAAGGAATTCGTCACCGGAGAAATGGTTGATGCGCTCACTGCGCTCATCGATGACCTGGAGAAAAACCATAAACTCAGTTTCAAGCATTGGGCCACTCCTGGCGCCACGCCCGCCGCCGCAGCCTTCGATGTGGCGCGGACCGTTGCCCGCCGCGCCGAGCGCCACGTCGTCGAGTTTCATGAAGCAACGCAGTCGGTGAACCCCGAGATCATCCGCTACCTCAACCGTCTCTCCGACCTCTGCTGGCTCTACGCACGATGGATCGAGACATCGGGCATGGACTCTTGAAGAAACTTCGCTGCCGGTTCGAGACGCTTCATCTTTCCCGGACGGTCGATTTTTCGAGTCCCGACGGGCGACGCTACGAGAGGGCGCGGCCGCGGCGGCCGGTGTCGGCATCGACGGGCTCGATGTGGATGAGCACGTCGGCGACGACGGGAACCGCAGCGCGGACGCCGTCTTTCACCCGATGCGCGATACGGTGGCCCTCGGCGACGGAGATGCGGGCATCGACGCCGACGTGCAAATCGACGTAGTGGACGAGGCCCATTTTCCGCACGCGGCACTGGTCGAGATCGAGGACGCCCTCGACGCCCAGGGCGGCGCGGCGCACGGTCTCGACGAGGCTGGGGGCGGGCGCGGTGTCCATGATCTCGTCGAGGGCGGGGCGGAGGAGGGCGATGCCGTTCCAGCCGATGAGGGCGCAGGCGAAGAGCGCGGCCCAGTCGTCGGCGGATTCCCAGCCCGGGCCGCCGAGGAGCGCGATGCTGATGCCGAGAAAGGCGGCGGCGGAGGTGATGGCGTCGCTGCGATGGTGCCAGGCGTCAGTGGTGATGGCGGTGCTGCCGATCGCGGCCCCGGTGCGCAGGACGCGGCGGAAGAGGAGTTCTTTCACCACGATGACGGCGATGAGGACGCCGAGGGTGAAGGGCGCGGGGGCGTGATGCGGGCGACGGATCTCGAGGACGCTCTCGACGGCGAGGGCGATGGCGGCGCCGATGACGGCGAGGGCGACGAGCACGGAGGCGACGGGCTCGGCTTTCCCGTGGCCGTAGGGATGGCTGGCATCGGGCGGACGCGAGGCGACTTTCAGCCCGCCCCAGATGATGAAGGAGCCGCCGATATCGAGCATGGACTCGATGCCGTCGGCGATGAGGGCGTAGGCGTTGCCGAGGATGCCGGCGATGATCTTGAGGGCGGCAAGGAGGGCGTTGACGACGATGCCAAGGAGGGCGAGGCGGGCGCCGGAGGCGAGAGGGGTCGGGTCAGCCACGCGTGGAGGGTGTGCGGGGGCGGCGGTTGGGGAAATCACGAAAACCGAATGAGGAATGACAAAGCGGAGGCTGCTTTCCGAACTCTCACCTTCCCCGCGGGCCGGGCGTCGGCTTTACTCCCGCGCATGGTGCCGAAGCCTGAACTCCGCCGCTTGGCGCGGGCGCGTTTGCTCACGCTCGCAGAAACGGAGCTGGCGGAAAAATCGCGCCGCATCTGCGCGCATTTCGCGGCGCATCCGGCGTGGGCGGGCGCGCGGACGGTCTGTCTTTTCGCTCCGCAGGCGCGCGAGCCGGATGTGGAGCTGCTCTGGGAGGTCGCCGCGCCTGCCGATGGACGCCGGTTTTGCTATCCGCGCATGAATGGCGTGGAACTCGACATCTACCATGTCGCGGATCGCGCGCTGCTGGAGACTTCGCGCTGGCAGCTCCGCGAGCCGATGCGGGACGACCGGCTCTTCGTCGCGCTGGAAAGCATCGATCTCGTGCTGGTGCCGGGGCTCGGCTTTACCCGCGAGGGGCAGCGCCTTGGGCGCGGGGGCGGCATTTTCGACCGCTTCCTCGCGCGGCCGGAGCTGCGCGCGGTGAAGCTCGGGGTCTGCTTCGACGTGCAACTGCTCGACGCGCTGCCCATCGAACCGCACGACCGCGGGGTAGATCACCTCATCACGGAGTCGGGGTTCGTCTGCTAGACATGCCGCCTGTCGCGCTGACCATCGCCGGATCGGATAACAGCGCAGGTGCAGGGGCGCAGGCTGATCTCAAGACATTCACGGCGCTCGGCACCTACGGGCTCACGGCGCTCACATGCGTCGTCGCGGAGGTGCCGGGGCGAGTCGCGGCGATCCAGGCGCTCGAGCCGTCGATCGTACGCAAGCAGATCCGCCTGTCGCTCGATGCCTTTCCGGTCGCGGCGGTGAAAACCGGGATGCTTCACTCCCGCGAGAACATCGAGGTGGTGTGCGATATTTTCGAGCAGGAGGAAATCCAGAGACCGCTGGTGGTCGATCCCGTGATGGTCGCGACGAGCGGCGACCGCCTGCTCCAGCCGGACGCCATCGCGCTTTACGAGGCGCGCCTTTTTCCCCTCGCGACGCTGGTCACGCCGAACCTCGACGAAGCCGCCGCGCTCCTCGGCCGCCCGGTGCCGACGGTCGAGGCGATGCGCGCGGCCGGCCGAGAACTCGTCTCGCGGCATGGTGTGCCGTTTTTGCTGAAAGGCGGACACCTGCGCGGAGAGGTGGCGCTCGATCTGTTGTTTGCCGAGAGCGAGGAGATCGAGTTCGCGGCGGAATACATTCCCGGGGTGAGCACGCATGGCACGGGCTGCACCTACGCCGCCGCCATCGTCGCACGCCTCGCGCACGGCGACTCGCTGCGGGCGGCGGTCGAGGCGGCGAAGCACTACGTCACTGCCGCGATCCGGCACAGCCATCGGTGGCCAGGCGTTGAGGCACTGAACCACAGCGTGGCGTGATCTCTACTCGACGAGGGCGGCGTCGATGGCGCTGAGTTCGTCGTCGGAGAAATCGAGGTTCGACAGCGCGGCGACGTTTTCCTCGATCTGCTCCACGCGCGAGGCACCGATGAGCGCGCTGGTGATTTCGGGCAGCCGCAGGATCCAGGCGAGCGACATCTGGGCGAGGGATTGGCCGCGGGCTTGCGCGATTTCGTTTAGGGCGCGGACGCGATCGACGACGCGGGCGATCATGCGCTCGCGCTGCTCCTCGCCCCACCAGAGCGCGGCGCGGGAATCGGGCGGGATGCCGTTGAGGTATTTGTCGGTGAGCAGGCCCTGCGAAAGCGGGCAGAAGGCGATGATGCCGAAGCCGCGCTCGCGCGCCACCGGGAGCAGATCGGACTCGATGTCGCGCCCGAGCAGATTGTAGCGCGGCTGGTGGAGGGTGATGGGGAAGCCGCGCGCCTCGGCGAGGTCGCAGGCCTCGCGGCTGGCGGCGCCGGAGTAGCTGCTGATGCCGGCGTAGAGCGCCTTGCCCTGGCGCACGATGGTCTCGAGCGCGCCGATGGTTTCCTCGAGCGGCGTGTGCGGATCGAACCGATGGGAGTAGAAGACATCGACGTAATCGACGCCCATCCGTTGGAGCGACTGGTCGAGGCTCGCGATGAGATATTTCCGCGAGCCCCACTCGCCATATGGGCCGGGCCACATGCGGTAGCCGGCTTTGGTCGAGAGGATGATTTCGTCGCGCGGCATGTCGCGGATGATTTTCCCGACGAGGCTCTCGGCGGCGCCGGGCGGCTTGCCGTAGTTGTTCGCAAGGTCGAAGTGCGTGATGCCGAGATCGAAGGCGCGATAGAGGCACTCGCGCGCAGTTTCCTCGCCGCGGTAGCCGCCGAAGGTCTCCCACGCGCCGAGCGAGATGGCGGGGAGCTTGAGCCCCCACCTGCCGCAGGAGCGGTATTGCATCTGGTCGTAGCGATTTTCGGAAAAGGTGTGTGTCATGGGATAAAGAAGTTGCGTGTTCAAAAGCGTCGGAAATCCTTGAGCCTGTCGAGCGGGCGTCGCTCTCAGCCCTCGCGGGTGGGGCATCGGCCATCCAGCTTAGTCGTCGCTGTAAAGAATCCGCCCGCACTGCTCGCAGCTCATCACGTCGCGCCCGCCCTTCACCCGGACCGCCGTCTGTGGCGTGATCTTCATGTGGCAGCCGGTGCAGACTTCGTGCGCCAGCGGCACGACCGCCGCGTCGCCTTTGCTCGCAAAAAGCCGGTCGTAGCGCGTGAGCAAATCCTCCTCGACCGCCTCCGCCAGCCGCGCCCGGTCCGCCGTGATCTCCTGCAACTGCACCTCGATGGCCGCGACTTTTTTGTCCAAATCGGCCAGCCGCTCGGCGACCTGCGCCTTCATCCGAGTGTCTTCCTGCTCGGCTGCCGCAACTTTTGCCCGCATCTGCTCGGCGCTCTCCATCAGGTCGAGTTCGCGATCCTCGAGCTTGGAAATATCGTCCCCGAACCGCTTGATCTCGTTGCTCAACGCCTGGAACTCCTCGTTCTTCCGCGTCTGAAACTGCTGCCCCTTGAACTTTCCGATGGAATCCCGCTTCGCCTGTGCCTCGACTTCCAGCTTCTTGCGCTCGACCTCGAGTTCCTTCCCAGCGTGTTTCGCCTGCTCGAGCGCGGCGGCCGCGGAGGCGCGCTGGCTCTCGCGATCTTTGCGCTCCACCGGAGCCAGTTTCAGCTCGGCCGCGAGGGAGCGGATCTTGCGGTCGCGATCTTGGAGGACGAGGAGCTGGGCGATCTCGGGAAGCATGGCGCGGAGGGGTGCGAAGATGGCGTTTCGCTCCACGATGGCAAGTGCGCAGGAGGCGGCTTTTTCCACAAGATGAGAAACTGAGTGCAGTTGGCCCGAATCCCGCTATCGCTGATGCTCATGTCTTCCGCGGAACCTGAGTTGCTGGAAACCGATTTCACCGAACAGATGAACTCCCTCGCCGCCCAAGCCGGTGCGCGCGTCGAGGATCGCCGCGTCTCCAGCGTCACGCTGCTCCAGATGTTCCGCCCGGTCGTGCTCGGCCTCGAGGCGCTCGGGCGCGCGACGAGCGAAAATGCGCTCGCGCTGGAAAAGCTCGAGGAGACCGTGGCCGCGCAGGCCGCGCTCCCGGAAATGATGGGCCAGGTGCGCGAGTCGCTCGAGGCGAAGACGGCGGTCAATCAGCAGCTTTTCGACGCGCTCCACGCGGAGCTGCGCAACTACAAGGACGGCTTCCTCGCTGAGGTGATGCACAAGCCGATCATCCACGACCTCATCTCGCTCTACGACGATTTTTCGGAAATCCACCGGCAAATCTCCGACGTGGCGCTCGAGCACGAAGCGCAGGCGAGCCTCGATGGCAAGGAGCCGCAGGCATTTGACCGGCTCGGCACGACGGCGATCAACCTCGACCACGGTCTCGAGTTTCTCCTCGAAATCCTCGCGCGGATCGGTGTGAAACGCGTGCCGAACTCCACGGGGCGCCTCAACAAGGCGACTCAGCGCGCCGTTTCGATGAGTCTCGCCGAGAGCGCGGAGGAGGATGGAATGGTTGCGCAAAGCGTGAAGCCGGGCTTCAAGTGGAAAGAGCGCCTCATCCGGCCCGAAGAAGTGATCGTGAAACGGTGGAAAGAGGGTTTTGTTGTCGCCCTCGCCGCTGCCTCCTCCAGATGACATCCACGCCCGAAAACACCATGCACCTCGTATCTCCAGATGTCCCCGACACCGCCGCCCCCGAACCCATGAGCGCCCCCCCCACCGCCACCCAACGCAAAGCCGTCGGGATCGACCTCGGCACCACTTTTTCCGCCATCGCGCACATCGACTCCTACGGGAAGGCGCAGATCATCCCGAACGCCGAGAGCGAGCGCATCACGCCCTCGGTGATTCTTTTCGACAGCAACAGCGCCATCGTCGGCTCGCTCGCGCGGCAAAACGCGGTCGCTGAGCCGGAGAAGATCGTCGATTTCGTGAAGCGCGAGATGGGAAAGGGGAAGCCGGAGTTCAACCGCGAGTTCAACGACAAGATCTATTCGGCTGAGGAACTCTCCGCGCTCATCATCAAGAAGCTGAAGAAGGACGCGGAGAAGTATCTCGGCGAAAAGGTGACGGACGCGGTCATTACGGTCCCCGCTTATTTCAACGATTCCGAGCGGAGCGCGACGCTTCATGCCGGCCAAATCGCCGGGCTGAATGTGCTGCAGGTCATCAACGAGCCGACTGCCGCCGCGCTCGCTTACGGGCTGGATAAACTCGAAAGCAATCAGACGGTTTTCGTGTTCGATCTCGGCGGCGGCACGTTCGACGTCACGATCATGCGGATCGAGAACCACCACATCAAAATGCTCGCCAGCAACGGCGACCACCGGCTTGGCGGCAAGGACTGGGACGACGTGATCGTGAACTGGGTCGCCGAGGAGTTCGATTCGCAGCACGGGGAAAATCCGCTGCTCGACCTCCAGAGCTACCAGGATCTCTACAACCGCGCGCTGGCCGCCAAGATTCAGCTTTCGAGCCGCAACCGCACCACGCTCGTCCATTCCTATAACGGCAAGAGCGTGAAGATGGAAATCACGCGGCCGGAATTCGAGCAGCGCTCGCGGCACCTCATCGAGAAGTGCAAGACGATCTGCGAAATCGTCATGCAGGAGGCGGAGATGCAATGGAAACAGGTGGATCGCGTGCTCCTGACCGGCGGCATGACGCGCATGCCGGCCGTGCGCGACATGATCAAGCAGATCTCGGGCGTGCAGGTCGCCGACGATGTGAGCCCGGATGAAACGGTCGCCATCGGCGCGGCGGTGCAGGCGGTGCTGGCGCAGCTCCACGAGGAGGATCGGCTCGGTGAGCGCGTGCTGCCGGTCGAGGTGCGCGATAGTTTCACCGGGGCGGATGGCGGACTGATCAAGGTGACGAACATCACCACCCACACGCTCGGAGTCGTGCTCTGGGACGACGCGAAGGTGGAGGAATATGTCTTCCCGATGATCCGCAAAATGACGGCGATCCCGGTCGAGATGCGCAATTCCTTTGGCACCGCCAAGGCGAACATGAAGAACGCGGTGGTGCGCGTGGTCGAGGGCGAGAGCACCGTGCCCGGCGAATGCACGCCGCTCGGCCTCTGCGACATCGAGCTGCCGCCTTTCCTCCCGAAAGGCTCGACGGTCGAGCTGACCTATCGCTACGACGGGAACCAAGTCTTGCAGGTCACCGTCGATGCCTTCGGCAAGCAGAGCAAAGTCTCCATCGCCCGCAGCACCGGGCTCTCGGACAGCGAGATCGAACTCGCGACCGCCGATTTGGCGGAAGTAAAGGTCGTCTAGCTCCCGCCCGCGCCGGTAGTCGTTAAACCATGTCGTTGCCGTCCCCCCTGCCGGACAACCCGACCCGATGGGAGGGCTGGCGGGGCTACAACTCCCCCGATCTTTACGAGCGGCTCGGCCTCTCTTTTGCCGACAACCCGAGCGGCGAGCAGATCGAGGAGAATTGCCGCCAACTCCTCATCTGGTGGCAGAAAAAACTGCCGCTCAAGAACCAGCCGAGCAATCCCCTCTCGCAGATGCTGCGCTCCGGCATCGACGAGGCACCGCGCTATCTCGTCGAGGCGCGCAGCGGTTTGCTCAACGGCGAGACGCGCCGCCGCATCGATGAGGAACTGCATGGCCGGGCGCGGGAAACCGCCTTCTCCGAGCTGAGCAAGTTCCTCAACTTCGCCGTCGGCCACGGGGTGCTGACCCGCGAGGACGAGAACAATCTCTACCACATCGGCGCGGCCTCCGGCTTGCAGGTCGAGGAGATGAAAGCCTTCGTCGAGGCCGAGCTGCAAAGCCGCGGGATCGGCCGGCAGAAAAAAGTGGAGCCAGCCGCGGCACCCGCACCCGAGGTGGCGCGTCGGGGGCGAGCCCGCTCGGATGGCTCACCGGCGGATGAATTTCGCCGCCTGCTCCGCCTGAGCAAGCTGAGCGAAGACGACATGACTGACGACCAGCGCGACGCCCTCTGCAACATGGGGGAGAGCCTCGGCCTGACCGGAGGACAGGCGGAGGATCTGATCGATGAGTTTCTCGAAGAAGAGAGCGGGCTGCCGCCTGCGCCTCCCATGCCGGTGATGAAAGCCGCGCCCGCCAAAGCGCCGGTGCCGGCACCGGTGAAGGAACCCGCGCCTCCCCGTTCTCCCGCTGTGAATGTATCGCCGCTGGCCCGCGCGCAGGAGCGCGCCGATCATCCGAATTTTGAGAATGCTGCCGGGGGAGAAATGCTGCTCACGCCCTCGGGTGTCTTCGACATGGGGAGCACCGCGCCGGAGGCCGCGCCGAACGAGCAGCCGATCACCCGCGTCACGCTGGGCTGTTTTTACATTTCGCGGTTCCCCGTCACGAACGCGGAGTACGAGAAATTCGATCCGGCGCACAAAAGCCGGCGGATGCCCGGAGCTGGCGACCTCCATCCCGTCGTCTATGTCAGCAGTCTCGATGCGGTAAAATTTTGCGAATGGCTGAGCGCGCGCGGCCGGCGGAAATTCCGTCTGCCCACCGAGGCGGAGTGGGAATACGCCGCGCGCGGCATGGACGGCCGCTCTTTCCCGTGGGGGGAAAAGCTCAACCGTGGTGACTTCGCCAACTTTGCCGACAGCAACACCGGCTTCGCCTGGCGCGACCCGAACATCGACGACGGCTACCCCGAGAGCTCCCCCGTGGGCGCGTATCCGCGCGGCGTGAGCCCCTGCGGAGCCGAGGACATGGCGGGCAATGTGTGGGAGTGGTGCTTGGATTTTTTCGCCGACTACAAAGGCAGGGAATCCACCAACCCGCGTGGTCCGACACAGGGAGCGCGCCGCATCTACCGGGGCGGCAGTTGGAAATCGCGTTCGTCGAGCCTGCGCGCCAGCGCCCGCGGCTTCAACGTCCCGACCTACTCGAGCAACGACGTCGGCTTCCGCATCGTGGCTGAAACATAGCGCGGGCTCCCGATTCTGCGACGCGATGAGCTCTCCCCTGACGGTCGAGGGTTCGCGACCTCCGAGACCGCGAGTTCCTCGGACGTCTCCCCGCGCTTCACCAGCGCGGTGGCGGGCGTGAGATCGAGCAACGATTCGATCGCGCGCGGAAGCTGCCGATTGAATTTACCTCGCTTGCACCCCGGGGCTGTTCCCGTGGGGGAACAACTTTCCGCGGCTCGAATCCTTTGAGACCGGCTCCGCCGCGCGGCAGCCGGTCTTCGGCTGGGTGCGCGCGACCCTCCATCGTGCGACAGACCGCCTCCGGGTCGCTGCGAACCGATTTCCCCGCCTGTCCGCGCATCTCCGGGTTGGTGCAGATCGAGTCCCGGTCGGTGGAAGACGATGCTCCGGTCGTTACATTTCGCCTCCGGGCCGGTGCGCGCCACCTCCGGGGGCGTGCCAATCCGCATCCGGGCCGTGCGAGCTGGACTCCGGGTCAGTGCGCGGCGGCGTCCGGGTCGGTGCGAGATGACCTCCGGGTTGGTGTCAATCGGCCTGCGGGTGCCGTTTTACTCTGTTGGAGGCAGTTTCGTCGGGCCAGAGTCTTTGACAGCCCCACAATTTGGCGATTGGCTCCCCGCGCGGTCTCCGGCAAATTGAGCAGGAACAAAAAACAACAAAACCCCACCAGACACCCACCCATGAACGACCGAGACCAACGCCGCTTCGACCGCCTCACCCGCGTCCAAACCTTCGGACGCGAAAACGCCGCCGACACCACCGCCGGCAGCAAAGCCGAGACCCTCTTCGCCAGCATCGACCGGCGCATCACCGCCTTGGAAGACGCCAAAGCCGGACAGCAGCCCGAGCGCGTGAGCAAGCAAACCCTCCTCGACGCCCTCTGGCTCGACTTCAAGGACATCGCCCGCACCGCCCGCTCCATCGCGCTCACCGATAACGGCTTCGCCAGCCCCTATCGACTCCCCGCCGATTTTACGGAAAAGGACATCGCCACCCACGCCGACGCCCTCCTCGGCCACTTGGAAGACAACAACAAACCCGTAGCCGAAGGGGGCGACACGCCCGAGCAGAAGGCCGTCAAAGCCGCTCTGCGCGCCAGGTTCATCGCCTACGAAACCGTCGCTGATTTCGTCGCCGACCTCCGCGCCGACCGCGAAGCCCTCCGCGGCGCGAACAAGTTGAACCAGGGCGAAAATCAGGAAGGCGTCGAGAACACCAAACTCATCAGCGAAATCCTCGAATCCGCCGCGCAGGACGTGCAGCAGCTCGACTCGATCATGCGCAACCGCTACGCCCGCCGCCCCGAGAAACTCCGCGCCTGGCAAACCGCCAGCCGAGTCGAGCGCACCCCACAGCGCGCCAAAGCCCCCGCACCGACGGCGGGCAGTCCGCCTCCATCCACCCCGCCAGCGGCATAATCGCTCTCGCTGGCAAGGGGGCGAAGATGTTATTCCCCGTTTCTGGAGGCTGATTCGATAGGCGTCACCTGGCGTTTTCCGAATTGAGATATGAATATTGACATAGATTCAATTAGACCGTGGCTTGAATCAGCAACCAGCGCCCTTTCATCGCTCAAGGCGCTGAAAGAGCTGTTACCCGCCGGACCAAAGCGCGACGAAGCTGAACGCCTCGTCGCAAAGGCGCAATCCGAATTGAAACAAACAGAGGGCCGTATGGCGCGGGATTTAGGATTCACACTCTGCAAACGTTGTTGGCCTCCGGAGATCATGCTCCATGCGGACGATGGCGAGTTGCGTTGTCGGCATTGCCAGCGGGATGACCCGAACCCGGTTGCGGATCTCTGACTTATACGCGCTTCCCGATGAATGACGGCAAACAATTTGAATTGGAAGTTCGACAGCTACTCCAGCAGATGGGGCTTGATGCCGACATTACCGGATATTCCCAGGACGGCGGCATCGACCTCGTGGCCATCAACCACAGTCCCGTTAGCGGCGGCAGATACGTCGTCCAATGCAAGGATTGGGAGGCACCGGTCGGAGAGCCGGCGCTCCGAGACCTATTCGGCACAGTTCATTCTGAGGGTGCGAGCAAGGGCATTCTTATTACTACGTCTTCGTTTACCGCCGCCGCCATGCGCTTCGCGCAGGGAAAGCCGCTCGAACTCATCGACGGGGCTACATACCACGCCTTGTGTGAGCAGTATGGTATTGGCCCCGGCGTTCCTCCACCTTTGCCAGCGGCAGACGACATGTTTCGACCTGGCACTACGACCGTTCGTGTCACTTCTGTGGACTGCACCGACCCGCAGGAACGGGCAGACATTCGTCATTATCTATATTCCGTCGGCGCCCTGTCCATTGGCAGCAAGCTCGCATACAGCGCACCCGGTAGCGGCAGCTTCGAGTTTTCGGACTACCGCGTGCAGCGAGTCAGCTCCGAGGAGTCTCTCACCGCGAGCCTTGAGCTTACGTTCGTCGTCGAGATCATCGAGCCGACAACCTATAAAATGACGTTCGAGGGTCGCCCCGAAGTAATCCGACCACTCTACCAAGCGGCGAGCGCAAACATGGCCCGGCATTCGGCGGCAGCACGTTCGCAGGTGGGCTGTCTTGTTCTCTTGGCTTTTCCGTTCGGCGTGGCGTTTCTTGCTCGTTTTCTATGCCACGCCTGAAGCCAACGTCGCCTAAACATGCCTCGCGAGGCGGAAGGGCTTAGTCCGTGCATACGTGCAGGATCGGGCGGGGGCAACGGGGCCGTCCTATGCGATGCATCCAACTCGGGGCGGCAGGAGCCGCGCCGCGCCTCCGCGGTAGCTAATCTTGATTCGTCAGGCCTCAAATCGTAGAATCCAATGATCGCTTTCAAAGACATCACTCCTGAGATCGCCGCTGCCGAATGGGAACGGTTCAAGAACCTATCTGGCAACGATCACGCAAACCAGCCCCAACTCGGGAAGGTGTTAGTGTGGTGTGACCGTCTTCAGACCGGGAGCACTATTCAAAAGTATGTCCGGCTTCATTACGGCGTGGAGAAAATTCACAACAGCACCTATACTTGTGCAAAGGTATTTCAGGCAGTATTGGACTCGCGATTCCCAATGCTCACGGAAGCCGAGTTCGATAATCTCACCCTGCGACATATCATGCGCGTCTCACGTCACCTACATGACATCACAGGAGAGGAACTCGCTGAGATGTTGCGAAACGGCATTGATGGCAAGAGCGCTCGTCGCCGACGCAGCAAGCGCGCCGACTATCCGCGCGCAGGTTATATCTACGTCGCTGTATCAAGCGCCTCTGCCATTGAGGCTAAGCTAGGCGAGACACGAGTGCATCCAGATGAACGTGTCTTCGGACTGAGGGCCCAGCCAGGTGTTGGTTCAGCGGCACCCATTCCTGTTTGGTGGGAGTACGTATCGGATACTATCAAGGCAGAGAAGGAGCTTCATGCACCGTTCCTCGACAAGAAGCACCGAACCAAGAAGGATTGGTTTTTCATCCGACCCAAAGAAGGCATTGCACGAGCGATGGAGGTCGCTCGCCTTTATCAGGTACCCACGAAATGAGATATACTCCCCCAACTATGCCACAACCTTTCCGCCACAACATTCCGGCCTACAGCGACCCACCTGACCGCGCCGCGTGGACCACCAAGCACGGAACCGTGCCATACTCTCTCGGACGAGTTAGAGACGCATACGTTAGTCGAGCACTCGCCGCGATTCGTCGCGACTACTCTTCCATCGAGTTCGACGGCGCCATCAATGCCCAGGTCCGAATGGACGAGGTCTGCCAGCGCGTCCACGCTGACGGTGAACTTCCCGAGAGGACACTCGTATTCTTCGACGCTACGGACGAGACATTCTGGGCTTATGAAGCCAACGAACAAGACCGCAAAATCCATGAAGAAGGCACCTAGCAAAGACACCGAGCCGGAGTTGCAGGCCGAATATGATTTTTCCGCAGGGGTGTCCTGGCCTCGTCGCGAGAACGCGCTGGTGGCGGCGTAGCTGCACATTCTCCTGGACGAGGATCCGGGCGTGGGGAGCGACGTGACCCGGCGCTTTCGGGAGGCGGTTGCGCTGGACGGCGCGGGGTGGCAGAGTCGGCGCATGGGCGAAGTCCGAGTCAACATCAAGATCAGCAATGCAATCGACGTGGGCATGGCGCGTCGCGGTCTCCTGTCGCGCGAGCAAGTCCGCAGCGTCGATGTCGAGGCTGTGGTTGATACGGGGGCTGTCCGGTCATGCATGCCGGTTGATGTGAAAGAAAAGCTCGGCCTCGAGACTCAACGCCACATCAACGCGCAGATGGCGAACGGCCAAACGGAAAGCGTCGAGCTCACCGAGGCGACCTATATCGACATCATGGATCGGCTGGCGACGGAGTCGTTCCTCGTGCTGGGCAGCGAAGTGCTCCTCGGCCAGACGGCACTGGAATCCACCGACTTGCTCGTGGACTGCAACCGGCAGCGCGTGATCACGAATCCCGATCATCCGAACTCGGCGGTCATTCGCATTCGGTAAGGTCGGGTTTCCACGATTCGCGCGCCTCGCCGACCGCGGGGCACATCACCGGCGGGAAGTGTTGCGCAGGAGTCCCCGCAGCACCACGAGATCGGCCTGATCCTGCTCGCGATGCGTCTCCTTGCTCGCGATGAGGCTTTCCAAACTCAGAAACGGCACTCGAATCCCGTCAATCTCAACGGCATTCGCGGCAGCAATCGCGTCTCGATACCCGATCTTCCAGGCGCGACGGGTGACATCGACTTCAACGTCAACGGCGATCTTCACGGCGACGTTTTCCACCAAGTCAGCGGGCGTCAACTCGGCTGCCGCTCCATCCTCCAGTCTCGCGAGCGCCGTGATGACGCGCCGGTAGTTCTCCTCATCCTCCTCGATGAGGATATCCACAACCTCCGTGGTGCGCACATGTCCATGAAGGATGCCCGCATGGGCACCCGCGACAAGACACCTCGCTCCCTCCTCGTTCAATCAGCAGCGACGCAAGTAGAGTCTTGAAACGATACACGCCCCGATATTTACGGGGAAATGGAGTGCCCCGCAGGCGAGCGTTAAGAGGAGGTTGATGAACCACCCGATCCATGGGGCGCGATGAGCGCACCTCGACACGCCCCGTCGTATCGCCAAACACAGGACTGCGGTCTTGTCGCCGCGGGCGCCGCGCGCTTAGTTCGCCGACCCCCGATTTTCCATGCTGATCACCCCGACTGAGACGCGCGCGGCCCGCGACTATCTCGCCACTTTTTCAAAAACCGCGCGCGCGAAAGGCGAGGCGCTCTTTCGCGGTGGAGCTGTGCTTTCCTTTGACGCGGAAGATGATTTGGCCACCGGTGAATCCTGTTTCGATGCGATCGTGAGAGACGGTGGTTCCTATGGCGTGGCGCTGACCTGTGATGAAGTCGGGTGGATCGGAACCTGCGACTGCTCGGTGGAAGAGGACTGCAAGCACTGCTACGCGGGGATGCTGGCAATCCTCGAGGAAGGCTCCGCCGTAGAAGACGGGGAGCCGGTGGCAGAGGAAAATGCGCCTGCGGAAGGACACGATCTCCCGAGCCTGTTTGCACGGCGTCTCGGGCGAAGGTTGAAGGCGTCCGAGGTGAAGGTGGCGCAAAAGTTGGAGCGGCTGTTCGAGAATTCCGCGGGGGCGCGGATGATCTCCGCGTGGCAGCTCCACGCCGCGCTTGGCATCGGGAGTGCTGGCTGGAGCTACGAGATGCACGAGCTGTGGCCGGAGCCGCCGCGCAGTGCTTGGGATGCCTGGCTCTACATCGCGCACTTTCTTCGCGGCCGAGGCTTGGCGGCACCGCAATTTCTCCTCGAGGCCACCACGGACGCGGAGATCGAAGAGTGCGTCCATGACTGGGAGCGGCGGCAGCGCATCGAGCAATGGCAGAAGCGGCTCGACAAGATGCCCGCGTTCAGCGGCGGCCAGGAGGTGGTCACGCATCAGTTGCGCGCCATTTTCCATCCAGATGGGGTGCGGCTCGAAATCCGGAACGCGGGCAGCGGAGAGTTCGAGGCGATCAAAAAAACGCACTACCAGCAGATGGTGCGCGAGCATCAAGCGGCCCGACTCCGGCTCGACCCAGAAAGCCGCCTGGTCTGGCAGGCCTTTCATCGGACCAGCCCGAAAGACAATCTGCTCGCCTACGAGCATGATCCGGATTCGCTGAATGTCTTTCTGCGGAACCCCCTGATCGCCGGCCGCGTCGTGACCGAGGCGGGCGAACCTTTCCGCCTCGTGGAGGAGCTGCTGCACTGGGATGTGGCCGAGCCCGCGGATGCGGATGGCGACTACACGCTCAAGCTCGTGCTGCCCGATGGCACCGCGCCGCCGCCCGCCCGCGTGATCGTGGATGGCGATCCCGCACTCTACGTGACCGGCGACGCGATCTACCAGGCACCGCCGCTGGGCGGCATGGAGTTTCTGAGCGAAATCACGATTCCCGCGCCCGTGGTCGAGACCGCGCGCGGTGTGGCGCTGCTCGATCACCTGCGGGCGCCGCTCCCGCCGGCTCTGGCAAAGCGGACGCGCGACGTGTCGCCGCGCGTCATTTTTCGCTGCCAGCACAACGCGAGCGTCTTCGGCGGCGCTGAGGACCTGCTCGTGACCATCCGCGCTGAGCACGACGGGGCCGCGCAGGATCAGGTTTTCGATCGCACCGGCTGGCAGGTGAGCAAGGTGGTGGACGTAAACAGCACGGACATCCTGCGGATCGACCACCGCCCCATGCAGGCGGTGGCGGGCGTGGTGGCCGAGTTGAAGCTCGGCTGGAATTTCCACACCAACAGTTGGCTGCGGAGGATCACCAAAAAGTTCCCGGACGAGTTTTCCCAGTGGCTCCAGAATCTGCCCTCGGGCATCGAGGTCGAGCTCGACCCGATGCTCGCCTCGCTGCGTGACGATCCGGTCGCGGCCACGATGAAGCTCGAGGTCGAGAGCAGCGAGGTGGATTGGTTCGACCTGCGGGTGGCGCTCGATGTCTCGGATACGACGCTGACCGATGCGGAAATCAAAGCGCTGCTCGATGCCCGCGGCGGGTTCGTGCGACTGGGCGCAAAGGGCTGGCGCCGCCTCGTTTTCAACCTGAACGAGGAGGATGAAACGCAGCTCGCGGAAATCGGGCTCAGCCCGCGCGACCTCTCCAGCGCACCGCAGCGTCTGCACGCCCTGCAGCTCGCCGGCACAGGCGCGGCCCGGCTGCTGCCCGACCGCGACACGCAGTTGATCACGCGGCGCGTGGAGGAAATCCAGGCGCGGGTCGCCCCGGCAGTGCCGGCCGCCATTCGCGCCGAGATGCGGCCTTACCAGATCGAGGGCTTTCACTTCCTCGCGTACCTTTCCACGAATCGCTTCGGCGGCATCCTGGCGGACGACATGGGGCTCGGTAAAACTTTGCAAACCCTCGCCTGGCTCGCCTGGCTGCGCGAACAGCCGGACTTCGACGGACGGCCGAGCCTCGTCGTCTGCCCGAAATCGGTCGTCGATAACTGGCAAGGCGAGGCGGCGCGTTTCCTGCCCGGCCTGCGCGTGCGCCCGCTCGCCCGCGGGCAGTGCGATGAGAAAGCACTCGCTGCCGGACGCGCGGAAGCGGATTTGGTCGTGGTGAACTACGCCCAGCTTCGCGCGCTGGAAGAGCCGCTGAGCGCCGTCGCCTGGCAGGCCGTGATCCTCGATGAAGCGCAGTCAATTAAGAACCCTGAGTCGCAAACCGCGCGCATCGCGATCGGCATGAAAGCCGCGCATCGCCTCGCGCTGAGCGGCACCCCGATCGAAAACCGGCTGCTCGATCTCTGGAGCATCATGGCGTTTGCCATGCCGGGGATTCTCGGGCCGAAGACGCAATTCACGAAGCGCTACGACCAGCGGAGCGATCCGCTGGCGCGCCGCCGCCTCGCCGCGCGGGTGCGGCCCTTTGTCCTGCGGCGGACAAAAAATCAGGTCGCCCGCGATCTGCCGGAGCGCACCGAGGAAGATCGGCTGTGCGAGATGGAAGGTATCCAGGAAACCCTCTACCAGGCCGAGCTGAAGCGCGCCCGCCAGCACCTCTTAAAGCTCAAAACCTCCCGCGATCTGGACAAAGCGCGCTTCCACATTCTCAGTTCCCTGCTCCGCCTCCGGCAGATCTGCTGTCACCCGGCGTTGGTCAGCGAAAAGGCCGCCAAGGCAGACAGCGCCAAGCTTTCCGGTCTGCTCGAGATGCTCGAACCGCTCATCCAGGAGGGGCACAAGGTGCTCGTTTTTTCGCAGTTCGTCGAAATGCTCGCGATCATCCAGAGGGAGGTCGTGGCGCGCGAGTGGCCCCATTTTTTACTCACGGGCCAGACGGAAAATCGCGGCGCGCTCGTCTCCGATTTCCAGCAAAGCGACGGCGGCGCTGTCTTTCTCATCTCGCTGCGCGCGGGCGGCTTCGGGCTGAATCTTACGGCGGCGAGCTATGTGGTGCTCTTCGATCCGTGGTGGAATCCGGCGGTGGAAAGCCAGGCCATCGACCGCACGCATCGCATCGGTCAGACCTCGCACGTCTTCGCCTACCGGCTCCTGATCAAGAACAGCATCGAGGAAAAAATCCGCGGTTTGCAGAAGCAAAAGAGCGCGATCGCCGGCGACATTCTGGGAGAAGAAAGCTTCGCCCGCGCGCTCACCCTGGACGACTTTCAGTTCCTCCTGGCGTAGCTCCCGCGCAGAGCCTCGGCTCCACCTCCGGAAATCGACGTGCCCTATCCGGGCTGGAATCGAGCCAGGGATCAGCTCTCGCTCAGGCGCTTTTTCTCCCCGCCGTGCAGCAGCGCGTGCGCCTCGGTGAGGATTGCTGGCACGCGCGCGGCGAAGGGATTGCCGGGAATCGCCCGCATGATCGCTGCCGGGTCGAACTCGCCGGCTTTCGCGCCGGGGAACCAGTGGCCGCCGTTGCCGAGTAGGTTGTAGCGCATTTTGCCGAACTCGACCAAATCAAGTGACTTCGCGAGGCTCCAGAGGCGCAGGATTTCCAGCAGATTGATCTCGCCGGGGAGCTGGGTGTGCTCGGGGATGCCCTGCCACCAGCCAGAGCGCCAATCCTCGCCCAGCACCGTGGACATTTCCTCCCGCAGCCGCGCCTCGATGGGCGCAATGATCTCGGCGGCGCGGTCGTAGGGCTCGAGCGCGGCGAGGTGCGCGTCGAAGTCGGCGGGGCACGAGGCGCCGATGCTCAGCGTGTGAACCTGCGGGCGCGCGAGGCAGTAGAGGTCGTTGAAGGCCATCGGCGTGAGCGGGGCGCAGAGGCGCACGAGCTTCTCGGGCGGCTGGTAGAGCATGCCGCCCTTGTCGTTCGGGCTGATGATGAACACGCCCATGTCGCGCGCGGCAGCGGCCTCGACGGCGGGCCAGTTGAGGTCGTTCACGAAATACCAGTGGAGATTCACGTAGTCGAACTCGCCGGTCTCGATGGCGGCGACGATAACGCGCGTGACGGCATGGGTGGAGAATCCGATGTGCCGGCAGCGCCCCTCGCGCTGGAGCTGGCGCGCGGCCTCCAGCGAGCCGCCGGGGCGCATGGTTTTCTCCAGCTCGGCGTCGTCGTTGATGCCGTGGATCGAGAGCAAATCGACATGCTCGAGCCGCAGATACGCCATCGATTTTTCAAACGTGTCGAAAAACTCGGCCTGCGTTTCTTTCGCCCCGATCTTCGTCTGCACGATGATCTCATCGCGCGGGAACTGCGGCAGGATGCGTCCGAGCTGCATCTCGGATGTGCCGTAGCCGCGGGCGGTCTCGATGTGGTTGATGCCGGCCCCGACGGCGCGCCGGATGGTCGCCTCGAGGTTCGCCTGGTTGTCGGCGGGAATGGCGGAGGGGTCTGCGTCCTGCCAGGCGTGCTGGTAGCGCATGCCGCCGCAGGTGAGGACGGGCATCTGGAGTTCGGTGCGGCCAAAGCGGCGGTAGTTCATGAAGTTGATGGTTGAGAGTTGATGGTTGATAGCCGCGGCGAGGTGGTGTGGAGGTGGGAGACTGGGCTATGCGGGGAGGACTGCCAAGGCTGCGCCTTGCGCGTGAGCCCGATCACAAGCATGTCGCGGGCGCCGGTGAAAAGCCCGCCGACTTTCCAGACACTGTCGCCCGTGTGGTAGCGCACCTCATCGGCCTTCGCGTTCGATTCCATCAAGACGAAAGGCGCGCTTGACGCGGCGTGCTTTTCATCGACGCATTGACCTGAGGCAGAACGCCGGGAGTGCCAACGCCTGTTCCTCGATCTGCAAAGGGAGGCGGGCGCGCCGAGCGGGAATCGCTGCGCGCCCTGCTGTCGGCCCGCCTTTCGGCGCTACGCACGGCAAGTATCGCCGTCAACTGAACCCCACGGGTGGCTACAGGAACCTTACCGCGCAGCGGTGGACCTTGCCCGACGGCGGCGGGCGAGAAGACCCAGCGCTCCGAGGGCGAGGAGGCCGATCGAGCCGGGCTCAGGCACGGCTTGGGTGACGGCGAACTCGCTATTGTGATCGCCCACAAACCAGGCGTTCTTCGAGAAGGGGTCGACACCGAAGGATCCGAGGAAGAAGTCGGTGAGCGGATTATAGGCACCGATCTTGCCGGTGGGAGTGCCGCCAGAGTTGCCGTTCGCGGCGTTTTCCCACGTCTGCGTCGCGATGTTGAACCAAGACAGGACAAGCTGCAACTCGTCGAAACCCGCCGCGATGGCCGCGGCCGCGTCGTAGCCGACCTGTAACACTGTCATATCAGTCAGCGTGCCTTTCAGATCGACGATGTCGCTGACCGCAACGATGTCACTTCGCGGCGCGAGGAAGCTCAGGGAGACGTTGCGGTCGGTGGTTGCCGAGCCACCGAGCAAGCTGGCTGTCGATTGCATATTCGCGGTATTGGCGAGCGTAAAGCCGTCGTAGGCGGCGTTGGCTGCAAACATACTGCCCTTGGAGGATCCAGAGCTTGAAGTCCCTGAATAATTCGTGGCACCCGTCACCGTGTAGCCGCCGGATTGGAGAGTAAGATTCGCCGATCCGCTCGCGTTGGAATCGAACTGGCTCTGGTCCCAAATCGCGTTGAGCGAATAGCCGAAATCGAAAGGCCTACCGAAGGTGAAGGGAATCGCGTAAGTGTACGTATGTGGAGGCCTGATGCCGGAATAACCAAAGCGCGAGTAGCGTCCTTCCTCAGTGCCATTGATGCGATATATCCCGAAGGAATTGCCACTCCCGGAAAAGGTGCCCGTCAGATAGGATGTGAAAGTTGCTGTGCCGCTTCCGGTGCCGCCCGTGATCGTAAAGGTATCTCGCGATTCAGCGATAGCATAGGCGTAGCTTGAGGACGGGGCCACCGAGGCCACGACATTAAGGGACCCCGTGCTGGCGTCGGCGCTGGCAAACGAACCGCCCACGCTGCGCTGGGAACGCACGGGCGCTCCCGTCGTGCTTTCTTGTATATCCTGCGGGCTGCTCCCACCGTTCCAAGCGTTGGTTCTGGTGTAAGGCTGACCGTAGCCCTGACTCAGAAGGACAAGAGCACCAATTGAAGCAGTGAGTGACGCGCGAGAGAGCAGTGGGTAATTCATTGGCGCTCTGTGTGATCGTAATTATCGAAAACGGAAAGGGAATTCTTCGCGCAAGCATAAATTCCTCCCCGCGAGTGATCCCACTCGCCAACTCCGGCACCTTTGGGCGAGCGGAAGGAGAGGGTGCCGAAGGGGTCGGTCCGCGCATAGGTGCAGGAATGGTTCGACTAAACCAGCGCGCGCACGGCGGCTTCGGCGCGGGCGGAGATGGCGTTCCAGCCTTCGCGCGTGTTCGGCTCGTCGGTGAAAAGCAGCGGCGGGCCGATGCGCAGACGGATGCGCGCGGGGCGCGGGAGTTTCGCCTTCGGCGGATACGCCTCCCATGCGCCGAAGAGCCGGCAAGGGACGACTGGGACCTCGGTGCCGGCGACGAGGCGGCCGAGGCCGGGCTTGAAGCCGCCCATCGCGCCGGTGCGGCTCCGGGTTCCCTCGGGGAAAAGGATGTAGATGCAGTCTCCCCCGACGAGACGGTCGCGCAGCTCGTCGAGCGAATGCGCGCCGCACTTTTTCCGCCAGATGGGGAGGGCGTTCATGCAGAGCGTGGCGAAGGCGCTGGCCACGCGCGTCTCGAAAAACGTGTCGCCGGCGGCAATGGGAAAGACGCACCCGAGGTGGCGCACCGGGAGGGCGTCGGCGAGGATGATGGCGTCGAGGTGGCTGGAGTGGTTCGCGATGAGGACGAAAGGGCGGCGCGCCGGGAGATGCTCGCGGCCCTCGATGCGCAGACGATGGAAGAGCGCGAGATGGACGCGGGTGAGCCAGCGCCACGCGAGGGCGGAGCAGGCGGAGGTGAGGCCGACTTCGCGCCGGAGGCTGCGGCGGCGTTCATCCGGCGCGAGGCCGAAGTCGCGCGCCGGCTCGTATTTCCAAGGCGTCGCCATTTTACCCCGTGAAAATCCGCGATGGCAAATCGAGCCCGAAGCCGCGCAGGTAGCCGACGTAATGGAACACCGCGGGCGCGGCGATGAGCAGGCTGTCGAAGCGGTCGAGCAGTCCGCCGTGGCCGGGGATGAGCGCGCTCATGTCTTTGATGCCGAGGTCGCGTTTCACCGAGGAGAGCATGAGGTCGCCGAGCTGGCCGGTGATGCTGATGATTACGCCGAGGCCGAGCAGCGCGAGCGGGGTATCGACGGGGCTATTTTTGAAAACGAAATGCCCCAGGGCGCAGACGAGCGCGGTGGTGAGGACGAGGGCGCCGAGCGCGCCGCCGAGGGTTTTGTTTGGGCTGGTGTGTGGGGCGAGTTTGCGCCGGCCGAGGAGCTTGCCGCTGATGTAGGCGAAGATGTCGTTCATCTCCACGGTGAGCAGGAGGAGCAGGATGATGGGGCGGAAGTCGGGATCATTCGCGATGTAGCCGAGGTGGGCGAGGCCGGTGCCGCAGAAAAGAAAACCGAAAAATCCGAGCGCGACGCGCTGGATGTAGCCGCTGGGCTGGTCGGCGAGGATGGCGACGGCGGCGATGAGGCAGATGGTGAGCGGGGTGAGGGCGACGAAGAAATTGTACCAGTGATCGAGGGTGGCGAAGGTGAGCGCGGCGATGCCGAGCACGACGGTGATGCTGATGCTGCGGTGGCGGAAGAGGCCGGTGGCGCGCGCGTATTCGCGGTAGCAGAGGAGGCTCAGCAGGGCGACGGCGGCGATGGTCCACGCCGCGCCGAGGAGCACGGGGCCGATCATGAGCGGGGCGATGATGGCCCACGATTTGATGCGCTTTTGGAGTTCGTCGAAATGCGCCGCGTCGAGCCGGCCCGCCGCGCGCAGGGTGAGGACGAGCGCATAGCCGAGGATGAGCGCAGCGGCGATTGCGACCGTGATCCCGAGTGTGACGGGATGATCGAACGCGTGGCGAAAGTCGAAGAGGCGCTGGGCGTGGGCGGGATCCATTTCAGCGGGCAGTAAACCGAGCCCGCGAACCCGTATCCAGCCGGGAGAATCCTCGGACGGGGTGGAGGCCGATGAAGCGGGGGCCCGCTCTGGCTCAAGCGCGGTTCTCGCGCATCGGGCCTTCGGCTTCGCCGCTGATGAACTGCGCCACCACCGGGTTTTCGCTCTTTTTAAAATCGGCTGGCCCGCCGTCGGCGATGATCGAGCCCTCATAGAGCATGGCCATGCGGGTCGCGATGGCGAAGGCGCTGTCCATCTCGTGGGTCACGATGATGCTGGTGGCGCCGGTGCGCTCGGTGAGGCTGATGATGAGTTCGTCGATGACGGCGCTGATGACGGGATCGAGGCCGGCGGAGGGTTCGTCGAATAGGATGAGCTGGGGCTCGAGGACGAGGGCGCGGGCGAGGCCGGCGCGTTTGCGCATGCCACCGCTGAGCTCGGAGGGGAGCTTGTCTTTGGCATCGAGGAGGCTGACGAGGTCGAGCTTTTCATCGACGATGGCGTCGATCTCGGCGGGGGTTTTGCGGGTGAGTTCCTCGAGGGGGAGGGCAAGGTTGTCGCGCACGGTGAGGGAGCTGATGAGGGCGGAATACTGATAGACCATGCCGATGCGTTGGCGGACGAGGTTCAGCTTTGCGCGGGAGAGGCGGGGGATGTCGCGCCCGGCGAAGGTGATGGTGCCGGCGCTGGGTGCGAGAATGCCGACGATGAGGCGCAGGAGGGTGCTTTTCCCACTGCCGCTCTGGCCGAGGATGACGAGGCGCTCGCCGCGGCGGACGGCGAGATCGAGGCCCTCGAGGATGACTTTTTCCGCGAAGGCGAGACGGACGCCGCGGAACTCGACCAGAGGGCTCTCGGGGTCGTCGGGCATCAGCGGTAAAAGCCGACGAGGAGGATGTTCGAAAGCGTGTCGCAGGCGATGACGGTGGTGACGGCGGTGACGACGCTGGAGGTGGTCGCATCGCCGACGCCGGCCGCGCCGCCGCGCACGGTGAGGCCGCGGTAGCAGGCAATGAGGCCGACGAGGAGGCCGAAGAGTAAACTTTTCCCGACGCCGGCGATGATGTCGCGCAGGAGGAGGCCGTCGCGCGCGCCATCGAGGAACCAGCTCCAGCTCATGTCCAACTGCACGAGCGCGATGACGGCGGCTCCGCCGACGGCGGCGAGATTCGAGACGACGACGAGGCAGGGCATGAGGAGGAAAATCGCGAGCAGCCGGGGCAGGACGAGGAAGCGCAGCGGGCCGATGCCCATGGCTTCGATGGCCTCGACCTCCTCGGCGACCGTCATGGTGCCGAGCTCGGCGGTGTAGGCGGCGCCGATGCGGGCGGCGACCATGATGCCGGTGAGGAGCGGGCCGAGTTCGCGGACGAAGGCGACCGTGATGAGCTGCGGGACGAGGTGCTCGGTGCCGTAGGGCTGGAGCTGGTAGCCGGTGAGAAGCGCCATGGTGAGGCCGAGGAAAAAGGAGACCATGGCGACGAGCGGGACGGAGCCGACGCCGGCCCGATACGTCTGCTCGAAAAAGACGCTCGCGCGAAACGGGGCGCGCCGGCGGAAAAGGCGCTCGGCGAGTTCGGTGGCGGTGTCGAAAAGCAGCCAGGTGATGCTGCTAAGCTGCTCGAGGCCGCGCACGATGCCGGGGGTTGCCATGTCGGCGGAGATTACACGCGCGAGCGGAAGGGCGCGAGTCGTCTGATCCCTCTTCCCACGGATGCGAGCGCTTTCACCGCATCATCCCGCTGGCCACAGCAGGGCCGTGGATATCCGAACGACCGCAGTTGGGATCGCTGCGGGCGCCGCGCTGCGGCACGTGCTCAACTAAAATGCGTGCCGTATCGTTGGTCCTCCGCTGAGCTGGTGCGGGTGCCGGCGAAGATGGTGACGAGGATGAGCGCAAGCACGCCGAGACCGATGATCACGACTGCGGTCTGATGTTCCTTCACCGTGTCGGTGAGCAGTTCCTCGGCGGAGGAGACGCGCTTTTTACCATCTTTGTAAGTGCGGCGGGCGAAAGGGAGCACGTCGTCGTGGTAGGTTTCGTCGAGGGTGTCGGCCACGCCCTGGACGTGATCCTTGCCCATTTCGAGATAATCCTGAAGGCGGGTGATGATGTCGTTGCGGTTCATATGCGGTAGAGTATCGCACGCGGGCGCGGAAGTGGTCGGCGCTCATGGTGCGGGCGCTTGCAGGCCGACGAGAGGGCTGCTGTAGCCGGTGAGTTCGAGATAGCCGTGGCCGCGCACGGGCCGACCGTCGCGCTCGCCGCGCGCCTCGACGAGCCCCTCCCAATACGCGACCGGCTTGAGCACGAGCTCCTGATCGCGCAGCGGCGTGGTGACGCGCAGTCGCAGGCCGGGGCAGTTGATCTCCCACGAGAGCGGGTAGCGCGCGCCGGTGGCCGGACTTTTCCAAAAATCGACCGCCTCCATGCGATAGTCGTCGCGCGCGAGGTGCGTGACTTTTCCCTCGGGCGAAATGAGTGAGCCGCTGGAGTAGGGGTCGATCGCGCCGGAGGTGAGGCGCATCTGGTAGAGCATGAGTTCGCTGCCGTCGTCGAGCTGGAGGCTGAGCCAGTTCCAGCCGGCTTGATCGGCGGCGAGTTGGTTGGTGGCCCATTCGTGGTCGAACCAACTCTCGCCCCGCACGGGCTGCTGTTTGTTGTTTTGTGTGATCGTGCCCTCGGCGCGCAGGCGGGTGAATGAATAGTAATGGGAGGCGCGCCCCTCACCGGCGGCTTTTTGGCTGATGCCGTCGCGGCCGTGGATGACGGGTGGCTTCTCGGGCGTGAGGCGCAGGTCGAGGACGCGGCCATCGTCCTCGGCGTGGATGGTGAAAGTGCCGTCGTCATTCAAGGCGAGGCTCCAGTCGTCGATCCAGGCGAGCCGTGCGCCGTCGCTGAAGCCGGCCTCGCCGAAGGCTCCGCGGCTCAGTTTTTGCCGAAAATGAAACTCGCCTGCGGCGGGATCGGACATCGCGAAATGTGCGAACATGAGGTCACGGACGGCGAAGCGGGAGCCGCCGGGTGGGATGCCGCGACGGATGCCCTGGCGGAAAAAGGTGAGCTGCCAGCCGAGCACACGGTTGTCGGCGGTGCGGAGCTGGCCGGTGAAATACCACCACTCGAGCTTGAAGCCGCGGTGGACGTGGTGGTCACGCGGGAACTCATAAACCCAGCCGGGGCGGGCGATTTCCCAATCCGCGAAAACGGTGCAGGTGAGGAAGAGGAGAACGAGTAGGGTGCGCATTGCGTCTGTCATTCCTCGCGGATGGTGGTGGCGATGGGGAGTCGGGCGGCGGTGAGGGCGGGCCAGAGGGCGGCGGCGAGTGCGCTGGGGATGATCCAGAGCGGGGTCGCGGCGATGAGCGCCCACGGGTAGAGGAGCTGGATGGTCCAGCCGAAGAAGGCGCGGTTGATGACCCAAGTGAGGACGACCGCGAGGGCGCAGCCGGCGGCGATGCCGAGGAAGCTGGAGATCGCGCCGAGGTAGCCGGCTTCGGCGAGGAAGGTGCGGGCGATTTGCGCGCGGGAAGCGCCGATGGCGCGGAGGACGCCGATGTCGCGGGCGCGCTCGGTGACGAGTGTGGTCATGGAAAGGAAGACGCCGGCCACGGCAACAATGATCGCGATGACGCGCAGCAAATGCGTGACGGCGAAGGTTTGATCGAAGATGCCGAGGATGCGCTCGCGGAGGTCGCGATTTGGGTAGATGCCGAACTCGCCGGCACGGCTGAAGGCTGCTCGGAAATCGGTGGTGAGGGTTGTCAGGTCCGACTCGGAGTTTAGATAGACGGCGAGGGATTGGACGCGCGGGTCGTTCCAGTAGCTGTCGAAAAGCGGGCGCTCGATGAGGACGACGCCAGCGTCGCTGGTGTAGTCGAGATAGACGCCGGCGATGGTGAAGGTCGCGGGGCCGCCGGGTGTGTCGAGGGTGATGGTGTCGCCGGTGGTGAGGTTGTGTTTGCGCGCGAAGCTTTCGCTCACGCGGACGGGGTTGACGGCTTCGATCTCGGGGCCGGTGTGGGTGAGTTGGCGCCGGGCGAGGCCGGTGACGACGGCGAGGGAGATGGGCTGGCCGCGCCACGGGAGGCGCAGCTCGCGGTAGGTATCGACAGCGCGGACTTCGGGGCGGGCCTCGAGCCACAGCTTGGCTTCGGGCGGAATGTAGGCGGAGAGGCCGACGACTTCGTTCGACGCGGGGGCGATGAAAAGGTCGGCGTTGATGCTGCGGGTGACCCAGCTTTCCACGCTCTCGCGGAATGAATGAATCATGACGGAGACGCCGATCATCATGGCGATGGCGGCGGCGAGGGCGGCGACGGTGGTGGAATTGCGGCGCAGGGAACGGGCGAGATTTTCGGCGGCAAGACGGGCGGTGAGGCTCCAGGCGGTGCACCGGCGCGCGAGCGCCGAAGCGGCGAGGCAGGCGGCGGGCGAGAGAAAAGAGAAGCCGATGAGGACGAAGAAGGCTGCGCCGAAACCCATCCAGGGGAGGCGGGCGGAGAGGGCGAGCCAGGAACAAATGCCTGATAAGCCGAGCATTCCCGCGGCGATCCAAAATGTGCGGGGCGCGGCGCGGGCGGCGCGATCCATGGCGCTGCCGGGGCTGAGGGCTTGGGCGGGCTCGATGCGGGCGGCTTCGCTGGCGGGCCACCAGGCGGCGAGGAGCGCGGAGGCGAGGCCGAGGGCGGCGGTGAGGGCGAAAAGCCACGGGGAGAGCCAGGCGCGGTCGATGCTCACGAGGACGTAAAGGGAGGAGATGGTGCGGGCGACGGTGCCGAGCAGAAGCCGGCCGAGGGCGATGCCGGCGACGCCGCCGAGGGCGGCGCCGAGCAGGCCGAGCAAGGCGGCCTGGCCGAGGAAGAGGGCGCGGACTTCGCCGCGGGTGGTGCCGAGGGCGCGCAGGATGCCGATCTCGACGCGCCGCCGGGCGACGGAGGCGGAGACTGCGTTGTGGACGAGGAACATGCCAACGAGCAGCGAGACCATGCTCAGGGCGGTCAGGTTCAGCCGGAAGGCGGAGAGCATGGTCTGCATTTGAAAACTGCGCTGGGCGGGAGCGGAAACCGAGACGCCGGGAGACGAGCGATTGGCTAGTTTATCGGACATTTGTTCCGCCTGCTCCGGCTCGCTCAGCAACACCTGGATGGAGGAGAGTTTGCCGACCATGCCCAGCAGTTCTTGCGCGGCGGCGATGTCCATCGCGGCGAACTGACTGCCGCCGACGCCGGGATCGAGGAGGCCGATGATGCGCATTTCCTCGATGCGCGCATCGACCAGAACACGGATTTTTTCCCCCTCTCGAAGCTGATGCCGGGCGGCAAACTCCTCGCTGATGGCGATGGCGCGCGGGTCGCCGAGCCAGCGTTGGAGATCAATGCCGCGCTGGGGATCGAAGGTGCGGAAGGGCTCGTTCGTGAAAACGTCGAGGCCGAGGAGGCGGAGGTATTCGCCGGGAAAATCGGGGAGGGTGACGACGCCTTCGACGAGCGGGGTGGCGGCGCGGACGCCGGGCTCGGCGGCGATGCTCGGGAGGAGGGTGTCGGGGATTTCGCCGCGGAGTTCGAGGTTCGCGCGACCGGCGGTGACATCGACACCGGCCTCGAACGAGCGCGCGGCGCTGTGGCTCGCGATCTGCACGGCGAGGCAGACGGCGACGCCGAGGGCGATGCTGAGGAGCGTGAGGAGGGACAGGAGGCGGTGCCGGGCGAGGTCGCGCGCGGCGTGCCAGAGGAAGAGGCGCGGAAAGTGCCGGTTCACGCGGGGCTCGGGTGTGGCGGGCTGATCACTCGCGCGGGGCGAGGTGGAGCGGGTCGCTTTGCTTGAAGGCGCATGAGATTTAGGAATCGGGTGGGAGTGGATGGACGACCGGAATTCTGAACCGCCAAGACGCCAGGACGCCAAGTTCGGAAGGGGAGGCAACTGCGGGATTTTCGTTTCTGCCTTGGCGTCATGGCGTCTTGGCGGTGAAACCTTCCCGCGCGCATGACTTTCCTCCAGCCGCTCCTCCTCTGGTCGCTCCCGCTGGCGCTCCTCCCGGTCGTGATCCATCTGCTGAATCGGATGCGCTACCGCTCGGTGCGCTGGGCGGCGATGAGCTTCCTGCTCTCGGCGAACCGCGCTTCGACTCGCTACGCGCGGCTGCGGCAGTTTTTGATCCTGGCCTGCCGGGTGCTGGCGCTGGCGGCTCTGGCGATCATGCTGGCGCGGCCGCTGGCGGGCGGCTGGATGGGCTGGATGCTCTCCCCGGCGCCGGACGCGGTGGTCATTTTGCTGGATCGCTCGGCGAGCATGGAAACGCGGGAGCCGGGGGCGCAGGCGAGCCGGCGGGAGGAGGGGCTGCGGCTCGTGGCGGGGGGGGGGCGGG
>PPFU01000127.1_pt1 | contig 50204 bp, 46 predicted proteins | sample 1535991 | NCBI WGS metagenome assembly PPFU01 (sample SAMN04901290, study PRJNA319586) | Hypolithon metagenome, whole genome shotgun sequencing project. | isolation source: Antarctic Hypolithon | place: Antarctica: Miers Valley | collected 2014
TCGTTCAACGAGGTCAACCTCGGCAAGGTCATGGCGATGCGCAAGGAACTGGGCGAGTCGTTCGAGAAGAGCAACGGCATCAAGCTCGGCTTCATGAGCTTCTTTGCCAAGGCCGCGGCCAATGCATTACAGCGCCATCCCGTGGTCAATGCCTCGGTCGACGGCAGCGACATCATCTATCACGGCTACGCCGACATCTCGATCGCGGTTTCGACGGAGAAAGGACTGGTGACGCCGGTATTGCGCAACGTCGAACGCATGTCGTTCGCCGACATCGAAAAAGGCATCGCCGAATACGCCACCAAGGCGCGCGACGGCAAGCTGGCGCTCGAGGACCTCCAAGGCGGCACGTTCACCATCACCAACGGCGGCACCTTCGGTTCGCTGATGTCCACGCCGATCGTCAATCCGCCGCAGAGTGCGATCCTCGGCATGCACACGATCAAGGAACGCGCGATCGTCGAAGGCGGCGCCGTGATCGCTGCGCCGATGATGTACATCGCGTTGAGTTACGACCACCGGATCATCGATGGCAAGGATGCGGTGCTGTTCCTGGTGGACATCAAGAACCAGCTTGAGAATCCGCATCGGATGCTGCTGGGCATGTAATCAAGGGGGGTCTTGACCCGCCGCACTTTGTCACGATCACCGCAATGGTGGGCCAAGTCCCACCCTACCAGGGCAATCGAGAACAACATGGCCGAACAATTCGACGTAGTAGTCATCGGTGGCGGCCCCGGCGGTTACGTCGCCGCGATCCGCGCGGCGCAACTGGGCATGAAGACGGCCTGCGTCGATGCCGCACTCGGCAAGGACGGCAAACCAGCGCTCGGCGGCACATGCCTACGCGTCGGCTGCATTCCCTCGAAAGCGTTGCTGGATTCCTCGCGCCAGTTCCACAACCTGCAGCATGCGTTCGCCGAGCACGGCATCACGACGAAGGACGCGAAGATCGACATCGGCACGATGATTGGCCGCAAGGACAAGATTGTGAAGCAGTTCACCGGCGGCGTGGCGATGCTGTTCAAGGCCAACAAGATCACGTCGTTTGCGGGTTTCGGCACGCTGCAGGACGGCAACGTCGTCAAGGTCAAGCAACACGACGGCAGTGAAGTCGAGCTGAAGGCCATCAACGTGATCCTTGCGCCAGGCTCGGATTCGATCGAGTTGCCGTTCGCAAAATTCGACGGCGAGAAGATCGTCGACAACGTCGGCGCGCTCGATTTCGCTGCGGCCCCGAAGCGTCTCGGTGTGATCGGCGCAGGCGTCATCGGCCTCGAACTCGGCAGTGTGTGGAAGCGCCTGGGGTCCGAAGTGGTCATCCTCGAAGCACTGCCGGCCTTCCTCGCCGCCGCCGATGCCGATATTGCCAAGGCCGCCGCGAAAGAATTCAAGAAGCAGGGCCTGGACATCCGTCTCGGCACAAAAGTGAGCAAGGCGGAGGCGAAAAAGGACGGCGTGCATGTCACCTTCGCGGGCGCGGACGGCAAGGAAGCCACGCAGGTGTTCGACAAGCTGCTGGTGTCTGTCGGCCGCAAGGCAGCGACCAAGGGACTGCTGGCGGAAGGCTCGACGGTGAAACTCGACGATCGTGGCCGCATCGAAGTCGACGCGCACAACCACACCGGCGTCGATGGCGTCTGGGCGATTGGCGACTGCGTGCGTGGCCCGATGCTCGCCCACAAGGCCAGCGAGGAAGGCATCGCCGTCGCCGAGCTCATTGCCGGCCTGCCCGGCCACGTCAACCTCGACACCGTGCCGTGGGTGATCTACACCGAGCCGGAAATCGCCTGGGTCGGCAAGACCGAACAGCAGGTCAAGGACGAAGGCATCCCCTACAGGACCGGCAGCTTCCCGTTCGCCGCCAACGGCCGCGCGGTTGCAATGGCCGAACCCGCGGGGCTGGTGAAAATCATCGCGCACGCGGAAACCGATCGCATCCTCGGCGTGCACTTGTGCGGCCCAGTGGTTTCGGAACTGGTGCACGAGTGCGTCGTCGCGATGGAGTTCAACGGCTCCGCCGACGACCTCGCCCGCATCTGCCACGCGCACCCTGCATTGTCGGAAGTGGTGCACGAAGCGGCGCTGGCGGTGGACAAGCGCGCGATCCACAAGGCGAACTGAGTCCAACTGTCGGTGAGCCTTCAGTTCCTGCTCAAGCTGGTGATCACGGTCGCCGTGGTGCTTGTGGCTTCCGCCGTTGCGAAGCGCAGCGGCTGGCTGGGCGCACTGGTGGCGTCGCTGCCGTTGACCTCGTTGCTGGTGCTGACCTGGCTGTATGCCGACACGCGCGACACCCGGCAAGTAGCCGATATGTCAATGAACATCTTCTGGTTCGTGCTCGGCAGCCTGCCGTTTTTCGTAGTGCTCGCCCTGACGTTGCGACAGGGCTGGAACATTGGTTTGTCCTTTGCCGCCGCTATCGCCACTGGTTTCGCCGGCGTGTCGCTGGTGCAGTGGCTGTTGACGCGCAACGCACCATGAAATCAATCTGCGTTTACTGCGGTTCCAACGCCGGCACCAAGCCGGTCTATGCCGAACGTGCATCAGCACTCGGAACGGAACTGTCACGGCAAAACATCCGCCTGGTCTATGGTGGCGGCAACGTGGGACTGATGGGCATCGTCGCCGACGCGGTGCTTGCGGGCGGCGGTGAAGTCACCGGCGTCATCCCGCAACAACTGGTCGATATGGAGGTTGCGCATCGCGACGTGACGCAACTTGAAATCGTCGGCTCGATGCATGAGCGCAAAGCGCGCATGTTCGACCTGTCCGACGGTTTCATCGCCCTGCCTGGCGGCTTCGGCACGCTGGACGAGATGTTCGAGATGCTGACGTGGCGGCAGCTGGGGCTGGGCGACAAACCTTGTGCATTCCTCGATGTCGATGGTTTCTTTGAGCCGCTGATCGCCATGATGGATCGCATGGTCGAAGAACGCTTCCTGCATTCGGAACAACGGAACGATCTGTGGCATGGCCAGGACATCGCAGTGATGCTTGGCTGGATGAAACGATACCAGCCGGTGCCGTCGACCAAATTGTTGAACCAGAAGCGGCTCAAGGATCTTCGTTAGTGCAATCGGGGCGTCATCGATGACAGTTTCAGACACGTTTATGGCATTTCGCATCCACAACGCCGACGCCGGCTATCGCAGCGGCATCGAATCCATTTCACTGGACGATCTCAATCCCGGCGAAGTCGTCATCAAGACTGTGTACTCGTCGGTCAACTACAAGGATGCGTTGGCCGGCACGGGGCAGGGAAAAATTTTGCGCACGTTTCCCCTGGTCGGCGGCATCGATGTTGCGGGTCACGTCGTCGCAACGACTGACAAGACTTTCAGGGAAGGCGACGCGGTGCTGGTCACCGGTTCGGGGCTTAGCGAAACGCGTGATGGCGGCTATGCCAAATATGCACGTGTCGAATCGAAATGGACCGTCCCGCTGTCCGATGGCTTGAGCCTGCGCGACAGCATGATTCTCGGTACGGCAGGGTTCACAGCGGCATTGGCGCTGATGCGAATGACGGAAAACAGGCAGACGCCGGCGTTGGGGCCGCTTGCAGTGACCGGCGCCACCGGTGGAGTCGGCTCGCTGGCGGTGGATATCTTCAGCCGCGCCGGCTATGAAGTGCATGCGATCAGCGGTAAGGCTGATCAAGCAGGCTACCTCAGGTCGATTGGCGCAAGCCAGGTACTGGGCCGCGATGTGCTGGCGACCAAGCGGCCGATAGAATCCGCGCGCTTCGGTGGCGGACTGGACAACGTGGGCGGCGCGATGCTCGCCAGTCTGCTCGCGCAGACCGCGCCCTACGGCAACGTCGCCACCGCCGGCCTCGCCGCGTCGCATGTGCTGGATGCCACGGTGATGCCGTTCATCATCCGTGGCGTGTCGCTGCTGGGCGTGGCATCGGCAGGGACCGCACGCAATCTACGTGACGAAGTCTGGCGTCGCCTGGCCAGCGACTGGCGGCCCGCGCACCTGGACCGGATCTGCACGCGCGAAGCGACGCTGGAAGAATTGCCCGAGGTCTTCGCCGCCATGCTGGCGGGCCAATCGCACGGGCGCACGCTGGTGGTCCTGTGACACTTTGCGGGCCACTGCGCCACCGCTACAATCGACTCGCATTCACCGGGGACACCACATGGCGCGCATCCTGATCGTCGACGATTCGCCTTCGCAATTGATGGGCATCAAGCGCATCGTCGAGAAACTCGGCCATGAGGCGTTGACCGCCGAAGACGGCGCCGCCGGCGTGGACGTGGCCAAGCGCGAGTTGCCGGACCTGGTACTGATGGACGTGGTGATGCCGAACCTCAACGGCTTCCAGGCGACGCGCGCGATCACGCGTGAGCCGACGACCAAGCACATCCCGGTGATCCTGGTGACGACCAAGGACCAGGAAACCGACAAGATGTGGGGCATGCGCCAAGGCGCGAAGGCGTACATCACCAAGCCATTCAGCGAGAACGAGTTGCTGGACATCATCCAGAGCACGTTGCTGGGGGGGGATTCCGCGGCATAAAGTCGGGAGACGCTACGTACAGAGCTCTGAATAAAGACTCGCTCGTGCAGCATGGGCATCACGCCCGCCGCCAATCCCCCGCAAACGCGTCGCGCATCGTTTCATAGGCCTCGCGCTGCGTATCGTTGTGCACGCGCGGCGCGAGGATTTCGAGTTCGACGATCTGGTCGCCATCCGCCGTTCCCGGCAGCCCGCGTCCACGCAAACGCAATTTGCGCCCTGATTCGGAATCCGCGGGAATCTTGAGATCGACTGGCCCACCCAGCGTTGGCACGCTCACCGTCGACCCCAGCGCCGCTTCCCAGGGCGCGATCGGCACGATGTGGATGATGTTGCGGCCGTCCACCTCGAACTGCGGATGCGCGGCGTACTCGATTTCCAACAGCAGGTCGCCGTGGCTCCCCTGCCCGGCCAACCGGATCGCCTGACCTTGGCGGATGCCCTTGGGTACGCGCACGTCCAGCGTCCTGCCATTGAGCGAAATGCGAACGCTGTCGCCACGATAGACCGCTTCCAGCGGCACCGCCAGTTTCGCGCGCGTGTCGCCCCGCGGCGCAGGCCCGCGGCCCTGCGCCTGCTGCCCGAAGCCGCCAGGGCGCGCGCGTCCGCGTCCGAACATTTCCTCGAAGAAATCGCTGAAGCCGCCGCCGGCTCCGCCTCCCGCGAAGATCTCGTCGAAATCCACGCCACCCGGCCCGCCCTGCCCGAACCCACCCGGCGGCGGTTGCACGTCATCCCCAGGCCGATAGCCGCGTGCGCGCAGCTGGTCGTAGGCCTTGCGCTTCTGCGGATCGCGCAACGCCTCGTAGGCTTCGTTGACCGCCTTGAACTTTTCCTCGGCGCCGGTTTCCTTGGACACGTCGGGATGGAATTTGCGAGCCAGCCTGCGATACGCCGTCTTGATTTCGGCCTCACCAGCGGTCGGCTCGACACCGAGAATCTCGTAGTAATCCTTGAACTGCATGACCTGTCTGCCGATTCGCGCATTCGCATCGTAGCGCGTAGACGGGAAAGGGTAGCGCAAGCGCGCATCTGTGCAGAAACAAGAAACCGCGGAAACGCCAAACGCTGCGAAGGCGTCCTATTGCCATTGACGCGGTTTTAGCGCGCGATCACTAGACTGCACCATTCCCAAGGAGAACACGGCATGACCATCCAGACCGGCGACGCGTTACCCGAAGTTCCTTTGCAGCATCTCGACAAGGACGGCGTGCAGATCGTCGATACCAAGACCTTGTTCGGCGACGGAAAGGTCGTTCTGTTCGCCGTGCCGGGCGCGTTCACACCGACCTGCTCGGAGCGGCACCTGCCCGGCTACATCGAGCATTTCGACGAATTCAGCAGCCGGGGCGTGAAGGTGGCATGCATGGCGGTCAACGACCCCTTTGTGATGCAGGCATGGGGACAAAGCCAGAATGCGCCCGACGGTCTGTTGATGCTGGCAGACGGCAATGGCGATTTTTCGCGCGCCCTGGGCCTTGAGATGGATGCCAGCGGCTACGGCATGGGCAGGCGCAGCAAGCGCTTTGCGCTGTATGCAGAGGATGGCGTCGTGAGGCAGCTCAATGTCGAGGCACCGGGCGAGTACCGGGTGTCGTCTGCCGAGCACATGCTGAGCTTGATTTCCTGACCTTTGCGATACGAACGGATCAAGCCAAAGAGCTGAACCGAGCAACGTCCGATCCAATTCCGGCGGGACGGCCGGCATGACCGATGTCGCCAGATCGCGCGCGAATGCGCGCCAGAACATCGACAAGGGCGACATCACCGAGAGTTATGCCGCGGACCCAGTAACCGTCAGCAAGTTGCCCAACGAGGCGTTGGCGACGGAATACGTGTGCGTGTAGCGCTATATGGGGCACTGCTTCATGGCGTCTGGAATGTTCGCCGATTCAATGAAGAAGGGATTGCTCGAACACGCGCAGCAACAGAAGGAACACGTGCACAAGATCGCCAAGCGCATCATGTAGCTTGGCGGCGAACCGGATCTCTCTCCGGACACGCTGACCAAGCGTTCGCATGCGGAAGGGCACAGGAAGAGGAGCAATCGGACGAGATCACGGACTTTCTCAATGGGTAGATTGCGAGGTAGAGGGTGTTAGGCTACAGAACGACATGATTCGCGCACTCAAAATTACAGTCGCTGGCTTGGTCCTCGGAACGATTGCTCTGTTCTCGGCGCTGGCAGTGGGTTGGAGCGACTATGCGACCTCCATGGCCGGCCAGATATTTTCCTATGTCTTTGGTTGGCCCTTCGTCGTAACTCGGGGAATCCCCCGTGATCCTGGATCAGACACGACATTCATTCTTGCCATAGTGATCAACTATGTCTTTTATATTTTCTTGGCATGGCTGGTTTCACGTGTGGTACGAAGATGGCATCGGCTGCGGCCTGACAAATCATCCAAGACGAATTAGCTTCGCGGTTCAGCGAAATTCGGGCGTCATGTGTTTTTTGGCCGGCGCGCGTGCCTTGTGCAGCACACGCAACAGGGCTCATATCGTTGCGGCCGCGTGACTTTCGGGCTTCATACAAAACCTCGAGTCGTCATTGACTGAGATTGCGCCGTTTGCCATCGCAAGGGAGCCATTTGACATGGCACGGATGGCGCACGCTTCGAGGTACTGACCAGCGAAGACGATCTGCTGCCGTATCAATTCGGCACCATGACTGCGAAGCACTACCCGTGTCGTGATTGCCGCATCATCACCTTCAGTCGTCCTCGCATTGCTCCAACCGCGTGGATCCGTCCTACATTCAAGCAGTCGGCGCGGTCGGTAGTTCCGTTGCCGCCGCGTCGGCATCGCGATCGTCATCCTCCACCAGCAACGCATCCACGCGTTCGATCGCCTGCAGGGCCTCATCGGCCGCCAGACGAATCAGTGTCACGCCCTGAGTGTTGCGGCTGACCTGCGAAATTTCCGATGCGCGCGTGCGGACCAGCGTGCCTCCGTCGGAGATCAGCAGCACTTCGTGGTGATCGCTGAGCTGGATCGCGCCGACGAGCTTGCCGTTGCGATCCGTGGTACGTAGCGCAATCACGCCCTGCGTACCGCGGCCCTTGCGCGGGTAATCGGCAGCCGGCGTACGCTTGCCGAAACCGCGCTCGCTGGCGGTGAGGATGTCGCCTTCGCCTTCGATGATGATCAGGCTTTGTACGTCCTCACCCTTGGTCAGGCGGATACCGCGCACGCCGGTCGCTGTGCGGCCCATCGCGCGCACCTGGCTTTCGGCGAAACGCGCGGCCTTGCCGTTGGACGCGAACAGCATGACGTCGCGCTGGCCATCCGTCAGCGCGACGCCGACCAATGCATCGCCTTCGTCGAGGTTGATCGCGATCTTGCCGCGTGACAGCCGGTACTCGAATTCCTTGAGCGGGGTTTTCTTCACCGTCCCCTGCTGCGTGGCGAAGAATACGAACTTGCCGTCCTCGTACTCGCGCACGGGTACCACGGCCTGCACCTTCTCGCCTTCCCGTAGCGGAATCCAGTTGACGATCGGCCGGCCGCGCGCATTCGGGCCCGCATCCGGCAACTGATACACCGACAGCCAGAACACGCGTCCGGCGCTGGTGAAGGTCAGCAGGGTGTCGTGGGTGTTGACCAGCCACAACTGGTCGATGAAATCCTCATCCTTGGTCACTGCCGCGCTGCGCCCGCGGCCCCCGCGCTTCTGCGCACGATACACGCTCGCCGGTTGGCGTTTTGCGTAACCCGAGTGCGACAGCGTCACGACGACATCTTCCGGTGCGATCAGGTCGAGGATGTCGAGGTCCTCTTCGCTGGCGCGAATCTCGCTGCGACGTGCGTCGCCAAATTCCTCCTTGACGTTGCGTAGCTCGTCGCGGATCACGTTGAGCAGCACGTCCGGGTTTTCGAGGATTTCGATCAGGCCGCGGATGGTTTCCAGCAGCAGCTTGTATTCGTCAGTGAGTTTTTCCTGCTCCAGCCCCGTCAGGCGATGCAAACGCATTTCGAGAATCTGCGTCGCCTGGATATCGGTGAGTTGGTAGCGGCCATCGACCAGTCCCACACCGCGCGGCAGATCCTCCGGCTGCGATGCTTCGCTACCCGCAGCGGCAAGCAATGCGCCGACCAAGCCGGGCTGCCAAGTTTTCGCAAGCATTCGCTCGCGCGCTTCCTGCGGATTGGCGGACGTCTTGATCAGCTCGATCATGTCGTCGATGTTGGCCAGAGCGACCGTCAGGCCTTCGAGGATATGCGCGCGCGCACGCGCCTTGCGGAGGTCGAAGATGGTGCGGCGCGTGACCACTTCGCGCCGGTGACGCACGAAGGCTTCGAGGATCTGCTTGAGGTTGAGCAGCTGCGGGCGCCCATCGACCAGCGCCACCATGTTGATTCCGAACACCGACTCCATCTGCGTCTGCTGATAGAGGTTGTTGAGCACCACTTCGGCGGAATCGCCGCGCTTGACCTCGATGAAGATGCGCATGCCGTCCTTGTCGGACTCATCGCGCAGCTCACTGATCCCTTCGAGTTTCTTTTCCTTCACCAGCTCGGCGATCTTTTCGATCAGCCGTGCCTTGTTGACCTGGTATGGGATTTCGGTGACGGCGATCGCTTCGCGGCCAGTGTCCTCGTTGACCTCTATCTCGGCCCGCGCGCGCATGCGCACGCGGCCACGCCCGGTGCGGTAGGCGAGATGGATCCCGGCGGTGCCGTTGATGATGCCGGCGGTCGGGAAATCCGGGCCGGATATGTGCTGCATCAGGCCTTCGACATCGATCTGCGGATCGTCGATCAGCGCAATCAGTGCATCGATCACTTCCGACAGGTTGTGCGGAGGGATGTTGGTCGCCATGCCGACGGCAATACCGGCCGAACCATTGACCAGCAGGTTCGGGAACCGGGTCGGCATGACTGTCGGTTCGTATTCCTTTTCGTCGTAATTGAGCTGGAAATCGACGGTTTCCTTGTCGATATCGGCCATCAGTTCGTGCGTGAGCCGCGACATGCGCGCCTCGGTGTAACGCATCGCCGCGGCCGAATCGCCATCGACCGAGCCGAAGTTGCCCTGCCCGTCCACCAGCAGATAGCGCAACGAGAACGGCTGCGCCATGCGCACCAGCGTGTCGTACACCGACTGGTCGCCGTGGGGGTGGTACTTGCCGATCACGTCGCCGACGATGCGTGCCGACTTGAAATGCGACTTGTTGCTGTGCGCGCCGAGCTCGTTCATGGCGTAAAGCACGCGGCGATGGACCGGCTTGAGGCCGTCGCGCACGTCGGGAAGGGCGCGTCCCACGATGACGCTCATGGCGTAGTCGAGATAACTGCGGCGCATCTCGTCTTCGAGATTGACGGGGATGATTTCTTTGGCGAGTTCGGCCATCGGGTCTCAGGTCTTCATGGTTTTTTCATGTCCCGCAGGCCGCCTGCGAACGGGCATTCGCGAGGGGGTGACAGGTGGGGTTTGCAGCCCGTGAATTCTACCATGTCCACGCGTGCGAAGTCTTGCTGTTTTCCAGCCAGAAACAAGCACTTACGAACGATTTCGAAGCCACGACAAAGGCTACTGGAAACAGGGCGTCACAGGCGCTGGCTGTTGCGATGCCCCGCGTGAAATCCGACCGCAGAAACGCTCGCGTCTGAAGCGCTTTTTCTTCGCAGGAAGTCCGCTTGGGACGAAGGACAAGGTGTGGAATTCCGTCAGTTGTCGAAGGCGATGCGCATGGAGTCCGCATCGGGGCGATCGATGATGCCTTTCTCGGTGACGATGGCATCGATCAGGTCCGCAGGCGTCACATCGAATACCGGATTCCATGCATCGATGCCCTCGGCCACGGTGCGCGTACCGGAGACGCCGAGCAGTTCGCTTGCATCGCGTTGTTCGATCTCGATCAGATCGCCGTTGGGCGTGGCCATGTCCACGGTGGATGACGGCGCGACAACCATGAATTTAACGCCGTGGTGTCGAGCAGCGATGGCGAGCTGGTAAGTACCGATCTTGTTTGCGGTGTCCCCGTTGGCGCAGATCCGGTCCGCGCCGACGATCACCCATTGCACGCGATTGCCCTTCATCAGGTGCGATGCGGCCGCGTCGGCGATCAAGGTGGCCTCGATGCCGTCCTGCTGCAATTCCCATACCGTCAATCGCGAACCCTGCATCCACGGCCGCGTTTCGCCCGCGAACACATGCGTGATACGTTGCTGCGCAACACCGGCGCGAATCACGCCGAGTGCGGTACCGAAGCCCGCGGTCGCGAGCGAGCCGGTATTGCAATGGGTCAGCACGCCGCTGCCAGGTGTGATCAGCGACGCGCCGAGTGCGCCCATTGCGCGATTGGCAGCGAGATCTTCGGTTTCGATCGCGCGCGCTTCGGTTTCGAGCCTTGCCGGCCATGCGCTATCCGACGACTGCAGGACGCGGCGCATGCGTGCCAGCGCCCATGCAAGATTGACGGCGGTCGGGCGCGCGGCATTGAGCTGCTCGATCGCGGGCTGCAACGCAATCGCGGCTTCGCCGCCGTTGCGCGCCCGGACCCCGTCCGCTTGAAGCCGGCGCGCCGCCAGCACCACGCCCCACGACGCGGCGATGCCGATGGCGGGCGCGCCGCGCACGGCGAGCGAATGGATGGCCCGGGCGACGTCGTCGCTGGTTGTACAAGTGACGTACTCGACCGTAAATGGCAGCCTGCGCTGGTCGAGGAGTTCAAGCGCTTCGCCGGTCCAGCGGATGGGGCGGATGCGGTCGTAGCGCGCGTAATCGATCTCGGTCATGCCGCCATTATGCGAGGCGGACTCACCAGACCGAAAACTCCGCCCGGCAACCCTCGTTGACCCACACGCCATTGCGGTCCCAGCCCCAGCTGCGGCCTTCGACGCAAGACGAGCGCGACAGCTGCCGCACCATCTGCGCGCTGCGCATGCCCGGGACAGCACAGCGCTGCGGTCGGCCGTCCTGCGATTCGCAGGGGATGACGCGTGCGGAGCCGGCGTTGGTCATGCTGTCGTAATTGTCGCGGCCATCGTCCGGGCCTGACCCGATCACGAAGTCAGCGCGGCAACCCTGCGACACCCAGATAACGCCGCGGCCCTGGCCCCAACTTCGGCCGGCCACGCATGGCGCGGAGGACAACTGCCGCAATACTCGCGCGCCACTGCGCACATCGACGCGGCATTCGTTGAGCGCACCGCGCGGCGATTCGCAACGGACGACGTGTGCGCGATCAGTGCCGCGGTAGTCGTCGACTTCGCTGTCATGGCGACCGATGCGGAATTCCGCGCGACAGCCTTGTGACACCCAGATGCCGCGACGGTTCGCGCCCCAGGTCTGGTTGCGCACGCAGACGCTCCACGACAGCTGGCGAATCAGCCTGACGCCTTCGCCGGCATCGGCTGGACAAAGCTTGCGGCGGCCGTCGTTGGATTCGCAACGGATGACCTGCGCGCCGTAGCCCGAGGTCTGTGCGGCGGCGGCGGCCGGCCAGATCGATCCAGCGACCGAACAAGCGATGAAAAAGACCAATGTGCGCATGAACGACTCCGCGGTACTGCGATGCAGACTGTATACGTGGACGATGAATGGCGTCCAAAAAATCGACTGGCGCGGGAATGCCAGGCCCACGCTTTTTTAATGGTTCAGCTCATCGCACCTGTCGAAAGCACTACCCGGCGCGACAGCGTTTCGCAACGGCATGCACGCGACATCAAGCACGCGGGAATGGGAACGCGAGCACCTCATCGATGCCTGGCGATCCCAGCATCGCCATCAGCAGGCGATCGACGCCGAGGGCAACGCCCGCGCACTGCGGCAAACCCTGCTCCATCGCAGCGATCAGGTTGTCATCCATCGGTGGCGCCACGTCACCACGTTGCAGGCGCCTGTCGCGATCGCGCTGGAACCGCTGGCGCTGTTCTCCCGCATCGGTGAGTTCGTGATAGCCATTGGCAAGCTCGAGTGAACCCAGGTAACACTCGAAACGTTCCGCGAGAGGCGGATCGTCGGCACGGATGCGCGACAACGCAGATTGCGAGACCGGGTAATCGTGGACCACGGTCAACCGGTCTGCTGGAAAAGCCGGCTGGATGTGGTGCGTCATGAGCAGGTCGAGCCAGTCGTCGCGCGTGAGGCCGGCGGGCTCGATGCGGACATCGCCGAGTGCCATCCGGAGTTCATCCGCGGACGCCGTCATCGGGTCGATCCCGAGATGCTTGAGGTAGAGGCCGCGATAATTGATTTTTTCGAACGTCGCTACACGATCCACAAGCGTCATTGCCGCGCCCAGCAACGCCGTCACCTCGTCGATCAGCCGATGATGGTCCCAGCCCACGCGATACCACTCGAGCATCGTGAATTCCGGATTGTGCCGCCCGCCCGCTTCGCCATCGCGAAAGACGCGGCCGAGCTCGTAGCAATCGCCGACACCGGCCGCGAGCAGTCGCTTCATCGCGAATTCCGGCGACGTGCGCAGCCATCGCGTGCGCGGCGCGCCCTCGGTGCGGCCGGTAAACTCTAGCGAAAACGAGGCGATGTTGGGGTCGGTGTTGCCGGCTTGCGACAGCATCGGAGTCTCGACTTCCATGACGTGGCGCTGCTGGAAAAAGTCGCGGATCAAGACATTGAGTCGCGCGCGCAGGCGTAGCGTGTCAGGCGTTGCGGCGGGAGCCCATATCCTCATCCCGCGCTTTTCGCAGGAGCGGCCTTGGCCACGCGTTTTTGCAGGCAAGCGCGGAAAGTGCTCACGGCTGAAGCCGCTCCTGCAAAAAAAAATGCGAAGTCATGCGTGCTTGTCCAGGAACGCCAGTAGTTTCGCCTCATCCCAGACCTCAAGGCCCAGTTCCTGCGCTTTTGCCAGCTTGGACCCAGCGGCTTCGCCCGCGACGACGAACGAGGTCTTCTTCGATACGCTCCCCGACACCTTGGCGCCCAGCGCTTCAAGCCGCGCGCCCGCCTCGTCGCGGCTCATCGCATCCAGTCCTCCGGTCAGCACCACCGTCATGCCGCTGAGCGGACCTTCGGTGGCGCGTTGCGGCGCGCCTTCCTTCCAGAGCACTCCATTGGCACGCAGCGCGGCGATGACCTCGCGGTTGTGCGGTTCGGCGAAGAAGTGGGCGATGCGCGATGCGACCACGGGCCCGATGTCGCTGACCGACGTCAATGCTGCTTCATCGGCGGCCATGATCGGATCCAGTGCGCCAAAATGTCGCGCCAATGTCTTGCCGGTGCTCTCGCCGACATCGGGGATGCCGAGCGCGTACAGCACGCGCTCAAGGGTGCTGTCGCGGCTGGCGTGGATGGCGTCGACCAGGTTTTCGGCCCATTTGCTGGCGATCTTTCCCGCCTTGACCGTGCCGGGAATGACGCCGCCGGCTTCGTCGGCGCGCTGTTTCATCGCGAGGAAATCATCGACGCTCAACGTGTAGAGATCGGCGACCGTGCGCACGTCCCCAAATTCGACCAGCGTCCCGATCAGCCGCTCGCCCAGGCCTTCGATATCCATCGCGCGCCGCGAAGCGAAATGAAACAGCGCCTGGATGCGTTGCGCCGGGCACACCAGCCCACCCGTGCAACGCGCGACGACTTCACCTTCCCCGCGCTCGATGGCCGACCCGCAGACGGGGCATTGCGACGGCATCCGATAGGGCAGATGCAGCGGCTTGCCGCGTTTGTCGAGCGGCCGCCGTTCCTCGATCACACGTACCACTTCCGGAATCACGTCGCCGGCACGGCGCACGATGATCGTGTCGCCAACGCGCACGTCCAGGCGCGCAACCTGATCGATGTTGTGCAGGGTGGCGCGGCTGACGACGACGCCGCCGACCTGTACCGGCGTCATCGCCACCCCCGGCGTGGCCGCGCCGGTGCGGCCGATGTTGATGTCGATGGACTCGACCGTAGTCGTTTCTTCCTGCGCCGGATACTTGTGCGCAAGCGCCCAGCGCGGCGCGCGCGACACGAAACCCATCGCGCGCTGCTGGTCGTAGCGGTCGAGCTTGTAGACCACGCCGTCGATGTCGTACGGCAATACGTTGCGTTGCGCGCCGATGCGGGCGTAGTACGCGAGCAGGCCATCAACGCCAGTGGCGATATCGACCACGGATGCTACCGGGAACCCGAGTTCACGCAACCATGCAAGCGTCTGCGAATGCGTGGCCGGCAACTTGACGCCTTCGACTTCGCCCAACGCATACGCGTAAAAACTCAACGGACGTTTCGCAGTGATACGGGGATCGAGCTGGCGCAACGAACCGGCCGCGCCGTTGCGCGGATTGGCAAGGGTTTTCTCGCTGTTGTCGCGCGCCCACGCGTTGTAGCGCTCGAACGCGGCCTTGGGCATGTACACCTCGCCGCGCACCTCGACCACCGGCGGCGCCTTGCCGCGCAGGCGCAGCGGAATGGGGCGGATCGTGCGCAGGTTCTGGGTGACGTCCTCGCCGGTCGCGCCATCGCCGCGCGTCGCGCCGCGCACGAACGCGCCGTTCTCGTAGCGCAGACTGATGGCGAGGCCGTCGAGTTTCGGTTCGACCGAAAATACCGGCGTGACATCGCCGGTTTCGCGTGTGATGCGCAAGACGAAGTCGTTGACTTCGTCATCCGTGAAGGCGTTGCCGAGCGACAGCATCGGAACGGCGTGGCGCACGGACGCGAATTTTGCCGACGGCACGTTGCCGACGCGCATCGTGGGCGAATCGGAGTCGGCCAGGTCCGGATGCGCGGCCTCCATCGCTTCGAGTGCGCGCATCAGGCGGTCGTAGTCGGCGTCGGTGATCGCGGGGTCGTCGAGTACGTGGTAGCGGTGGTTGGCGTCGTCGAGTTGACGGCGGAGCTCGGTGACGCGCGTGGATGCCTTGGATGCCATCACGGGAGTTTATTGCAACCGGCTTTTCGCAGGAGCGGCCCATGGCCGCGATGAGGCGTTACCGGTAGAGCCTGTCGCGGCCATGGGCCGCTCCTGCAGGTCTCCGCGATTCGCATGCAACTCGGATCGGGAAAATCACCACCGCGGCGAACGCGTCAATGGTGGCGCTTCATGCTGGCGGTCGTAGTCGCGGAGGTCGTCGCGGATGTGGGCGATGCGCTGGCGGCCAAGAGCATTGCGTTCTTCGTCCAGCACCACGCCATCGAGCAGTTCGGCCATGCGCTGCGCGGTCGGCAGCATGGTGTCCCACGCTTCCAGTGCGGACAACGGCGCGGGCAAGGTGAGGAAGAAGGCGATGGCCGGCGTTTGCAGGGCCTGGATGTCGGCCATGTCAAAACTGCCCGGCTTCATGATGTTGGCGACGCTGAAGATCGGGCCGCGCTCGGGATGCGCTTCGACCAGGCGGTGGAACACATTCATGTGGCCGAAGGTAAGGCCGGCCTTCTCCGCCGCAACGACGATGTCCGAACCATGCAACTGCTGCCCCGCGCGCGCAGCGACGTACAGGGAGATGATCTTGTCGAAATCATCGTTGTTGCGGCGGCCCAGGTCGCTGCTGGCGGATGTCGTGCCAAGGGTGTCGTCGAGCAATTCGAGTTCCGATTGCACCGTGTTCACGTCGCTGAAATCCGTACCGCGTGCCAGGTAGCTTTCGATCTGTGCGCCGAGTGTCGGCTCCATGCGTCCGCTTTCCTTGCCTTCGACACGGCGACCCTGGGCGCCCTTGCGCGGTTTTCCGAACCAGATGATCGCCAGAAACAGGATCACGCCCGCGGCCAGGATTCCAATTCGCAACAGCCAGGTGTCGGACATCGTTTACTCCTTTGCAGCGGAAATTGGAAAAGGTGAAGCGCCGTTGCTCGTCTCGCTGTTTTTTTGCTCGTCAATCCCGCGCAGGCGGAAATCCAGACCGGTGAATCATCAAGCCGCTAGGGTCGCTCTTCGGAAAGTTTCCTGGCTGGAGTCCCGCCTTCGCGGGAACGCCGAGCTGAAGACCCTCCGATTTCATCTTCCCACTTGAAGGTCCGGTCGTCTGGTCACGCCGCACCCGCAAGCCGCGCCGCCTCGGCCAGATCCACCGAGACCAGCCGGCTGACGCCCGGCTCGCGCATGGTAACGCCGCTGAGCTGTTGCGCGGCTTCCATGGTGGCCTTGTTGTGGGTCACGAACAGGAACTGTACGTGCTCGCTCATCTCGCCAACCAGGTTGGTGAAGCGGCCGACGTTGGTCTCGTCGAGTGGCGCATCGACTTCGTCAAGCAGGCAGAACGGTGCGGGGTTCAGGCGGAAAATCGCGAACACCAGCGCGACCGCGGTCATCGCCTTCTCGCCGCCGGACAACAACGAGATATTCGATACGCGCTTGCCGGGCGGGCGCGCCATGATCGCGACGCCGGTATCGAGCAGGTCTTCGCCGGTGAGTTCCAGGTAGGCATGGCCGCCGCCGAACAGGCGCGGATACAGCTCCTGGAGGCCCGAGTTGACGCGGTCGAAGGTGTCCTTGAAGCGGCCGCGCGTTTCGCGGTCGATCTTGCGGATGGCGTCCTCCAGCGTTTCCAGCGCGGTGGTGAGGTCGGCGTCCTGTGCGTCGAGGTATTCCTTGCGCTGCGCGGCTTCGGCGTGTTCCTGGATTGCGGCCAGGTTGACCGGCTCGAGGCGACGCAGCTTGGCGTCGTGATCGGTGACGGCTTTTTCCCAGACATTGACGTCGGCGTCGTCGGCCAGCGTCGCGATTACGTCAGCCAGCACGAAACCTGCGTGGATAACCGCTTCCGACAGTTGCCCGGCGTGCAGGGACAGCGCCTGCTGGTCGAGTTTGCGTTGCGAAATCGCCTCGCGCTGCGTGATCGCCTGTTCGTCGCGTTGCTGGCGTGTCTGCTCATAACCGCGCAACTCGTTGTTGATGCCGTCGAGTGCAGCCCGGGCGGATGCCAGCGATTGATCGACGCGGACGCGTTCCTGCAGGGTGGCCTGCCGTTCGTCATCCAGGACCTTGACCGGGTCATCGCCGCTGGTGAGCTGCGACGACAGTTCACCGAGCCGGCTGTCGAGTTGCCCACGCTGGTTGCCCATGCGGTCGAGCGCCTGCGTCAACGCCAACACCTGCGCGCGTTGCGACTCAAGAGTCAACGCATGTGCATGCGCGGCATCGCGCGTTTCGCGCGCTGCATTGCGGGCGATGTCGCGGCTTTCGGCGAGCGTCTTGCGTTCGTCGTCGAGCGTGCGGCGGGTCGTTTCGAGTTCGGCCATGCGCTCGACGGCGTCTTCCAGCGTCGAGCGCGCTGCGCGCGAATGTTCACGACTCTCGTCGATGGTCTGCGCCAGTTGCGCAAGTTCGGCGTCGATGGATTCGATGCGGCCACGCGCCGACTCCATGCGGCCCTGTTGACTCTGCAATTGCCCGGCCAACTCCGAAACGCTGCGATGCGCCAGGTACAAACCGCGCTGCGCGTCTTCACGCTGTTGTTCGGCGACCAGTGCGCGATCGCGCCACGCGGTCAGTCCGCGCTCGAGTTCGGCTTCGCGCTGCTGCAGGGCTTCGATGTCGCCACGCAGCGACTGGATCTCGCGCTCGCGCAGCAACGCTCCCTGCTTGGCGGCGCCGGAACGCAACACGCGAACCCAGCCGGCGCCCAAACGTTCGCCATGACGGGTTATGACCGATTCCGCGTCGCCCAGTCGCGGGAGCAACGCATGCGCCTCGCGCAGGTCTTCGGCAACATGCAGTTTGGACAGCAGGCGGCGGATTGCTAGCGGTCCCCGCACCTTGGCGGCCAGCGTGCTGGCCGCGAAATCGACGGATTCGTCGTGCGGAGAAACCAGCGTCAAGCGGCCTTCCCCCAGTTCGCCCAGCGCGTCGACCAGAGCTTCCGGTGCATCGACCAGCACGCCCTCGATCAATTGACCCAATGCCGATTCCACGGCGTTTTCCCAGCCTGATTCGACGCGAAGCGATTCGCCCACGCGCGCCGACGAATCCAGGCCACGTTGCCGCAACCATTCGACGGCTGCGCCTTGTTCCTGTCCAAGGGCCGCGTGCTGCAGGGTTTCCAGCGAGGACAACCGGCCGCGTGCTTCCTGCGTCTGCTTGCGTACGTCGGCGAGTTCGGTCTGCGCCGTGCGCTGCTGGTCCTGCAGCGCCGTGACCTCCTGCTTGCGCGCGTCGAGATCGGCGCCCAACTGCTCCAGCGAGGTCTTCTGCGTGTCGTGCTGCGATCGTGCTTGCTCAAATTGCGCAGTCAACGCATCGAGATCGAAGCCGCTGCGCTCGTTGGCCAAGACCTCGCGACGACGATCCGCATCAAGTGCCTGACGATCAAGGTAATCGACACGGGTGCGTTCGACATCGCCTGCACGCGCCGCTTCGGATTGGTCGCGGCCATGCGCGTCCCAGCGTTGTTGCCAGTCCGCGAGCTTCGCTTCGGCATCGCGCAAGGCTGATTGCCGCGATTCGTCTTCACCCTGCAGAGTTGCCAGCAGCGGTTCGACGTCCGCAATCGCGCTGCGCAACACACCGATACGCGCTTCGTCGCCGCTGATGTGTTGCCCGAGCTCCGCGAGTGCGTTCTGCGCTTCGTCGCGCGCGCGCTGCAGACGCTGCGCCAGTTCCTGCTGGTGCTGGATCTGCTGTTCGATGCGCGCGAGGTTGCCGCCGACCTGGTACACCGCGGCCTGCGCCTGGTTGTGCGCTTCACCGGCCTCGAGCTGGCGTTGCCGACCGGTTTCGATCTGGCGTTCGGCCTCGCGCTGTTCGGCGATCAACTGCTGCAGGCGGGTTTCTTCCTGCGACAAGGCTTCGCGCTGGCTCTGCAACTGCTGGTCGAGCGTGCGGTATTGCAGCGCCTTCCACTCGGCGTCCTTGACCCTGCGATCAGCCTGGATGACCTGGTACTGCTCGGCTTGCCGCGCCTGGCGCCTGAGGTGGTCGAGTTGCTTGCCGACCTCATCACGCAGGTCGCTCAGGCGTTCCAGGTTCTCGCGTGTGTGGCGGATGCGGGTTTCGGTTTCCTTGCGGCGCTCTTTGTACTTGGAGATGCCTGCGGCTTCCTCGAGGTACACGCGCAGGTCTTCCGGCCGCGCTTCGATGATCTGGCTGATCATGCCCTGCTCGATGATCGAATAGCTGCGCGGGCCGAGGCCGGTGCCGAGGAACAGGTCGGTGATATCGCGACGACGGCACTTGGCGCCATTCAAGTAATAGGTGCTGGTCGCGTCGCGGCTGACGGTGCGCTTGACCGAAATCTCGTTGAAGGCGGCGAACTCACCGGTGATGGTGTGGTCGCTGTTGTCGAAGATCAGTTCGACCGTGGCCTGCGACACCGGCTTGCGCGCCGAACTGCCGGAGAAGATCACATCGGTCAGCGAGTCCCCGCGCAGGCGGCTGGCCGAACTCTCGCCCATCACCCAGCGCACGGCATCGATGATGTTGGACTTGCCGCAGCCATTAGGGCCGACCACGCCGGTCATGTTGGTCGGCAGGTGCAGCGTGGTGGGATCGACGAAGGATTTGAAACCGGACAGCTTGATCGTGGACAGGCGCATGTGGCGTTGGCGGTCTCGGGTTGAGCGCGGAAGCGACGCGCGCAATCGCAGCTAATGGATTCAGAGTGTTCGCTATGCCATTGATTCGCATAGCGGCAATTCAGCAACAGCGCCGAAGGTGGCGTCGAGTATAGCGGCGCGCTTCATGCACGTTGGGCGGGTCTCGACCGGCGGCTTTTTTACCTTCTTTCCTGTCGACCGGGAATGTTGGGCATCGGACCGCAATGGTCAGACCAGAGCGGCGGGTCGGGACTCCCTTTGCGCTTCGCCGGGTGTCTGCGCCTTGATCGCCAGGGCATGGATATCGGTCGTCATCAAGTCGCCCAGGGCGGCGTAGATCGCGCGGTGGCGCGCCAACGCATTCATGCCCGAGAACGCATCGCTGACGATGGCGACGCTGAAATGCCCTCGCCCGTCCCGTGCACCGGCGTGCCCGGCATGGCGATGGCTGTCGTCGCGAATCTCGAGCTGGTCCGGCATGAATGCAGCTTCAAGCGCGCTGCGGATCGCCTCGCCGCGTTCACTGCAGCCGATAGGCCTGCCGTCAACGGTCATTGGCCGATACTCATGGCAGCACTGGCTTGAATGGCCGCACGTCCGTGCGCATGTACACGCCGCCGCTCACATACGGATCGACATCCGCCCACGCGCGCGCGTCGACCAGCGACGCAAACTCCGCGATCACGATGCTGCCACTGAATCCGGCCGGGCCCGGATCCTCCGCGTCGACCGCGGGGCACGGGCCGGCAAGCAACAAGCGGCCCGCGTCGCGCAATGCCATCAATCGCGCCAAGTGCGCAGGCCGATGTTCGCCGCGCCGCGCCAAGGCGCCCTCGGCGTCGTACCCTTCAATCGCGTACCACATGCTCTGCCCGCTCCTGTCGATGCTGAATTCTAGACGGAGCCGACACGCTGGACACCCGCAACCGCAGCCCGTACCCTACCTGTCAATTGGTGTGTACGATTGATTCGAGGCCGGTTGCAGCGGCCGCCGCGACCCGGCACGATTCGCTGCCCCCACCCGGCCCACGCGTCCAACGACCTCTTCGCTGTCCGCCGCCGTACTTGCGGCGCGCGTTCCCTGAAGGGCGTTTCGGTCAACGCGTCGGCTTCGACGCACGACTGTTTTTTGCAAGAGAACTCCACCGCGGCGTGGACCATGCACTCGCATGCTTCATGCCTGACATGCTCCAGCCCTGACCTGACGGCCCCGTGCCGACCCGATGACACAGACCTCCGCGCCCGCCGCGACCCCGCCAACCGAGAACGCACGCCCCCAGCAGCAGGAAATGCCGCTGGCGATGGTGCTCGGCCAGCCGGTGCTGCAGATCCCGCAGGACCTGTACATCCCGCCGGATGCGCTGGAGATCATCCTCGAAGCGTTCGAGGGACCGCTGGACCTGCTGCTGTACCTGATCCGTCGGCAGAACCTGGACATCCTCGACATCCCCGTCGCCGAGATCACCCGGCAGTACGTCGACTACATCCAGGCGATGCACGAGCTGCGCTTCGAGCTGGCCGCCGAGTACCTGGTCATGGCTGCGATCCTGGCGGAGATCAAGTCGCGGATGCTGCTGCCGCGCGCGGTCATCGATGCCGACGAGGAAGGCGACCCGCGCGCCGAGCTCGTACGCCGCCTGCAGGAATACGAGCGCTTCAAGCAGGCCGCCGAAGACATCGACGGGCTGACGCGGCTCGACCGCGATACCAGCATCGCCGGCGCCTTCGTCCCCGATCGCGCGGCTGTGCGGCTGCCACCACCGGTCGACCTGCGGGAGATGCTGCTGGCGCTGCACGACGTACTCAAGCGCGCCGAGCTGTACACGCAGGTCGCGATCAAGCGCGACGCGCTGAGCGTGCGGCAGCGGATGAGCGACCTTCTGACGCGGCTGCAAGGCGGCAAGTTCCATCGCTTCGAATCGCTGTTCGAGCCGCGCGAGGGGAAACTCGGCGTGGTGGTGACGTTCCTCGCGCTGCTGGAACTGGCGAAGGAACAGTTGCTGGACTTCGTGCAGCAATTGCCCGAAGACGTTCGCGAAGGCGAACGTGGTCCGTTGGCACCGATCTATGTCAAGTCGCTGGCGACCGTTGACGGCGATGTCGCGGCGTTGGAGTTGTCCAGCGAGTTCGATGATGACGGCAACGCCGCGAATGACGACGCTTCGTGATCGTCATCGGGCCATAGCCGTCATTCCCGCGAAGGCGTTAATCCAGTGACTTTCGTCCAGATCGCAAAGTCGTTACGGATGTCGCTGGATTCCCGCCTTCGCGGGAACGACGGCTGAAACAAGACCGTGAGAATAATTTCGCACCCCAAGAACCACGAACAAAACAAGAAATCCATGGATCAACACTTCATTACACGTATTGTCGAAGCCGCCCTGCTCGCGGCCAACCAGCCGCTGACGCTGGCGCAACTGCATGGATTGTTCCCGCTCGACGAGCCCGCGCCCGACGGCAGCGTCGAAATCGCGCTGGAAATCCTGCGTGAGCAATCCGCGGATCGCGGCGTGGAACTGGTCGAAGTCGCCTCGGGTTTCCGTTACCAGGTGCAGGAGGATGTGCATGCCTGGGTCTCGCGCCTGTGGACCGAGCGGCAAACCAAGTACACGCGGGCCACGCTGGAAACATTGGCCTTGATCGCCTATCGCCAGCCGATCACGCGCGGCGAGATCGAGCAGATCCGCGGCGTGTCGGTCAACAGCAACATCATCAAGGCTCTGGAAGAGCGCGAGTGGATCCGCGTAGTTGGCCATCGCGATGTACCGGGCCGGCCGGAACTGCTCGGCACCACCAAAGGGTTCCTCGACTACTTCAACCTGAAACGCCTCGATGAATTGCCGGCGTTGTCGGAGTTGAAGGATTTCGGCGATCTAGAGCCGCAACTGCGCTTCGAAGGCGATGCGATGCCCATCGGCGATATCGCCAGTGATGCCGGCGCGGGCAACGACGGCGCTGATGTCGATACGGCAGGCATGGGCACCACCGATAGGCCTACGGCCGGCAGCGACGCAGACGCCAACCTGTCTACCGAACTCGAATCGGCATCACCCACTGCGCCCTACGACGACGACACCGACCTCAATCGACACATCGACTCGCATGACGAATCGACCGACAACACTTCCCTTGAAAGCAACGCCCTCGCCGAAGACGGCGACAGCGACCGGAGCAACGCATGAGCAACGACATCCCGTCCGACAAAGACCGCCGCAAGCTTTCATTGAAGCGCGACGACGACACCAGTCCCGACGCGCCGCGCCTTGAAGAACGCCTGCACAAGGTGCTCGCGCAGGCCGGCCTCGGCTCGCGACGCGCCTTGGAACAGCGCATCGCCGACGGCCTGGTCAAGGTCAACGGCGAGGTGGCGCAGGTCGGCATGTCGGTCAAGGGCGGCGACCGCATCGAACTCGACGGCAAGGTCTTCGTCGCAAGTGCACTGGCAGAACCGGCGCGCGTGCTGCTGTACAACAAACCCGAAGGCGAAGTCACCACGCGGGAGGATCCCGAAGGCCGCCCGACCATCTTTGACGCCCTCCCCGCGCTCAAGGGCGCGCGCTGGATCGCGATTGGCCGCCTCGACATCAACACGACTGGCCTGCTGCTGCTGACGACCGATGGCGAACTGGCCAACGCGATGATGCATCCGTCCTACCAAGTCGAACGCGAATACGTCTGCCGCGTGCGCCCGCCAGAAGGCATGGATGACGTGCCCGACAACCTCGCCGATCGCCTGCGCCGCGGCGTTGCGCTGGATGATGGCCCGGCCAAGTTCGACGAGGTCGAGCGCATCGGCGGCAGCGGCGTGCACGACAGGGGCGGGCACGACTGGTTCCGCGTGCTGCTCAAGGAAGGCCGCAATCGCGAAGTGCGCCGCTTGTGGGAATCGCAGGGCTGCCAGGTCAGCCGCCTGAAACGCATCCGTTACGGCAAGGTCGCGCTGCCGCAGCCGCTGCTGCGCGGGCAGTCGCAGGAATTGCCGGAAGAGAAAGTGGAGGCCTTGCGCCGCGAATTGCAACTTGAAGAAGGTCCGCCGCCCGCGCTGACGCTGCAGCCCGTCATCGGCCAGCGCAAGGCGAGCAAGTCGACCGTGCAGGTCGGTCGCGAAGGCCACAAATCCGGCAATGCGTATCTCGGCGGCCACAACACGGCCGATGAAGGGCGCGAGCTGCGCCGGTTCGACCACGTGCGGGAAGACCGCGGCCGTGGACGTTTCGGCAACAAGAAGCCGCACGGCGGCTTGACGGTAAGTGGCGAAGCAGCGGCCAAGCAGGCGCAGCGCCCCTACAAACCCAAGGGCATGGGCGGCGCGGGGCGTGGCGACAAGCAGCCCGGCGCACACGACTCGGGTAATCCCGCCGCGTTCCGCACGTGGTACGTGCCCGATGGCGTGACGACGGGGCCGACTGGCCATCGCAACCCGGATGGCGCACGCGCCCCCCGCAAGCCCTATGGCAACAAGCCCGCTGGCGCAGGCGCGCCGCGCCCGGGTGGCGCTCCGGGCGGCCCACGTCGTGGTGGGCCAGGCGGTCATGCGGGCAATCGCAGCGAAGGCGGCGGTGGTTATCCGGGCCGCAACGAGCGCGGTCCGGGCGGCGGCTATCCAGGCAACGATCAACGCGGCCCCGGCGGTCCGTCGCGCGGTCCACGTGATCCCGGCGGTGGTCAGGGACAAGGCCAGGGCCAGCGCTCACCGCGTCCGTATGGGCATCCCGGTAACGCGCCCAACTTTCCCTCCGATCACGCCAACCCCGGAACCTTCAATCCGTGGGACAAGCCCCGCACCCCAGGCCCGCGCGGTCCCCGCCCCGGCGGTCCGAACGCCGGCCCTCGACCCGGCGGCAATAATCGTCCCGGCGGTCCCCGCCCGGCAGGTCCACGTGGGCCGCGTCCGGGTGGCGGCAATCGCGGTCCGCGGGACGGCAACCGATAATCCATCGGGTTCCAGATCGGAACAAGGGCGCTTCGGCGCCCTTTTCGTTTCTTCTTGTCCGCTTCACCCTGGCCACATCTCCGCCACGCATCGCCATTCCAAACTGGCCGCCAACGCGTTTCAGCGATGGTCCAAGCATGTTGTCGAAGGGTGCCGAAGCGTGGGATGTCGTGGTCGTAGGCGCGAGTTTCGGGGGCGCAGCTTGTGCGCTGGCTGCAGCCCGTGCCGGTTTGCGGGTCTGCGTGATCGAGCGCAAGCGCGATCCCGGCATCAAGCTCCACACCACTGGCATCATCGTCAAGGAAGCCGCTGAGGACACGTTGCTCAGCCGCATTCCCGGCCGGTTCGTGCGCAAGGTCGAGCGTGTTCGGCTGTATGCGCCGAACCTGCGCAGCCTGTCCCTGCAATCACCGGGCTACTACTTCCTCACCACCGATACGCCGAACGTCATGCGGTGGCTGACGGACGCAATGCGTTCGGAGGGAATCGACGTGCGATTGATGCATCCCTTCACCAATGCGGAACGCATCCTTCGCCGGGCCCAGGATGGGCGTGGCGATGCCTGGCGCGTGGAAGGGCTTGGTGAAACACGCTATCTCGTGGGCGCCGACGGCGCGAAATCGCGAGTCGCGCAACGCGCCGGCCTCGGCCGCGTGCATGATTTCCTGTACGGCATCGAATACGAATTCGCGGGCGCGAGCCTGCGCGAACCCGACGCCCTGCACTGCTTTCTCAGCAAACGCTATGCGCCTGGCTACATCGGCTGGGTGGCGCAGAATCCGACGGGCGTGCAGGCCGGGCTCGCCTTCCAGCATCGGTCAACGCGTACGGGCGTGCCGGACATTGAAGGTTTTCTCGATCGCGTCCGCGATCACGTGGGCCTTGCGCGTACGGCCAACCCTTCCGCGACACGTGCAGGCCTCGTGCCCTGCGGCGGGCCGGTGTCGCCACTGGCGGCACCCGGCGTGATGCTGACAGGCGATGCGGCCGGAATCGTTTCCCCGGTCACCGCGGGCGGCATCCATTCGGCGTGGCGCCATGGCTGGACGGTCGGCAATGCCATCGCGCAGCACTTGCGCCATCAAGGTCCATCGCCCGAAGAAGTGGCACTGCAGGCTGCCCCGCGGTTTCGCATCAAGCGCGCGCTGCGTTGGGCCTATAACCATTGCCAGATTGATTGGCCCATTGATCTGATGTTGCATTCGGCACCACTGCGCTGGGCGGCGGAGCAGGTGTATTTCCACAAACGCGGCGGGTAGCAGCTTGGGCTGGGATGGCTTCATCGACCCAGCATGCCGATCGCCTGATTGCCGGGTTGGTAAAGACAACACAGCCTACGCAAGGGTGAACGCATCGCCATCAAGCATCGCCGGAAAGCGCTCGCGGTGCGCGGCGAGTTCGGAGCCCTGCAGTGTCGTGGTGACGACGACTTCCTCATCCATGCATTCGCTGATCGGTTTGCCGAGAAAATCGATCACCGCGCTGTCGCCCGAGTAGTGCAGGCCATTTCCGTCTGTGCCGACGCGGTTGAGGCCGGCGACGAAGCAGAGGTTTTCGATCGCGCGCGCGCGCAGCAGGGTTTTCCAGGGATACGAGCGCGCCGAAGGCCAGTTGGCGACGTACAGCAGCAGGTCGTAATCGAGTTGACCCTTGCGCTCTACGTCGAAGCGATTGCGCGAGAACACCGGGAAGCGCAGGTCGTAGCAGACCAAGGGACAGATGCGCCAGCCGCGCCATTCCACCGTCAACCGGTCGCTACCTGCGGCGTAGCGTTCGTGTTCCTTCGCGTAGCGGAACAGATGGCGTTTGTCGTAGGCCTGCAAGCTGCCGTCAGGGGTCGCAAACAACAGGCGATTGAAGACGCCATCGTCCGTACGCAACTGCACGCTCCCGCAGACGGCCGCATCCAGTTGTTTCGCCAGCACCTTGATCCATTCGACCGTAGGGCCGTCCATGGTTTCGGCATCGTCGATGGCGTCGTTGCTGAAACCGCTGGTGAAGGTTTCCGGGAGCAGCACAAGATCGGTGACGCCATGCAGCGGGGCGACAAGACCAGCGTAATAGTCGCGATTGCCGGCCGGATCGCGCCAGAGGGTGGCGCCTTGCACAAGGGAGATGCGGAGGTTGTTCACAGTCAAAGACTCCATCAGACGTCATCTCGGCGCAAGCGGGGATCCATGCCGGGTCATCATTCGCAGAACAGTTCCGCGCAACAATCCGTAAATGCCCGGACCGGATTCGCCCCTGCGTGGGAATGACGACAACTCCATTCATAGTTTTTGAAGACGCTCGATCGCCGCGTCCAGCGTTGTCGGGTTTTTGGCGAAACACAATCTTGCAAGACGCTGGCCCGATGGCGGCGTTTCGTAGAACGGTGACAACGGAATCGCAGCCACGCCTTTTTCCTCGACCAGCCAGCGACAAAACGCCGCATCATCTAGATCGCTGACCGCCGAATAATCGACCAGCTGGAAATAGCCGCCTGGCACGGGCAACGGTTGCAATCGCGTCGTCAGCAACTGCTCGCGGAACGCATCGCGCTTGGCCTGGTAGAAGGCACCGAGTTGCTCGTAATGTTCCGGCTCAGATCCCAGCATCGCCGCGAATGCGTGCTGGGCGGGCGCGAAGGTGCAGAAGGTGTTGTATTGATGCACCTTGCGGAACTCAGCCGACAGCGCTGGCGGTGCGATGCAGTAGCCGACTTTCCAGCCGGTGCAGTGGTAGGTTTTGCCGAAACTCGATATGACGAAGCTGCGTTCGCGCAATTCCGGATAACGAAGCACCGATTCATGCCGCGCGCCGTCGAACACGATGTGTTCGTAGACCTCATCCGACAACAGGATGATACCGGTGTCGCGCAGGATCTCCGCGACCATCCGCATGTCGTCCGCCGTCAGCATCGCGCCCGAGGGATTGTGCGGACTGTTGATCATCAGCATCCGCGTGTTTGGCGTGATCGCGTCGCCTACACGTTGCCAGTCGGGCGCAAAGGTGTGCGGATCGAGCGGGATGTGCACGGCTCGCGCGCCGGCCAGGTCAATCGCCGGTTCGTAGCAGTCGTAACACGGGTCGAGGACGATGACCTCCTCGCCGGGTCGCACCACCGCATGGATCGCGTTGAAGATGGCTTCGGTCGCGCCGCTGGTGACGGTGATTTCGCTGTCGGCGTTGACCTCACAGCCGTAAACGCGCGCAGTCTTGTGGGCGATGGCCTGACGCAGCGACGGGATGCCGGTCATCATCGCGTACTGGTTATGGCCGGCGCGCATCGCGGTGTCGAGTTCATCGACAAGCCGCTGCGGAACGGAAAAATCGGGGAAACCCTGCCCCAGGTTCACGGCATCGTGCTCGGCGGCGAGCTGCGACATCACGGTGAAAATCGTAGTGCCGACCTTCGGCAATTTCGTCTGCATATCAGGCAATCGCTGCGTCATGGGGATGTCCGTTGCGGGAACGAGTTCCTCGATCACCGGAGTTTACGGATGCGCGGTGATGGGTTAAACCTCTGCCATGCCCGACACGTCCGAATCATTGATCGCACTATGCGACGCCTACCTCGCCGCCGACTACCGCTGGGAACACGATGGGCATTGGTTTCCTTTGAGGATCGGCGAGCCTGCTGTTGAGATTGAGACAGCGTTTCCCGATGTCACGCAGTTCGGCGTGATCACCGCGTGGAATCCGCGCTCGATACCGCAGCTGGAACAGGTGAACCGCGACGCCGACCAGATATTGCATGACGCGCTCGAAAGCAGCGGCCTCGCGTACCGGCCGGCGTTTGCCGCAGCCCGCAATCGCGCCTGGAAGGAATCGAGCTGGCTGGTGATCGACATGCCGCTGCCCGAATTCGATGCCCTGGCGCATCGCTTCAGCCAGCTGAGCACCTTGTGGTGGCAATCCGGCAAGCCGGTCCGGCTGCGGATGTACGCGGCAATCCCCGCCATGGGCGAGCACGCCTTCGTCGACTGGATAAAATAGGCTTGCGACGGCCGCTCCGGCCACGGCGATCCCATGCCAGACACCCAACACTCCGCCCCGCCGCTGCTGGCCGCACGCGGCCTGAGCTTCGCGCGCAACGAGCAGCCGGTGTTCGGGCCGCTGGATTTCGCCGTCGAGGCCGGCGAGGCATTGCTGGTGCAGGGCGACAACGGGGTCGGCAAGACCACGCTGTTGCGCGTGCTGGCCGGTTTGTTGCGTGCGGATGCGGGGGAAATCGATCTCGATGGCCGCGTTGCGCGCAATCGTGAACGTAGCCGATCGATCGCGTACCTGGGCCACCTGCCTGCACACAAGGCCGACCTGACCGCGATGGAGAACCTGCGCTTCCTGTGCGGCCTTCACGGTCGAAAGCGGGGACAGCATCCGGCCAGCGTGCTGGGAATCGTCGGACTCGCCGGTTACGACGATACTCCCGCCCGGCAACTGTCCGCAGGCCAGAAGAAACGCCTGTCGCTGGCGCGCCTGTGGATGTCGCCGGCGCCGGTCTGGTTGCTCGACGAGCCCTATGCCAATCTCGATCTTGAAGGCATCACGTTGGTCAATCGACTCGTCACGGCGCATCTGCGCGAGGGCGGCGCGGCGATGGTGACGACGCATGGCGCGTATGCGGCGCCGCCGGTGCGGACGAAACAATTGACGCTGGAGCGGCAGCCGTGACTTGGAGTGTCATCAAGTCGCCACCCCCGCACGAGCGCATTCGTAGGAGCGCTCCTGGGCGCGATTGGGGGTTACCGGTAGAGCCACATCGCGCCCAGGTGCGCTCCTACAAACGCAAATCTGCCTGCGCGGGAAAAACGAACAGGTATTCCGCATGATCTGGTCCGCCGCCAAGGCCCTCGTCGCCCGCGACCTCCGCCTACTCTGGCGCCGCCGCGGCGATTCCCTGCAACCCGCCCTGTTCGCGTTGCTGGTCGTCATCCTGTTCGCACTCGCGCTCGGCGGCGAAGCACAGGTGCTGTCGAAGGTCGCCGCCGCCGTTCTCTGGCTGGCGGTGCTGCTGGCAGGATTGCTCGCCCTCGATACCCTGTTCCGCGGCGATGCCGATGACGGCTCGCTGGAACAATGGCTCCTGGCGCCGGTGCCGCTGGCATGGCTGGTGACGGTACGCGTGTTCACTCACTGGGCGACGACCGGGTTGCCGTTGTTGCTGATCACACCATTGCTGGCCGAACTGCTGCACCTGCCGCGCGAACAATTACCGGTGCTGCTGGCGTCGCTGGCCCTGGGCACACCGTTGCTCAGTCTACTGGGCGCGGTCGTGGCCGCGTTGACCGTCGGCATGCGCCGCTCCGGTATCCTTGTCGCCCTGCTGGCGTTGCCGTTGTATATGCCGGTGCTCATATTCGGTGCAGGCAGCGTGGCTCGCGTTGCGCAAGGTCTCGATCCTGTCGGCGCGTTGTTGTTGCTCGGCGCGGGGCTTGTGATGGCGCTGGTACTGGCGCCGCTGGCGGCTGCTGCCGCCATTCGTATTGCGCTAAGTTGATGCGCGCGCTGAGTTGACGAAGCTGCTTCCTCCACGCCCACTTCTTCGCCGCGTTGCGTGCGAAGGCATCGAGACCCGATGAATCCTGTCGTCCGCTGGTTCCACCAACTCGGCTCACCGCCTTACTTCGATCGCTTCGCTGCGCGTTGGGCGCCCTGGACGTACGCACTTGGCGTCTTGGTGATGGGCTACGGCATCTGGGCCGCGTTGTTCCTAGTGCCGGCCGATTACCAGCAGGGCGACAGTTTCCGCATCCTCTACGTCCACGTGCCGAGCGCGTGGATGAGCCTGTTCGTATTCGGCCTCATGGCAGTGTACGCGGCTATCGCGCTGATCTGGCGGATCAAGCTGTGCGAAATCCTTGCAATGGCCTGCGCGCCGATCGGCGCCGCCTTCACCGTCATCACGCTCGCGACCGGCTCAATCTGGGGCAAGCCGATGTGGGGCACGTGGTGGGATTGGGATCCGCGGCTGACGTCGGAGCTGATCCTGCTGTTCCTCTATCTCGGCATCATCGGCCTGTACAACGCCATCGACGACCGTCGCGCCGCTGCACGCGCCGCCGGATTGCTGGCGATCGTTGGCGTGGTACTGCTGCCGATCATCCGCTACTCGGTGGTGTGGTGGAACTCGCTGCATCAGGGACAGACGATCCGCCTGATAGGCGAATCCAGCATCGACGGCAGCATGGTGCCGCCGCTGGTCGCGATGCTGGTGGGGACCAAGTTGTGGTTCTTCGGGTCGCTGCTGATGCGCGCGCGGGCCGACAATCTGCGGCGCGAATGGGGCAAAGCGTGGGTCGCTGCGCTGGTAGAGGACAAACGATGACCTATCAGAACTACGTCATCGCAGCGTACGGGGTGTTCGCTGTCGTGCTGCTTTGGGATTTTGTCGCGCCGCGGATCCAGGTCGCGCAACTGCTGCGCGCAGTGCGAACGCGTATCGCGAGAGCGAAGTCACAAGGGGCGAGCAGCATTCCAGAAACCCCGCGAAGGCGGGAATCCAGTGACCTTGCCCTCCATCCAAGAACCCGCCATTCCGCGCAACTCCAACAACAAAGTCACGGATTTCCGCCTACGCAGGAATGACGTCAAAAAAGAATCAGCGAAATGAACCCCACCCGCCAACGCCGCCTGCTCCTCATCCTGCTCCTTGTCGCCGCCGCGGCCATTGCGACCACGCTCGTCGCCATGGCTTTGCAGCGCAACGTCGCCTACCTCTACACACCATCCGAGGTGCTCAGCGGCGAAGCCGGGAAGCAGGCGCGATTTCGTCTTGGGGGCATGGTGCAGGCGGGTTCGTTCAAGCGCACGGCCGGTTCGATGCAGGCAAGTTTCCGCGTCGACGATGGCGATGCGACCTTGCCTGTCGTCTATACCGGTATCCTGCCCGACCTGTTCCGCGAAAAGCAGGCCGTGATCGCCACCGGTCGCATGCAGGGCTCTACCTTCGTCGCTGAAAATGTGCTGGCCAAGCACGACGAGACCTACATGCCGAAGGAAGTCGCCGACAAGATGGGCGCGGCGCACAAAAAGCATGACGTGCAGTCGCCGTCAGCGGCAGCACAAGCGGATTCGACACGTTGACGTTGACCATGCTGCCTGAACTCGGCCAGATCGCGCTGATCGTGGCGCTGCTGATCGCCACGCTGCAAGCCGGGCTGCCTTTGATCGGGGCGCATCGTCGCATCGACGCCCTGATGTCGATCGCGCGCCCAGCCGCCTACGCACAGTTGCTCCTCGTCGGTCTCGCCTTCTCCATCCTCACCTACGCATTCGTCGCGCAGGATTTCTCGTTGCGCTACGTCGCCCAGAATTCCAATTCATTGTTGCCGACGGTTTACCGCTACACCGCCGTCTGGGGCGCACATGAAGGTTCGCTGCTGTTGTGGGCGCTGATCCTCGCGCTCTGGACCGGCGCCGTTGCGCGCTTCTCGAAGCAACTTCCGCATGATGTCGTCGCACGCGTGCTCGGCGTGATGGGCATCATCAGCATCGGTTTCCTCGCCTTCCTGATTTTCACCAGCAACCCGTTCGAACGCCTGCTGCCTGCCGCCGCCGAAGGCCGCGACCTCAACCCCTTGTTGCAGGATCCGGGGATGATCATCCATCCGCCGATGCTGTACCTGGGTTACGTCGGCTTCGCGGTGCCCTTCGCGTTCGCGATCGCCGCCCTGCTCGCGCCTGCGTCGTCGCGTTCGCAACTCATGCAAAGCTGGCTGCGCTGGACGCGGCCGTGGACCAATGTCGCGTGGGGATTCCTGACGCTAGGCATCGCGCTCGGCAGCTGGTGGGCGTATTACGAATTGGGCTGGGGCGGCTGGTGGTTCTGGGATCCGGTCGAGAACGCCAGCTTCATGCCGTGGCTCGCGGGCGCTGCGTTGTTGCATTCACAAGCCGCGACCGAGAAGCGCGGCAGTTTCGCCGGCTGGACCTTGCTGCTGGCGATCGCGGCGTTCTCGCTGTCGTTGCTCGGCACGTTCCTGGTGCGTTCGGGCGTGATCACCAGCGTGCATGCGTTCGCATCCGACCCGACGCGCGGGTTGTTCATCCTGATTTTCCTCGGCATCGTGATCGGCGGTTCGCTGGTGCTGTACGCATTGCGCGCGCCTGATGGCGACGATGCGGCGACCAACGGAAAACCTTTCGCCGCGTTCTCGCGCGAGACGCTCCTGCTCGCCAACAACCTGCTGCTGGTCGCCGCCTGCGCAATGGTGCTGCTAGGGACGCTGTATCCATTGCTCGCCGATGCCTTGAACCTCGGCAAGATCTCCGTCGGGCCACCCTACTTCTCACTGCTGTTCATGCTGCTGATGGCACCGCTGGTGTTGTTGCTTCCCTTCGGTCCGTTGACGCGGTGGCAGCGCGAGGACGCATCGAAACCGTTCGCGATGCTGATCCCGTGGGCGGGTCTTGCCGTGGGCATCGGCATCGCCATGTTTTTCCTCGCGCCGCAGGGCACATGGAAGACCGCCGCCGGGGTTGCGGCCGCGATATGGATTGCGGCGGGTACGCTGCGTTTCGCCTGGTCGCGTTTCGTCATCAAGGGCAGCCGTTTCACCTCTGAAATGCTGGGCATGACGCTCGCGCATTTCGGCGTCGCCGTATTCCTGATCGGCGCGTTGCTGACCGAAGGCCTGAGCCGCCAACGCGAACTCGCGCTTGCGCCGGGTGACAGCGTGCAACTCGGCGGCAACGCATTCCGCTTCGACGGTGTCACCCACCGTGCGGGTCCGAATTACGCAGCGGACCGGGGCACGGTCACGGTGCTGCGCGGCGACACCGTGGTGGCCACGCTGCACCCGGAAAAACGCAGCTACGCCAGCGGTGGACAATTCATGACCGAAGCCGCGATCGATGCAGGGATCTTCCGCGATCTGTATGTCGCGCTGGGCGAACCGCTCGGCGTGTCCGATCCCGGCGCGTCGGGCGCGGAGGCGTGGGCCGTACGCGTGCACGTCAAACCCTTCGTGCGCTGGATCTGGTTCGGCGCGTTGCTGATGGCGCTGGGCGGATTCGTTACCGCCACCGATCGCCGCTTCCGCACTACGCTGCAACACGACGGGACGCGCGACAACGAGGACACCGCATGAAAGCAAACCGCTGGCTGCCCCTGGCGATTTTCGCCGCCCTCGGCACACTGCTCGCCGCAGGTGTCTGGCTCAGCCGCAACCCGGATCGAGACGCCCTGCCCTCGCCCCTGATCGGCAAAGCGGCGCCGCAATTCTCGTTGCCGGTGCTGCACGAGCCGGATCGCATCGTCTCGCTGCCGGATCTTCGCGGCACGCCGTTCGTGTTGAACGTCTGGGGTAGCTGGTGCGTCGAATGCCGCGTCGAACATCCTGTGCTGACGAAGTTCGCCGAGAGCAAGCGCGTGCGCGTGGTGGGTTACAACTGGAAGGACGAGCGTGCGGATGCCTTGCGCTGGCTCGAGCAGTTCGGCAATCCATTCTGGCTGGTGGTGTCGGACATCGAAGGCAGGCATGCGATCGACTGGGGCATTTACGGCGCACCGGAAACGTTTCTCGTGGATGGCGAAGGCATGATCCGGTGGAAGCATGTGGGTCCGTTGAGCGAGGGCGTCGTTCGAGATGAGCTGCTACCTGCGCTCAAACTGATCGAAAGCGAATGATGAAACAAGGGCCCGGATTCTTTCAGTTCGTCATTCGCGGGAATGACGGAACGGCAGGGCGAACAACATTGGCTGCTGTTTGTCTCCTGGTCGCGATGTTCTTTTCGTTCCCTGCCTCCGCGCAAGTGGCCACCAATACCGCCCCGCCGCAATTCATCGACGCAGTCGAGGAACGCCGTTTCCACACGCTTGTTTCCGAGCTGCGCTGCGTGATGTGCCAGAACCAGACGCTGGCCGATTCCAATGCGCAGATCGCCAACGACCTGCGGCATGAAGTCCTCGGCCTGATGCGCCAGGGAAAATCCGATGCTGAAGTGAAATCCTTCCTGGTCGCGCGCTATGGCGAATTCGTCCTGTATCGTCCGCGCGTGGCGCCGAACACCTGGCCGCTCTGGTTCGGGCCCGCCTTGCTCCTGCTGATCGGCGCTCTGGTCATCACGCGTATCGTGCGTCAGCGTGCACGCGGCAAACAGGCCGGTGTAGCCGACGATTCGCAGGAATGGTGATGGCTTCGTTCGTTGCAATCGCGATCGCGATCACGCTGGCGGCGCTGGCATTCGTGCTGCGGCCGCTGTGGGCACGTGCGCGTGGTCTGTTCGCGGTGATCACGCTTGCCGCCACGGTGGCCACGTTCGGCTTGTATCGTCTGGTCGGCACACCAGGTGCGCTGGACCCGGCAACCATCGCTGGCCCTGACACACTTGAAGATGCCATTGGCGAACTCGAAACGGCCTTGAAATCCGACCCCGGCCAGCCCGAAGGGTGGCGCCTGCTCGGCCGCGCCTACACAGCGGAAAAACGATTCGCCGATGCACGCGATGCGTATGCGCGCGCTGCGGAACTTTTGCCGGACGATGCCGAAACACAAGTCGAAGCCGCCGAATCGCGCGCACTGGCTGATCCGCAGCGCCGCTTCGACACGCAGGCCGTCGCGATGCTGCAGCGCGCATTGCAGGTGCAACCGCAGCAGCAGCGGGGTCGCTGGTTCCTCGGCATCGCGCAGCGCCAGGCTGGCGAACATGCGCAGGCCGCGGCGACCTGGCAACCGCTGCTCGCACAGGTCGATGCGAAGACGGAAGCCAGCCTGCGCCCGCAGATCGATGCCGCGCGCGAGGCTGCCGGATTGCCGCCGTTACCGACGGCGGATGCGATCGCAATCTCCGCCAACGCACTGTCGGTCAACGTGTCGCTCGATCCGGATTTCGCATTGCGCGTGCGACTGGATAGCGACGCCAGCATCTTCGTCATCGCAAGGGTTCCCGGCGGGCCGCCGATGCCGGTGGCCGTCGAGAAGCGCAGCGTGCGCGAACTGCCGCTCACCGTGACGCTGGACGACAACGATGGCCCGATGCCGACGCAGAAACTCTCGGGGCTGGAGGAAGTGGAAGTGATCGCACGCTTGTCCACCAGCGGAAATGCGATGCGGCAGGCAGGGGATATTGAATCTGCGCCGGTACGGGTGACGTTGCCGGCAACTGACAAGGCGATCGTGCTGATTCTGGGGAATGGGCAATGACGACAGCGCTGGCTTTCAGGTTGGAGTGATCACTCCATGGCAAGTCGACCTCCCGCCCTCATCCGTCGCTGCACGCCACCTTCTCCCGAAGGGCGAAGGAAAATCACCAGCTAGACTGCCCGCATGACCGAATTCATCCCCTCCGGCACCGCCTTCTTCGACCTCCCGTCCCCCTTCGCCATGAAACGCGGCGGCGAGCTGCGCAACGCACGCGTCGCGTACGAGACCTGGGGCACCCTCAACGCAGCGCGCGACAACGCGATCCTCATCGTGACCGGCCTGTCTCCGGACGCGCACGCGGCCGCGAACGATGCCAATCCCGAAGCAGGTTGGTGGGACGCCATGCTCGGCTCCGGAAAGCCGATCGACACCGATCGCTGGTTCGTGATCTGCATCAATTCGCTTGGCAGCTGCAAGGGATCGACAGGACCGGCATCGGTGAATCCTGAAACCGGCGAACTGTACCGGCTCGATTTCCCGGAACTTTCCGTCGAGGACGGCGCGGACGCCGCGTTCCATGTCGTGCGCGGCCTCGGCATCGAGCAGCTTGCCTGCGTGGTCGGCAACTCGATGGGCGGCATGACGGCACTCGCGTACCTGCTGCGCCATCCCGGCGCGGCCCGCACGCACATCAATATTTCCGGCGCCGCGCGCGCGCTGCCGTTCTCGATCGCGATCCGATCGCTGCAACGCGAAGCGATCCGCCTCGATCCGGCATGGAATTTCGGCCGCTACGACGACACCTCCAATTACCCGGAAAGCGGCATGCGCATGGCACGCAAGCTCGGCGTCATCACCTATCGCTCAGCGCTGGAATGGGACGGTCGGTTCGGCCGCGTGCGACTGGAATCGGACCGGCGCGATGGCGAGGATCCCTTCGGCCTCGAGTTCGAAGTCGAGAACTACCTGGAAGGCCACGCGCGCCGCTTCGTGCGCCGTTTCGATCCCAACTGCTATCTCTACCTCAGCCGGTCGATGGACTGGTTCGACCTGGGCGAGACCGTGGGCGGCGACGTGATGAACGGCCTCGCGCAGATCGAGCTCGCCAAGGCGCTGGCGATCGGCGTGCAGACCGACATCCTGTTTCCGCTGCAGCAGCAACAACAGATCGCCGAAGGCCTGCGCGCAGGAGGCACCGACGCCAGCTTCCTGCCGCTCGAATCGCCGCAGGGCCACGACGCATTCCTCGTAGATATCGAACGCTTCGGACCGGCAGTCCGTAATTTCCTCGATGCCATATGACCCTGACCTCGTGCGTTGTCTTGGCCAGCCTGCGCCGCTGTCGGGCAACCCGGGTCATAACGCCGTAAAATCGCCGGCATGAACACCGACGCGCATAACGATCCTGCCTGCTGTCCGAACCTGGATTTCCCGGGCCACGACAAATTCATCGCGGCTCTGGATGCGGCGGTCGCCAGTGGCGACGAGCATGCGATTACTGCTGCCCTGCGCAATGCGTTGTGCACGCTGATCCGTGATCCCGAGGTGCATCTCCCGGCGTGCGTTTACGACCCGATCGACGACCATTACGCGCGCCGCGAGATCTACCGGAGCGAACGGCACGGTTACAGCGTCGTCGCGATGACCTGGGGGCCCGGCCAGGGCACGCCGGTCCACGACCATTCCGGTTTGTGGTGCGTGGAAGGCGTCTGGGACGGGCAGCTGGAAATCACCCAGTTCGAATTACTGGAACGTGATGGCGAGCGGTTCCGCTTCCGCGCCGCGGGCGGCATGCAGGCCGGTCCCGGCAGCGCCGGCAGTCTGATTCCGCCGCACGAATACCACACCATCGACAATGCCAGCCAGGAGGCCGTTGCCGTTTCCCTCCACATCTACAAGGCGCCGATGGAGTGCTGCAGCAAGTTCGTGCCGGTCAGCGGCGAGTGGTTCGTGCGCACGGACAGCCAACTGGAGACCGACGAAGCGGCTTGAACTGCTTTTTCCTACTGCCATCGAAGGGCAACGAGGTCTCGTGGATCCATTCATCCATCCGCTATAATTTCGCGCGTGCCGAAGTGGCGGAATGGTAGACGCAGTGGATTCAAAATCCACCGCCCTTAAAAGCGTGGGGGTTCGAGTCCCCCCTTCGGTACCAGAACAATTGAGCCCGGTCATGCCGGGCTTTTTTTTGCGTGTATGAAATGTGAAGCAGCGTGGGGCCGCTTTTGCCTGAACCGAAGTTCGTGGGTGAAGCGACTTCTCTAAATTGTTCAGGTTCGATGCACGCGGATTCCATACATTGGCCTCGTAGTTGCGATGCGTCTTTCGATGACCTTTCTTGCTGCCGGAATTCAAATGAAATCGAAATCGCCGCTGCCTCCCGCATATCGCGCAGGACCATTTTTCCCTTCAACCCAGCAAAAAAGGCATGAGACGTGATGAGCGAACCGGAGATCGACATCGCCATAGGCGAACTGGAAACCGAGATGGAGCATCTGCAACAACGGCATCTCGACATGTTCGCGTTTGCCAATGCCTGGGCGGAGCGCTACGACGCGCTTATCGCGCGTTTCCCTGAGGACAAGCGCGAATCCGTCGAAAAGCGACTGCACCGCGTCGGCGTGCGCTGGGGCATGGCGACCGGAGTGCGGATGACAGGGCAATTTGCTGCGGTAAAACTTACGGCGTGATACTTCGTGTGACACTTCCACGCAAAAAAGCTTTTCATTGAGAACGTCATTCCAATGAAGCATGCCTCCGGGACCTGACTGGATCCTGCCGAAAAAAAGCCCGCCATGAAGCGGGCTTTTTTCATGGCTGCAGCTGCCGCAGTCCACGAAGACATGTTGACCAGTCCTGCCCCTGCGCGACATGTTCTGGCGTCATCGGACACCACGCCATGGAGGTGAATTGACGACCGACGTCTGGGTCATGCGCGTCAGGCATCCGCTGCAGAATCCGAAAAAACGCCTCATCACAGAACGTTGCCCCGGCGGATGGAGACTATGGTCGTGACCGCTCCCCACGCCATGACGACGACGCCGAATCCCGCGCAAATCCTGCGTGACTTCATTGCTGACGATGCCTTCCCATGCGTCGGCGCCAAGGCAGCGCTCAGCCAAGACAACCTCATGGTGCTGCAATCGCACGACCTGCGCTGCGGCAGCTGCGATGCGTACATCACTGCACGGCTGCAGGCCTTCGCCGCAGGTGCGACGCACGACTCGATGTTCCTCAGCTTCGCGGTCGTCTTCGAGCACACGCCCTTGCTGTCCGAAGCAGAGTTCGAAGCCGCTCTGTGGCAAAGGCTGCAGGCCATACACGAGCTCGATGCGCGGCTCCATTGCTGGGATCCTGAAGTCAGCAGCGATGCGCGCTCGCCTGATTTCAGCATGAGCGTCGGCGGGCGCGCGTTTTATGTGGTCGGGCTGCACCCAGGCGCCAGCCGTCCCGCACGCCGCTTCAGCCATGCGTCGCTGGTGTTCAACCTGCACAGCCAGTTCGAGCGCCTGAAGGAAGATGGCCGTTACCAAAAGATGCAGGCGGCAATCAGTGAACGCGACATCGCCTTGTGTGGTTCGCGCAATTCGATGCTCGCGGCGCACGGCGTCATCTCGGAGGCGCCGCAATACAGCGGGCGCGTCGTGGGCGACACATGGACGTGCCCGTTCCATGCGCACTGAGCGCATGCGCACTGAACAGTCGTGTGCAGCATGTTCACGGAGGCTTCTTGATCACTGAAATCCCACCCCGCAGCGGCGTCGCATTCGAGTTGCAACGTGGCGAGCGGCTCAAGGTCATCGACCCGCAAGGCGAACAGGTCGCCGATCTGCTGGCCTTTCGAAAAGGCGACACCGGCGAAGCCCTGTCGTCGGGCCGCAGCATCGATTACGCAAGCAAAATCTATCTCAGTACAGGGGACATGCTGTATTCCAATCGCAGCAACGTCCTGCTCGAGATCGTCGAAGACACCGTGGGCCGGCATGATTTTCTGCTCGCGCCCTGTTCTGCGGAAATGTTCCGCATCCTCTACGGCGACGAGCAACCACATCGCAGTTGCTACGGCAACTTGGCGGACGCACTTGCGCCGTATGGCATCTCTGCCGACCAGATCCCCGTCGCATTCAACATCTTCATGAACGTCCCGATCGATGGCGTGACCGGCCTGCTATCCGTCAAACCCCCGCTGAGCGGGCCCGGCGATTACATCGTGTTTGAGGCGAAGGTCGACCTGGTCATCGGTCTGACTGCTTGTTCGGCGGGGCAGTCCAACAATTTCCGCTACAAACCGATCCATTTCGAAGTCCTGGACCGCAGTTGATGCCGTGCGATCGGTCTGTCGTGGCGCCTGGCCGGGACGGCACACAGACGCGCAAGATCGGTCGATTCGAGCAGTTACCGAAATGGTTGAACCTGATTCCTATGGTTCTGCAGTGGCTCTGGCTGAGCATGCGTTATCGCAGTGTCACCTTGCCCTCTGCCGCCAATCCGCACATCACCGCAGGTGGTCTTGTGGGCGAAGGCAAACTGGAATACTTCAGGCAGATGGGACTGCTGGCGTGCGCGGCCACCGCCGAACACATCGGCGTGCGCATCGAGGAATCGACGAGCGTGGACGAAGTCTTGGGGGCCATGCATGCTTCTTGCCTGCGATTTCCCATCGTGGTCAAGCCTGATCTCGGCTGGTGCGGTTATGGCGTCCGCAAAATCGCTGATCGCGATGCGCTCTCTCACTATCTCGCTTTGTACCCGCGCGGGCAGAAGCTTGTGTTGCAGCGTTACCTCGCTGAAGAAGGCGAAGCGGGCCTGTTCTATATGCGCCATCGCGATGAGCCCGCTGGACGCCTGATCGGCTTGCTGCTGCGCCACTACCCGCATGTCATCGGCAACGGGCGAGATACGTTGGCTGCGTTGATTTCAAGAGACCAGCGCCTGAAACGTGCGATCGGCAGCCGTCTTCACGAATGCCTCTACGACCCCGGATATTTGCCCCGCGCAGGCGAGAAAGTCCGGCTATCAACAATCGCATCGACGCGAGTCGGCGGCAGATATGAGGACGCAACGGCCGCGGCAACACCTGCCTTGGCCGCGCGCATCGATGCCATCGCGCGCGACATGCCGGATTTCCACGTCGGCCGCTTCGACGTGCGCTACAGCACGCTGGAAGCGCTGCGCGCGGGTGAGTTCACCATCATGGAAGTCAACGGCGCGGGTTCCGAAGCCGTGCACGCATGGGACCCGAAATACAGCATCCCGCAGGTCTACGGCATCGTGTTCGCCAAGCAGCGGGCGCTGTTCCGCATCGCGGACGCCAACCGCCGCGCCGGCCATCGTCCCATCGGCGTGCGCGCGCTCGCGCGACTGCACCTTGCGCAGCAGGAACTGATGGGGCGTTATCCGCCGTCGAACTGACCCCTCGCAAAACCTGAAGCCGCCACAATTCCAAGACGACGTTCCCCGCGAAAGCGGGGAATCCACGGACGTCACGCAAGCTAATTTGAGACCGATTCCAGTCATCCGCGCAGGGCGTCATTGCGCAAGTCCCGACGCGACACTCGCCTGCGCAATCGTCGCCATGTCCTTGCGGTCGATGCCCTCCGGTAACACCAGCGGCGGACGGAACACGAGCCGTAGCTGCGCACCCTTGCCGCGCATGAATGTCCAGAGATGTGGTGCAAGCGTCATGTCCGCGTAGTACGCATACATGTCACGATCCTTGAGGGTAGTTACCTGACGTCCGTCCACGTTGCGCAGGTCAATCGTGAAAGGCTGGATCTTCAAGCCATTCGCAACGTGATGTTCCAGGACCGAAAACAGGCTGGATTTGAACGGCAGCACGCGCACGCCGGGCGAACTCGTTCCTTCCGGGAACACGATGAGGTTGCGACCGCTGCCTAGCACGGCCTCGATCTGCGCCATTACCTGCGCCGCATCGCGCCGGTCGCGGCTGATGAAGACCGTGCGCTGCAGCATCGCCAGCCATCCGAACATCGGCCAGCCGCGCATTTCGCGCTTGGCAATGAAACTTCCACGCACCACGCTGCCGACTACTGGGATGTCGAGATACGACAGGTGGTTGCCGACATAGGCCGTCAGCCCGTCATCGAGGGCTTGTCCTTCGACGACAACGTCGATACCGAGCACGCCGCATACCGTGCGATGCCACAACTGTCCCCAGCACGCGGCGGCGCGTTCGAGTTTCATCAACAGCAACAGCGATTGCGTCGGCAGGATCGCGGCGACCAGCAAGGCGAAAGCGATCAACTTGATGGTCGCGCGGAGGTTAGGCATTGCCTGGCGTTGGTCGACGAATCGGTGCGTGCCATCCCGCTGAAAACAAAATGACGCTGTCCTTTCCCCACACCAACCTTGATCTGGCACCTGCGATGAGCACTAGGCAATCTCATCCACGATCACCGCATCGCTACGCACGCTGCTACGCAGTCTCAACTGCCCTCCCCGCTCGTAATGCCGAACGTACTTCGCCGCCAGGTCGGCCGTCGGCAACACCATGCAGACATCGATCGCATTGAACTGCCGGTCGATGCACGCGCCCTCGCCCACGCTGGCGCCAAGCCGCAGATAACCGCGGATCAGCGGCTCAATGGCGCGAAAGGCGCGCGCGGAATCAACTTCATGCTCCGGCATACGGTCCATCGCGATGCGATCCTTCCCGGTCGCCATTGGCCGCAATGCCGCTTGCGCCAGATGATGGTGATGCAGATAAGCGAGCGGTTCCGCGAATTGAGCAGCATCGGTACCGCGGAAACTTGCGCAGCCGAACATGAGGTCGATGCGATGCTCGGATACGTATTGCGCCAGCGCCTTCCACAACGACTGCAGCACCGGCCGGTTGCGATATTCGCGCAGCACGCAGGACCGGCCCAGTTCCAGCAGGCGCAGCTCCGGGCGAAACAACAATGGTGAAATATCGAACTCACGCGCGCTGTAGAACTCGCGCATGGTGTGGTCGCCCTCACTTCGGAGCAGGCGGTAGTTTCCCACTACCCCGCAATCGATGCCCGCTGCGGCCCGCGCGTTGTCGATGACGATCAGATGCTCCGCGACAATGTCGAACGCCTCCGCATCGCGCTCCTCGGACAGCGCTACCTCGTCTGGAATGGCCCCCCACTCCTGGTAGAACACCTTGTAGCGCAACCGTTGCGCCGCGAGGACTTCCGCAGCCGTGGCTGCAAGTCTGACGGAAATAGCGGAGGAATCTGGCATCAGGAAATCCCGAGGCAGCGGATGGCGAACGGTTTACCTGAAGATGAGGGTGAACAAAGTGCGGATCAAAACCGGCAACAAGCCGATTACCCAAAAACACGACTGCTTGACGGTTGCGAGTCTAGCGATGGCGGAGAGAGTGGGATTCGAACCCACGGTGGTATCGCTACCACGCCGGTTTTCAAGACCGGTGCCTTAAACCGCTCGGCCATCTCTCCGTGATTTTTACGTCGTCATCCACGCGATATCGGGAATCCAGCGACTTTGTTTTCAAGGCTCCAGGCCACTAGATTTCCGCGTTCCCGAGAATGACGAGCAAGAGCCAAGTCTTCACCACTAAATTGTCGCATGCACTTCGTCATCGGCGGTACTACGCTTCGATGCTGTCTTCGACTTCCCCTCGGGCGCCATGCCACCCGGGCAGTTGAGGCAATTCAGGCGTGAGTCCTCGATCAGCGGCGGCACTTTTTCCGCCAGGAAATCGATCAGCACGCGCACCGCGGGCAGCAGGCCGCGGCGCGATGCGAAGACTACGTGCGCGATGCCCTGTGGCAGGCGCCATTGCGGCAGCACCACTTCCAGTTCGCCGTTGCGCACGGCTTCGGCGCACAGGGTTTCCGGCAGCATGGTGATCCCGAGGCCATCCTTCACCAGCGCCATCAGCATCGGGAAATCGAAACCGGACAGGCGCGGCTTGAGGTCGATGCGGCGCGATTCGCCTTTCGGGCTTTGCAGTTCCCAGCGTTGCCGCACCTCGTCCTCGTGCACGCTCAAGGTAACGTGCGATGCGAGCTCATCCGGGTCTTTCGGACGGCCGGCGCGGTCGAGGTATCCCGGACTGGCGACCAGCAACTCCTGGATCTGGCCAAAGCTTCTCATCACCAGGCTGCCGTCGTCGTCGAGCTTGGAGCGCACGCGGAACGCGATGTCGAAACCTTCGTTGATCACGTCCACGCGCCGGTTGGTCACCTGCATCTGTACGCGCACTTGCGGATACTTCGCGAGGAATTCGGGCATCAGCCGCGGCATCATCTGCTGCGCGATGCCCACCGGCACGCTGAGACGCACCACGCCACGCGGTTCAGCGCTCAGCCGATCGACGACCTCGCGCGCAGCCTGCGCCTCGGCCAGCATGGACTGGGTATGGCGATGCACGCTCTGGCCGACATCGGTGACCGCGAAGCGCCGGGTCGAACGTTGCAACAAGCGGACGCCGAGATCGGTTTCCAGTTGGCTGATGCGGCGGCTGAGGCGCGATTTCGGGATGCCCAGCGCGCGCTCGGCGGCGGCAAAACCGCCGTGGTCGACGACCATGGAGAAGTAATAGAGATCGTTGAGGTCCTGCATGTCGACAATTCCAATGGCGGAACAGTGGCCGATATTAGACCTCGATTATTGCGATGGCGCAACGTCCACCCCGCTCTGTTTGCTTGTAGGAGCGCCTCTTAGGCGCGACCGGGCGGGGTGTTGCCGGTACCGCTTTCTCCGCCTGAGAGGCGCTCCTGCAAAGGCTTAGGCGATTTGCTTGGCACCGCCCATGTACGGCCGCAACACCTCCGGCACGGTGATCGAACCATCCTCGTTCTGGTAGTTCTCCATCACCGCGATCAACGCGCGGCCGACGGCGACGCCGGAGCCGTTCAAGGTGTGCACGAGTTCGGGTTTGCCGGTGGCGGGATTGCGCCAGCGGGCCTGCATGCGACGCGCCTGGAAATCGCTGCAGTTGGAGCACGACGAGATTTCGCGGTACGTGTTCTGGGACGGCAGCCAGACCTCGAGGTCGTAAGTCTTGGCGGCAGCGAAACCCATGTCGCCGGTGCACAGCAGCATGCGCCGGTGCGGCAGGCCGAGTTTTTCCAGCACCACTTCCGCGCAGCGCGTCATGCGCTCGTGTTCGGCATCGCTTTCGTCGGGGCGGGTGATCGAAACAAGTTCTACTTTCTCGAACTGGTGCTGGCGAATCATGCCGCGCGTGTCGCGGCCGTGGCTGCCGGCTTCGGCGCGGAAGCACATCGAATGGGCGGTCATGCGCAGCGGCAATGCGGCATCGTCGAGGATTTCGTCTCGGACGATGTTGGTGAGCGGGACTTCGGAGGTCGGTATCAGGTAGCGCTTGCCCTCCCCCACTTCGACCGAAAACAGATCCTCTTCGAACTTCGGCAACTGTCCCGTCCCCTGCATCGAATCCGAATTCACCAGCAACGGAACATTCGTTTCCTGATACCCATGTCCCTCGGTGTGCAGGTCCAGCATGAACTGCGCAAGCGCGCGATGGAGCCGCGCCATTTGTCCGCGCAGTACGGTGAATCTCGCTCCGGATAATTTCGCGGCCGTGTCGCCATCCAGCCAACCGTTGCGCCCACCCAGTTCCACGTGGTCCTTCACTGCGAAATCGAATATTCGTGGCATACCCCAGCGATTGGTTTCCTGGTTGGCCGTCTCATCCTTGCCGACGGGCACGGAAGCGTCCGGCACATTCGGAATTTCCAGCGTGATCGCTTCGAGTTTCGCCTGCACATCCTGCAGCAGCGTTTCCGAGGACTTCAGCTCCTCGCCAAACCCCGCCACTTCTGCCAGCAACGCCGCGACATCCTCGCCTTTCGCCTTGGCCTGCCCGATTGCCTTGCTGCGCGTGTTGCGCAGGTTCTGCAGTTCCTGCGTGCGCGACTGGATGCGTTTGCGTTCGGCTTCCAGCGAGTCCAGCGCGGACACGTCGAGCAGATAGCCGCGTGTGGCGAGACGTGCGGCGAGTTCGGCGAGTTGGCTGCGCAACAGGTGAGGATCTAGCATGGATAAGCACGCGAACAAAAGGGGCTGGATTATCCCCCGTTTGTGCGACGCATCGGCAGGCCGATGACGCGGGTGTGCCAGAATTCCATCGAATCCCGGCAAAGAAAACCGCACATGTCCGATCCGTCACCGCGCCCACGACGTCTTCTGCTCGGCCTGACGCGCCGCACATGGCTGCTCGCAGGGGCCGCGTTCCTGATCGGGTTGCTGCTGTTCGCGGCGCTGCTGGCACGGCGCGGCGACGATGCCTTCTTCCGTGTCGCGCCCGTGGCGAAACCAGCCGATACCACCGACGAATTCGATCCCCTGCCCGCGCCGATGCCAGGCGACGGAGGCATCGCCGACGACGGGGCCATGCAGCCGCCGGTGCCGGGCGAACGCCCGTACGTAGTCGAGCAGGCGCCGCCTGCGCCTGCGCCACCGCCGCCCCGTCCCATGGCGCCATCGGCCCCGGAAATCCCGGGACCGACCGGCGTGCCGTTGGCTCGCGGCGATTCGCCGGAACCGATCGCGGGCCAGAATCCATCGCCGCGTTATCCACCGGGGGCGCTACGTCGCCGCGAAACCGGCACCGTGATGGTGCGCGTGGACGTCGGTCCCGACGGGGTGCCGACCTCGACCAGCCTGGTGGAAGGCAGCGGCTCGCGCGACCTCGACCGCGCGGCGCTGGATGCGGTGCGGCGATGGCGTTTCCGTCCGGCGCAGGTGAACGGGCGGCCTACCGTGGGCAGCGCGGTGGTGCCGATCAATTTCGAGTTGGGGCGTTGACGCCTGTTGGCCAATGGCTTGTTGCAGGAATGGCCTTATCCGTCAGCTTTCCATGCCCCAACCTGGCTCATGAAGCTCGCATTTGAAGCCGCTCCTGCAGGGTTGCCTGCAACAAATTTTTTACTTATGACTCACGGAGTGCGCACAAAGCTGCATGCCAGACTCGTCTCCGCATTCGCGAGGAGCACGCAGAAATGGTCGATACACCCAACCGTAATGATGAAAACGTCACCGTGGTCGCGCCCGATGCCGTCGTTGTCGAACCCCGCAGGCATAGCAGTGGCTTGATCTGGCTCGTGCTGTTGCTTGCATTGGCTGCCTTGGGCTGGTGGTGGTTCCAGCGCGCGAACATCAACGATGACAGCACGCTCCCGCCGATGGATGGCACGGCAACCACGGCGCCCGTGATCGGCGATGGCAACGCGTTGCCCGACGAGAACGACAGCGCAGATCGTGTCGTCACGCCAGGCAAGCCCGCCGCTAAACCGCGCCAGGTGGCCAAAGCGACGACTCCACGCGTCATCGCGGCGCGCCCACTGAACAATCCGAAGCCGGACTACCCGGCCGAATCGCAACGGCGTGGCGAAACCGGCACGGTGATCCTGCGCGTGAACGTGAATGCAGACGGCAGCGCGGGCGGCATCGATTTCGTGCAGCGCAGCGGCTCGCAAGCACTCGATCGCGCCGCGCAGCAGGCAGTGCGCAAATGGACGTTCAGTCCTGAAATGCGTGGTGGCGTCGCCACGGCGAGCACGGTGGATGTGCCGGTGGTGTTCACTCTGCCACCGCAATAAGCAGGCGCGTATATCTGCAGGCGGTGACTAAACAGTGTCGCCACGAATGCTGCCTTCCCGCGGTGCAAATTCATTCGCCGCCGTGAAAAAGCAAACGCTCGCGGCTGAGGTCGCGCCTACAGGAGATCTCGCAATCGATATGCGCCTGGGGCACGTCCTGCCAGCTTGCTGGCAGCGTGCAATGCGCCGCGCGCGAAGATATCCCGGTTGCTTGCGCGATGGATCAGTTCGATGCGCTCGCCCAGCGTCGCGAATTGCACGGTGTGCTCGCCGACGATGTCGCCGGCACGCAGGCTTGCGTAATGCGGGTGTGCGCCGCCCTGTCCGGCGGAAGCGCCCAGTGCAAGCGCAGTGCCGGAAGGCGCATCCTGCTTCTGCGTGTGGTGCGCTTCGACAATATCGCAATCCCAGCCCGGCAATGCGGCTGCGGTGCGTTCGACCAGTTCGTTGAGTACCGCGACACCCAGGCTGAAATTGGCGGCCCACAACACCGCGATGCGTTGACTGGCGGCCTGCAGCGCGGCGCGTTGTGCGTCCGTCAAACCCGTCGTCCCCGAGACGAGCGCCGTCCCGCGCTCGACACTCAGCGCAAGGATGGCGTCGAAGCCCTCGGGCAGGCTGAAGTCGATCCCGACGTCGTATTGGGGCACGCCATGCAGTTCGCTCGCGGCGAATTGCGGTACGCCATCTATCACGCGCTGGCCGACCTTGCGCGCAACCGCTCCTACCACGCGGAAGCCCTCGCCCTCTGCACACAGCTGCAGCAGGGTTTGACCCATGCGGCCGGAGGCGCCGTGGATGAGGATGCGTGTGGGTGTGGTCATGAAGACAGGCTATCGACAGGTTGCGATTGCGACAAGCAATACGTAGGCCGGATCTTGAGCCGCATGATGTTTACGTTGAGGAGTGTCGATGCCAGATATGCACAAGAAAAGCGTCTCGACTCGCCCTACGAGGTCATTCGATCCCAGAAACCCTTCACTCCATCCACGAACGTGCTGGATTTCGGCGAATGGCGGCGCGCTTCCTCACCGACGAAGGTGGCCTCGAACTGTTCCAGCAACGTGCGCTGTTCGGGGGTGAGATTGATGGGCGTCTCCACCTCCACCTTGCAATACAGGTCGCCCGGCGCGCGGCTGCGCACGGACTTGACGCCCTTGTCGCGCAGCCGGAAGACCTTGCCGCTTTGTGTTTCTGCAGGCACGCGGATTTCGGCGTCGCCGCCGAGCGTCGGCACGCGGATGGTGTCGCCGAGTGCAGCCTGCGAGATGCGGATCGGCACTTCGCAGTGCAGGTCGTCGCCGTCGCGCTGGAAGATGTCGTGTTCGCGCACGCGCACTTCCACGTACAGGTCTCCGGGTGGCGTCCCGGCAGGGCCGGCTTCGCCTTCACCGGATAACCGGATGCGGTCGCCGTTGTCGACGCCTGCAGGAATCTTCACCGACAGGATTTTTTCTTCCTCGACCCGGCCATTGCCGTGGCAGCTCTTGCACGGGTTGCGGATCACCTGCCCGCGCCCGCCGCAATGCGGGCACGGCTGCTGCATCGAGAAGATGCCGCGCTGCATGCGTACCTGGCCGCGTCCTTGGCAGGTGGCGCAGCTTTCCAGCTTGCCGTCCTCGGAGCCCGAGCCCTTGCAAGGTTCGCAGGGCGCGAGCGTGGGAATGTCAATGCGCTTTTCGGTGCCGGCAACGGCTTCTTCGAGATCCAGCTCCATCACGTAGCCGATGTCGGCGCCGCGCCGCGCGCCGCCACGTGCGGCGCCGCCGCCAAAAATATTGCCGAAGATGTCGCCAAAGATGTCCCCGACATCATGGAAACCGGGGCCACCCGCGCCGCCGCCGCCCATGCCGTGCTCGAAAGCGGCATGGCCGTGCTGGTCGTACATGCGGCGCTTGGCCGGGTCCGACAGCACCTCGTAGGCCTGCTTGCATTCCTTGAACGCGGCTTCGGCGTCCTTGTCCGGATTGCGGTCGGGATGATGTTTCATCGCCGAACGCTGGTAGGCCTTTTTCAGCTCGGCTTCGGTAGCCGTGCGGCCGACGCCCAGGACTTCGTAGTAATCGCGTTTGCTCATCGAGGCTCGAACACCGGTAAACGAAAGCCGGGAACAGGAGGGCGACGGCAGGCATCAACCCCCCTGCCAGCTACCAGTTCCCGATCAACAAAAAGCGGCGCCCGAGGAGGACGCCGCCACATGATTACTGCTTCTTGTCTTCGTCGTTGACTTCGGTGAACTCGGCGTCAACGACATCCTCGTTCTGTGGCGCGCCCGCATCACCCGGTTCCGCACCCGGCTGTTGCGCTGCCGCCGCAGCGGCGTACAGCGATTGCGCGACTTCTTCCAGCGCCTTGGACTTGGCCTCGATCTGCGACTTTTCGTCACCCTTCATCGCGGTTTCCAGTTCCGACAGTGCAGCCTCGGCCTTGCCGATGATTTCACCGCCGACTTTTTCGCCGTGTTCGGTGATGGCGCTGCGCGTGGCATGGATCAGTGCGTCAGCCTGGTTGCGCGCGGTGACCAGTTCATGGAATTTCTTGTCTTCTTCGCGATGCGTTTCCGCATCGGCCACCATCTGCTGGATCTCCGCGTCCGACAACCCGGAGCCGGCCTTGATCTCGACCTTCTGCTCCTTGCCGTTCTTCTTGTCCTTGGCCGACACGTGCAGGATGC
>PPFU01001056.1_pt1 | contig 49961 bp, 54 predicted proteins | sample 1535991 | NCBI WGS metagenome assembly PPFU01 (sample SAMN04901290, study PRJNA319586) | Hypolithon metagenome, whole genome shotgun sequencing project. | isolation source: Antarctic Hypolithon | place: Antarctica: Miers Valley | collected 2014
GCTCAGTTGGTAGAGCATCTCGTTTACACCGAGAGGGTCGGCGGTTCGAGCCCGTCACCGCCCACCAGCGTCGCGGGTTCGAAGATGTCCGGGGGACATCTTTGGCCGCATCGCTCCCGAGCGACTGCGAAGGGGGGCGCGGCTGGGCAGGACCGCCGAGGGATGGGTTCGGCCGAAATACGCCCAGGCGTTAGCGCGGGCGTTGCAACGCGGATTGGTCAAGCCCGGCGTGAGGATCTTGCGTCGAAACTCCTGAGCGACAAGCGCAGGGGTGCGCGACCGCTTGAAAGCTTTCATGCGCTCAGGGGACAGGGGAAGCGCCCTTCGCGCGCAACGGTTACCCCGGCTTCTACTCTCCGCTCAGCCCTTCGCTCACCGCCGCGCGCGCCTCCTCGCTACCCCAGTCATAAGCGCCGATCACCCGCCACACCTCGCGCCCTTCAGCATCGTAGAGGATCGTCAGCGGCAGTACCGCGCCGCCGCCGAAGGAGAAGGCGAGCTCGTTCCCGGGGTCCATCCAGCGCGGCAGGTTGGGCAGATCGTTGGCCTCGAAGAATGGCACCACCGCCTCGGCGCCGTTCATGTCCTCGCTTACCGTGACCACGCTCAGCTGCCTCTCGAAATCCTCGGCGAGTTCGTCGAGCAGCGGCATTTCCACCACGCAGGGCGCGCACCAGGTCGCCCACAGGTTGAGCAGCACCGGGCGCCCGTCGGTCTCGGCGAGATCGAGCCTCTTGCCAGCAGGATCGCGCACCGTCACCTCGGGGATCGGGCGGCCGGCGAAGCTGCGGTCGAGCACGCCCGCCAGCATGTCGGCATCCGCTCCCGCCGCCGGTTGCGCAGGCTCGGGGGTTTGCCTATCGCAAGCCGCCGGCAGCGCGAGCAAGAGCGCGGCGCCGGCCAGGATCGGAAGCGAACGGGTGAGCAAAGAGACGAGCTCCAACGCGATGTGGGGCGGCCGCTTCGCCGAGGGGCCGTCAGCCGTGATGCGCGCCATGAACGCCTCTATCCCGTTCGACAAGGCCCTGTGGCACCAGGATATTGCCGCCTCTAAAGCGCACGCTGCCATGCTGGGCGCGTGCGGAATTATCCAGGCCGAGGATGCGCGCGCGATCGACGAGGGGCTGGCGAGGATCGCCCGCGAATATGAAGCGAAGGGCGTGCCCGAGGATTGGGACCTCGAGGACATTCACATGACGGTCGAGGCGCGGCTGGCCGAGCTCATCGGCCCTGTCGCCGGGCGCCTCCATACCGCGCGCAGTCGCAACGACCAGGTGGCGACCGATTTCAAGCTCTGGGTGCGCGAGGCAATCGACGAGGCCGACGCTGCGCTGGTCGCGCTGCAACGCGCGCTCGTCACCCGTGCCGAGGAGCACGCGGCCAGCATCATGCCCGGCTTCACCCATCTCCAGGCGGCGCAGCCGGTGACGCTCGGCCACCACCTGATGGCCTATCACGAGATGGCGCGGCGCGACCGCTCCCGCTTCGCCGATGCTCGGGCGCGGCTCAACGAAAGCCCGCTCGGCAGCGCCGCGCTCGCCGGCACCGGCTTCCCGATCGACCGCCACGCCACCGCGCGCGCCCTCGGCTTCGACCGGCCAACCGCCAACAGCCTCGATGGTGTCTCGGACCGCGACTTCGCGCTCGACTACCTCGCTGCCGCCGCCCAGGCCGCGCTGCATTTCTCGCGCCTCGCCGAGGAGCTGATCCTGTGGGCGAGCCAGCCGTTCGGCTTTGTCCGCCTGCCCGATACGCTCTCGACCGGCAGTTCGATCATGCCGCAAAAGCGCAATCCCGATGCCGCCGAGCTGGTGCGCGGCCATTGCGGGCGGATCGTGGGCTGCCACGTTTCGCTGATGGTGACGATGAAGGGCCTGCCGCTCGCCTATTCCAAGGACATGCAGGACGACAAGCCGCCGGTGTTCGAGGCGCATGCGCTGCTCGGGATATCTTTGGCGGCGATGACCGGGATGGTGGCGGAGGCGACCTTCGAAACGGCACGCATGCGGCAGGCGGCCGAGCTCGGCCATGCCACCGCCACCGACCTTGCCGACTGGCTGGTGCGCGAAGCGGGGGTACCGTTCCGCGAGGCGCATCATGTCGTGGGCGCGGCGGTCAAGCTCGCCGACGATCGCGGCGTGCCGCTCGATCGCCTGCCGCTCGCTGACCTGAAGGGGATCGACGCGCGGATCGGGAAGGGCGCGCTCGAGGCGCTGTCGGTCGACGCCTCGGTCGCTTCGCGCGCAAGCTATGGCGGCACCGCGCCGGACGAGGTGCGCGCACGGGTGGCCGACGCGCGCGCGGCTTTGGGGATGGACGTATGATCCGCAGCATCGCCGCGCTCGCCATCGCGCTCGCCCTCCTGCCCGGCTGCGCGCGCAAGGTGCCGCTCGAGCCCGCGCCCGGCGCCAGCCTGCCGCCCGCGCCCTATGGCCGCGAGACGCCGCTTTCGAGCGAGGAGCTGCTCGAGCTGCCGCCGATGGCCGCGCCCGAGCGCAGCGTCGAGCTGCGGCGCGAATCCGAGGTGCGCGAGGACGATCCGTTCGACCTGCCGCCCGAAGGCTGAGCGCCAGCACACGTGGACCATTTCCGCCTCAAGCACGCCGAGCTTCATGCCGAGGACGTGCCGCTCGCCCGCATCGCCGTGGAGGTGGGCACGCCCGTCTATGTCTATTCCCGCGCCACGCTCGAGCGCCATGCGCGGGTGTTCCGCGAGGCGCTGGCATCGCTCGGCCGGGTGGAGATCGCCTTCGCGGTCAAGGCCAATCCCAACCTTGCGGTGCTGCGGGTGATGAGCCGCGAGGGGCTGGGCGCGGACGTCGTCTCGGCCGGCGAGCTTGCCCGCGCGCTGGCGGCGGGCGTGCCGGCTGAGCGGATCGTGTTTTCGGGCGTCGGCAAGACGGGGCGCGAGATGCAGGCGGGGCTCGAGGCGCAGATCGGCCAGTTCAACGTCGAATCGGAAGAGGAGGGCGCCGAGCTCTCGCGCATCGCCATCGCCGCCGCCGGGCGGCCCGCGACCTGTGCGCTGCGCATCAATCCCGATATTGACGCCGGCACGCACGAGAAGATCTCGACCGGCCGGCGCGACAACAAGTTCGGCGTGGCGGTCGACCGGGCGGCTGCGATCTACGCGCGGCTCGCGGCGATGGACGGGCTCGCGATGCGCGGGCTCGCGGTCCATATCGGGAGCCAACTCGCCGATCTGACGCCCTTGCGCGACGCGTTCGGCAAGCTCGGTGCGCTGATCGCGGAGCTGCGCGGGGCCGGCTATCCGATCACCCATGCCGATCTCGGCGGCGGCCTCGGCGTGCCCTACAAGGCCGGCGAGGTGTTCCCCACGCCCGCCGAATACGGCGCGATGGTGGCCGCGGCCACGAGCGGCTGGGACGTGACGCTCCAGTTCGAGCCCGGCCGGGTCATCGCCGGCAATGCAGGCGTGCTCCTAACCCGGGTGATCCGCGTGAAGCGCAACGCCAATCGCGATCCGTTCGTCATCGTCGATGCGGCGATGAACGACCTTGCCCGGCCCGCGCTCTATGGCGCCTGGCACGATTTCGCCGCCGTCCGCCCGTCGAGCGCGCGGATGACCGCCAATATCGTCGGCCCGATCTGCGAGACCGGCGACACCTTCGCCACCGGGCGCGACATCGATGCGGTGGGGCCGGGCGACCTCGCGATCTTCCGCACCGCGGGCGCCTACGGGGCGACCATGGCCTCGAGCTACAACAGCCGCGGCTTCGTGCCCGAGGTGATGGTCGATGGCGACCGGTTCGCGGTGGTCGCCGACCGGATCGCGCCCGAGACGATCTTCGCCGCCGAGCGCGTGCCCGAGTTCCTGTCGTGACTGCGCGGCCCTGATGCGCGCGCTTCCCCTGTTCCACCGCGTTGCCGGGCGGCCGGTGGTAGTGCTGGGGGAGGGCGCGGCGGCCGAGGCCAAGCGGCGGATGGTCGAGCGCGCCGGGGGCGAGGTGGTCGCCGCGCTGGACGAGGGGATCGCACGCGGGGCCCGCCTCGCCTTCATCGCCCATGACGAACGCGAGCGCTGCGAGGACGATGCGGCCGCTGCGCGCGCCGCCTGCCTGCTGGTCAACGTGGTCGACCGGCCGGACCTGTGCGAATTCACCACCCCCAGTATCCTCGAGCGCGACCCGGTGCTTGTGGCAATCGGCACCGACGGCGCCTCGGCCGGGCTCGCCAAGCAGCTGCGGCTGCGGCTCGAGGCGCTGTTGCCGGCCGATCTGGGCACGCTCGCCACGCGGCTTTCGACCTTGCGTGAGGCGATCCGCGCGCGCTTTGCCGATCCCGCCGAGCGCCGCCGTGCGCTTGATCGGGCGCTTGCACAAGGCGGTCCGCTCGATCCGTTTGCCGAGGGTGCCGCCACACGGATCGAACCGTGGCTGGCCGATCGGCAGGCCCCCGAGCAGCCGCGAGTCCACACGTTCGCGCTGTCGAGCACCGACCCCGAGGAGCTCACCTTGCGCCAGGCGCGCCTCCTGGGAAGCGCGGATGCCGTGCTGCACGACGCGGCAGTTCCGCCGGCGCTGCTCGATCGAGCGCGGGCAGATGCGGTGCGGCTGCCATTGCCGCAGGAAGGCGCTATCCCGACCGGGCTGGTCGTGATCCTGCGCCTCGCCCGAGGGCGAGCATAGTTTCCGCCACTCTCTCACTTGTCCAATAACGGGACAGGTGCGAAGATCGCTCGCGACTCCGGGCTGAAAAGGATGAACCTCATGAACCTGCCCAAGATCGACCTGGCGATGCTGCCCGATCTCGACGTGCCGACCCGCGCATATGGCACGCAGGAGATCCCCAACCCGGGCCACGACGACACCATCGTGATCCTTGCGACCTTCCTCTACGAGGCGCAGCTGCCCGACGTAACCAACTTCTTCTGACCGCGAGCGATCCGTTCGGCTCGTGAAGCTCGATCCCGAAATCGCCGCTCTGAGGCGCGACCCCGCTCCGCAGGTCCGTGCGCAGCGGGCGATGCTCGAGGCTGCCAGGGCCTGGGCGAACGAGCCGGACGTTGCGCCTGTGCTGGGCGAGCTGGAGGCGCTTGGCGCGGGTGCCGCGCTCGAGGCCTGTCCGACGCTCGAGCGCCTGTTTGCCGGGCAGGACGCCGATGCGGGGGAATGCGCCGCCTCGCTCGTCCACCATTTGTGCGCGGCGATGCGCGCCGAGCCGCTCGGCCAGCCGCCGATGCGGCATGGCTTCACCGGCGAGGTCTCCAGCCTGCTGCTCGCCCGCTGCGGCCGCGCGCAATTGCTGCTTCAGGCGAGGGAGCCCCGCCCGCATAGCTCGTTCCCGACCGTCTCCTTCAGCGATGCGCTGCGTTACGAAGCGGTCCTGGCGGGCGAGGCGCGGGCGACCATCGTGTGCCGTCGCGAGCGCGTCGGGACCGATGCCACGCTTGATGAGGCGTGCGTTGCGATCGGCCCGGGCATGCGGCTGGCGCTCGATTGCCGATACGAAGCGCTGCTCGTCGAGGAGGTCACCACCCGATTGGTCTCGCTGCGCCTCCAGCGCCTGGCGGCCAATCCTGCGCCGACGTCCGAGCACGAGCGCGCGGGCGGGCGCTTCCTGGGCCAGTCATGCGCCGATCTCGCGGTCAGTCGGCGGGAGATGATGGTCACCTTGCTAGGCCGGATGGAGCGCGCCGAGGCCGCCCCGGTGCTGGCCGAAATGGCAAGGGAAGCGGGCGATCAATCGCTGCGCTGGCAAGCGCTGCGCGAATGCCTGGCGCTCGATACCGCGCAGGGGTTTCGCGCGCTCGGCAGCCTCGCCAGCCAGCTGGAAGACCCGCTCTGCGCCGATGCCGCGGCCTTGCGCGCCCAGCTCGTCGAGACCTACCCGCAACTCCTCGACCTGGAGCGTCGGCCATGCCCCGCGTGATCGACGATGCCGACGGAAGCGCCATCGGCCTTGCCGAGTGTGTCGCCGCGCTTGGGGGGCAGGGCTTCGAGCCCGCCGACGAGGAGAGCCTGCTCGGCGCGGCCCGATTGCTTCGCCGGCTCGGCAACAATCGCGACTTCCTTGCCGAACGGATGCTGGACGAGCTCAAGGCCCGACACCGCGCCGACGAGACGCGCACCGCCTATGGCGCGCAGGTAATCATGTTGAGCGCGCTTGGCGGCGAATTCTTCCTGCGCGCCAATATCTGGCCAAGCAGCGCTGAATATGCATATCGTGCAAGCGGCAAGAGCGCCTTTAACTATGAACTACCGCACGACCACAATTTTGATTTCCTCACATTCGGCTATTTCGGCCCCGGTTACGTATCCGATTACTACGAATATGAGTATGAAAGCGTGAGCGGTGCCGCAGACGAACCGGTCGACCTGCGCTTTATCGAGCGCGCTACTCTGACGCCGGGCAAGCTGATGCATTACCGCGCGCACCGCGACGTTCATGCGCAATTGCCGCCAGCCAGCCTGTCGGTTTCGCTCAACATCATGCATTCGCCGGGCTCGCAGGGGTGGACCGATCAGTATCGCTTCGATGTCGGGCGCGGGGCGATTGCAGGGGTGCTCAATGCTGGTTCGAGCGAGGTCTTCCTGCGCATTGCGGTCGGGCTGGGCTGCGAGGATGCGCGCGATCTGGCGGCGGAGTTCGCGGCGCGGCATCCCGGCGAGCGGATGCGGCTGGCCGCGCTCGATGCGCAGGCCGGCGTGCTGGATCGGGCGGAGCGCGACGCGTTGTGGCGGCGGGCGGAGAGCTCGGGCAGCCGGCTGGTGGCGCTGGAGGCACGGCGGCGGCGCGAGGCCCTGGCGGCCGCCTGATCGATCGCCGGAAGGTCAGAAGGCGCCGCCCGCCAGTCGGTCGATCGCGCCTTGAAGGATCACCGCGGCGGCGTGCGAATCGATCCGCGCCGCCCGCTTTGCCCGGCTGGTGTCCTGCGCGATCATGTCCCGCGTCGCCGCCGCGGTCGACCAGCGCTCGTCCCACAGCAGCACCGGCAGGCCGAGCGCGTCCGCGAGGTTGCGCGCGTAGGCCCGCGTCGCCTGCGCCCGCGGTCCGCCGCTGCCGTCCATGTTGAGCGGCAGGCCCAGGACAATGCCGCGCACCCCGCGGGCCGCGACGAGCGCCTCGAGCGCGGCGCGGTCGGCGGCGAAGCGGCCTTTCGCCAGCGTCCGCCCGGCGGTGGCGAAGCGCCAGTCGGCATCACACAGCGCCGTGCCGATGGTCTTGGTGCCGAGATCGAGGCCGAGGAGCGCACCGCCTGCGGGCAGCGCGTCGCGAAACGTCGCCGCATCCTCGGTGACCGAGCCTGCCCCGCTCACTCGGACGCGGGTGTCCAGGTCGCCAGCCGCCGCGCCACATCCTGACGCAGATTGGCCCAGAACAGCGGGATGTCATAGACGTGGTAGTTGTTGCCCGGCAGCACGCCGTCACCGAGCTGCGGCGGCTCGCCGATGAGGAGCAGGCCGGTCTCGGCGTCGCAGCGCGCCGGCACCGCGCCTGCGACCAGCTCACCGCTCGAGAAATCAGGCGCGGGCCGCAAGGTGCCGAGATTGGCCTCCATCGCTGCCGCGCCGCCGCGCGTGCCGGTGACCGGATTGACGCACAGGATCGGCCCCTCGCCCCGCGGCTCGCCGTCGAAGCCGGGGGTCGCGGTGAAGCGGTCGAACAACATGCCCGGATCGGCCGGCTCGGCGAAGCTCGACCAGGTGGCGATGCAGCGCGCATCCTCCGGCGTTTCGCAAGCGGGCAGGCCGAGCGCGGGCAGGTCACTCGCCACCGAGATCGGCCAGCCGATCGGATAAACCATCGCGATCCGCTGTTCGAGCGGCGTCCCCAGCACCCGCTCGCGCAGCAAGGTGAGCACGTGCAGCGCGCCTTGCGAATGGCCGGCAAGGACGATCGGCGCGTCCCTGGGCGCTGCCTCGAGGAAATGCTCGAATGCCTGCGCCACGTCGCGATAGGCGAGGGCGAGGGCGAGTTGCGCTTCGGGGCGGTCAGTCAGGAACGCGCCGAAGCTCGCCTGGCGATATTTGGGCGCCCAGACCTCGTCAGCCTCGCCGAACGGGCTCGCCATGCCGCGCAGGAACAGCCGCGCGCGTTGCTCGGCCTCGGCATCGCCCAGAGCAGCGTTCCAATCCGCCTGGCCGGTCAGCCCGACGGGGATGTAGCTCGTCGGGTGGACGAAGAAGACGACGAAGGGCGGGGCCGCGGATTCCTCCTCGGGCGCGGTATCGGCCGGAGCCGCTTCAGGCGTCGCAGCGCCCGGCATCAGACCGGGCTCTGGCTCGGCCACTTCGGGCATGTAGCGCGAGGGGTCGCGGCCGCGCATTCCGGGCCGCGAGTACCACATCCCGGCATCCTCGTAGGCGTTGGCGGCAAGCGCGGGCTGGTCCTCGAATGCGCCGCGGGGCACGAAGGCGTATTCGGTCAGCTCGCGCTCGTAGACCCGGTAAGCGAAGGCGCCGGCGATGAACAGCACCACGAGCGCGGTAATGATGTAGAGAAAGCTACGCATGCGCGGGCGAGAACGGGTCCTCCCCGGTGTTCTTGCGCGAACGCCGCTCGAGCGCGACCTTGATCATCGCCAGTAGCGGATCGGCCAGGAACAGGCCGAGAATGCCGAACAGGATCCCCATCACCAGCTGCGCGGCCAGCACCAGCGCGGGCGCGAGATCGACCGTCTTCTTGGCGATCATCGGGATGACGATGTAGCCGTCGAACATCTGGATCGCGACGTAGACGCCGATCGTGAACACGCCCATCTCGAAGCCGCCGGAAAAGCCCACCAGCACCATCAGGATGCCGGAGATGAACGCGCCGATATTGGGGATGAAGGCGAGCAGGCCGGTGAGGATGCCGAGCAGCGCCGCCATCGGCACGCCATACCAGGCGAGCGCGATCCAGGTCACGATGCCCTCGAGCACCATGCCCACGATCCGCCCGAACATCAGCCGGCGCATGGTGTAGGCCATTTCCGAGCAGGTGGAGTAGAAATCGCGCCGCTTGGAGTCCGGCAGCATCCACGCGAGCCCGCGCTCGTAGAGGCGCGGTTCGATGACCACGTAGATGCCCACGACGAGGATGATCACCACCGTCGTAAGCCCGCCGAAGATACCGCCGATCGCGCTGGTGATGGTGCCTACCCCGCTCATCAGCTGGCTGGCGATGCCCTGCACGTCCTCGGCGCGGATGGCGAAGCCCTGCGAGCGCAGGAAGGCGAACAGGTCACTCGCCTGCTCGTTGACGATCTCGGGGAACTGCGCGGCTTCCTGGCTGATCTGCGAGCCGGCGAAGATCGCCAGCCAAACGAAGAAGGCGAGCGCGCTCAGCAGCACGATGGTGATCCTGAGGGCGCGGGGGATCGGCAGCACGCGGCCGAGGAGGCGCGAACCGCCGTCGATCATTGCCGCGAACACCATCGCTCCGAAGATCACCAGCAGCGATTGCGCGATCCAGATCGCCAGTACGGCGAGGCCCACGATGCTTACCCAGACCGCGGCGCGTGCGGCCTCGTGACGCAGGCGCGGGTCGGCGATGCGGGTCGGGCTGGCGCCGATCTGCCCGCTCTCCTCGGCCGCTACCTGCCGCGCCTCGGCCTCGGCGTCAGTTCGGTCGGTCACGGTTCGCATCGCCTAGAGCCGGGCGGATTTCAGGACGCAGGCTTTCCCATGCGCGCTCGCCGCGCAGCGCCGGGAGCCAGGTGAGCGGGTTCCAGCTCGCGGTGCCGTCGAGCGAGAAGGTGATCAGCTCCGCCCGGCCGCCGATATCGGCGATCGGCACGGGGCCGCCCAGCCCATTGCCGTAGATGCCCGACGGCGCGCGGCTGTCGGCCGAGTGGTCGCGATTGTCGCCCATCAGGAAGACATGGCCTTCGGGGATGGTGATCGGCTCGAAATCGTCGAGCGGCTGGTCGGCATGGTCGATGATCCGATACGAGGCGCCGTTGGGCAGCGTCTCGCGATAGGTCGGCGGCTCGTATACCTCGGTGCCGTCCTCCAGGCGGACGCGATATTCCTCGAAATCGGCCATGCACGGCGCGAAGCCGCAGATGTTCTGGTTGGCGGTGGGGATCTGGACCGGCGGCTCCTGCTCCTGCGCGATCGGCCGGCCGTTCAGGATGATCTGCCCGTCGACCATGGCGATCGTGTCGCCCGGCAGCGCCACCACGCGCTTGATGTAGTCCTCCTCGCGTTCGGGCGGCACGGCGATGACGATGTCGCCATACTCGGGCGTCGAGGGAGCGATCCGCCAGTCGCCGCGCGGCAGCAGGTGGAAGCTCGCCGAAACCCACGACCAGCCGTAGGGGAATTTCGAGACCACCAGCCGGTCGCCGACCATCAGATTGGGCACCATCGAGGCGCTGGGAATGTAGAACGGCTTGGCGATCAGCGAATGGAAGGCAAGCACTGCCAGCAGCATCAGTGCCAGTCCACGGATCTCGCCCACCCAATCGGTCTTGTCACTCTCCTCGGGCGCTTTCGACTCGGAAGTGCGCGCGTCGTCCTGTGCAAGCGGGCTGCCCCGCTCCTCGTCGAGCGCCGGATTGCTGATGGGAGGGGTCATCGAGACGCTTTCGGGATCGCTTCCAGGACGATGAAGGCCTGCGCCCATGGATGATCATCGGTTAGGGAAAGGTGAACGCGCACCTCATGGCCGGGCGGCGTCATTTCCGCAAGCCGCTTTGCCGCGCCTCCTGCGAGATGCAATGTGGGCGCACCCGAGGGGGCGTTGACCACGCCGATGTCGCGCATGAACACGCCGCGCTTGAAGCCGGTGCCGACGGCCTTGGAAAAGGCTTCTTTGGCGGCGAAGCGCTTGGCGTAGGTGCCCGCCTTGGTGAACGGTCGGCGCGCGGCCTTGGCGCGTTCGGTTGCGGTGAAGACGCGGAGTTCGAAACGGTCTCCGTATCGCTCGAGAGAGCGTTGGATTCGCTCGATATTGCATAAGTCCGAGCCCAGTCCGATGATCATGTCGCGCGCACCACCAGCGCGATCACCAGCACCAGCATAAGCCAGTGCAGCGCGATCTGCGCGTTGACCATCGGATGGGCGAGATCGCCTTGCGCCACCTTGAGGCTGATCGCGTAACCGGCGACCTGGATCAGCGGCCAGAAGATCGCGAAGGTGACCAGCGCCCCCGTCTGCACCGCGAACCCGAGCAACCCGATGCTGCCGAGGAACGGGATCGCCGCCAGCGCGACCCGCCCGCCTGCCAGCTGCCGCTCCGGGGCGTGGCTCACCGCGCCGCGTCCATCAGCGCGCGCATCCTGAGCACCGCCGCCTCGAGCCCGACGAACACCGCCTCGCCGACGAGGTAATGCCCGATATTGAGCTCGGCCAGTTGCGGGATGGCGGCCATCGGTGCGACGTTTTCATAGGTGAGCCCGTGCCCCGCATGCGGCTCGATCCCGTTCTTCGCCGCCAGCGCCGCCAGGTCGGCGATGCGCCGCAGTTCCACTGCGCGTGCCTCCCCTTCGGAGTTGGCGTATTCGCCGGTATGGAACTCGACCACCGGCGCACCGAGCCGCATCGCTGCGTCCAGTTGCCGCTCGCTGGCCTCGATGAACAGGCTGACCCTGATTCCCGCATCGGTCAGCCGCGTCACCACGGGCGCGAGGCGGTTGTGCTGGCCGGCGGCATCAAGCCCGCCCTCGGTGGTGCGCTCCTGCCGCTTCTCGGGAACGAGGCAGGCGGCGTGCGGCCGATGGGCGAGGGCGATGGCGAGCATCTCCTCGGTCGCCGCCATCTCGAGGTTCAGGGGCAGGTCGGTCGCCTGCTGGATGCGCCTCAGATCGTCGTCGCGGATATGGCGCCGGTCCTCGCGCAGATGGGCGGTTATGCCATCCCCCCCGCAGGCCGCGACGATCTCGGCGGCGCGCACCGGGTCCGGGTGATCGCCGCCACGCGCGTTGCGGATGGTGGCGACGTGGTCGATATTGACGCCGAGGCGTAGCTTGCGTGGCATCGTCGCTAGCTCCGGCTGCCGGGCTTCTGCGCCGGGATCGCCGCCAGCGCGCCCGGCAATTCGCCCGGCGCGTAGCTTGGGATCGCCAGCTGCACGAGTGCGAACAGCGGCACGCCAAGGTCGACCACGCCTTCGGATCGATCGACCAGCGCCGCCTCTGCCACCACCTCGCCGCCCTCGCGCCGCACCGCCGCGATCGCCTCGCGGCTGGACAGGCCGGTGGTCAGCACGTCCTCGACCAGCAGGACCTTCGCGCCGGGAGCGAGCCGGAACCCGCGGCGCAGGTGGAACTCGCCCGCCGGCCGCTCAAGGAACAGCGCGTCGACGCCCAGCGCCCGGCCCATCTCGTGCCCGATGATGACCCCGCCCATCGCCGGCGACACCACCGCCTCGACGCTGCGGCGCACCTCCTCCGGCAAGCGGTCGGCCAGCGCCCGCGCCAGCCGCTCCGCCCGCGCAGCGTCCATCAGCACCCGCGCGCATTGCAGGTAGGACGGCGAATGGCGCCCCGAGGAGAGCACGAAATGCCCCTCGAGCAGCGCATCGGCCGCCCGGAACTCCGCCAGCACCTCCTCGCGCGTCACCTTGCCTCCCGCCTCCCTCTGCCTATCCTGCGCATGCTCACAAGCCTGTTCCTAAAGAGGTATGGATACGCGCAAAAATGTCCCTAGATGTGCTTCACACATGCGGCAAGTCGACCTATAGCGCCCCCGCGAGCGGCCCTTCCCGGGCAAGCTGCGGGGCGCATGGCCGCCGCCTCAGGTACGACGAAAGAGCGATTGGACCAATGAATCTCGGCGATCTCGCCCGCATCCCCGCCCGCCTCATGGCGGTCGCTGCCACCGCGCTGATGCTCGTCGCCGCGCCGCAACAGGCGTTCGCTCAGGCGACTCCGGTCGAAGACCGCCTCGCGCCCAATGTCGCCAACCCGGTCGCGCCCGAAGATGCCGCCGCCGAACTCACCGCGGGCGACGAGGCGATCCTCGATCCCGTCGCTCCCTTTGACCATTACGGGCCCGAGATGATCAAGGGCCAGCCGGTCGACGGGCAGATCGGTTTCCAGCCGCAATATTCGCTCGACGGCGACTACGCGCTGTGGATGCACGATGCCTTCCTCCTGCCGATGATGGCGGTCATCTCGATGTTCGTGCTCGGGCTGCTGCTGTGGGTCGTGGTCCGCTACAATCGGCGCGCCAACACCGTGCCCTCCAAGACCAGCCACAACACGGTGATGGAGGTCGCCTGGACGATCGTCCCGGTGCTGATCCTGGTGGTCATCGCGGTGCCCTCGATCACCCTGCTCGCGCGCCAGTACGAGGCGCCGGCGGAGGAAGCGGTGACGATCAAGGCGACCGGCTACCAATGGTACTGGGGCTATTCCTATCCCGATCACGGCGGGTTCGAAGTCATCTCCAACATGATGGACGAGGGCGAGGCGCTGGCGCGGGGCTATCCGCCACAGCTCGAGGTCGACAACCGGATGGTGGTGCCCGTCGGCACCGAGATCCGCCTGCAGACGACCGGCGCCGACGTCATCCATTCCTTCGCGGTCCCCGCGCTGTGGTTCAAGCTCGACGCGGTCCCCGGTCGGCTCAACGAGCGCAAGCTCGTGATCGAGGAACCGGGCATTTACTACGGCCAGTGCATGGAGCTGTGCGGCGCGCGCCACGCCTACATGCCGATCACCATCGAGGCGCGGTCGCCGGCCGAGTTCGCCGCCTGGATCCGCGCTCAGGGCGGCACCATGCCGGGCGAGGATGAGGCCCGAGCCGCGCCCGAGCTGCCCGGCCTGCAAGAGCCCGAATCGAGCGTCGAGGGAGCGCCCGGCGCCGGCGCTCCGCCCACCCGGGATACCGCCCCCGCCGGCGGCGCCACCGCCCCCGTGAACTGACCTTACAGAAGAACCGATAGAGACCAGCATGGCCACCACTGCCGACACCTTTCAGGCCCATCCCGAGGATCACGGCCACGCGGTGCATCACGATGCGGACCACAAGCCGGGCTTCTTCGCCCGCTGGTTCATGTCCACGAACCACAAGGACATCGGCACCCTCTATCTGATCTTCGCGATGATCGCCGGCATCGTCGGCGGCGCCATATCCGGCCTCATGCGCGAGGAACTGCGCGAGCCGGGCATCCAGATCATGGGCACCATCGCCATGTGGATGAACGGCGGCAGCTTCGATTTCGATCAGGCCGGCCACACCTGGAACGTGATGATCACCGCTCATGGCCTGATCATGGTGTTCTTCATGGTCATGCCCGCGCTCATCGGCGGCTTCGGCAACTGGTTCGTGCCGCTGATGATCGGCGCGCCCGACATGGCCTTCCCGCGGATGAACAACGTCTCCTTCTGGTTGACGGTCGCGGGCTTCTGCTCGCTGACTTTCTCGCTGTTCGTCTCGGGTGGCATCGGCAATGGCGCGGGCATCGGCTGGACGGCCTATGCGCCGCTCTCGACCAGCGGCTCGGTCGGCCCGGCGGTCGATTTCGCCATCTTCGCGCTGCACCTCGCGGGCGCGGGCTCGATCCTGGGCGCGACCAACTTCATCACCACCATCTTCAACATGCGCGCGCCGGGCATGAGCTTGCACAAGATGCCGCTGTTCGTTTGGTCGATGCTGGTCACCGCCTTCCTGCTGCTGCTCGCGCTCCCCGTGCTTGCCGCGGCGATCACCATGCTGCTGACCGACCGCAATTTCGGCACCACCTTCTTCGATGCGGCGGGCGGCGGCGATCCGGTGCTTTACCAGCACCTGTTCTGGTTCTTCGGTCACCCCGAAGTGTACATCATGATCCTGCCTGCCTTCGGCATCGTCAGCCAGATCGTCGCCACGTTCAGCAGGAAGCCGGTGTTCGGCTATCTGGGCATGGCCTATGCGATGGTGGCGATCGGCGTGGTCGGCTTCGTGGTCTGGGCGCACCACATGTACACGGTCGGCCTCGACGTGAACACGAAGATGTATTTCACCGCCGCCACCATGGTCATTGCGGTGCCCACCGGGGTCAAGATCTTCTCCTGGATCGCGACGATGTGGGGCGGGAGCCTCGAGTTCAAGTCGCCACTGGTGTGGGCGATGGGCTTCATCTTCCTGTTCACCGTCGGCGGCGTGACCGGCGTGACGCTGGCCAATGGCGGCATCGACGACAATCTGCACGATACGTACTATGTCGTCGCCCACTTCCACTACGTCCTGTCGATGGGCGCGGTGTTCGGGATGTTCGCGGCCTGGTACTACTGGTATCCGAAGATGTTCGGCCACTGGCATTCCGAATTCCTGTCGCACCTCCACTTCTGGGGCTTCTTCATCGGCGTGAACGTGATCTTCTTCCCGATGCACTTCCTCGGAATGCAGGGAATGCCGCGCCGGTACCCCGATTACACGCCGGCCTATTCATACTGGAACGAGATCGCGACCTACGGCTACTACATCATGGGCGCATCGATGGTCGTGTTCTTCGTGAACATCATCTACTCCGTCATCGTCAACAAGCGTGCGCCGGGTAACTACTGGGGCGAGGGCGCGACGACGCTCGAATGGTCGCTTACCAGCCCGCCGCCCTACCACCAGTTCGAGACGCTGCCGGTGATCGAGGATCACCACAACCGCCACCGCCATTTCGGCGAACCGGTCGAGCCGGGCAACACGGCGCCCGCGCACTGATCGAAGCGGGCGCGATGGGGCGGCGGATAGAGCCTTCGCCCGTCCCGCCCGACCCCTCGCCATAAAGGAGGGCGGGGACGAAATGATCGACACCACGGCCCCCTCGCAAGTCCTCGCGCCGCCTGCCGACTGGCGTGATTTCCTGGCGCTAACCAAGCCCAAGGTGATGCGCCTGGTCGTCTTCACCGCACTGTGCGGCATGGTGGCCGCGCCCGGCGCCATCCACCCGGTGCTTGGCTTCGCCGCGATCCTCGCCATCGCGCTCGGGGCCGGCGGCGCGGGCGCGCTCAACATGTGGCTCGAGGCCGATCTCGACGCGCTGATGAAGCGCACCTGCCGCCGCCCGCTCCCTGCGGGCCGCATGGCGCCCGACGACGCGCGCGACTTCGGCATCGCGCTCGCCGCCTTCTCGGTCATCCTGATGGGGCTGGCGACGCACTGGCTCGCGGCCGTCATCCTCGCCGCCTCGATCCTTTATTACGTCGTCATCTACACGCTGTGGCTGAAGCCCAGGACGCCGCACAACATCGTCATCGGCGGCGGTGCGGGCGCCTTCCCGCCGCTGATCGGCTGGATCGCGGTCACCGGCGAGATCACCGCCATGCCGCTGCTCCTGTTCGCGATCATCTTCGTGTGGACCCCGCCGCATTTCTGGGCGCTCGCTCTGTGGGTGAAGCCGGACTACGCGCGTGCCGGCATCCCCATGCTCCCCGTGGTCGCCGGTGAGCGCACCACCCGCCATCAGATCCTCGCCTATTCGCTGGTCCTGTTTGCCACCGCGCTCTCACCGTGGGCCATTGGCGGGGCGGGGGCGATCTACGGCATCACCGCGCTCATCCTCTCCACCGCCTTCCTCGCCCTCGCTTTCCCTGTGGCCACCCGCCGATCCGCGCCCGAAGACGCGATGCGGCCTGAAAAGCGCCTGTTCGCCTTCTCGATCACTTACCTTTTTGCCCTCTTCTCAGGGCTGGTGGTCGATCGCATATTGCTCGCATGACCCCGTCCGACGAAGAGGAACTGAAGCGCCGCCGCCGCCACCGGAACTGGGTGTTCGGCCTCGTCCTGCTCGGCTTCGCCGCGCTGTTCTACGCGATCACCATCGTCCGGGTGTCCGATTGATGGCCAGCCGTCCTCATCCCGCCGCCGATCGCCTCCCCAGGACGCTCAAGGAGCGCAACCGCCGCACCATGAGCTTCGCGTTCGCCGGCGCGCTCGCCATGCTCGGCCTCGGCTATGCCGCGGTGCCGCTCTACGATCTGTTCTGCCGCGTCACCGGCTTCGGCGGCACCACCCAGCGCGCCTCCGAGGGAGAGGCCGGGCTTGCCGAGCGGCTCGGCGCGAGCGCGGGCGGCCGCTCGTTCTCGATCCGCTTCGATTCGAGCACCGCGCGCGGCCTTCCCTGGGAGTTCCGTCCGCTCCAGGTGACCGACACCGTCGCCATCGGTCAGCGCGACATGGCCATCTATACCGCGCGCAACACCTCGGACCGCCCGATCACCGGCACCGCCACCTTCAATGTCGAGCCTGAGCAGGCGGGCCGCTATTTCCAGAAGATCCAGTGCTTCTGCTTCACCGAGCAGACCCTCCAGCCGGGTCAGGAGATGCGCATGCCGGTGATCTATTTCGTCGACCCCGCCGCGCTCGATGATCCCAACATGGAAGGCGTCGAGCAGATCACGCTTTCCTACACCTTCCACGAGAAGGCGGGCTGAACCTGAGTAGATATTGTCACCATGAATCAAGAGCTTATCAAGGCTTCTTCATGTTGTTCGACAGGTTCAGGGCGGACCTGGTCGGCGCACCCGAAAACCTCGCAACGTGTGGACTCGCGCGACTGAACCACCCCTAGACCCAGCCGCCGCCGCGGCCTAAAGCGACAACCGACAGCATCCAGGGACGTATCATGGCCGGCGCCAAGAACCACGATTACCACATCCTCTCGCCCGACATCTGGCCGATCATCGGCGCCTTCTCCGCGCTCACCTTCACCACTGGCATGGTGACGCTGATGCACGAGGACGCCTTCCCCGGCGCCTGGCCGATCGTGCTGGGCCTGGGCATCGCCGGCCTTATAGCGACCTTCTATTTCTGGTTCTCCAAGGTCGTCGCCGAGGCGCAGACCGGGCATCATACCCCCGTCGTCCAGCTTCACATGCGCTACGGGATGATCCTGTTCATCGCGTCCGAAGTGATGTTCTTCGTCGGCTGGTTCTGGGCGTGGTTCGATTTCTCGCTGTTCCCGTCCGAGCTCAGCGAGGTCATCGGCGGCGTCTGGCCGCCCGAAGCGATCGAATACGTGCTCGATCCGTTCGACCTGCCATTGCTCAACACCCTGATTCTGCTGTGCTCGGGCACCACCGTGACCTGGGCGCACCACTCGCTGATCCACGGCGACCGCACCGGGCTCAAGCAGGGCCTGTGGCTGACCGTGCTGCTCGGCGCGGTGTTCACCGCGATCCAGATCTACGAGTATGACCACGCCCCGTTCGCCTTCGGCGGCAACACCTATTCCAGCGCGTTCTACATGGCGACCGGCTTTCACGGCTTCCACGTGCTCGTCGGCACGATCTTCCTGATCGTCTGCCTGAGGCGCGCCTATCTCGGCCATTTCACCCCGCGCCAGCATTTCGGTTTCGAGGCGGCGGCCTGGTACTGGCACTTCGTCGACGTGGTCTGGCTGTTCCTGTTCATCGTGGTCTATGTCTGGGGCGGATGGGGCGCCGAGATCTACTAGCGGAGCGAGCGGAAAGCGCGGGCCAATGAGCGCGGAACCGCTCCCGCGCCTGCCGCTGTTCCCGACGCTGGTCGTCGGCCTCGCGGTGGCGATCATGATCGCGTTCGGCGTCTGGCAATTGAGCCGCGCCGAGTGGAAGGGCGATCTCATCGCGCGCTACGGCAACGCGAGCGAGATGCCGGGCGCCGTTGCCTTCCCCCGCGAGGCATCCGAGGTCGAGGCCGCGCTCTACCGCCGCTCCTCGCTGACCTGTGAGCGGGTCCTCTCGACCCGCGCCACCGCCGGGCGCTCGACCGATGGCGTCTCGGGCTGGGCGCACATCGCCCGCTGTGCGCTTGCCGATGGGGGCAGTGCGGAGATCGCACTCGGCTGGTCGCGCGAGCCGCAAACGCCCGCGTGGCGCGGCGGCGCGGTGACCGGCTTCGTCGCGCCCGCCGGCGAGGAGGCCCGCCTGGTCGCCTCCCCTGCGCAAGCCGGTCTCGCCCCGCTCGCTCCGCCCGATCCGAACACGCTGCCCAACAACCATCTCGCCTATGCCGGCCAGTGGTTCTTCTTCGCCGCCACGGCGCTTGTCATTTACTTGCTGGCGCTGCGCCGCCGGGGGCAGGGCGCGCGCGGCTGATCGAGGCGCAGGGCAGGCCGCCGCTTGTCACGCCCGCGGCAGCCCGCTACCTCGCCGCGCCAGCCCATGCGATACATCTCCACCCGCGGCAGCGACCGGCACGCATCGCTCGATTTCGAGGCGGCCACGCTCGCCGGCCTCGCGCCGGACGGGGGACTCTACATGCCCGAGGAGTGGCCGCGCTTCTCCCAGGCCGAGATCGCCGCGTTCGCCGGCCTGTCATACGCTGAACTTGCCACCCGCGTCATGCTGCCCTTCGTCGGCGACAGCCTCACCCGCCACGAGCTGGCCGACCTTAGCACCCGCGCCTACGCCCGCTTCGCCCATGCAGCGGTCGCGCCGCTCACCCAGCTCGATCACCGCCACTTCCTGCTCGAGCTGTTCCACGGCCCTACGCTCGCCTTCAAGGATATCGCGCTCCAGCTGCTCGGCCGGCTGTTCGAGCATTTCCTGAAGGAGCGCGACGGACACCTGACGGTCATCGGCGCCACCAGCGGCGATACCGGGTCAGCCGCGATCGACGCGGTGGCGGGGCGCGAACGGGTGGATATCTTCATGCTCCACCCCGAGGGCCGGGTCTCTCCCGTTCAGCGGCGGCAGATGACGACGGTGCTTTCGCCCAACGTCCACAACATCGCCGTCGAGGGCAGCTTCGACGAGGCGCAGGCACACGTGAAGCGGATGTTCACCGATCCCGCAATGGCCGGGCGCTTTCACCTGAGCGCGGTCAATTCGATCAACTGGGCGCGGCTGATGGCGCAGGTGGTCTATTTCTTCGCCGCCGCGCTGCGCCTCGGCGCGCCGCACCGCGAGGTCGCCTTCGCCGTTCCGACGGGTAATTTCGGCGATGTCTTTGCAGGCTACGTCGCTGCGAGGATGGGCCTCCCCGTCGCCCGCCTGATCGTCGCCACCAATGTCAACGACATCCTCCACCGCGCGTTGTCCGAGGGCGATTACTCCGCCGGCACGCTCACCCCCACCGCCGCGCCGAGCATGGACATCCAGGTGAGCTCCAACTTCGAGCGCCTGCTGTTCGACCTCTCGGGACGCGACGGCGCCGCGATCGCTGCTCGGATGCGAGGCTTTGAGGAGACCCGCGCCATGTCCCTCACCCCCGCCCAGCGCGAGGGGGCCGCCGCCCTGTTCACCAGCGTGCGCGTCGATCCGCTCGACATGGCCGGGGCGATGGCCTGGGCGCAGGGTGAATGCGGCGAGCTGATCGATCCGCACACCGCGATCGGGCTCCATGCCGCGCGAGCCGTCGACCTCGATCCCGCGATCCCGGTGGTCACGCTCGCCACCGCCCATCCGGGCAAGTTCCGCGATGCTGTGGAGCGTGCAACCGGCACCCGCCCCTCGCTCCCGGCGCGGGTCGGTGATCTGTTCGGCCGCGAGGAGCGCTGCGTCACCCTGCCGAGCAACTACGCAGCGATCCGCGACCATATCGCGGCCCTTGCGACGCCCTCCAGTTGATGGCCGAACTCATCGGCCAGCCGCTGGTGATGGAGGGAGCGGGCTGGGCCGATTACGCGCTTCTCGACAGCGGGCATGGCCGCAAGTTCGAGCGCTACGGGCGCTATTGCTTCATCCGTCCCGAGCCGCAGGCGATGTGGTCCCCGCGTCGCGCGCATTGGGATGCGGACGGCGAGTTCGTGCCCGGCAGCAACGAGGACGGCGGCGGCCGCTGGCATATCGCACGGCCGGTTCCTGCCGAGGGCTGGCCGCTCGCCTGGCGCGAACTGGCCTTCACCGCCCGCTGCACCCCGTTTCGCCACCTGGCCTTCTTCCCCGACATGGCCCCGGTGTGGGACTGGATGCGGACGATCTCCGGCAGAGGATCGGGAAGAGGGATGCTCAACCTGTTCGGCTATACCGGCGTCGGCACGCTCGCGCTCAATCCGCATGGCCCCGTCACCCATGTCGATGCGTCCAAGAAATCCGTTGCCGAGGCGCGCGAGAACGCCGCCCTTTCGGATGCCGCCGACGCCCCCATCCGCTGGCTGGTCGATGACGCGAGCAAGTTCGCCGCACGCGAGGTGCGTCGCGGCAGCCGCTACGACGCCATCATCCTCGACCCGCCCAAGTTCGGACGCGGGCCGAAGGGCGAGACCTGGCGGCTGGAAGAGAACCTCGCCCCGCTGCTGGCCGATTGCAGCCGGCTCATCGACGAGGACAGCGCCTTCCTGTTCCTCACCGTCTACGCCGTGCGCCTCTCCTCGTTGGCGATCGGCGGCCTGCTCGCCGAGCACCTGGCCGATCTTCCCGGCCGCATCGAGCACGGCGAACTCGCCATGCGCGAGGAAGGGGAGGACGGCCGGCTCCTCCCCACCGCGATCTTCGCCCGCTGGTCGAACGGCTAGGCGGCGTTCTGCAGATCGGCGAGGAAGGAGCGGACCCGCTCTGCATTGACCCCCAGATCGCTCAACCCCACCCGGCTGACCGAGCGCATATCCACCCGCGTGCTGCCATCGGCGATCGGCGTAACCGTTACGATCACGTCGTCCTCGAAGCGCAGGTAGCTTTCGAACGCCGTCGCCTCGAGCCGCCCGTTCGCGGAATCGACCGCTGCGATCTGCCAGCCGCGCTCCTCGGCCAGCGCCCGCGCATCGGCCAGCACCTCGACCGGTCGCTTGTTGATGATCACCGGCTCGATCTCGGGGTAGGCGGCGCGATGGGCCGCCTGCCATTCGGCCTGGTTCTGGAACGGCGGATTGTCCGCCCGCGGCTCGATGGTCTGGAATTGCGGTGGATCCTCGACATTGGTGCTGATGTCGTGGAGCGGCGGCGCGTTCATGCCCGGCACGATCAGCGCCGCCAGCACGATCACCACCAGCAGCCCCAGCGCGAGCCCTGCGCCCGCCGGCCAACGCGGACCCGTGCGGCGGAAATAGCCGAACAGCAGCACGATCAGCGCGATCACCGCCGAGGCCGCGGCGATCGCGCCGCTTCTGAAGACCCACATGAAGCCGGTCCCCTTGCCGATGATGCCGTAGCGCGCCAGCGTCGCCATCAGCAGCGCGAGCAGCACCGCCAGGATCGCGCCGCCAAGCGCGAACCAGCCGAGCCGATAGGTCCAGGTCGAATGGGTCACGCAGGTCTCCTAGTCACGGCCCAGCGGCGGGCCGACGCCTTATTGCCAAAGCGACGGCCCGCTGTCATCTGCCACGCCGCGATGGCCGACGCCCTGCACCTCGAACTCGCCGATTTCGATCACCCGGTCCATACCGGCGTCTATTCGGAGGAGACCGGCCGCCCGCAGCCGCTGCGCTTCACCGTTCGGGCGCGGTTGAAGGCTCCCGAGCGGTTCGAACCCGACACCCCGCTCGAGGCGAGCAAGAACTACATGGACCTGAAGTTCGCCTGCTCGGACGCGCTCGGCGACACCCATTTCAAGCTGATCGAGGCGGTTGCCGAACATGTCTGCGAGACGCTGTTCCTCCAGGATGCGCGGATCGACGAAGTGAGCGTCAGGATCGTCAAGCTGGCACTGAGCGAGGCGGGCGAGAGCATCGGCATCACCCTGGTTCGCGAGCGGCGCTGATGGGGCACGCGGTGGTCCGGGTGGAGGGCCTGCCCGAAAATCCGCTCGACGCCGCCGCGCACTTTCTGACCCGTCAGCTGCCATCGATACGGCGCGACTGCGAAGACCGGCCCGAACTCGCGCTGGCGATCACGTTCGAGCCTGCCGGGCACGAGCACAAGGCCTGGCGGCTTGCCGCGATCCAGTCCCTTGCGCGCGAATTATCACCAGCGCGCGTGAACGGCGTGGTCGGCGAGGATCCGGCAGCGATCCGCCAGGCTGTAGCGTACCTTGAGGACGCGCCCGGCGTCACCGGCCAGCTTCTCGAAGTCACTGGCACACTTGCCTGAAATGCTTAAGCTCTCCGCGATGAGCAACCCGCTCCCCCTCGTCGACAGCTTTGCCCGCCGGATCACCTACCTGCGCCTCTCGGTCACCGATCGCTGCGACCTGAGGTGCGCCTATTGCATGCCCGAGCGGATGAGCTTCCTGCCGAGGAAGGATATTCTCACGCTCGAGGAACTCCACAAGCTCGCGCTCGCCTTCATCGCGCGCGGGGTGACGAAAATCCGCCTCACCGGGGGCGAGCCGCTGGTCCGGCGCGACGTGATCGAACTCGTCCGCGCGCTCGGCCGCCGCCTGGGAAACGGGCTGGAGGAGCTCACCCTGACCACCAACGGCACCCGCCTCGTCGAATTCGCCGATGCTCTGGCGGACGCGGGCATCGGCCGGGTCAACGTCTCGCTCGACACGCGCGATCCTGCACTGTTCGCCCGCCTCACCCGCCGCGAACGCCTCGGCGCGGTCCTGGCCGGGATCGAGGCGGCGAGGGCGGCCGGGCTCAAGGTGAAGCTCAACACGGTCGCGCTGAAGGGCCTCAACGAGCACGAAATCCCGGCGCTGATCGAATGGGGACATGGGCAAGGCCATGACCTCACCCTGATCGAGATCATGCCGCTCGGTGAAATCGAGGCCGAGCGCACCGATCACTACCTCCCGCTCCCGGTCCTGCGCAAACGCCTCGAGGAGCGCTACACCCTCGAGCCGCTGTCCGAGACCACCGGGGGCCCCGCGCGCTATGTCCGCATCCGCGAAACCGGCGGAAAGCTGGGCTTCATCACCCCGCTGACGAACAACTTCTGCAGCACTTGCAACCGCATACGCGTCACTGCCACCGGCCAGCTATACGCCTGCCTTGGCGGCGCCGAACGTGTGGACCTGCGCGCCGCGATCCGCTCGCCCGATCCCGATGTCGCCCTCGCCGCCGCGCTCGACGAAGCGATGCGGATCAAGCCCGAGCGCCACCATTTCCGCATCATCCCCGGCGCCGCCCCCGCACAGGAGCGGCACATGTCCGTGACGGGCGGGTGACGCCCTCGATGATCGCGCCATGCCGGTAAGGCTGATCTTCCTGGGCAAGCTCGGCGATCTTGCCGGCACGTCAGAGCGGGAACTCGACGCACCGCTCGATTGGGAAGGCCTGCTTTCTTCGCTGGGCGAATCCGTCCGCTTCCAGGTCCGGGACGAGCGCATCCGCCTCGCGCTCAACGGACAGCTGCTCGCCGACAGGACCACGCTCGCGGCGAATGATGGCGATGAGGTGGCGCTGCTCCCGCCGGTCAGCGGGGGTTGAGCGTGGGTTTGGCCCGCACCGTCCGCCTGCTGGCCGCACCGTTAGATCCGCCGCGAACCCTGGCCGATTTTACCGCCGCGTACCGCCAGGCTGGCGCCATCGCCAGCTTCCTCGGCACGGTCCGGCCCTCGGCGGGCAAGGGCGACCCGATCGAGGCGCTCGAGCTCAGCCATTACGAACCGCTCACTCTGCCGGGCATGGAAGCGCTCGCCGAAACCACGCTCGCCCGCTTTCCGCTCCTCGGCGTGCTCATCTTCCACCGCGTCGGGCTGATGAGGCCGGGCGAGCCGATCGTGCTCGTCGCGGCCGCCGCCCGTCACCGCCGTGCCGCGATGCAAGCGGTCGATTTCGCCATGGATCACCTCAAGTCCAACGCCTGGTTCTGGAAGCGGGAGCAGCGCGCTGACGGCTGGCACTGGATCGAGCCGCGTGTGGAAGATCATGCCGATCTTGCCCGCTGGCAGGCATGCAATTAGCCGGCCTGGAGGATTATCGCGGCGCTTTCGATCGACCCGTTCGATCCCGCGCGCGCGTCATCGCCGCAGCATGTCCTCGAGCTCGGTGATGGTGCGGCTTTCCTCGGCCACCAGCGCCGCCACCTCGCCCTGCGCCGCCGCGAGTGCCGGTGACGCTTCGTCCGCGGTAACCGCATCGACATAGAGCCGGTCGAGATCGGCCAGCGGCACGAAAGTCTGCGAGCGGTGCGCCTGGAGTCTGGCGAGCGCCAGTTGCGCCTGCGCCCAGCCTTCCGATCCGGTCGCCGCCCCCCGCGCGGCGCTGATGGTCCTGCGCGCAGCCGGTTCGGCCGCGAGGAACGCCTGATGCGCCCGTCGCGCCGTGCCTGCCAGTTCGGCAAGCTCGGCCAGCTGCGCCGGGCTGGGCGGGGCCGGAGGCGGGGGCGGCTCGGGCGGGGGTAGCATGCCGCTCACCCGCTCGACATCGCGGATGGCGAGGCCGGGATAGGCCTCGGGCGGCGGACCGCCGGCGCAGGCGGCCAGCGTCAGCGCGCCGACCAGGGCGGGAGCTAGATGAGACAGCGAGCGCATTGGGGGCGACCCTAACGCCGCAGCGCCCGCCTTTCCAGCGATTGACATCACCATCCTGGGTGCCGATCTGTTGACACGAACAAGCGCCTCGCATATCGGCGGCGTCCTTGGGGTGCCCGGCGGGCGCCTCATCGGCGTTGGAGCGGTGCGATACGCACCGAACCGAGCCCCGGACACGAGATATAAAGGCCTATTCATGTTCGCTGTAGTGCGCACGGGCGGCAAGCAATACCGCGTTGCCGCCGGAGACAAGATCGCGGTGGAGAAGCTCGCGGGCGAGGCCGGCGAGACGATCACGCTTGGCGACGTGCTGCTCGCAGGCGACGGCGGCGAGATTGCCGATGCGGGCAAGGTCATGGTTTCGGCCGAGATCATCGCTCAGGCCAAGAGCGAGAAGGTGGTCGTCTTCAAGAAGCGCCGCCGGCATAATTATCGGCGCAAGGCAGGCCACCGCCAGCAGCTGACCCTTCTGCGGATCGTTTCGGTCGGCGAGGAAGGCAAGCAGGCGCCGGCGAAGAAGGCCGCCAAGAAGGACGTCGGCAAGACCGCTGAGGCCGCGCCGGTCGAGGCGACAGACGAGACGAAGAAGCATACCCCGAGCGAACCCGCCAAGGGCGTCGAGGTGACCAAGGACGAAAAGCCCCACAAGGCCGAGCCCGTCAAGGACGGCGCCGGCGCCAAGCCCGCGGATGATACGTCGGGCGAGGCCAAGGGCGGCGAGGAGTAAGACGAGATGGCTCACAAGAAAGCAGGCGGTTCTTCGCGCAACGGTCGCGATTCGGCCGGTCGGCGGCTCGGCGTCAAGAAATTTGGCGGCGAGGGCGTGATCGGCGGCAACATCCTCGTGCGCCAACGCGGCACCAAGTTCTATCCCGGCGCGAATGTCGGGATCGGCAAGGATCACACGCTGTTCGCGCTCGGCGAGGGTCGCGTGCGCTTCCACGACGGCAAGCTGGGGCGCAAATACGTCTCGGTCGATCTCGCGGCGGTGGCGGCCGAATAACCGGCAAGTGACCGCATCGCGGTCGCTTTCTCGTTTCTCAGGACGAGGGAAGTGAAGCTTCGGCAGGCGCGAAGCCGCGTCCGCTGCGCTCCGCACCCGGCAGAATCGCGCCCGTGTCGAACGCCTCGACGAGCTCCCGATTGTCGCGTTTCCACGGGTGGAAGCCGGGCCGGAAATAAGCGCACCACTGCGGCAGGATGCGCCGCAATATCCCCGGCTTGCCGAGCAGGTACCACGCCAGCCGCGCCCGCACCCTGATCCCGCCAATGCCGTCCTGCGCCAGCAGTTCGAGCGCATCGCGCGAGCGGTTGCGGATGAAGCGCGCGGTGACGATCAGCATCAGCAGGCTCCTCAGCCGCCAGCGCTTCGTGCGCCGCCACGAGCGCGTTGCATGGAGCCAAGTGTCGTAGGCGACCGCCTTGTGCTCGATCTCCTCCACCGCGTGCCAGCGCCACAGCGCTGCATGCTCCTCGGCAACGCCGGCGAAATGGCGCGGATGGGCGAGGAACTCATGCGCGAACATGGCGGTGAAATGCTCCAGCGCGATGGTCACGCCGAGGACTCCGATCCGCGGCAGTTCGAAGGTCTCGGCCACCAGCCCTGCGACCCGCTTGTCGATGGCCGTCAGGTCATATGCCGCCGCCTCGGCCATCCGGTTGAAGGCGAGGTGCTCGCGCGAATGGTTGACTTCCTGGCGCACGAAGGCGCGGATCTCCCCGGCGAGGTCTGGCGGAGCGTCCTCGCGATAAGCCTTGACGGCCTCGATGAACATCGCCTCGCCGCGCGGAAAGCTGGCCGAGAGCGAGTTGTGCCAGGCGGTCGCGATCGGGTCCCCGTTCACCCACCAACGGAGCGGCCTCGCCTCGCGGCCGAACCGCGCATCGCGCACGGTAATGGGTGATCGGACGGCAGGCACCATGCCGGCGTCCGCAGTGCCGTGTCTAACCCTCGTCCGCACGCTCCAGCTCCATCCATTCAGGCGCCAGAGCGGGCGAAATGTCGGCCACCCGCAGGTGATCGACTGCCAACCCCAACGCCGGATAAGCCATCCTGCGCCGCTTCTCGTCCGATCGCTCGATCGGCACCACCACCAGCCGGCGGTTAACCTTCTGCCGCCAGTTCATCCGCGCGGTGTTTTCCTGGCCGACGTAACAGCCCTTGGAAAAGCTCACCCCGTTGAGCTCCACAGCGTTGGTCTCGAGCCAGAGGATGTCGCCCAGCTCCTCCCGCCCCTCCGGCACGCCGAGCGCGAGGCGATGCGCGCGCCAGGCGGCATCGGCGCCCTCGCCGGCTGGACCGTCCGAGACCGGCGCCAGCCATCGCCGGCCAAGGGCAGCAAGCCGCGGATCGGGGACGCCCTCGCCACCATCGCCCGCTCGCCAGAACACGCCTAACGCCGGGTCGATACCGATCGCGAGCTTCCGCCGCAGCCGGTAGAGCGCCAGGCGCTTGGCCAGTTCTTCGGCGGCTTGCGCCTCGCAATCGAGCAGCACCGCCTCGCCATCGGCCCAGACGAGGAAATCGAACAGCGTCTTGCCCTGCGGCGTCAGCAGCCCGGCATAGACCGGCAGCGGCCCCGTCACGTCATTGGTGACCAGCCCCTGGAGGAACCGGCGTGCATCCTCGCCCTCGGCTTCTGCCGCGATGCGCACCACGGCGCGCGTCGTCAGCCGGTGATTGGGGGAGGGCGCCTGCATCACGAGGACAGGTGGCCCGCCACCGCCCGGCGATCAAGCCCTGTCCCGCTACGGCGCGATATGCCAAGGCCCCCGCGATGACCGACACGCTTACCATCCGCCGGCCCGACGATTGGCACGTGCACCTGCGCGACGGAGCGATGCTCGAGGGCGTCGCGCCCTACACCGCCCGCCAGTTCGGCCGGGCGATCGTCATGCCCAATATCGTGCCGCCGGTCACCGATGTCGCAGCCGCGCGCGCCTATCACGCTCGCATCCTGGCCGCCTTGCCCCGAGGCACCGCGTTCGAACCGCTGATGACCTGCTACCTCACCGACCATACCGATCCCGCCGAACTGCAACGCGGCTTCGAGGAAGGCGTGTTCACCGCCGCCAAGCTCTACCCCGCCGGGGCCACCACCAATTCGGCGAGCGGGGTGACCGGCATCGCGCATATCCGCGCCGTGCTGGAGAAGATGGCACAGATCGGCATGGTCCTGTGCGTCCACGGCGAAGTGACCGATCCCGATGTCGACATCTTCGATCGCGAGGCGGTGTTCATCGAGCGGGTACTGGCCCCACTCCTCGCCGATCTGCCCGCGCTCAAGGTCGTGTTCGAGCACCTCACCACCGCCGAAGGCGTCAGCTTCGTCGAGGACAGCGGCGCCAACGTTGCCGGAACCATCACCCCACATCACCTGCACATCAACCGCAACGCGCTATTCACCGGCGGCATTCGGCCGCATGCCTATTGCCTGCCCGTCGCCAAGCGCGAGCGGCACCGCCGCGCATTGCGCAGGGCCGCCACCTCGGGTTCGCCGAAATTCTTCCTCGGCACCGACAGCGCCCCCCACCCGCGCGAGGCCAAGGAAGCAACCTGCGGCTGCGCGGGCATCTTCAACGCCCCGCACGCGCTTGAAAGCTATTGCGCGGTGTTCGAGGAGGAGGGTGCGCTCGACCGGTTCGAGGGCTTCGCCAGCGAGCACGGCGCGCGCTTCTACCGCTTGCCGCTCAATCCAGGAACGGTGACGCTCGAGCGCCGCCCGGCCGAAGTTTCCGCATCGCTCGCGCTCGGCGGATCCGCGGTGATCCCCTTCCACGCCGGCGAAACGCTCGCCTGGCAGCTGGTCCAGCCCGACCGGGCCGCCGCGGCCTGACTGCGATCTGTGCATCCGGTTGCGACCGGTTCATGGCCCGCAGCGTATAGAAGAGCATAGACGGCAAAGGTCCCTGGCCTTTTTCCGAAAATCCAGGATCGGCACGGCCTTCCCCTGTAAGGCCGGCGCCGAAGCGCGGCCTCTCGGGTCGTGTTCGATGGGGTCGCGCCGAGGCGTCCGTGCTCTTGCAGTGCGGGCGCCTTGTTCTTGGGCGCTCAGCCGTCGCTGAAGCCTTGCGCGAACGTCGCCTCGAGTGCCTCTGCCTCGCTGCTGGCGACCGGATAGGCGCAGTAGTCCGCCGCATAAAAGGCCGCCGGTCGATGATTGCCCGAATGGCCCACCCCGCCGAAGGGCGCGGCCGAGGATGCGCCATTGGTCGGGCGGTTCCAGTTGACGATGCCGGCGCGGATGCCGTCCCGGAAGCGCTCGTAATCCGCCAGTGTCCCGCCGATCAGCGAGGCGGCCAGACCGAACCGCGTGTCGTTCGCCACGGCGAGCGCTTCGTCGAAATCGGCGACCCGGATCACCTGAAGCAGCGGACCGAACAGCTCGCCATCGGGCCGCGGGCGAACCCGGGTGGTGTCGATCAGCCCCGGCCTCAGGAACGGCCGTTCGGCGTCGGGCCGGGCAAGCGGCACCAGCACCTCGCCGCCGGCCGCGAGCAACTGGTCGTAGCCCGCCAGCAGGCCATCTGCGGCCTCGTTGTCGATCACCGGCCCCATGAACGGCGCCGGCTCGTCGAAGGGTGCGCCCACGATCAAACGGCCGATCAGCACCTCGATCGCTTCCACGACCGGGCCCGCCAGATCCTCGCGCACGATCAGCCGCCGCGCCGCGGTGCAGCGCTGGCCGGCGGTGGTGTAGGCCGATTGCACGATCAGCCGGGCAGCCTCCTCGATGCGCGTGGTGTCCCACACGACGATCGGGTTGTTGCCCCCCATCTCGAGCGCGACGATCTTGCCCGGGCTCCCCGCCAGCGCCTTGTTGATCGCGATCCCGGCACGCTCCGACCCGGTGAACAGCACGCCATCCACGCCGTCGTGCCCGGTCAGCGCCTGCCCTTCCTCGGGCCCACCGATCACGAGCTGCAAGACGTCTTCGGGCATCCCGGCCCGGTGAAAGCAATCGACCAGGAACGCGCCCACAGCTGGCGTCTTCTCGCTCGGCTTCAACAGACAGGCATTGCCCGCGATCAGGGCCGGGACGATGTGGCCGTTGGGCAGGTGCGCGGGGAAATTATAGGGCCCGAGCACCGCGAGCACGCCGTGCGGCCGGTGCCGCAGCATCATCTGCGCTCCTCCCGCCTCGCCGAGCGAACGCGTTCCGGTGCGCTCCTCGTAAGCGCGGATCGAGATATCGACCTTCGCCGCCACCGCCGCCACTTCGGTCCGCGCTTCCCACAAGGGTTTGCCCGTCTCGCGCGCGATCAGCTCGGCAAACGGCTCTGCAACGCGCTTCACCTCCTCGGCGAACGCCCGCACCAGCCCGATCCGCTCCTCGAGCGGCCGCCGCGCCCAGGCCGGCGCGGTGGCACGCGCCCGCGCCACCGCCGCATCGACATCGCCCGCCGCGCCGCGCCACAACTCCTTGCCCGTGGCCGGCTCGTAGGAGACGATCTCACCGCTCATTCCACCTGCTCCTTCTCGTGCGCGACATGCCCTGCAGGCTCAGGCGGCGATCCCAGCGCCTCGCCCATCCGCCGCACCGCCGCGACCTTGTCGTACAGCGGTTGCCAATCGTCGTGCTCGGCGATCCGGGCCCAGATCGCCTCGACCTCGTCGATCAGCATCGAACACGGCTCCCCATCCGCCCAGTAATTATGATCAAGCGGCACTTCATCCCGGCCCGCCAAGGCCTCGGCCAGGGCCCCTTCGGCCCCGCGCCCCCCGCGGTGGCGGAAGAAGAACGCGTCCGGCCCGATGCCCGCCTCGCGCATCGCCCGCTCGGCTGCACCGACCAGTGCGCCGTCCGCCTCCCCGCCCGCCGGCGCGACGCCCAGCCGCCAGCAGAACCGTTCGATCAGCCGCGCCTGGTAAAGCGGCGCGAACCGCTCGAACGCCGCTATCAGTGGCTCTGCCTCGGCCAGCGGCCGCAACGAAGCGCCGAGCTGTCCCAGGTTCCACTGAATTGCCTCCGCCTGCCGCCCGAAGGCGTAGAGGCCGGCATGATCGAAATAGGCGGCGGTAAAGCCCGGCTCCCATGTGGGCAGCCACCGCCACGGCCCGTAATCGAAGCTCTCGCCGGTGATGTTCATGTTGTCCGAATTGAGCACGCCGTGGACGAAGCCCGCGGCCATGTAGGAGGCGGCGAGATCGGCCAGCCGCTCCACCGCCTGGTGCATCAGCCGGACAGCCGGCTCGTCGCGGCCCGGGGCATCGGCGGGAGGTGGCGGGCCGGGATAATGCGCCAGGCAGTAAGCGACCAGCGAACTTAAGTGCTCGTGCTCATGCAGCGCCGCAAGCCGTTGAAATGTCCCGATTCTCAAGTGAGAGTGGGAAAGCCGCACCAGCACTGCCGAGCGCGCCGGCGAGGGCTCGTCCGAGCGGATCAGTTCCTCGCCTGTCTCCACCACCGAAAAGGTCCTGGACGTGTGGACTCCGAGCGCCTCGAGCATCTCGGTCGCCAGCACCTCGCGCACCGCTCCCTTCATCGTCAGCCGCCCGTCGGCGGTGCGCGAGTAGGGCGTCAGCCCGCTCCCTTTCGTGCCCAGATCGAGCAGCCGTCCGGCCCCGTCCCGCAGCTGCGCGAACAGGAACCCGCGTCCATCGCCGATCTCGGGATTGTACACCCGGAACTGGTGCCCGTGATAGCGCAGCGCGAGCGGCGCCTCAAGATTGCCCTCGAGAGGCTCGAAGCGCGCGAAATGACGCACCCAATCCTTGTCCGACAGGTGCGCGAGGCCGACCTCGGCGGCGGCCCGGTCGTTCCGGAACCGCAGCATCGCCTGCGGAAACTCGGCCGGCTCGACCACGTCGGCGAGCCAATCCGCCACCTTGCGGATCGGCGTTGCCGGTCGGTAACGGACAGGTTGCGCCTCGGCTCTCACCGCACCATTAGTGGCCCCGCGTGCCCCCGCGCGCAAGGAGCCCGCCCCGATGAGCGCCGCATACGAGGACCGCCGCTGGACCGCGCCCGACGGCCTGACGCTCCATTACCGCGACTATCCGGGTGGCACCGATCGCCCGCCGATCCTGTGCCTGCCCGGCCTCACCCGCAACGCGCGCGATTTCGAGCCTGTCGCCGAAGGCTTTGCCGGCGAGTGGCGTGTCTTGGCGGTCGATCTAAGAGGCCGGGGCGACAGCGATTACGCCCGGGATCCGGCGAGCTACACGCCCGCGCAGGACGTCGCCGATCTTGCCGCCTTGTTCGACCAGGAAGGCATCGCCAGGGCGGCCTTGATCGGCACCTCGCTCGGCGGCATCGTCGCCCTGCTGCTCGCAGCCGATGCGCCGGGGCGCGTTGCCGCCCTCGTGCTCAACGACATCGGGCCCGAGATCGAGCCGGCTGGCCTTGCGCGGGTGCGCGACTATGTCGGCCAGGGCCGCAGCTTCCCCACCTGGGTCCACGCCGCCCGCGCGTTTGCCGAGCAGCGGGGCGAGGCGCATCCCGAGCACGCGCTGGCGGACTGGCTTACGCTCGCCAAGCGGGCGATGTGCATCGGCAATAGCGGCCGCATCGCCTATGATTACGACATGAAGATCGCCGAGCCTCTCGCCCGCACCCACGAGCCCCCGGCGCCGCCCGAGGCTTTGTGGGGCGCGTTGCGCAGCCTGGAGAAGCGGCCGTTGCTGGCCGTGCGGGGCGAGTTGTCGGACATCCTCTCCGCCCAGACCCTCGCGCGGATGGAACGCGAGGTGCCCGGCCTCGAGGCGGTGACGATCCCGCGCACCGGCCACGCGCCCACGCTCGACGAGCCGCAGGCGCTGGCGGCGATCGCCCGGCTCTTGGCGAAGGTCGCCTGAGCCATGCCCGCCGCCGCCCCGCCGCCGCGCATCCTGCATCTGTTCGCGACCTTCGACAAAGCCGATCCCGCGGCGATGCGCACTGCCCGGCTGATCGAGGCGTTCGGCAAGAAGGCCGCTCATGCGATCGTATCGGACGACCGGGAGCGGCGTGGCGCTCACTCGCTGCTGCCCAAAAGCGCGCAGATTTCCTGGCCCAAGTTCCCCCCGATTGCCGGCAGCAAATTTCCCGGCCGCCTGCTCAAGCTGGCGGGCACGATGGCGGGCTACGACCTCATCTGCACGCACGGCGCGGGCACGCTCGATGCCGCCTTTGCTCACACGCTGTTCGCCGATGTCCACAAGCTCGCGCCGCTGGTTCATCACGAACTCGATCCCGCCGAGGCCGACCGCAATGCCCGCGCCTTCTACCGCCGTTTTGCCTTCGGTCGCAGCGCCGCCCTCATCGTTTCCGACAGCAGGCTCGAGGCACTGGCGCTGGAGAAGTGGGACCAGCCGCGCCCCCGCGTGCGCCTGATCCAGGACGGGATCGACACCCGCGCCTTCGCCGTCTCAGCGCGCCGCGATCTGCTTCCCGGCCTGGTCAAGCGCGGCGAGGAGTTCTGGCTCGGCACCTTTGCCGACATGATCGGTGGGGCGGGGGAGGCACTGGTCGGCACGCTGGCGAACTTGCCCGAGGGGTGGCAGCTGGTCATCATCGACACGCCGCCCGATCGGTCCGCGCTCGAGCGGCAGGCTGAAGCGAGCGGCGTAGAGGACCGGCTCCATTTCGTCACCGCGCCCGCCTCGCACCCCGAACTCCTCGCATTGTTCGATGCCGTCATCCTCGCCCCCCCGGACGACGCGCATCGGCAGATCGCGATCGAGGCGATGGCCGCGGGCCTCCCTGTCGCCGCCCCGCGCGACAGCGCCGCCGCCACGCCGCTCTCCAGCGACAGCGCCCCGCTGCTGTTCACCTCGGGCGATCATGCCTCGATGGCCGAGGCGCTCGCACGCCTCGTCACCCGCCCCGACGAACGCGCGCGAATCGGCAAGGCCAACAAGGCCAAGGCGCGCGAGGCCTTCGATGCACGGCGGATGGTCGATGCGACCTGGGCGCTCTACTCCTCGCTCATCGCCAGCCGGCCGGCAGTTTAACCCGTCATTCACCCGCTCACCCCGATGCGGGTCGGGACCAGACCCAGCCAACAGCGAGATTGATTAGCCGCCCCTTTGCGCTATTGAGCGCGCCCTTAACCGACGAGCACCGAACAGCCTTGGCCACCCGACCCCCTGCCACCACCGATCCCGCCGCGCCGCAACGCCCGGCGAGCGAGCGCGATGCCGCCGAGCAGGCGATGCTGATGCGCGAGGTCGATGATGCGGTGCGCCAGGACCAGGTCGGCCATGTCGCCCGGCGCTACGGCATCGCCATCGTCGCTGCGCTGGTGCTCATTCTCGCAGCGTTCGGCGGTTGGCTCCTGTGGCGCAATTTCGAGGAGAACCGGCTCGAGGAGCGTTCCGAAGAGCTGGTCCTGGCGATCGACGACCTCGAGGCAGGAAATGTTCGGGTCGCGCAGGAGGAACTGCAAGCGCTCGGCGACGAGGCACCGCTCGCACAAGCGACCATCTCGCGCCTGCTGCGCGCCGGTATCGCGGCCGAGCAGGACAATCCCCAACCGGCGCTCGCGCTCTACAACGAAGTCGCCGCGGACGAGGACGCGCCCGATCCCTACCGCGATTTCGCCGCGATCCGCGCGGTGGTGGCCGATTACGAGAACATCACGCCGCAGCAGGTGATCGACCGGCTCGGCCCGCTCGCCGTGCCCGGCAATGCCTGGTACGGCAGCGCCGGCGAACTCGTCGCGCTGGCTTACCTGCAATTGGGCCGCGAGGAGGAGGCGGGGCCGCTGCTCGCCGCCATCGCCCGCGATGCATCCGTTCCCCAGTCCCTGCGCGCCCGCACCGGCCAGCTCGCCGGCCTGCTCGGCTACGACGCGATCGAGGATGTCGATGCCGCGCTCGCCGGGTTGGCCGGGCAAGGCAGTGCCGCCCGCGCCGGCCCGCCTGTTCCGGCGAATGGCCAGTAACCCGCGAGCGCGAACCAACCGGATAATGGAATGACGATGACCAAGATCACCGCCAAGCGCCTGGCTCTTGCCTCCTTTGCTGCCACCCTCGCCGTTGCCCTCGGCGGCTGCGGCGTGCTTGGCGGCGGCGATGGCGATCCGCGCACGCCCACGATCGGCAATCGCCAGCCGATCCTTTCGCGCATCGCCACGCGGATCGAGCCTGATCCGCAGCTCGCGGGCGTGACCGTCACCGTTCCCGCCGCCCGAACCAATCCCGATTGGCCGCAAGCGGGCGGCAATGCGGCGAATTCGCCCGGCCACGTCGCGCTTTCGGCCGCACCCCAGCGTGCCTGGAGCGGGCAGATCGCCGGCTCGAGCAACCGGCGCCGCCTGGCAGCCGCCCCGGTAGTGGGCGACGGGCGGCTCTATGTGGTCGATACATCGGGCGTCGTTCACGCTTTCGATGCCGCCACCGGCGCGCGCGTTTGGCAGCACCGGGTCGAGGTGCCGAACAATCTGCAGGATGTCGCCTTTGGCGGCGGCGCGGCGTTCGCCAACGGCCGCGTTTACGCAGCGATCGGGACTGGTGATGTCGTCGCGCTCGATGCGGCTACGGGCCAGCAGCTGTGGCGGGTCAAGCCCGCCGGCCCCTTGCGCGGCTCCCCCACGGTCGCCTTCAATGCGCTCTACGTGATGACGCAGGACAACCAGATCCACGCGCTCTCCACCACCGACGGCACGCCCATCTGGCAGGACGCCGCCGCCTCCGGCACCTCGGGCGTGTTCGGCGTCGCTCATCCCGCCGCGGGCCAGGGCACGGTCATCGCCGGCTATTCGACCGGCGAGGTCGTTGCCTATCGCTACGAGAACGGACGCAACCTGTGGTCGGATGCGCTCAGCCGCACCTCCATCTCGACCCAGGTCGGAACGCTGACCGATGTCGATGCCGATCCGATCATCGATGGCGGCCAGGTGTTCGCGCTCGGCCAGGGCGGGCGGATGGCGGCCTATGACCTCACCACCGGCCAGCGCATCTGGGAGCTGACGCTCGCCGGCATCTCCTCCCCGGTGGTCTCGGGTGAGTGGATCTTCACCCTGACCGACGATGCGCGCCTCCTCGCCATCGCCCGGCAGACCGGCCGCGTGCGGTGGATCACCCAGATGCCCCGCTGGCGCGACCCCGAGGACCGCCAGGGCCCGATCTTCTGGACCGGCCCGGTGCTCGCCAATGATCGGCTGTGGATCGCCAGCTCGCGCGGCAGCGTGCAATCGGTCGACGTCCAGACCGGCACGCCGATCCCCTTTACCGAACTCGAGGAGGCCGTCTCGCAACCTCCGATCGTCGCGGGCGGCGCGCTCTATATTCTCGACGATTCGGGGCGCATCACCGCCTGGCGTTGACGCGTCTCCAGGCCGTCAGGCATTGCCCACGACGAAGCAGGCCGCCGCCATCAGCGCGCCTGCGGTCCGGTTCGAGCGGAAGCGCGCCAGGGGATTGGCAGGCTCTGCCCCATCCAGGGTCAACCCCTGCCACAGCAGGTGCAGCGCTACCGGCAGCAGCGCCAGCAAGGCCAGCCAATCCCCCCGCAGCAGCCAGAACGCCAGAGCCCATGAGGTCAGCGCCAGGCCATAGCAGGCGATAACGCCCGCATGGACCCGCTCGCCCAGCCGCAGCGCGCTCGAACGGATGCCGACCAGCGCATCGTCCTCCCGGTCCTGCATGGCGTAGATCGTATCGTATCCAATCACCCAAAACACCGCCCCCGCGTAAAGGGACGCGAGCACTGCTAACCCGTCCGAGCGGAGCGCGATCCAGCCGACCGGCGCGCCCCAGGTGAATACCAGGCCGAGCCAGGCCTGCGGCCACCAGGTGATCCGTTTCATGAACGGATAGGCGGCGACCAGGGCCAGGCTCGCCAGCGCGACCAGCTGCGCCTGCCATCGCAGCTGGAACAGCACGATAAGGCCGACAAGGCTGAGCGCCACGAGCCAGAGCCACGCCGCACGCTTGCTCACCCGCCCGCTGGCGACCGGCCGCGCGGCAGTTCGCGCGACCTTACGGTCGAGCTCGGCATCGACGACGTCGTTATAAACGCAGCCCGCTCCGCGCATGGCGATCGCGCCCAGCAGCAGCCAGCCGACCAGGCCGATCTGCCAACCCGCGCCCGCCAGCCACACTCCCCAGGCACAGGGCCAGAACAACAGCCACCAGCCGATCGGCCGGTCGAACCGGGCGAGCAGCGCATAATCGCGCATTCCTGAGGGCAGCAGGCCGACCAGGCCGCCATGCTCGCTGTCGGGGGTGATGGTGTCGCTCACGGCCAAAGGCTGTAAGTGGCATGGCTTCTGCGGGGAAGGGCGAAGAATGGAGGACACACGCGAACTGAACCGCAAGGGGTGGGACCAGCGCGCGCGCCAGGGGGATAAGTGGTCGCTTCCGGTCGATGCGGCCGCAATCTGGCGGGCGAGGGCGGGGGACTGGTCGGTGGTCCTCACCCCGACCCGCCCGGTCCCGCGCAACTGGCTGGGCGATATCGCGGGCAAGGATGTCCTCGGCCTCGCTTCGGGCGGCGGCCAGCAGTGCCCGATCTTCGCCGCCGCCGGGGCGCGCGTCACCAGCTTCGACGCCTCCGCCGAGCAGCTAGCTCGCGATCGCCTCGTCGCGACGCGCGAGAGTCTCGAGATCGTCACCGTCGAGGGCTTCATGGAGGACCTGTCCGTCCTGCCCAACGCCGCTTTCGACCTCGTCTTCCATCCGGTCTCGAACTGCTACAGCCCCGTGATCCTGCCGGTCTGGCGCGAAGTCGCCCGCGTGCTCCGGCCCGGCGGGACACTGCTCGCAGGCTTCGTCAACCCTGTCGCCTACGTCTTCGATCCCGCGGCGCAGGAGCGCGGAGCCAATGTCGCTCGCTACGGCCTGCCTTATAGCGACCTCGACCTGCCGCCCGATCAGCTTGCCGCATTGGTCGAGCGCGACCACACCGTCGAATACAGCCACACGCTCACCGAGCAGATCGGCGGCCAGCTCGATGCGGGCCTCCTACTTACCGCGCTTTACGAGGACACCGACGCAGATCCGCCGCGTCCGGTGGCTGGCCTGTTTCCGCCCTACATCGCCACCCGCGCGGTCAAGCCCGGCTGATGCCCGCGATCCCCGCCTGGCCGCCCCGGAGCGCCCCGCGCCTCTTTGTCGAGGCGCCGCTCGAGGAGGAGCAGGTGCGCACGCTCGATACTCCGCAAGCGCATTACCTCGCCCGCGTCATGCGGGTAGGCGAGGGTGACGCGGTCATCCTGTGCGACGACGTTACCGGCGAATGGGCGGCGCATGTCATCGAGGTGACGAAGCGATCGGTCGCGCTAAGGGTAGCGAAGTGCCTGCGCCCCCGCGAACAAGTGCCCGATCTCTGGCTCTGCCCGGCGCTCATCAGGAAGGATCGCTTCGACCTCGTTCTGGAGAAGGCAACCGAGCTTGGCGCGCGCGCGATCCGCCCGGTCATCACGCGCCGTTGCGTCGCCGATAGCCTCAACCTTGATCGCTCGCGCAAGATCGTCACCGAAGCGGCCGAGCAATGCGCACGCACCGCACTGCCCGAGCTCTTCGTTCCGGTTCCAGTGACGACGCTGCTTGCCGACTGGCCGGCAGATCGCACGCTGTTCTTCGCCGATGAGGAGGGTGGAGAGCCTGCTTCCGAAGCGTTCGGCGGCGGTCGAGATACAGCGGACCGATCCCCGGCCGCCATTCTCATCGGTCCGGAAGGCGGCTTCGATGCAGCCGAACGCAGGCATATCCGTGCGCTCGACCAGTCGCGCCCGATCACGCTCGGCCCCCGCATCCTGCGCGCCGAGACCGCCGCCATCTCCGCGGTAGCCCTGTGGATGAACCTTGCCGGCGACGTCGCCGCCTGAACCCGATCGTCCCCAGATCCCATTACCTCGATTTCGTGCTGGCGCAGATGCGCTCGCCGACCTAACGGCCCAAGCCAGCATGAGCACGCGCAACACCCTTGCCGCGGAAGAGCGGCCGATCGAGAGCCGCGACCAGCTGGTCGAGCCGATCGCGGCCGGCGAGAAGCCTCCCGAGCGCTGGCGGATCGGCACCGAGCACGAGAAGCTCGTCTACAACCTCGCTGATCACCGTGCCCCGTCCTATGACGAGCCCGGCGGCATCCGCGACATCATCCTCTCGCTCGAGCGCTTCGGCTGGCAGCCGGTCATCGAAGAGGACGTAAACGGTATCCCCCGGGTCATCGCCATGAGTGGCGAGGATGGCACGATCAGCCTCGAACCGGCCGGTCAGCTTGAGCTTTCCGGCGCGCAGCTGGAGAACCTCCACCAGACCTGCGCCGAGGCCGGGCGTCACCTCCGCCAGGTCAAGGAGGTGGGCGAAGCTTGCAACGTCGGCTTCCTCGGCCTCGGAATGTGGCCCGACAAGGCGCGCGCCGACCTGCCGATCATGCCCAAGCAACGCTATCGCATCATGCTCGACCACATGCCGCGCGTCGGCAGCCTGGGGCTCGACATGATGCTTCGGACCTGCACCATCCAGGTCAATCTCGATTACTCTTCCGAAGCCGACATGGCCCAAAAGTTCCGCGTCGGCCTGGCACTCCAACCGCTCGCCACCGCTTTGTTCGCCAATTCTCCCTTTACCGAGGGAAAGCCTAACAACTTCCTAAGCTACCGCAGCCATATCTGGTCCGATACGGATCCATTTCGCACCGGAATGCTGCCTTTCGTCTTTGACGAGGGCTTCGGCTACGAGGCCTATGTCGACTACATGCTCGACGTGCCGATGTATTTTGTCTTCCGCGACGGGCGCTATATCGATGCCGCGGGCCAGTCCTTCCGCGATTTCCTGGATGGCCGGCTGCCCGCGCGGCCGGGCGAACGCCCGCTCCCCTCGGATTGGATCGATCACCTCTCTACCGCTTTCCCCGAGGTGCGGATGAAGAGCTTCCTCGAGATGCGCGGCGCCGATGGCGGGCCGTGGAGCCGGATTTGCGCGCTGCCTGCATTATGGGTCGGCCTGCTTTATGATGCGACCGCGCTCGATGCCGCCTGGGACCTGGTGAAATCATGGCCGATGGAGGAGCGCGAGCGGCTGCGCAGCGAAGTGCCGCGTCTCGCTCTTGCCACGCCGCTCCCCGCCACCGCCGGGTTTGGCCCCGACGCGACCTTGCGCGACCTCGCGCGCAAGGTGCTTGCGATTGCCCGTGATGGCCTCGTGCGCCGGGCGCGGCTGGATGCGAGCGGTTCGAGCGAAGCGGGCTTTCTCGAGCCGCTCGACGAGATCGTCGAAAGCGGCAAGGTGCCCGCGCAGCGACTGCTCGACAAGTTCCACGGGCGGTGGGGCGGCGATATTTCGCACATTTACGAGGAAAGCTTCTGAAGGCTTTCCGGTCGCTTTTCTCCAGCGCCGCGGCTTGGCCGAAATAAGTGCACCTCGCTAAACCTTTTGTTTACCTCCACCGGATAGACCGTCCTGCAAACCCGCTCGCCCGGGAAAGCGAGGAGAAGGCCGGTGGCAGCACTTGTGCATCCCCAATACGAGACCGGTTTTGATCGGCGGACACGGCCGCGCAGCGAGGTCAATCTCGGCGTGCGGCTCTATTGCGTGGGCGGTGACGACGAGATCCCCGCCGCCATCACCAGCGTCTCGGCGACGGGCTTCCTCGCCGAACTCCCCGCCGCCGCGACCATGCCAGGCCGGCTCGACGTCGAGCTTCCCAACGCCGGCCGCCGCACCGCCGAGGTGGTCTGGCAGAGTGGCACCAGCGTAGGCTGCAATTTCCTCAAGCCGCTCGGCCGTGCGGACATGGCGGCTGCCCTGTTGAGAAGCGCCTTCACCGAGCAATCCCGGGACGAGCTTGCCGAGGAAGGCTTCGACGCTCTGCTCGCCGAACCGCCGATCGCGGCGGATGACCCGATCTGGGATGTGACCAGTGAAGCAGGCGCTCGCGAGCGCTGGCCGCTCCCGCTCCAGGTTGTGCTGATTGCCGCTTCTGCCGTCCTGTGCTGGGCTCCGCTCGTTGGTATCGCCACCGTCGTTGCTCGAAGCGCCTAGTCGCCGCTCCTCGGCAGGCGCCATCCCTGGTCCGCACAGGCGACGATGCAGCAGCCGGGTAACGCCGGCCCGCTGGTCGCCCAGCTGGAAATGGCGCCCCTATTCCGCCGCGAGAAGTTGCTCCGCAGCGCCCAGATCCACGCTGACGAGCCGGCTCACCCCTTGCTCGACCATGGTCACTCCGAACAGCCGATGCATCCGGCTCATCGTCACCGCGTTGTGAGTGACGATAAGGTAGCGGGTCGCGGTTTCTAGTACCATCGCATCGAGCAGGTCGCAGAACCGATCGATATTCGCATCGTCCAGCGGCGCGTCGACTTCGTCGAGTACGCAAATCGGCGCCGGGTTCGTGAGAAACAGCGCGAAAATCAGCGCGATCGCGGTCAGCGCCTGCTCACCGCCTGACAGCAAGTTCAGCGATTGAAGCCTCTTGCCGGGCGGCTGGGCATAGATTTCAAGCCCGGCCTCGAGCGGATCGTCGTTGTCGATCAGTGCAAGATGTGCCGCGCCGCCTTCGAACAGCCGGGTGAACAGGCGACGGAAATGGCCGTCTACCGCCGCAAAGGCTGCCGCAAGTCGCTCGCGCCCCTCGCGATTTAGGCTGCCGATCGAGCCTCGCAGCCGCCGGACGGCTTCAGCGAGTTCGGCCTGCTCGGCGGCATGCGCCCCGTGCTCGGCCTCGATTCGCGTGAGCTCCTCGGCCGCGACGAGATTGACCGAGCCGATCCGCTCGCGCTCGGCGATCAGCCGCTCGCTGGCGACGCGCTCATCCTCGGATCCGCCGATGTCGCCAGCCGCGAAATTGAAGGCTGCGCCGAGCAAAGGTGGCGGCCGCTGAAAGCGATCGCCCGAAGCCCTGGTGAGCTCCTCGCGCCGTGAAGCCGCGTTCGCCGCCTGTGCCGCGAGACCTGCTCGTGCCTCACGTGCCTCGGCATAGGCTTCGTTCGCCAACGCGAGCGCTGCCTCGGCGGTCTCGCTCGCCTCGCTTGCCTCGCCGGTCGCATTTTCGCTCGCCGCCAGTGCCTCGCGCAGCCGCCCACGCACCGCTTCGCCCGCTTCAAGCTCGGCCAGCAGATGTGCTTCCTTGGCCGCCAGGGTCTTGCGCTCCCCGGCGATGGCGGCGACCAGCTGCTCCATCTCCGCAAGGCGCCGCGCGGCATCGCCCGCTCGTGCCTGCCAACCGCGCATGTCCGCTCGCTGCCCGGCGACCCGCTCGCGCGCGGCCCCCAGAGCCTGGTCGCGCGCCGAGAGCGCTGCTGCCGCTGCCTGAACCTCGCTGCGCGCAGCCTCGTGCGCGACACGAGCGGCCTCGAGCACGCCGCGCCCAGCCGCCGGATCGGGCAGCGCATCGCGCCGCACGGCGACCTCGGCGAGTTCCGCCTCCGTCCCCTCGCGCCGAGAAGCGAGATCGGCCTCCGCCTCGCCAAGCGCCTTCTGCTCCATCCCCATGCGCTCGGAGGCCGCTTCGGCCTGGGCCAGCTCACGCAGCGCCCGCCTTTCCGCCTCGGCAGCCTCGGCCAGCACGCGTTCTGCGCCCATGAAAGCTTGATGCGCCGCGGCCAGTGCGCTCTGTGCACGCGCTTCATCGGCGGCGGCGGCCTCGGCAGCAGCGCGCCTCCCGGGCAGCAGATCATCGAGTGCGACGAGGCGGTTGTCGGCTTCCAACTGCGCCGCCGCCGCCGCACCTTCGCCGAAGGCAACCAGACCGTCCCAGCGCCGCAGCCGGCCTCTGCGCGTCACCAGCCATTCGCCAGGGTTCAGGAGGCGTCCATCATCCTCATCCGAGACGTGCACCAGGGCCAGCCGCGCGGCGAGTTCGGGTGGACATGCGCGCATTTGCCCGGCGAGTGACTGCGCGACCGTCGCGGGCGCGGGCGCACCGGTCCAGAACCGGCCTTCCTCGTCTCCCGGCGGTCCCAGCAAGGCGTCCGCATCGCGCCCCAGCACCGCCGCCAGCGCGCGCTCAAACCCCGGCGCGGCCGTGACCTTGTCGAGAGCGGCGGCAGCGCCATCGCGGGTCGTGGACGCCGTCGCGCGCGCCGCTCGATCACGGGTAAGCGCGTGCCATTCGCGCTCGATGCCCGCAAGATCAGCCCGGGCCCCGGCGAGCGCGGTGCCCGCTTCGTCGCGTGCCGCAACCGCTGCCGCCTTGTCCTGTTGCGCCGCCTCCAGCCGGTCATGCGCCTGGGCGAGCGTCGCTGCGGCTGAAGCGGCGACCATGCGCGCCGATGCAGCCGCCTCGTCGGCATCGCCTGCGGCATCAAACTCCCTGCGCCGCGCCGCGACCCGCTCGGCCTCGCGCTCCAGACGCGCCAGCCGATCGCGCGCCTGCGCCAGTTCTCCTTCGGCCACGCGCCATTCCGCCTCGCGCCCGGCATTCTCCGCCGTCACCTTGGCAAGCGCGAGTTCGGCCGTGCGGGCGGACCGCTCGGCCCGCTCGATGCGGCTGGCCAGAGCGGGGCGTGTCGCCTCGTCGGCCTCGAGGGTTCGCTCCCCGTCGGTCAAAGCCTCCCCGAGCCTGTGCAAGGCCTGGGCCGCGTCGCGCGTCAGCCGATCGGAATCGCCGCGCTCCGTCTGGAGCCGCGCTTGCTGGCGATCGAGATCGGCGAGGCGCTCGTCGGCCGCCTCGTGCTGCGCGACCAGCGCCGCCATGCGCTGGCCGTGCGCGCTCAGATCATCGCGCCTGTCGGCCAGCGCATCGCGCGCTTGCGCCAGCTTCGCCGCCTGCTTGCGATGCGCGTCGCGCGCCAGCGCCACCGCGCGCTCGGTATCGGCCACCGCGTCCCCGGCCGCGTGCGACTGCCGCTCGGCCGCCGCCGCCGCCTCGTCCGCCTCGCGCCAGCGGGCGAACAGCAGCCGCGCCTCGGCGGTCTCGATCTGTCCGCTGAGCGCCCGGTACCGCTCGGCCTGCCTGGCCTGCCGCTTCAACCCTGCGACCTGCTGATCGAGCCCGCTCAGCAGATCGTCGAGCCGGGCGAGATTGGCCTCGGTCTGCCTGAGGCGGTTCTCCGCATCGCGCCGACGGACATGCAGCCCGGCGATCCCCGCCGCCTCCTCGAGCATCTGCCGCCGCTCGGCCGGCTTGGCGGCGATCACCGCGGCAATCCGCCCCTGGCTCACCAGCGCGGGGGAATGGGCGCCCGTGGCCGCATCGGCGAAGGTCAGCGCCACGTCGCGCGCGCGCACGTCGCGCCCGTTGATGCGATAGGCACTGCCCGCACCGCGCTCGATCCGGCGGGTTATGACGAGTTCGTCGCCGTCATCGCCCACCGCATGCAGCACAACTTCGGAGAAATCGCGGGGGGGGCGGGTGGCAGTGCCGGCGAAGATGACGTCCTCCATCCCGCCCGAGCGCATCGATCTGGGCGAGTTCTCGCCCATCACCCAGCGGATCGCCTCGAACAGGTTGGACTTGCCGCAGCCATTGGGTCCGACGACGCCCGACAGGCCGGGCTCGATGAACAGGGTGGCGGGTTCGACGAAGCTCTTGAAGCCGGTCAGCGAGAGCTTTCGGATCAGCATCGCCGCGGCCTGCCGAGGGCCGGGCCCGGCATCGGCAGCCGGGTCGTCAGCGCGCTCCCGCCTGTTCCAGAGCGGTCTCGACGCCGCTCCAGTCCTGCGCGTCGAGCTTCGCGCCATTGAGGAAAAAGGTCGGAGTGCCGCTCACTTCGAGCTCCTCGGACTGACGGTTCGAGCGCTCGACGATCGCCTCGGCCGATGCCAGGTCGCCCAGGCATTGCAGCGCCCGGTCGCGCGGTATGCCACGCGCGGCGAACCAGTCGACCATCCCGGTCGCCTCGCCGATCCGCTGCAGCCGCTGGTCCTGCGGCGCCTGCGTGGCCGCTTCGAGCGCGCCGGGATCGGCCGAGGCGGTGGCGCCGATCTGGTTGAGATCGGCCCAGCCCTGCTTGGCCAGCGGGTAGAACGTTGCGGGATTACCGCAGCGCGCCAGCACCGCGAAGGTGAGATCGAGCGGATCATGGATCTGATTGCGCAATTCGAAGCTGACCACGCCGCTCTCGACATAGCGTTCCAGGTCGCTGCCGCCGGTTTGGACGAAGGCGGCACAGGCAGGGCAGGTGTGGCTCGCATATTCGACCAGTTCGAGCGGTGCATCGGGGTTGCCGACAAGCACGCCGCCCATCTCGGTGGTTTCGGCGGTTTCCAGCCAGCTCGCGCCGGCGGGCGCGGCTACGGGGTCGATCGGCTCGCCGGAAAGCGCCGTTCCCTCGCCGGCTCCCTCGCCCGAGCCGCAGGCGGCAAGGGCCAGCGCGAGCGGCGCGGTGCAAAGTGCGAAGGCAAGGCGGCGGATGAGGCGCATGGTGTGAAGCGATCCCGATACGAGCGTGACGAAAGGCTAGCCGATGGCCGGGCCCCGGCCAAGCCGCAGGCCGGCATGGCGGGTACCGTTTTGCACAGGAAGCTGGCCGCGCCTAATCGCCATTCTGCGTCAGCGCGCGCTGCACCGCCGGCCAATCATGCACGCCTTGCAGCAGGCGATCGTTCAACAGGAAGCTCGGCGTCCCCTCAAGGGCGAATCGTTCGGCCTGGGAGCGCGTGGCGGCGGCGAGGGCGTTTGCGCGCGCCTCGTCGGTCAGGCAGCGATCGAGCACGGGCCGGCTGAGGCCGAGCGGCGCGAGCAGTTCGTGGAAGCCGAGGTCATCCGCGATCGCGCGCAACCGCGATGCCGCCGGTCCACTCGTCCAGCGCTGCTGCTGCCCGGCGGTCGCCTTGCCCGCCACGGCCAGCCAGCGCGGCTGGGCATGCATGATCGCGCGATGGCGAGCGAAGAACCGCTCCGGCGCGCCACATTCGGTCGCCAGGACCGCCGCCAGATCGAGCGGATTGCGGATGAAATGGCGCAGCTCGACCGAGACCTTGCCCGTCGCGACATGCTGCAATTGCAGGGGCCCGTCCGATTGCCGCTCGAAAGTGAGGCAATGCGGGCACGAATAGCTGCTGAACACCACCAGGCGCCGCTCTGCCGCCGGGTTGCCCATCAGGTGCCCCGCCTCGGTTTCGGCAACCTGCGTGGTCCAGTTCGCCTGCGCCAAGGCGGGCGCCGCCGCGGCGATCCCGAAAGAGAGCAGCAGCGCACCAGCGGCTATTCGTACGGCCTTCAGGAAATCCGCTGTCATTTCGATCCGCCTTCTTCGTCCTCGCCCCGAGACAGGCTGCGCGCCAGCGACTCGAGCACCGTACGCAGTTCGGGGTCGCCGATATCGCGCAGGCTTTCGCCGAGCTCCAGCGGGATTGGCCGGAGCGAGGGCGGCTTGCGCGGCGTACCCTCAGCATGGGCCGGCTGAACCGCGCCTTGCCGCATCCGCACCTTGGCCACCGCCTCGTAGCCGAAGAACCGGTTCACCCGCGCGATGATTTCGGGGATCACGTGCTGGATCAGCGGCGCATGCGCGGGCTCGACCAGGAGATCGAGCGTGCCCGCCCGCTTTCCGCCCGCGGCCGGCCCGCCGGGGAAGCGGATCGCCTCGGGCATGCAGACCCGCGCATGGTGCGGACCCACGATCTCGCCCCAGCGCATCACCACCGAGCTTTGTACAAAGCCGAATTTGCGGAACGCCGTCCGCCCGATCTGCGGCACGAGATCGGCCACGGCACGCGCCGGTCCGCCACGGGGGCGTTCATAGGGTTTGGCCCCCGTCCGGCGCGGCTTGAGGGGCCTCACATTGGACCGCTCGCCTTTTGCCTCTGGTTCTCCGCCGGCAGCGCCGTGCTCGTCTCCGTCGCGTTCCATATCCGCGCCGCACATGCCATAGCGAGGGCATGGAGGATAGCCTCGCCGCCGGTTCGATCGCCCCCTCGCTGCTCGCCTGGTACGATAGCCACGCCCGCGCTCTTCCCTGGCGCGAGCTGCCGGGAAGCGGGCGTCGCGCCGATCCCTATCGCGTCTGGCTGTCCGAGGTGATGCTCCAGCAGACGACCGTCGCAGCGGTCACTCCGCGTTTCGTGCGCTTCCTCGAGCGTTGGCCTGGCATCGCCGCGCTCGCCGCTGCACCGGAGGCCGAGGTGATGGCTGAGTGGGCAGGGCTCGGCTATTATGCCCGCGCTCGCAACCTCCTGGCCTGCGCGCGCGAGGTGGCTTCGCGCGGTGGCTTTCCGGCCACCGAGGCGGAGTTGCGAGCGCTGCCGGGGATCGGCGCCTATACCGCCGCCGCGATCGCCGCGATCGCATTCGGCGAGCGGGCGGTGGTGGTCGATGCCAATGTCGAGCGCGTGGTGGCTCGCCTGTTCGCGATCGACACGCCGCTGCCGCAGGCCCGCCCGGCGATCCGCGCCGCAGCCGATCGCATCACGCCCGCCGAGCGCGCCGGCGATTTCGCCCAAGCGATGATGGACCTGGGCGCCACGATCTGTGTTCCGCGCCGGCCCGAGTGCTCTGCCTGCCCCATCGCTCGGCCGTGCCGCGCCCGGGCGGCCGGACGCCAGGCCGAATTGCCTGTCCGGCCCGTCAAGCGCGTCAGGCCCCTCCGCCGCGGCACCGCCTGGTGGATCGAGCGCGATGACCATGTGCTCACCGTCACGCGGCCGGGTAGGGGGATGCTCGCCGGCATGCGCGCCTTGCCCGATGATGGCTGGTCGGCCCGCGGCGACGGATCGGGCGCGCCGCCGTTCGCCGCCGAATGGCGTGCAATCGGCAAGGTCGCTCATGCTTTCACCCATTTCGCGCTGGAACTGACGATCCGGAAACCCCTCGGTCCTATCCCCCACACCCTTCCCGAAGGTGAGTGGATCGCGCGCGAAGCTCTCGCCAAAGCCGGCCTGCCGACCCTGTTTGCCAAGGCCGTGCTGCAGGCGATGGCCTCGGCGGATGCGTCAGAAGATGCCGCCGCCCAGCATCAGGCGGATGACCGCGACGACGAACACGATGAGGCAGAAATTGCGCCCCGAGTTGGATCGCGACAGCGCGCCGAGCCCGATGCCGACGAGCGCGATCGGCAGGACGAACCAGTTGCCCCAGCCAAGGAACGGGATGGTCGAGGGGATCGCCAGGAACAGCGCGACCAGGCCGACGAGGATCGAGAAAAGATTGAGCATGGTGTGTTGTATAGGTAGAACACCAGGGCGGATCAAGCATCCCCGGGTTCGCGGGGCGATAAACCCGTTTTACGTGTGGACTCGCTGGCCGTAGGAACCCGCGCCATTGGCGGTTGTCCGCGTCAATCTTTCGCAAGGAGATTGCGATCCGTCGCCGGACTGCATCTCCCGGTGCTTAATCACTGCGCAATGCGGCGTGCATAACAGGAGCTTCATGACCCCCTCTCCTCTCGCTCAGCAAATCTCGCGCCGGAGCCTCCTGCGCGGTGCCGCAACCGCCGCTGCGGGCCTCGGTCTCGCCGGCTATGCCCCGGCCGCATTCGCGCAGCGCGGTGCGGAGCGCTGGCCTGCGGTCGCCAGGCTGGTAGACGAATACGTCGGCACAGAGCGCGTCGCCAATATGGTCGTGGCGCTCGGCTATAATCAGAACCCGCCCGAATTCATCGCCCGCGGCACGCTCGCCTTCGACAGCGCCGTCCGCGTCGGGCCGGATACGCTTTACCGCATCTATTCGATGACCAAGCCCGTCACCGGCGTCGCCGCGGTCATGCTGATCGAAGAGGGCAGGCTCGGCCTCGACCAGCCCGTGGCCGAGATCCTCCCGGCGTTCGCGAACATGCAGGTGCAGAAGGTCTATGACGGCGCCATCACGCCCGATAACCTAGAGCCGGCAGCGCGCCCGATCACCGTCCGCCACCTGCTCACCCACACCGCCGGGCTCGGCTACACGATCATCCAGAAGGGTCCGCTCCAGCAGGCCTATCTGCGGCGCGGCATCATTCCCGTTTCGGTCAGCCGGCTGCCGATGATCCCCGGATTCGGCGGCGTCCCCGCGCCAACCCTCGCCGCCTTCGCCGACCGGCTGGCGGAGCTGCCCCTGACGCGCCAGCCGGGGACGCGATGGAGCTATTCGGTCGGCCTCGACCTGCTGGGCCGGGTGATCGAGGTGGTCGCCGACCAGCCGTTCGACACCTTTCTCCAGCAGCGGATCTTCGAACCGTGCGGTATGGACAGCACCTATTTCACCGTTCCCGCCTCGGAACGTGCGCGGCTCGCCACCAACTACTTCGCGCTGGCCGGCGTGCCCTTGCCGATCGATACGGGCGCCAGCTCGATCTTCCTCGACCCGCCCGCCTTCCCGTTCGGCGGGGCGGGACTCGTTTCCTCGGCACGCGACTACGACCGCTTCCTGATGATGCTGGCGGGCTACGGCAAGATCGACGGCCGGCGAGTGATGAGCGAGGAGGCGGTGCGGCTCGCCACCAGCGATCTTCTTCCCGAGACGCTCGCGCCGGGCGGCGGTTTTCGCGAGGGCTTCGGCTTTGGTGCGGGCGGTCTGGTTGGGAAGGGCGCGTCGGAGGGGCTCTACGGCTGGTTCGGCGCGGCGAGCACCGCGGGCCTTGTCAACATGCGCGCAGGTCTGCGGCAGACGCTGATGACGCAACTCGTCGGCCCCAACGCCGAGGCGTTGCAGCAGCGCTTCCCTGTTGTCGTCGCCGAGGACGCCGCCGCCCTCGCTGCCACCGCCGCGCAATGATGACGCCGCCCGCGTTCGGCGGGCACGAGCTTGATCGCGCCGATCGCCTGCGTGCTGATCCCGAGAAGCTGGCCGCGCTCCTTGCCGAGCGCGGCGGTCTCATGCTGCTGCTTGACGAGCTTGCTCCGCTTCTCGACGATCGCGGCGCGCTCTCCTTCTCCGAAATCGCCGATGCCGATGACCTGGGCGAAAGCATCTTCCTTGGCTTGCTCGGGGAGCGTCCCTGCTTTGCGTGTGTGCCGGCTTCCGGTCTGGCGACACCTGCTCGCGCGGATCGCGCGCTGTGGCTTGCCATCGCCCGGCTGCCGCCCGC
>PPFU01006848.1_pt1 | contig 49939 bp, 45 predicted proteins | sample 1535991 | NCBI WGS metagenome assembly PPFU01 (sample SAMN04901290, study PRJNA319586) | Hypolithon metagenome, whole genome shotgun sequencing project. | isolation source: Antarctic Hypolithon | place: Antarctica: Miers Valley | collected 2014
CCCGCGCTCCTCGACCGCGAGGCATGCGGCCTCGAGCGCGTGGGCGAGGCGCTGGAGCGGATCGCCGCCGCCGCGCCCGCGGTGAAGAAGAACCTCCTCTACGCGTGCGCAAAGACCGTGCGGGCTGATGGAGAGATCATCGCGGCGGAAGCCGATCTGCTCCGGGCGATTGCCGATACACTCGGGTGTCCGATGCCGCCGGCCGGATAGCCTAAAAGAAAAACGGGATCCCCAGCTTCCCGAACGCCTCCTTCTGCTCCTTCAAAAACCGATCCCCCAGTTTCTCGAATCCACCCTCGGCCCGATACTTTTCCAGAAACGCATTCACCTTCGTCCGAAGCTCGTCGTTCCCCTTCGCGATCCCGACCGCCCACTCCTCCGCCTTGAACGGCTCGAGCAGCGCCTTCGTCTCCTCGGGATGTTGCCGCCAGTGCTGATACACCGACATCTGGTCGTAGATGAACGCGTCCGCCTTCCCCTGCACCACCTCGATCACCGCCGAGTTTTCCTTGTCCAGCACGAGCATCCGCGCGCTCTTCAAACTCTTCACGGCATACAATTCCCCGGTTGTCCCCTTCTTCACCGCGACGGTTTTCCCCGCCCGATCCGCCGCCGCGATCCCATCGATCTCCGATCCCGCGCCGACGAGCAAGCACAGCCCAGTCTTCAAATACGGTTCGGAAAAGTCGATCACGCGCGACCGCTCCGGTGTGGCGGTCATCGACGAAATGATCAGGTCAATCTTCCCGGTCTTGAGCGCGAGGATGAGCCCATCGAACGGGATGTTCTCAATCCGCACCTCGCGCCCGAGAAACTCCCCGAGCGCCCGCGCCACCTCCACGCTCACGCCGACCGGCTCGCCCTGCGCGTTGCGCATTTCGAAAGGCGGATAACCGAGTTCCATCCCCACGCGCAGCGGCGGCGCGGCGGCACGGGCCAGCGGCGTGAACAAGAGAAGCGCAAGGGCGAGGAGGAGGAATCTCATCGGGAAGAAGGAAAAGCGCGACCATGCTCGAGGCGCAACCACGTTGTGACTCGTCTCGGAGCGCCAGGTGGAAAGCACCAGCCTGCACCGCGCGGTCTGCGATTATCTCCCGGGGAGGACGGATCGACCTGCTGGACGAGCATGCGCGGCACTTCCCGGCGGGCGAACCACGGAGGCGCGGAGAACTGACCCGGCGGTTAAGGAATTTGCCCGGCATGGAACCGTCCTTCCTCTCCGAACCTCCCTGGTTTAACGAGTTTTTAAAAGCTGGCCGTGACCCCGAGATGGAAGCGTCCGTCACCTGAGTCCGAATCCAAGTCTATCAGTTTCCATCCGTAATCCGCGCGCAGCGAGAGGTAGTGTCCGATCGCGTAACGCGCGCCGATGCCGAGGCTGGCGAGCGATTGACTGGAATCTTCGCCATCGCGGGGTTCCAGGGTTTTTGTGAAGCCGTAATCCCAGAAGGCGAGAAACTGCAGGTCGTCGGTGAGCTTCTCATTGCGGAAAATGCGCGCGGGATGCAGCGCTGGGGTGCGGAGTTCGTGCGACATGAAGAAGCCGTGGTCGCCGTTGGCGGCGCGTTCCGAGTAGCCGCGGACGGTATCGTAACCGCCGACGCCGAGCTGCTCACTCGGGTAGAGCGGGCCGTCTGCGAACTGGCCGGTGGCGGAACTGAGGAGTGAGAAATCCGCCGGCAGCCGCGTGGTGCGCTGGAGCGTCAGCTTGCCATAGACGTAGCTCGCGGAGGCGCCCGAGCTGGCGGCTTCAAAGTCCTCGTCTTCGTTGTGTTCGCCGAGGCCACCGGGGCTCAAATAAACCTCGGCGTTGAGCAGCGTGCGACCGTAGGCGTCGGGCAGCGCGCCGTTGTAGGTCAGCACGAACTGCGAGATGTCGATGGTCGAGTCGAAGACGCGCGCGCCGCCGAAGCCGAGATCGGTGTTGCTCGATTTGAAGTCGTAACCAAACGCGATTTCGTGCGTGTAGGCTTTCACGTCCGGCAGGCGCATCGTGTAGCGGAAGCTGACCTGGTAGGTGCGGCCGTTGAGATCGAATCCGTCGGGCAGGTCGGGCGTGGTTTCGGCGTAGGAACCGAAAAAGGCCAGCGTGTGCAGCCACGGGAGCGGCACGAGATAGCTGGCCGAATGCGCGCGGAGCCGATCGAAATCGGGGCTGGTGGTGAATTGGTAATTCAACTGGTGGCCGAGGCCGAAAGCGTTGCCCCAATTGAATCCGCCGAGCAGGCGGTTTCTGTCCGTCTCGGGCGTGCCAGTGTTTTCGTAGCCGACATAGACGCGAAGCGGAAAGCGGTCCTGCACCTGCAACACCACGTCGGTCGTGCCCGGCGTGCGGCCGGGGCTGAAGACGGTATCGACCGAGCGGAACGGATTGGCGTTGAGGCCGCGCGTGTCCTGTTCGAGCCGGCTTTTGTAGATCGCGTCGCCTTCGCGCAGGCGCACGCCGGTGCGAAAGAGCGGGCTTTTGAAGTAGCGGTTTCCCTCGACGCGCACTTCCCCGAGCATGCCTTCCTGGACGATGATCTGCACGACGCCGCCGGTGATGTCTTGCGCCGGCACGGAGATGCTGACGAGTGGCCGATCCTGGGCGGTGTAAAACGCGGTCACTTCGTGCTGGATTTTGCCCAGCGCGCCGAGGGTTAGCGGCGCACCGATGTACGGCTGCATCCGCGCGGCGAACTTCGCCGACTCGAGCAGCGCGATATTTTTCACGACGACGCCCGCTGCACCGCGCACGCCGCCGGGCTGGACCGCAGCGGGAGTGGGGACAAAGACGAGGCCTTTCAAGCGCTCGAGCAGCACTGCGTCGGAGCCGCCGCCGAGGGGGGGCGGAGGCGGCTTCACGCCCGCGGGCACAGGCTCCCGCGGCGGGAGGTTTTTGGGCGCGAGACGGTCGAAGTCCTGGCTGAATGCGGGGGCCGCGAGCACGGTCGCCGCCACGATTGTAGCGATGTTCTTCATGAAAATGGGTGTGAGGCGCCTACCTGAAAAACCCGATGCCCGCGCCATCTTGTCCGATGAGGCCCGCGCCATCTTGTCCTATCAAACCGGCCCCGTCCTGACCGATCAGCCCCGCGCCATCCTGCCCGATCAAGCCGGCGCCGTCCTGGCCGATGAGGCCCGCGCCATCCTGCCCGATGAGCCGGCCGCCGCCGACGGCAAACCCGCCGCTGGGTGGCAGGCGGAACTGCGCCTGGCCACTGGCCGTGATCGCGCCTTGCGAAGTCGGCAGGTAATAATCGTTGACCAGCTTTCGGGGGAACCAGCCTTCCCAGTGCGAGCCGATCGGCACGGCGCGACCATTGGCGTCAGCCATGTAAACCTTTCCGTTGCCCCCGCTGACAAAGCCGCCGCCGGCCGGGGCGGTGATCGTCTTGCCGCCCGAAGTCACAAATTTGACGTTCTGGCCCTTCGCCACCCATTGATTGGTGGGGACGTTGTTGTATTTCGTCGCCGGCATCGCGATCCAGCCCTTGCCGTTGTTCGTCGCGCTGTTGATGAACTTGGCGATCGTGCTCTTGGCGGCATTGCCCATGCCGTTGAAAACGCCGGAGACCGCGTTGACCGCGACTTTGCCGGCATAGCTCAGCCCATTCCATACGCTGTTGGCGAGACCCGAGATGCCATTCCAGAGGTCTTGGAAAATGCCGAACGCCTCGATCCGCGACGCTTTCGTGAACCCGCCGGATTTCGCCGGCTCATCGCCATAATTGTAAGCCGCTTCGGTCCCATCAAGCACCGTCTGGTTGCCAAATAACCCCTGAATTAGAAGGACAAAAGCCACTGAGAGCTCGGTCTTACGACGCTCATCGTCGTCGGCGGCCGATGCCGGAGGGGGGGTGACGCTGCCGCTGCCGCTGCCACCACCCGCGACACCCCCGAGAGTTCCAACGGCGCTGAAGCTGCCCGTGCTCCCGCCACCAACTGCGCCACCGGTGCCACCGGTGCCACCGGCGGGAGGTGCGACGACGGCGCCGAGATTGGCAAAGTAAAAGACATTGACGTTGCCCAGCGGATCATTCGGATAGGTCACCGGCGCAGAGTTGTAGATCGCCGCGACCCCGTCCAAACCGCCGGGCTGGAACAGGCCCGCGGGCGGCATCCGCTCATTGTCCGAGTAGATCAGGAATCGGCCGGAGGGCGCCGACACCGCGAACGTGCCGAAAGCGGAGTTGTTGATGAAGTAGCCGTCCACGCCGGGCGTGATCGCGGTCGTCACGAGCGTCACATTATTTGTGCCTTGCGAAGAAACGCTGCCGCCCGCCGCGAGCGTGAGGTTGCCTTTGCTCTGGATGAGCACTTCGCTCATTGCGGCGTTGCCGCCCAGCACCGTGCCAGTGATGGTCAGCCCGGGATGGCTATCCATGAATCGGAACGCGCCGCCGCTGGTCACGTTGCGCAATTGGCCGACGATGTTGCTGGGGTTGGTGAGGAGAATGCTGTTGGTCGCGCTGAGATCCAGCCGGCTGGTGACGACTGGGCCGATCAAATCGATGCCGCCGCTATTGGCGGTAAGCGAAATGGTGCTGGCCTGGACGGAGCCGGCGCCGCTGCCGCTAATCAAGGCGCCGGCGGTCCCGATGAGATCGCCGTCGATATTGAGCACCGAGTTGAAGCGGATGTTGGAGTCGGCGAAGAGCGTCAACGAATTGCCGCTCGTGGACATGACGGGGGCCTGGAAGAGGATTTGTCCGCCGAACCCGCCGGAGCCGGCCGAAGCGGTGGAGATGCTGACGTTTCCCATGGCCAGCGCGTTTTGCAGCGTGGTGTTCTGGATCTCAGAAGCGCCGTTGCTCACGTCCTGAAAGTTGGTTCCGATTTGCAGGGTGTTGGGCGTGGGGGTGTCTGAATCCACGATGTAGATGTCCGTAGGATCGAGCAGCAGCGAGCCCACCCGGCCATTCGCCGCGCGCAGGTCGGCGAGGCCCGTGTACTCGAGGCGCAGCTTGCCGGAGACTTCCGCGAATCCGCCGTCGCCGCTCACCGATCCGCCGCGCGCCGAGATCCCGCCGGCGAATTGTGTCGTCTCATCGGCCCATACGATCACCCGCCCGCCCGTGCCCGTTCGGATGGCATCCGCATTGATTGTCGCTCCGGCTGCAACCTGCGTGTTCCTGGCATTGGGCGCCGCGGGATTTGCCCCGTGCTCATCGCCGCCGACCAGCGCCACGCCGCCGCCAGCCTCGCCTGCGACGTCGATCAGCGAGCCTGCCGTCAGCTCCACGCTGTCTCCGAGCGCCTCGACACGGCCGCCCGTTTGCCCGGCCGCCTTGCCCGAGGCGTCGATCGTCCCAGAATTGACGGTTTTTCCCCCGCGTCCGGAATCGAGCCGCACGTAGCCGCCGCTGCCGCTGACGTTGCGCGCCGAAATCGTCCCGGAATTCTGAACCCCGCCGCCGCTGGCCGTGAGGAGGACGCGTCCGTTTTTGGTCGCCGTGCCCGTCGCGCGGATCGTGCCGGTATTGTTCACCGCCAGCGCGTAAGCATTGCCGCCATTTGCCTTCAGTTCCGCCTGCGCCGCGGCGATCGTCCCGCTGTTCGATACTTTTCCCGCGCCACCGGGGCTGACAAAGAGCCGCTCGTCGCCCGCCGCTTTCAAAAGCACTTCCGTCCCCACGCCCAGCCCGACAACGCCATTCGCCGCCGTGACAGTGCCCGCATTCGTCACCTCGCGCCCGAGGAGAAAGACATCGCCACTGCTTGCGTTGATCGTCCCGAGATTGGTCACAGCAGCTGCCGAAGAGCCGAAAAATTTCATGTCGCCGCCGGCGAGGAACTCCGAATCCGCGACATCCAACGTCGATGCCACGAAGCTGCCGGTGTCGATCCGCGCCCCCGCGCCGATCAGGATGCCGTTGGGATTGATGAGAAAAACCTGGCCGTTCGCCTGCAGCGCCCCGAGCAGGTTCGAAGCAGTGCTGCCGACCACGCGATTCAACGTCGCCGATTGTGGGCTGGGCTGGAGGAATTTTGTGATCTCGCCCGGAGCGATGGAAAAGTCCTGCCAGTTGATGATCCCGCGGTCGCTTCCCTGGCGGATCGTAAGACTGCCAGAGCCGCCTTCCATAGAGAAGTCTCCCGCGGCAACCTGTCCACCGGACGGATTCGCCTTGGCAGTTTCAGAATGGAAACAGGCTAGGAATGGCAGCAGGGCTGCGACGGAGGTGTGGAGGATTCGGGGATAACGCATAGATTCTTTCTTCCGGGGGAGCAAGCGGACGAAAGTAATATCTACCTCAGAAAAGTTTCAAGCTATTTTTTAGTGGCATGCAAATTACACCTGGACGAGGAACAAACTTTTTTAGGTTGAGGAAGACTGTTCGCGTTAGAATTATTTATTCAATCCGTGCGTTAATGGTTAGCGAATACCCCCGCGAGCTTGGCTCCGGTGGCAGATTTACGAGCCGCTTTGCAGGAGGCCGATCAGCAGCCGCAGGCGTTCGATGGCGCGGTTCCTCGAAGATTGCGCTGCCGCGTTTAAGAGCTTTGGCCACCAGTTCGGGCCGCAAAACGGGGCGTGGCCGAACCAAAGATCGGAGCGCCGGCACTTCTTTCGACGCACGAGAGGTTCTTCCGCTTCCAACCTTTCAACACTCAACTCTCATCCCTCAACCTCCTACAAATACCCCGCCCCGTGCAATTTGTGCGTGAGGTCGGTCTGGCGGCGGAGCTGCTCGGCGTAGATCTGGGCGTGCGCGGCGTTCGGGTCGGCGCGCGTGCTTTCATCGATGGCGACGAGGCGGGCGGTGAGCTCGCGCAGTGGAGTGGGAGACCCGTTGGTCGTGCTCGCGGCCCAGGCGGCCTGGACAGCGGCTCCGAGCGCGGCGCCCTCGGCGGAACGCAGGCAGACGGTCGGCGCGCCGAAGATATCGGCGGCCATCTGCCGCCAGACGGCGCTTTTACTCCCGCCGCCGGTGAGGCGGATCTCGCCGATCTCGAGCCCGAGCGCGCGGAACCGCCGCAGCCCATATGCCAGGCCCAAGGTGACGCCTTCCATGACGGCGCGCGCGATGTGGCCGGGCTCCATGTTGGCGAGGTTCAGCCCGTGGAGGACGCCGCTGCTGAGAGGGAGATTCGGGGTGCGCTCGCCGGTCAGATACGGGAGAAAGGTGAGTCCGCCCGCTCCGGCGGGGGCACCGCTCACGGCGCTCTCGAGCTGCGTGTGATCCCAGCCGAAAAGTTTCCGCACCTGCTCGGTGGCGACAGTCACGTTCATCGTGCAGACGAGCGGCAGCCAGTGGTCGGTGCTGTCGCAGAAAGCCGCGATCTCGCCCCGCTCGTCGATGACCGGCGCGTCGGCGCAGGCGTAGAGCGTGCCGGAGGTGCCGAGGCTGGCGGTGAGGATGCCGGGGGCGATGTTCCCGGTGCCGATGGCGCCCATCATGTTGTCACCGCCGCCGGCGCTGACGACGGGGCTTTTCGCCAGTCCCCAAGCCTCGCGCAGGCTCTCACGTAGCAGTCCCATGACGCAGCGGGAACTGCTCGGCGCGGGCATGTATTCGGTCAGGTCGGGGTCGATGAAATCGCAGAGCGGCTCGCACCATTCGCGCGTCCGGATGTCCATGAGGCCGGTGCCGGAGGCGTCGCCGTACTCCATGCGTTTCTCGCCAGTGAGCCACCAGTTCAGGTAGTCGTGCGGGAGGAGAAAGCAGTTCGCTTTCTCGTAATTGCGCGGCTCGTTTTGTTTCAGCCAAAGGATTTTCGGCGCGGTGTAGCCGGGGAGGATCGGGTTGCCCGCGAGTTTGATGAGCCCCTCCGCGCCGCCGAATTCCGCCCCGAATGCCGCGCACTGCTCGACCGTCGATGTGTCGCACCAAAGCTTGGCCGGACGGATTGGCTTGTTCTGTTTGTCGAGGACGACGAGGCCGTGCTGCTGGCCGCTTACGCCGATGGCGCCGATCTCATCTCGGCGCGCGCCGAGCTGGGAAAGGCAGTCGCGCACGGTGGCATCGACGGCGTCGGTCCAGTCGGCGGGCTCCTGCTCCATATGCCCGGGCGGCAGGTTCGGGATGAGGCCGTAAGATTTTTGGGCCGAGGCGAGGATTTCGCCGGACTCGAGGTCGAGCACGATGGATTTCGTGCTCTGGGTGCCGCTGTCGATTCCTAGAGTGAGCATGAGGTGGAGAGTTGAGGGCTGGATTTAGGTTTCAAAACGCGAAGCTCAACTGTATCCAAGCTCTGCGACAAGCGCACACTGCCCCCACTTTATGGAATTCGACTGGCTCGACGCCCCTTTTGATCTGCGCTCGCTTCCGCCCCGGGAGATCGAGGAGTCGTTCGAGGATCCCTTCAGCCTCCGCCTGCTGCCGGATACGTCGGACGCGGGGGCGAGGACGCGCTATTTCAATCTCGGCAAGAGCGTCGCCGACCGCGGCATTTTCAGCATCTTCCGCACCGATGGGAAACAATACCGCGTGATCCTGGCGCGCGACATGACGCCGGAAGAGTCGGCTTTTTACGACCGCAAAAACTCAGAGCCGACGTGAGGGAAAACGCGAAATGAAAATGATCATGAGCTGGGCGGAGATGCCTTTTTTCGACACGGAGGAGGAGGAGGCGGCATATTGGACGGAGACGCGGATCGATCCTCGGCTAATGAACGCTTCGCTGCTGAAAGCCGACACGCGGGAATCGACGACAATCACCGTGCGGTTCGACCCGCGGATGCTGGCGCGCATCAAGCGGATCGCCCGGTCGCGCTACCTGAACTACCAGAGCATGATCAAGCAGTGGCTGAGCGAGCGGCTGGAAAAGGAGCTGTAGCCGGCGCTGTTCTCAATCCGCCCGGTGCAACTGGTGGAAGAGCGCCTCATACTCATCGACCATCCGCGTGAAATGGAACCGCTCCCGCGCATGCGCGCGGATCGACGCGCGATCCAGCTCCAGCGCCCGCGGCACCATCGCCGCCAAGCCCTCCAGCGAATCCGACGTGTAGCCGGTGACGCCTTCATCGACCACCTCGGGCACCGAGCCGAGCCGGTGCGCCACCACCGGCACACCGGCCGCCATCGCCTCCGCCATCACGATCCCAAAGGGCTCCGGCCACTGGATCGGAAAGATGAGCGCTGAAGCCCGGCTGAGGAATTCGCTCTTTTGCGCCGGGTTCACTGGGCCGATGTGCCGGACGCGATCGCCGTCGATCAGCGGCGCGACTTCCTCCGCGAAATACTTCTCCTCCGGCCCCTCCTGCGGCTTCCCGGCCAGCACGATCGGCAGGCCGAGTTCACGCGCGATCTCGATGGCACCCACCGGATTTTTGTTGGGCGACATCCGCCCGAGGAACGCCAGATACTCCCCCGGCTCAGGACGAAAAGCGTAAGCATCGAAGTCGCACGAATTGTAGATGACCGGAATCGGCTCGGCGCGCCCGGCCTGGACTCCGCTGATTTGGTTGTGGCTGATCCCATTCACCGGCACCCGCGGGCAGTGATTCGTGATCCACTCGTCATCGCCCGAGAGTAGCGTGTGGTAGGTGTACAGCATCGGGACCGGACTGACGTTTCCGAAAGGAATCCACTCGCAGTCGAGGTGGTTGTGGATGATGTCGAACTCGTCTGCCGCCGCCAGCACCTCTGCCATCATCGCCGCCACATAGTATTGGTAGTTCTCCGCGCGCCCCTCGCTCATCAGGTCGAGGATGCTTTTTTCACACACCGACCTCAGCCGCCCCGACGTGATGGAGTCGCCCGAGGCGAAAACCGTCACGTCGTGGCCGCGCCGCACCAGCTCGTTCGTCAGCAGCGTCATGCCGTATTCGATGCCTCCGTAGTTCTTCGGCGGCAGGCGCGCCCAGAGCGGGCCGACCTCGGCGATTCGGAGCTTTGACACGGGCGACGGCATGGACATTCTCTCGCACCCTGCGCCGGATTTGACGACCGCGAAAACCGGCTGGGTGCTCACTTTTCCCATCATGTCGAAACTCAAAGTCCTTCTCACCGGCGGCGCTGGCCGCGTCGGCCGCCACCTCACGCCCGCCTTCGAGGAATGCTACGATCTGCGCAGCTTCGATGCCCGCCCTGTGCCCGGTGCCGACGACGTGATCAACGCAAACCTCTCCGACTGCGGCGCCCTGCGCCACGCCATGTGCGGCATCGAAGTCGTCGTCCACCTCGCCGCCACCGCCGACGAGGCGCCGCTCGACGAGCTTGTGCCCAACAACATCTTCGGCCTCCACCACGTGCTCGAAGCGGCCCGCGAGGCGGGCGTGCGGCGGTTCATTTTTGCCAGCACCTGCCAGACCGTGACCGCCTACCCGCGCGATGAGCGCACGATCGAGATCACCGATCCCGTCTGCCCCTCCTCGATCTACGGCGCGACGAAAGTCTTCGGCGAAGCCCTTGGGCGATTCTACCACGAGAAGCATGGGCTCGAGTTCATCGCCCTCCGCATTGGCGCCTTCCAGCCGTGCGACAGCCGGCATCTTGCCAAGCAAACGATGCGCAATCTGTGGCTCAGCCCGCGCGATGCGATCGCGCTCTTCCGCCGCGCCATCGAGCAGCCGGAGATTGGTTTCGCCGTCGTCTTCGGCACCTCGCGCGCCGGGCACGAGCGTCTCAGTCTCCGATCCGCGCGTGAGATCCTCGGCTACGAACCGCAGGATGACGCCAGCTCCATCATCCCACCGCCCGCTCAATCATGAACAAACTCCTCACGCTCGCCGCAGTCGCGGCGCTCCCTTTCACCCAGCTCATCGCGCAGGAAAGCCCGGCCACACCCGCGTCCGAGGAAAAAGCCACGCGGCCGCAGTTGGTCGCCGAACGCGAGGTCGTCACGCGGCTCCAGATTTTCCTCGATCAGCAGCATTTCCCTCCCGGGAAAATCGACGGGCGCTGGGGCGAGTTTACTGGGAAATCTCTCGGCCGCTACGCCGACGCCCACGGCCTGCCGCGCGATGAGTCGCTCTACGCGCAACTCCCGCTCGATTCCGTCCACCCGCTCTACACCACCTACACCATCCAGCCCGACGATCTGAAGCAGGTCGGCGACGCCCCGTCGCGTCCCGCCGAGCAGGCGAAAAAGAAAAAGATGCCTTACCGATCGCTGCTCGAGTTCCTGGCCGAGCGCTATCATGCCGATCCCGATTTCCTGGTAAACCTAAACCCCAGCCTGAACCTCGACGCACTAAAACCCGGCGACACCGTCCGCGTGCCGAACGTCGAGCCCTTCAAGGTCGAAGGCTGGCGCGAGATCGCCAAACTGCCCGAGATCCCCGAGTTCCTCCAGCGCACGCTCACCGTCGATACCGAGGAAAAGATGGCCGAACTCCGCGATGAGAAGGGCGCGCTGCTCGCGGCTTTTCCCATCACTCCGGGCTCCGGCCGGCTCCCTGCGCCGAAAGGGAAATGGAAGATCCTCGGCATCGCGATCATGCCCTGGTTCCGCCATGACGAAGGCGTGCTCAACCGCGGTGTGCGCACCGACGATTTCCACAATATCCCGCCCGGTCCGAACAACCCGGTGGGCGTCGTCTGGATGGGTTTGAACAAGCCCGGCATCGGCCTGCACGGCACGAACAACCCGCAAACGATCGGCCGCGCCGGCAGCCACGGCTGCATCCGCCTCGCGAACTGGGACGCCATCCGCCTCGCCTATCTCGTGACCAGAGGAATGACCGTGGAGATCAAGTAAGCGGGCGGGATTCGAGGCTGGCCGCGGCATTGTGGAAAATCAGCCTTTCCCCCATGAAAACTCCATCCACCAAGAGCGCCGCCAGCAGCAAACGCCCTGCCCGCGGCAGGACACGCGAGGGTGCCATGTTCCCCGCCGCGCCCGCGCACCTCGGCCTGACCGCGGATTACGCTGTCTTGCTCGCCGACATCCGGGAGCGCATCAGCAGCGGACGGCTCCGCACCGTCCTCGAGGCGAACTCCGCGATGGTGCTGCTCTATTGGGACATCGGCCACCCCTTCCTCGTCCGGCAGGAAAAGGAAGGCTGGGGAGCCAAAGTCATCGACCGGCTTTCCGCGGATCTGCGAGAGGCGTTCCCTGACATGACCGCGCTCTCGCCGCGCAATCTGAAATACATGCGCTCCTTCGCTGCCGCATGGCCGGACCCGGCAATTGTGCAAGAGGCTCTTGCACACATCCCCTGGTATCACCAGATCGCCCTCCTCGAGAAGTGCCGATCGGGGTCGCCGAATGGGAGACAGAGATCGTGCGAAACCTGCCTGGCGCAATCAAATCCAGTCTCCCCTCCGTTGCGGAGATCGAGGCCGAGCTCGCGGCTCCCTTCTGAGCTATGAGTAAAAAAAGGCCGACAGCCCCTGCGGCACATCATCAGCCCGAGGTGGCCGGCTATCTTGTCGTCGCCGCCGTGTCCGCCTGCTTCGGCGCGACGATCTGCTGGCTGGTCATGCGCGGCGCGCCCGCTCCACCGCCGCGAGCCGCGCCTCCTGCTCCGATGACGCAACAGCACGCCACCGCAGAACCATCGCCCGCGCCCGGCCTTTCGCCCGCCCAGAATGAGGCGATGCTCGGCAACTGGAACTACGACCGCCGCAACTGGACCCACGCCATCGAGCACTACGAGAAGGCAATGGCCCTCGGACTCGACAACGCCGATGTGCGCACCGATCTCGGGAGCTGCTATCGCTTTTCCGGCCAGCCCGAAAAAGCGCGCGCATTATATGATAGTGCGCACCGCCTCGATCCGCGTCACGAGAACAGCCTCTTCAACAACGCGACACTTCACGCCGACGAACTCCGCGATCCGGCCCGGGCAAAAGTCCTTTTCGAGCAGTTCCTCGCGCGCTTCCCGGAAAGCAGCAACGCCGCCAATGTGCGAGCGGCGCTATCTCGAATGAGTGCTCCGGTGCTTCCCTGAAGCGCCGACCGCCCCGTTTGCAAAGGTGGCGTGGAGGCAGAGGGACATTATACCCCCGATGTGAATGTCCGAGTCGAGTGGAGGTGATGTCGCTTGGACATCAGACCTCGACTATCGAGCGTCGCTTTTCTGACGTTTAAGCCAAGCAAGGCACAACACGGCGGCGAGGAGCCAGAGCCAGGGGCGGGTGCGCAGGGGACGGCGGCGGGGAAAGTCGGGGCCGAGAACGAGGGTGGTGAGGCGAGAAAACAGGAGGCGGTGCCGGGCGATGAAATTGTAGGCAGCTTCGGAAATGTCGGCGAACGCGGGGACGTGGCGGTAGAGCCACCAGCCGAGGCTCGTGGCCCCGCCGAGGGCGAGTGAGCGGAAGACGGCTGCGGCTCCGCTGGTGACGCGACCGCTCGGCTCGATGAGCTTTACTGCTTCGGCGAATGCTTCGGTCGGGATTTCCGGAAACTCGCCGGTGAGCTTTTGATACGGCTCGTAGGCGATGGCGTCGCCGGTCCACTGGTGCCAGCGGGCGACCCACCTTTTGCAAAAGGTGCAGTCGTCGTCGTAGGCGAGGACGGGGCGGTCGCGCGAGTTCTGAGAGACGAGCCGTGGAAAGTCGGGCATGGCTTTATTCGCCGGCCATCCGGACGTGGTAGTTCCCGGCTCCGGCGGGGCGCTCGAGCTGGACGCGCTTTTGCTTCTGTGCGGCGGCGAGGAGTTCGTTGAAGGTTTTCACGCCGTATGCTTTTTCGTTGAAACCGGGGTCGCGTCGTTTCATCGCCTGCTTGAGCGCGGAGCCCCAGACGCCCTGGTCGCTGGTGGTCTCGTCGGTCATGTCCTCGAGGGTATCGACGAGCAGATCGAACGCTTTTTTGATGTCGAGCGCTTTGACGGCGGGCTTGGGGGGACCGGCTTTCTGCGGGGCGGCTTTGGACTTTGTCGGCTCCTGGCGGACGAGGTCGTCGTAGTAGAGGAAGTCGTCGCAGTTCTTGATGAAGAGGTCGGAGCTGGAGCTTTTCACGCCGACGCCGATGACGGTTTTGTCGTTCTCGCGGAGCTTGCTGACGAGGGGGGAAAAGTCGGAATCGCCGCTGGCGATGACGAAGGTGTCGAGGTGGGTTTTGGTGTAACAGAGATCCAGGGCATCGACGACCATGCGGATGTCGGCGGAGTTTTTCCCGGACTGCCGGACGTGGGGGATCTCGATGAGCTCGAAGGCGCTCTCGTGGAGGCCGGCCTTCATCTCGCGGTAGCGGTTGAAGTCGGAGTAGGCTTTTTTCACCACGATGTTCCCGCGGAGCAGGAGCTTGTCGAGGATGAGGCGCATGTCGAAGGCGGGGTAGCCGGCGTCGCGCGCGCCGATGGCGAGGTTTTCCAAATCGAGGAAGACGGCCATGCTGGGCGTGGCGGCGGTGTTGTTCATGCGGGGAGGTGAAGCGGAAATCGGCGGGACTGACGAGCGCGGGATTTCATGCGGGCTCGGGGACGACGCGTCCGTGCTCGATGCGCAGGACGAGGCTGGCGAGGCGGCGGGCCTCGGCGAGGCTGTGGGTGACGTGCAGGACGGTGACGCCGGTCTGGCGGCGGACGGAATCGAGGAGGACGCACATTTCCTCACGGGTCTCCTCGTCGAGGGCGCTGAGCGGTTCGTCGAGGCAGAGGACGCCGGGGCGAAAGGCGAGGGCGCGCCCGAGGGCGACGCGCTGGGTCTCGCCGCCGCTGAGGCCCTGCGGCTTGCGGTCGAGGAGGTGGGTGATGCCGAGGAGGGTGGCGAGTTCGGCGGTGCGGGCGTCGATGGCGGCGCTCTCCCAGCGGCGCAGGCGTGGGGCGAAGGCGAGATGCTGGCGCACGGTCATGGTGGGGAACAGCGCGCCATCCTGCGGGACGTAGCCGATGCCGCGGACGGCGGGTTTGAGATTTGTGACGTCGCGGTCGAGGAGGCGGATGGTGCCGGCGCGCGTGGGTTTGAGGCCGCAGATGGATTCGAGGAGGGTGGTTTTGCCGCTGCCAGTGGGGCCCATGAGGACGGCGTAGATGCCTGTGGGGATCGCGAATGAAACGCCCTCGAGGGAGAAGGGGCCGGAGGCGACGGTGAGTTGATCGACGGCGATCATTTAGTGGTTTAGCGGGCGATCCATTTCTGTTTCAGAACTGGGCTTTCACCATGCGGCCGGCTCCGGCGAGGCGGGTGAGGGTGAGGACGGCCATCGCGGCGACGATCATGAGGATGGAGACGGCGACGGCGGCTTCGATGTTGCCGACGCTCAGCTCGAGGAAGACGGTGGTGGGGAGGACTTCGGTGCGCATGCGGGTCGCGCCGGAGAAGACGAGGATGGGGCCGAACTCGCCGAGCGCCCGCGCCCACGCAAGGGTGGCGGCGGTGAGCATGCCGCGGCGTGCCTCGGGCAGCGCGATGAGGAAAAAGGTCTGGGCACGTGTGCATCCCAGGGTGAGCGCGACCTGCTCCCGGCGCGGGTTTATTTGCTCGAAAGTGACGAGCATGGTGCGGATGGAAAACGCGCACGCGACGGCGAACTGGGCGAGGATCACGCTCGGCACGGCGTAGGTGACGGGGATGAACTGCTCGATGAATCGGCCGGGCGCGGTTTGAAAAAGGATGAGCAGGCTGAGGCCGACGACGAGGGGCGGGAGGACGATGGGGATGTCGATGATGGCATCGACGAGGCCTTTGCCGGGGAAACGGAAGCGGGAGAGGAGGTAGCCCATCGGCGCGGCGACCCAGAGCGAGAGGAACGCGGTGAGGGTGCAGGAGATGAGGCTGAGCTTGATGGAATACTGGATCTCGGGGCTGCGGAGCGCGGCGAGGATGTGGCCGGGCGTGGTGAAGGTCGCGTCGGCCACGAGCATCGCGGCGATAAGCAGCACGTACACGCCACTGAGGAGGCCGAGGCCGGTGAAGAAGGGCCAGTCGGGGCCGGGGCGGAATTCGCTCCGGGGCGCTTCGCTCATTGCGCGGCCCAGTGGAAGCCGGCGGCCTCGAAACGGTGGCGGGACTCGGGGGACTCGATGGCGTCGCGGAGCCTGGCCATGAGGCGCGGCATGGCTGTGCGGCGGCTCACGGCGTAGGGCTGCACGGCGAGGGCGAGCGGGTGGTCGATGGGGATCATCGTGAGGGAGTCGGCGGTGTTCACGGCGTTGCTGCGGCAGGCGATGATGGCATCGAGGGAGCCGGTGCGGAGCTGGTTCACGAGGAAGTCGCCGGTGGGGGAGTCCATCTTCAAATTCGAGCTCACGGCGGGATAGACGCCCTGGGCCACGAGCATGTTTTTCGTCAGCGCGCCCATCGCGGATTTCTCGGGATGGGCGAGGCCGAGGCGGAGGCCGGATTTAGCCAGGTCTTCGGTTTTTGTTATGTTCAGCGGGTTGCCTTTGGCCGTGAGGATGACGAGGTCGTTCGACGCGACTTTCACGGGCTGGAGATACATGTCGGCGACTGTTTTCATAAAGGAGGTGTCGCAGGAGAAATAGGCGTCGGGTGTGGCTCCGGCGCGCATCTGGGCGGTGAGGATGCCGCAGCCGTTATAGACGGTGGTGACGCGGACGCCTTCGCGCTGCTCGAAATCCTGAAGGGTCTGCTCGATGGCGGGGCGGAGCATCGCGCCGCTGTAGAGATTGATCTCGGGCGTGAGGGCCCAAGCGTCGCCATCCACGGGGTTGAAGCTGCGCTTGAAAAACTGAATCAGGCCGCGGTCGCGCGCGCTGAGGTACCGGGCGAAGCGGAGGGCGGCGGTCGGTTGTTTGCTCGCGGTGAGGACGCCGAGGGTGATGGTCTCGACGGCTTTGTCAAAAGCGGGAGTCGAGAGGGCTTCGAGTTCGGGGTATTGCGCGGCGGTGGCGTCCCAGACGATGCCGGCATCGACGGAGCCGATCTTCACGTCGTTCGCCACATCGTTGACGGTCGGTTTGAGGACTTTGACTTTGGCCTGGATGGCGGACCATTGGCCGGATTGTTCGAGGAGCTTTTTCGTTAGCTTTCCAACGGAGGCGGCGTCGGGATTGGGGAGGGCGAAGCTGACGTCCGGGCGCAACAAATCGTCGATGGAGCTAATGCCCTTCGGGTTCCCTTTTTGCACCACGATGACTGGGTGCTGGCGGGCGAGGGGAATGGTCTCGGCGAGCAGGTCGTCGTGTTTCGCGGTGGTGATGTAGCTCTCGTCGGCGGCGATGTAGAGGTCGCCGGACTTCGTGACGCGGATGTTGCTGAGGAGGGTGCCGGAGCCGCCGTATTGGAGCTGGATGGCTGCGCCGGTCTCCTGCTCGTAGGCGCGCGCGGCGGCTTCGATGGGAGCTTTGAGGCCGGCGGCGCAATAAACGATGAGCGGAGCGGTGCCGGCCTGCGCGGCGGGGCGGCGCTGCTGGAGGTAGAGCGCGCCGCAAAGGAGCGCGACGATGACGATGGAGGCAAGCAGCAGCAGCCAAGTGCCGCTGATGAAGGCGCCGTGGTTTTTCATGCGGGAGTGGTGAGAGAAATGACGCGCCGCGCGGCGGCGGCGGCCTGGGGATCGTGGGTGACGAGGAGGACTGCTCCGCCATCGGCGGCGAACTCGGCGAGGTGTCGGAGGACGCCTTCGCTGCTGGTTTGGTCGAGATTTCCGGTCGGTTCGTCGGCAAGCAAAAGCCGAGGGCGCAGGAGGAGGGCGCGAGCGAGAGCGGCGCGCTGTCTTTCGCCGGTGCTGAGTTCGGCGGGGACGTGGCGCAGGCGGTGGGTGAGGCCGAAGCGGTCGATCAAGGCGCGCGCGCGGGCCTCGGAGTCGGCGAACGGGGCGGCGAGGGCGGGGGCGAGGACGTTTTCCAGCACGTCGAGGTAGGGAATGAGGTGGAACTGCTGGAAGACGAAACCGATATGCCGCGCGCGGAAGCGGGCGCGGGCGTCGGCCCCGAGAGCATAGGGATCTCCGCCAGCGATGCGGACAGTGCCGGCATCGGGCGCAAGGAGAGCGCCGGCGACGGCGAGGAGGGTCGATTTTCCACAACCGCTCGGACCCTGGACGGCGATAAACTCCCCGGCGGCCACCGCGAGAGAGACGCCATCCAGCGCGCGCACTTCGCCCTCGGGGCCGGCGTAATTTTTGCGGAGGTCGCGGATTTCGAGCATCGAAGGGAGGGGGGAAGCTACGGGTCGGGCGGACGCGGCGCAAGGGCTGCGCTGGCTTTGAGGCTTTCCCTCGCGCGGGCACGGGCCTAGCTTCACGGGCTTTCGCATGAAATCACTTCTCCTGTTTCCCGTCGGCCTGGCCCTGCTCCTCGCCGGTTGCGCCACGACGCCCCGCGCTCCGGTTCCGACCGCCCGCGCCACTGCCGCCGACGCTCCTTACTGGAAGGGAGATGGGGTGCCGGGAAAGCCGTCGCTCACGGTCGATATTTCGGAGCAGCGGGCCTTTTTCTACAAGGGCGACAAGCTGGTGGGTGAGTCGCGCATTTCGAGTGGGAAAAGTGGATTCGGCACGCCGCCGGGATCCTATAAGGCGATCCAAAAGGACAAGGATCACGTCTCCAATTTGTATGGGCGCTACATCGGCGCGGACGGCTCGATCGTGAAACGCGATGCCGATGTGACGAAGGATCCGCTGCCGGAGGGGGCGAAATTTGTGGGCGCGGAGATGCCGTATTTCGTGCGGTTCCATCGGGGGTATGGCTTCCACGCGGGGATGGTGCCGCGCTATGCGGCGTCGCACGGCTGTGTGCGGCTGCCGCGGGCGATGGCGGCGCGCTTCTACGACGCGTCGGAACTGGGCATGCGGATCACGGTGCGGAACTGACGGGGCGTTCCGGGTCATGCAGATGGCACGCGACGCCGCGGCCATCGGGTTGCGTCCAAAGCGCGGGCACGGTGCGGTCGCACGGCTCGAAACGGTGCGGGCAGCGCGGATGGAAACTGCAGCCGGGCGGCAGTTTCCCGGCGTCGGCGACTTCGCCGCCGATCTCGAATTTCATGCGCACATCGGGATCGATGTTCGGCGCGGCGGCGAGCAGCGCCTGGGTGTAGGGATGCTGGGGATTTTCGAAAAGGGCGCCGGTCTCGGCGAGCTCGACGATCTTTCCCGCATACATCACCGCCACACGATTGCAGATGTGGCGGACGACGCTGAGGTCGTGCGCGACGAAGAGATAGGTGAGGCCAAACTCCTCCTGCAAATCGGCGAGAAGATTGATGACCTGCGCCTGCACGGAGACGTCGAGGGCTGAGACGGCTTCATCGGCCACGACGAGCGAGGGGCGCATGATGAGGGCGCGCGCGATGCCGATGCGCTGCCGCTGGCCGCCGCTGAAAGCATGCGGGTAGCGCTGGCGATGCTCGGGCTTGAGGCCGACTTTTTTGAGCATCTCCGCGACGCGATCCTCAAGATCGGAGCCGCGGGCGAGGCGGTGGATGGTGAGCGGCTCGCCGACGATCTGGCCGACGGTCATGCGGGGATTCAACGACGCGAAAGGATCCTGGAAGATCATCTGCATCTTCTGCCGCAGGGGTTTGAGCGCCTTTTCGGAGAGCTGGGCGAGATCGACGGCGTGGCCGTTCGTCTGGAAAAGGGCCTGGCCGCTGGTGGGCGTGAGCGCGCGCAGGATGGCGCGCGCGCAGGTCGTTTTTCCCGAGCCGCTCTCGCCGACGATGCCGAGGGTCTCGCCGCGATGGAGGTCGAAAGTGACGTCATCGACGGCCCTGACGACGCCGACCTGCTTGCGCACGAGCCCTGCGCTCATGATGGGGAAATGCTTACAGAGTGAACGGACGCGGAGGAGGGGAGGCGTCATGGGAGCGGTAGGATGCGCGGAGTGGCGGCGGGTGTCAAAAGCCGCGGTGAAGCCGCCCGCGCCTCGCGGGCTGGTTTCGGCGCCCTCGCCGAAACACCCACCGCACGCGCAGCGTCATTCTAAAAGAGCGGCCGAGAGACGTTCGTTTTGAAGTGCGGCTGCGCCGTGGGTTGGATCTTTCGGCGGGGGCGCCGAAAGCAGCCCGCGGGGCGCGGGCGCTACCCGGAGCGCGGATGAACCGCGCGCTCCGGCTGCCGATGCGGTAAACTCGGCGCATGAAAGTATCCGCCGCTGTTCTCTGGTGTTTGCTGGCGCTCCGCGCGCTGGCGTGGGCGGCTTTCATCGACATCAGAGAATTCGGAGCGGTCGCGGATGACGGTGAGGATGATGCTCCGGCGATCGAGGCGGCGATGGCCGCGGCGGGTGCCGGCGACACGGTGTGGCTGCCAGCGGGAACATGGATGATCTCCCGCGCGATCCGGCCGAAGTCGTCGGTGAGAGTGCGGGGTCCCGAGAGGGAGAGAACGATCGTGAAATTCTGTGGCAAGACGAAGGAGGCGATGTTCGATTTGGAAAAAGTGAGCGATGTCGTGTTGTCGGACTTCACCATCGACGCGGGGAAGAACAAACTCGTGCAGCAAGGGGTGCAGGCGAGCAACAGCCGCGGGATCCGCTTGCGGGACCTTGGGATCAAGAACCTCGGCGAGACTTCCTCGTTCGGCCCGCACGGGATTTACCTCTCCGAGAATGTCATCGGTGCCACGATCACGAATTGTGTCATCGAGAGCATCGGGCCGGGAACGAAATGGGGCGCGGGAATCCGCATCAATAACAAATCGAACGGCACTGAAATTGTGGGGAATCGTATTGATGGCACGGGGCGTGGTGGCATTCTTTGCGCGGGATCCACGGGTCTGATCATTCGGGAGAATCGCGTGACGGGCTCGGGGGGCGAAGGCTTGGGAGTTGAGGTGTGGGGCGGGTGCGACGGGGCTTTGATCGAGGATAACGTGATCGATCACTGGCTCAGTGTGGATGAATCGAGCGGCTCGTCCGTCCGGCGGAACACCGTGAGCGCCAAGGATGGCACCAAAAAGTGGGCGGGGCTGGAACTGGTGGGTTCGAGTGATTGCATCTTTACGGACAATGTGGTCGATAGCGGCGCTTTCATCGGCATCTCCATCTCGAACGACGATCCGAAGCAGTATGTCCTCTGGGGGCGGAATCGGATTCTCAACTGCGCGATGTGGGGCGTGCAGATCCAGGGCGGCGCGGCCGGGGCGAAGCGGATGTATTTTTACGACAACGAAATTGCCGGGACGGTGAAGGATCATCCGCAAGCCAAGTATCCCGGCGGGCACGGCTTTCGCATCAATGACCACGCCAGCAACATCACGCTGGAGGCGAATCGCATCCGCGACAATGGGCGCGACGGCATTCAGCTCATGGGGACGGATGTCGATGGGTTGAGCTTTTTGGGAAATGAGATCGTGAACAACGGGGGCGACGCGATCACGGAGGCTCGGGGTGCGGATTTCGAGTGGGAGCACAACACGGTGGCGCGGAATCTCGACAACTCGGAGCCGGCGTCGCGCGGCTTTGCCAATCGGAAGCCGGTGGCGGCGTTCGAATGTCCCGCGGTCGTGCGGTTCGGCGACCCGGTGCCTTTGACAAACACCTCGACCGATCCCGACGGCAAGATCGCGCATGTGCTGTGGGACTTCGATGAAGGTCTGCCCGTCACCGAGGCAAGCCCGGTCTTTATTTTCAATAAACTCGGCCGGCGTCGCGTGACGCTCGTCGTGTGGGATGAGCAGGGGAGGGGAGCGCGAGTGGAAAAGATCGTCGAGGTGCGTCCCAAGGATTTTTGACTCTCAGCCGAACATCTCGGCGACGACTTTTTCCCGGTGGCTGAAGATGCGCCGGAGCTGCGGGCGCACGAGCCACGGGTGGACGAGCGCACCGAGCGGGCCGGCGGGGAGCTGATAGTGGACGAGGTCGTGCAGCTCGACGTGGCCATCGCCGAGGTCGCGGAAGCTGTGCTCGTGATGCCAAATGCGGTATGGGCCGACGCGCTGTTCATCGACGAAGCGCACGGGCGGCTCGGCGTGCGTGATTTCGGTGAGCCAGGTCATCGGGAGGCCGAGCAGCGGGCGGACGCGGTATTCGATCATGAGGCCGGGCGAAATGGCGGCGGGGAGGTCGCCGATGATTTCAAAGCCAAGCTCTGGCGGCGTGATGCGCGCGAGATTGCGCGGATCGGAGAAAAAGTCCCAGCACCGCTGGAGGCTGGCGCGGACGGTCTGGCGGCGTTCGAGGGTGTAAATGGGCACGCCCGAGAATCGGCGCGCGCGCTATTTGCGGGTGACTTTTCCGGGAGTCGAGGTGCCGTAGCGGTTCTTGTAGCCGGCGTTCAGCGCGTCGTCGGCACCGTCCACGAACTTCATGTAAAACTCGCAAAGGCACGCGGCGAAAAACGCGGCGATGAGCGTGAGCATGACTTTCTGCATGAAGGTGGCCTGCATGTTCATGACTGCCGTAGTAGCGAGAACCGCGCCACGCGCTCACCAGAAGCCCCACTGGCCCGTGCGCATGATGTAAATCCCGAGCAGCAGATTCACGACCGCATGGACGAGGACGCAGGCGCTCAGGCTGCGGGTGCGGTAGATGACGAGGTTGAAAAGCGCGCCCGTGATGACGCCGGCGGCGAAATCCGGGCCGCTGTGCTCAAGACCGAAGAGGAGCGCGACCGCGCCGAAGGAGAGCCATGAAAAGGCCCCGAGCGGCACCTTTTTGAAATCCTCGTCGATGAGATAGCGGAGCAAAAAGCCGCGCCAGAAAATCTCCTCGACCAGCGGCACGACAATGACGAGCCGCGCGAAGCGCATCGCCAGCGTGCTCCAGTAAAGCGCGGGCGAGCTGGCGAAGAGGTCGGGATTGAACCCCTCGGTGCGCGGCGCGAAACCGAGGAGCCACTGGGGCGAAATCCAAATCGCAAACGTGAGCACGCCGATCGCCAGCGTGAAGACGACCCCGCGCGGCGCGCGCAGTCCGTAGGCGGGCCAGTGCCACCAGATGAACCCGGCGCAGAGGATCGTCTGGAGCGGGTAAATCCAATACTCGGGCGCGGCGACCCAGAGCGGGCCGTGGCCCTGCCAAATGCGTTCGATGAGGCTGCGCAGGGCGAGCAGGGCGATGAAAAGCCCGAGCGGGCCGACGAAGGCGAGGATGGGGGAGGGGGCGCGCGCGGTTGACGACAAAACGCGGCGACGCTAGCAGGTCGGGCACGTCATGCACAAACCCGATCCCGATGCCGCGCTGAAGGCGCTGGAAGCAGAGTTGGCGGCGCAGCGAGCGCTGCGCCACGGTTCGTCGGCGGGGCGGACGGCATTCCGCGTTTGGAGCATCGTGATCGTGCTCGCACTCATTCTCGGCTCGCTCCTCATCCTGCAATATCTCGTCTCGCAAATCCCGACGCCGGAGGAGCGCAAAAGTCAGGCGGTCGAGCCGTCTGTGCCGGGTAACTGACGAAATGCGGAATCTCATGAGATGCCCCTAATCGCCCGCGCCACCTGGTTCGCCGCCGCCCTCCTCGTCCTCACCGCCCTCGTCATCTGCGGCACCGGGCTGCACTTCATCTGGGATGGCTCCTACCAGTTCACCCGCACGCTCCTCGATCAACGCCCGTTCTTCCACGAGACCCGCTTTCATTCCTGGCTCCTCTGGTGGCCCGTCGTCTGGCTGAGCCATTTCACCGACGACATCCCGGCGCTCGGATTCGCCTACGGCCTTCCCTTCGCCCTCGCCCCCGCGGCCGGTCTTCTCCTCTCGTGGTGGATCGTTCACGCGCGCGCCCCGTGGCTCATCCTCTGGCCCGCCCTCGGCATCACCGCCGGAACCCTCCCCGGCCAGATTTTCATCATCAACGACAGCATCCTCCAGCAACACCTCTTCTGGCCCCTCTACCTCGGGCTCCTCCTCCCGCTCACCCGCGTCCAGGGCATCGTTCTCGCCGCCCTCGCCATCTTCCAGCTCTCCCACCCGATCGGCGCGCCCCTCCTCGCAGGAGCCGCCTGCGCCGCCGCCATCCTCGCCTGGCTCGTCCCGGCCCAGCGGCGTCCGCTGCTCCTTCGCGCCAGCCTCGCCGGTCTGCTTGCCGTCATCTGCCTTTGGAAAATCCTCGCCTTTCCCGATCCCTACGTCCGCACCGAACTCGCCCCCGCAGCCGTTTTCGCCCGCCTCATCGGCGGCCTTGCCGGCTTCCCGATCAGCGGACTGCTCCCCCTCTGGCTCGCCGCCCTCCTCCTAGCCTGGCGCCACCCCACGGGACGCCTCCCCCTCGTCTGCCTCGCCGTCACTGCCCTCCTCTGGGTCCTCTGGGCGGGCAATCCCGAGTGGTGGCAGCAAGGCATCAATTACCGCCGCTGGATCGTCCCCGCCTGTGCCCCCTTCTTTTTCCTGACCGCGTGGGAAATCTGGAAGCCGCCCGTCCGCACCACCCACCGCGCCCCCGCGATCGCCCTCACCGCGCTCCTTTTCGCCACCGTCCTCACACTCCAAAGCCACGCATGGTCCCGTCTCACCATCCGCCTCCGCGACTCGACCGACCGCACATGGACAACCCAGACGCCGCTCGATCACTGGAGCACCCCCGGCTATGTCGCCCTGTTGCAAAATCGCCCCTCCCTCGAAGCCGGCGGCCCGCCCTGAGGGCCAGCTCGCGGAGGCGCGGCGCGGTTTTCGCATGCCGAAAGGCGGGCGCGTAATCATCCAGGATGGACTGCGGACGCTGCGGGCGGGGCAGAGAATTCGCTGGGGGGTGACGCCCGCCAAGCTGGAGCGCGGCGAAAGCAGGCAGGCGGTGCTTTCGCTCGATGGCCAGTCGCTGCGGCTGGAGATCCTCGCTCCGGGCCGGCCTCCGGGCGCGCTCCGGCTTGCCACCCGGAGAGGCGCTCCCTACAACTCGCGGCCCGCCCCGGCACAGGCCGCGGCACTCTTAAATATATGAACATCCACGAATATCAGGCGCGGGAACTTTTCGAGAAATTCAACGTCCCAACCTCGCGCGGCGGCGTCGCCACGACACCGGACGAGGCGGAGCAAGTCGCGCGGTCGCTGGGGGTGGAGAAGGTCGTCGTGAAGGCGCAGATCCACGCGGGCGGGCGCGGGAAGGGGACTTTCACGAATGGTTTCAAAGGCGGCGTGCATCTGGCGAATTCTCCGGAGGAGGCGCGGGATTTTGCCGGGAAAATGCTCGGGCAGACGCTGGTCACGCACCAGACCGGACCGGAGGGAAAGCTCGTGAGCACGGTGCTCATCGCCGAGGCGGTCGACATCGAGCGCGAGCTTTACCTCGCCATCCTGCTGGACCGGGCGACGAGCGCGCCGGTCATCATCGCGAGCACGGAGGGTGGCATGGACATCGAGGCAGTCGCGGAAAAAACGCCCGGCAAGATTTTCCGTGAGCCGATTCATCCGTTGCTCGGGCTCCAGTCGTATCAGGCGCGGAAGATCGCGGCGCAGCTCGGGCTCGCGGGCAAGCAGGCCGGGCTGGCGGGCAAGCTGCTCGGGGCGCTCTACAAATTGTTTCTCCAGCGCGATTGCTCGCAGGTGGAGATCAACCCGCTCGTCGTGACTCCCGGCGGCGACGTGCTGGCGCTCGATGCGAAATTCAACTTCGACGACAATGCGCTCTACCGGCAGCCGGACATCGTCGCGATGCGCGACAAGTCCGAGGAAGATCCGCGCGAAGTGGCGGCGTCGGAGTTTCAGCTGAACTACATCGGGCTCGATGGAAACATCGCCTGCCTCGTGAATGGCGCCGGCCTGGCGATGGCGACGATGGACATCATCCAGCACTTTGGCGGCACGCCGGCGAACTTCCTCGATGTGGGCGGCGGGGCGTCGAAGGAGCAGGTCGCCGCGGCGTTTGGGATCATCCTGGGCGACCCGAAGGTGAAGGGGATTCTCGTGAACATCTTCGGCGGGATCATGCAGTGCGACATCATCGCCGAGGGCATCCTCGCGGCGGTGAAGGAGACGAATTTGACCCTGCCGCTGGTGATCCGGCTCGAGGGCTCGAACGTGGCGCTCGGGAAAAAGATCGTGAAAGAATCGGGCCTCGATGTGATCAGCGCGGACGACCTCGCGGATGCGGCGGAGAAAATTGTCGCGGCGGTGAAGGCGGCGTAGGGTTCGCCGATGGGCACTTTCCACACCTCCTGCAAGATCGAGGATCTGGGCCGGCGGCAGGCGGTCGAGCTGGCTCGGCTGCTGGTCGATAGCGGGAGCGAGCATACGTGGGTCGATGCCGCGTCGCTGGAGTCGATCGGGATTCGGCGGGAGAAAAAGGATGTGACTTTCGTGATGGCGAACGGGCAGCGGATCACGCGCGCGGTGGGCTACGGCATCCTGCACGCGGGCGGCACGGAGACGGTCGATGAGCTGGTGTTCGCGGAGGAGGGGGATTTGCAACTGCTCGGCGCGCGCACGCTCGAAGGTCTGAATCTGTGCATCGATCCGCTGCGGAAAAAACTGGTCGCGGCGGGGCCGATTCCCGCAGCCTCAGCCGCATGAAAGTCATCGAAATTGCCTTCACGACCTACCCCGTCACCGACATCGACCGCGCGCGCGGATTTTACGAGGGCATCCTCGGGCTGAAGCCGACCATGGACAGCGGCCCCGGCGGTGAAGGGCATTGGGTCGAGTATGACATCGGGTCGGGCACGCTCGGGATCGGGAAGCATCCCGACTTCAAGCCGAGCGGGGATGGCTGCATGGCCGGGCTCGAGGTGGACGATTTCGCGGGCGCGGTTCGCGAGCTGAAATCCGCGGGCGTGACTTTCACGATGGAGCCGCTCGAGACGCCGGTGTGCCACATGGCTATCGTCGGCGATCCCGACGGCAACTCGGTGCTCATCCATAAAAGGAAAGCGGCCTGATTCAGATGATGCCGCGCACCCAAGAGGACGATCTGGCGTTCTCGCGAGCACTGCTGGGGCGATGCGCAGTGGACACATCCGTGCCTGAATGGCGGGCTGCGGAGGAAGCCGGATGGGACATGTCACTCGTGCGCGACTCGTTGGGACAAACCGCGCAAAAACGGATCGAGGAGCATGGCCGGGCTCTGGCCGAGGCCGAGGAATTGCGCAGCGCCTTTGTCGCCCAATATGGTTCCGCAAGAGAAATTACTTGAGAGGCTCGTGCGGCATGAAGTCGAGTTCGTGCTCGTCGGCGGATATGCCGCCATGGTGTACGGTGTCAGCATCATGACGCGTGACATCGATGTTTGCGCGACCTTTACCCGCGAGAATCTCGAGCGAATCCACGCGGCGGTCGCGGACGCGAACCCGGTGCATCGCCAGACCATTCAACCTCTGCCATTTCAGATGCCGGAGGACTTCGCGCGCGGCCTGCGCAACCTTTACCTCAAAACCAGTGTCGGGCAACTCGACTTGCTTGGTGAAATCAAAGGTGTCGGCACTTACGCCGACATCCACCCGCACAGCGTCCCGATCATCATGCCATATGGAGAATATCGCCTGCTCAAGATGCAGGATTTGATCGATGCCAAGATGGCGATGGCGCGTCCAAAAGATCTCCTCGTTATTCAGCAACTGGAATCCATCCGCGCCGGTGCCCGGCCAGAAACCACTGTCCACCCAACCTAATGTCCATCCTCGTCACCCCATCCACCCGCGTCCTCGTGCAGGGCATCACCGGCAGCTTCGGCGCCCGCCACGCATCCCTCAGCCTCGCCTACGGCACGCAAGTCGTGGCCGGCGTCACGCCCGGGAAAGGCGGGCAGACCTTCGAGGAGAAGGTTCCCGTTTTCGACACCGTCTCCGAAGCGGCGTCAAAAACAGGCGCGACGGTTTCCGTCATATTCGTGCCGCCGCCATTCGCCGCGGATGCCATCCTCGAAGCGGTCGATGCGGGGCTCGATCTCGTCGTTTGCATCACCGAGGGCATCCCCGTGCTCGACATGGCGCGGGTGAAAGAAGCGATGCGCGGCTCGAAGACGCGCCTCATCGGGCCGAACTGCCCCGGCCTCGTTACGCCCGGCGAGGGCGAGGACTCGCACGGCGGCTGCCGCATCGGGATCGCCCCCGGCTACATTCATCGGAAAGGAAACGTCGGCGTCGTCTCGCGCAGCGGCACACTCACCTACGAAGCCGTCTGGCAGCTCACCACGCGCGGACTGGGTCAATCGACCTGCGTCGGCATCGGCGGCGACCCGATCAACGGCACCTCGCACCTCGACGTGCTCCGGCTTTTCAACGACGACCCCGAGACCGAGGCGATCATCATGATCGGTGAGATCGGCGGCACGGCCGAGGAGGAGGCGGCGGCGTGGGCGAAAGAGCATTGCCGCAAGCCGATGGCCGCTTTCATCGCCGGGACGACCGCGCCTCCGGGGCGGCGCATGGGGCACGCCGGGGCGATTGTTTCCGGTGGAAAAGGAACCGCCGAGAGCAAGATCGCCGCTTTGCGCGAGGCGGGCATCGCCGTGGCCGAGACGCCGGCGAGCATGGCCGACACGCTCATCGCGCGGATGCGTGAGTAGGCGAACGTCCGGGAGACGCGGGGTGAGAAGTCCTTTGCGCGGAGGATCGCCGGCACGCCCCCCCACGCCCAGCTTGGCGAAAACCGCCTGCAAATGCTTCGCCACCGTGCGGGGGCTGATCGCAGGATCGTGGCGTTATCGGGATTACGCTTCCCCTGAGTGCCCACTGGGCACTCATCCGGAATAAACACGGCCGCCCCGCATGGTTTTTAGCTCCCATCTTTTCATCTTCTGGTTTCTGCCCCTCGCGCTCGGGCTTTACTACCTCTCGCCGCGCCCGGTGCGGCACCTCGGGCTCACGCTCGTCAGCTATCTTTTCTACGGCTGGGCGAACCCGCTCTTCGTCGTCCTAATGTTCGGCTCCACGCTCATCGACTACGTCTGCGGTCTCGTGATCTCCGGCGGCTCCTGGCGCGAGCCACCCCCGATGCTCGAGCGCCACGGCTCACGCACCCGCGCGCAAAAAGCCGCCCTCGCCACCAGCATTTGCTCCAACCTCTCGCTCCTCGCCTTTTTCAAATACTTCAACTTCGCCGCCGACAGCTACGCCGCCATGCTCGGCGCCATCGGCCTGCCGGGCCTCAGCTACCATCCCGCCTTCGCCGTGACGCTCCCGCTTGGCATCAGCTTCTACACCTTCCAGTCGATGAGCTATTCCATCGACGTCTATCGCGGCGACGCGCGCGCGATTCGGAATTTCACCGACTTCTCTTGCTACGTCTCGCTCTTCCCGCAGCTCGTCGCCGGGCCGATCATCCGCTTCCAGGAAGTCGCCCGGCAGCTCCGCGAGCGCACCCACACGCTCGAGAAATTCACCCGCGGGATCGCCTTTTTCTGCCTCGGCACCGCCAAGAAAATCCTCCTCGCCAACGCCTGCGGCAAAGTCGCCGACGTCTGCTTCGACGCCAATAGCCGCGGCGTGCTCGACGCGTGGTATGGCGCGTGCGCCTACGCTTTTCAGATCTACTTCGACTTCAGCGCCTACTCCGACATGGCCATCGGCCTCGGCCTCATGCTCGGGTTCGTTTTTCCGAAAAACTTCGCCTCACCTTACAAGTCGGCCAGCATCACCGAGTTCTGGCGGCGCTGGCACATCTCGCTCAGCACCTGGCTGCGCGACTACCTATACATCCCCATCGGCGGCAACCGGCGCGGCTCCGGGCGCACCTACGTCAACCTCATGACCGTCATGGTGCTCGGCGGACTCTGGCACGGCGCGAGTTGGAATTTCGTCCTCTGGGGCACGATCCACGGCGGCATGCTCGCCTTCGAGCGCTGGCAGGGGCGCGACTCGCCGTACTGCCGGCTGCCGGGGCCGGTGAAAATTGCGATCACCTTCGGCATCGTCACCCTCGCCTGGGTCTTCTTCCGCGCGCCGACGCTCGGCGAGGCCGGCGCCTATCTCGCCAGCATGTTCGGCCTCGGCGCGCGCACTGCCGCGACGCCGCTCATCGACGCGCTCATCTACCAGCCGTTCTATCTCGGCTCGTTCGCCGCCGCCGCGTTCGTCGCATTCGCCGCGCCGCAGGTATGGGATTTCACCCACCGCCTCTCATGGCCGAAGCTGGCGTGGATCGCCCTACTTTTCTGGCTCTCGCTCGCGATGCTCGCCGCGCAGGGCTTTAACCCGTTCATCTACTTCATTTTTTAAATGAGCGACCCAGGGCACATCCTCACCGAGCGCGAGGCGGAGGCGCTTTCCCAAGCCGGCGTCACCGCCATTTCGCCTGCGCAAAAGTGGACGCTGTTCGCGTGGTTTGCGCTCACCCTCCTGGCCGTGCCCGTCGTGCAGCTTGCGGCGGGCGACCGCACCGCGCCCGGCATTTTCACCGACGTCCTGCCCCGCGTCGCCCGCGCATGGAGCAGCGCGAGCGGCGGATTCTTCGACCGCGTTTTTTCCACGAATGCCGTCGCGCTCGAGGCCATGTCGAGCTGGGAGACTGCGCTCGCTGACAGCTCGCGCATCAACCAGGCCATCCTCCCGCGCATGCAACTTTGGATCGCGCATGGCCTCGGCGCGGGCAACGAAAAAGCCTACCCCGGACGCGACGGCTGGCTCTTCTTCCGGCCCGGCCTCGACTCCGTCACGGGCCGCCCCTTTCTCGATCCCGGCCAGGTCCGTCGCCGCAGCGTGAAGCCGAATGAATACACCGAGCCGGCCCAGCCCGACCCGCGCGAGGCTGTGCTCGACTTCGCCCGGCAGCTCGAGGCGCGCGGCATCCGACTCGTGCTCGTGCCCGCGCCGGTCAAAGCCGTCATCCACCCGGAGAAGCTGACCGGCAGAGCATATGCGGCACCCGTGCAGAATCCGTCCTTCGACGCGTTCGTGCGCGAGATGGAGCAGGCGGGCGTAGCCGTCTTTGATCCCGCGCCCCTGCTCGCCGCCCGCGCGGCAACGGGTGAGCCGCAATTTCTCGCCACCGACACCCACTGGACGCCCGGTGCGATGCGTGCCGTCGCCGAGGCGCTTGTCGATTTCCTCCGCGCCCGCGGCCTTGCTCCCGAGCCCGGCGCGCCGCTCACCCGCCAGAGCGCAAAAGTTTCCAACTCCGGCGACATCGCCGCCATGCTCAAACTCCCCGCCGACGCCCGCGCCTACCCGCCGCAGACCGTCGAGATCGCGCGCGTCGAGCGCGAGCCAGGCGCGCCGTGGCAGCCCGATCCCGCTGCGTCCGTGCTGCTGCTCGGCGACAGTTTTGCCAATATCTACAGCATGAGCGCGATGGGGTGGGGGAGCTCTGCCGGATTCGCCGAGCAACTCGCCGCCGCCCTCGCCGCGCCGCTCGACGCCATCCGCCGCAACGACGCCGGCGCCCACGCCACCCGCGAGATGCTCAGCCGCGAGCAGCGCCGCGGTCGCGATCGGCTCGCGGGGAAAAAAGTCGTCGTCTGGGAATTTGCCAGCCGGGAGCTGGCGGTGGGCGACTGGAAGATGGGCGAGAGCGTTTCCATGGACCTCGGCGAGCCGCGCCCGAGCCGGATGCTCGACCTCCCGCTCGACGCCGCCACGACCGTCACCGCGACCATCGCCGCCATCGAGCCCGCGCCGCCCCCCGGCAGCGTGCCGTACAAAGACCATCTCGTCGCCGCGAACCTCACCGACCTCCGCGACCCCGCCGGCACTCCGCCCGTTGGCGCTACCGACGCCATGGCCTACTTTTGGAGCATGCGCGACAACGTCCTCACGCCCGCCGCCAGCTACCGCGTTGGCGACACCATCCGCGTGAAATTGCGCCCGTGGACCGCCGTCCCGCAGCTCGATGGGATCAACCGCCGGGAGTCCGCAGCGCTCGACCTCCAGCTCGAGCCCCACCACTTCGCCGAGCCAGTGGAGTGAGCCGCTGGCCGAGATTTTGCGCCTCGGTGTTTCCCCGCATCGTCTGGGTTCGAACTTTCCGCTCGAGCGGATAAGGTGTCTGCCATGATCCCGTCCCGCCTCCTGATTATCACCTGCATTTTTGCGGCCGTCGCGCAACCGTCGTCTGCGGACGATGCCTTCGGCGGGGCCATGCGCCTGCAGGCGGCGGCGCTGGCGGCAAAGGGCAAGGAGAAGGGCGTGGTCGCGGGCGAGGACGGCTGGCTTTTCCTGCCGGCGGAGCTGCGTCATATGTCCGCGGGAAAATTCTGGGGCGAGGCGGCGGAAAAGGCTTCCACGGCAACACCGGAGCGCGCCGATCCGCTCCCGGCGATCGTCGATTTCCATGAGCAGCTCCAGGCGCGCGGGATCGAACTCATCTTCGTGCCGGTGCCGCCGAAGGCCGCGGTTTATCCCGACAAAGTGCTGCCGGGAGCAGGCTCAGAATCGCGCATCGACGCGGCGGACCAGGAGTTTCTTGCGCTGCTGCGGGAGAAAGGTGTGCAGGTTGTGGAAACTTACGAGGTCCTCGCTGGGCTCCGAGCGGCGGGGACGCAGGCGTGTTGCAAGACCGACACGCACTTTTCGCCGAAGGGTGCCGAGGCGCTCGCGGGCGCGGTCGCGAAAATGCTCGAGGAAAAAGATTGGGCGCGCGAGAGCGGCGAGATTCCGGCGAAGGAGGGCGAGATTACTTTCACCGGCGATCTCGCGAAGGCCGCCGGGGCCGGCGCGGAGACGCTCCCGGCGCGGATCGTCGGACAGCCGGAGCCCATTGCGCCCGACGCGAAAAGCCCGGTGCTCGTGCTCGGCGACAGCCATGCGCTCGTCTTCCAGGCGGGCGGCGACATGCACGCGCGCGGCGCGGGATTCGCCGACCAGCTCGCGAAGGAACTCGGGATGCCGGTCGATCTGATCGCCGTCCGCGGCTCCGGCGCGACGCCGGTGCGGATCGACCTCTACCGCAAGGCGAGCGCCGACCCCGCATGGCTGGCGGGAAAAAAAGCGGTCGTCTGGATTCTCACCGCGCGTGAGTTCACCCAGACCGACGGCTGGCGGAAACTGCCGGTGAGCAAGGCGAAGTGAGTTGAGCGGCGGGCGCGCGTGGACGTTGGCTTCGGTGTCGCGCCGGACGAACTTTCCCCCGATGTCCAGGATCCACAAGACGCGGAATGGCCGATGCGCAGCGTCTGGATCAACGGCTCGTCGCAATCCCGTTCACCTGAGCGCAACATTTCCTAGAGAGGAAAAGTTCCGCTCGCGCGCCTCACTGCGCCGGCCACAGGCTTCGCTTTCTCATGGATCATGGAAAACACATGCTCGCGCCCGGCATCGTGCTGGATGCGCGGCGGGCGGTCTGGCTCGAGGAAACGGGGATGCTGGCGGTCGCGGATACGCACATCGGCTATGCGTGGGCGCATCGGCACGCGGGGAATTTGCTGCCGCTCTCGGCGGGGGAGGATGTGCTGCCGCGACTGCTGGAGCTGGTGGAAAGCTACGCCCCAAGTGAGGTGGCGATCCTCGGCGATATCGTGCATCGCGCGGTGTCGGTCGCGCCGTTGCGGGAGGCGTTATGTGAGTTGTGCAGTGAGCTTTCGCGGCGCGCGACGGTGCGGCTGGTGGCGGGAAACCACGACCGGCATCTGGCGAAGCTGCTGACGGAATGCGGGGTGGAAATCGAGATCGAGCGCGAGGTGCTCGTGGGGCCGCATCTGCTCGCGCATGGCGATGCGCCCGTGATAGGCGAGGCCGCGACTGGCGGGTGGATTTTCACCGGGCACGATCACCCAGCGATCACGCTTTCGGATGGCGCGGGGACTTCGGCGAAGTGTCCGTGCTTTTGGATCGAGGAGAATCGCGTCGTGCTCCCGGCTTTCTCGAGCTGGGCGGCGGGCGGCGAGGTGCGCCGTCCGGGACGAGCCATTGCGGTGATGGGTGGCCGACTGCTCGCGCTGCGGTGAGGAAAACCTTGCGCCACCGATCTCGCGGCCTAGCATCCGCCCACGTCCCGAAGCTGCCGCCCTTGGCGCGTCGGGACGTTTTTTGCGTCCCCATCCCAGCACTCAATCTCATGGCAAATACCATTCTCGTCGGCGCCCAGTGGGGCGATGAAGGCAAAGGCAAAATCATCGATTTCCTCACCGAGCACGCGGACATCGTCGTGCGCAGCCAAGGGGGCAACAACGCCGGCCACACCGTCATCCACGGGTCGAAGAAATACGTCCTGCACTTGATTCCGTCGGGGATTTTGCGGGCGAAAAAGACGTGCGTCATCGGCAATGGCGTCGTCATCGATCCGGTGGCGCTGGTGGGTGAGATCGACGGGCTGCGCGAGCGGGGAGTGAAGGTGAGCGCGAAGAATCTGGTCATCAGTGATTGCGCGCATTTGGTGCTGCCGTATCACCGCGCGCTCGACGAGCAGCGGGAGATCACGAAGGGACGTAACAAAATCGGGACGACGAAACGCGGCATCGGCCCGGCCTATGGAGACAAAGCCGCGCGCACTGGCTTGCGCATGGGCGACCTGATGCAGCCCGCGCTTTTCAGTGAAAAACTGAAGGCGAAGATGCAGGAGAACAATGCGATCCTGAAGGCGCTGGGGGCGAAAACGATCAGCTACAAATCGGTGAACGAGGAGTATCTGCGGGCGGCGGAGGCACTTCAACCGTTCGTCGCCAATACCGTGGTTTTCCTGCACGAGGCGCTGAAAAATGGACGGGAAATTTTGTTCGAGGGGGCGCAGGGGACATTCCTCGATATCGATCACGGGACGTATCCGTACGTGACGTCGTCGAATACGACGGCGGGCGGTGCCTGCACCGGCTCGGGCGTGCCGCCGCATCGCATGGATCGTGTCCTCGGCGTGATGAAGGCCTACACGACGCGGGTGGGCGAGGGGCCTTTTCCGACCGAGGATGCGGCGGTGTCCGACCGGCTGCATGCGATGGGACGGGAGTTCGGCGCGACCACGGGGCGCGCGCGGCGCTGCGGATGGTTTGACGCGGTGGCGACGCGCTACGCCACGATGGTGAACGGTATCGACGAGCTGGCGGTGACGAATCTAGACGGGCTAGATCAGGTCGAAACGATCCGGGTCTGCACGCACTACAAACTCGGGGGCAAGAAGCTGGAGGTGCCGCCGACGGATCATCTTCAACTCGCCGAGTGTGAGCCGGTCTATATCGAGATGCCGGGCTGGATGAGCAGCACGGAGGAGGCGCGGGAGTTCGGCGATCTGCCGGCGAAGGCGCGGGCGTATTTGGGGAAAATCGCGGAGCTGACTGGCGCGGCGCTGCGCATCGCGAGCGTGGGGCCGGGGCGGGATCAGACGATTGTGGTTTAGGGGGGATCGTTGTCGGCACGTCCCCAGAGGGCCACTTCCCCCCCACGCTTCGAAGTGTGTTGTCGGAACGGCGTGCGACCTACCGCACCTGTATCTCACGTGCGCTCGTTAGATCGACACCCGCTTGCCCCGTCCCGAGCAGCTTCTGCCTGCTCTGCTCGGGCATCGGTGCGGTGGCGAGCCACTCGCGGGCGGCGGCGGGATCACTCTGCAGCCACGAGCGCCCGAGATTGACATACTGCGTCTCGCGCAGGCGCTGATCGCCGATGGAGCCAATCCATTCGGCCGAAAGCACGGGGTCGATTTTCTCGAGCTTCCAACTGAGCGTGCGGGCGGCGTAATCGCGCGTGGTGCCATCGGGCAAATCTCGAATCCACGTCGCCGCGGCTGCGGGATCTTTCGGCGCCCAGCGTTGCACGCCTTGGAAAACGGCTTGCGCGCGCAGCTCGCCCTCGGGCAACAGATCGAGCGCGCCTTTCGCGGCTGCCGCCGCATCCCGCTGAGCCCAACGAGAGAAAATCACATTCGCCGCCGCAGGCTGGGCTTCGCCGGGGAGGTTCGGCAGCTCGCTGGCCGCCGCTCGCGGATCGCGGCGTGCCCAGCCTTCGAGCACGTTGGCGACGAGCCGGTCACGTTCAGTGCCCGATTGCTGGCGCGCCCACCCGAGGCCGGCCCGCGGATCTTTGTCGCCCCAGGATTCGGCGACCTTCGAGAGGAAAGTCTCGCGCTCTTTTCCGGCGAGGAGATGCGAGTAGTCCGCGGCGGCGGCGGGATCGGCCCGCGCCCAGCGAGAGCCGAGTGCGTCCCAGAGCTGCTGCGTCGCTTCGCCCGGTGGTTGATCGCGCAGCCATGCGGCCATGCCGCGCGCATCCTGCTCCGCCCAAGACCGGGCGACGAAGCCACTGACGCGCATCTTTTCATCGGCAGCCTCGATCGCGCGCGCCGCCGCCAGCGCCGTCTGCGGATCGCTCGCACCCCAGCGGCGAAGCGTGGAGGCGATGGCGCGGAACCGATCTTTGCCTTCGAGCTGCGCGTCGATGAAAGCCAGAGCGGCCCGCGGGTTTCCCGCGGCCAGCCCACGCGCAACGCCAAAGAGCGCCGTCCGGCGTTCGTCTCCCTCCGGCAGCGCGAGCGCTGCCGCCCTGGCGGCATCGAGATCCTGCATCGCCCAGACTTCATAAACGGCGTAGAGCGCGACAGTCGCCTCCTTCTCCGGCAGCCCGCGAGCCGCGGCCAGCGCCGCTTGCGGATCGAGCAGCGTCCACCGCTTGAAAAGCCCGCGCAAAAACCGATCCCGGCCCCGGCGATCCTCGATCTTGTCGGCGAGGGCGAGGCCCTCGGCGATCTCCCCGGCGCTCAGGTTGCCCGCGAGCGCCTCGAGTCGGTCATCGTGATCCTCCTCGCGTAAAATACCGTCCAGCCTCTCTTTCAGCGGCAGATCGTCGGCGCGCGCGGAGGGTGCCAGCGCGGTCGGCGAGGGAGGGAGAGCGGGTGCGGTGTCCGGGCGCGCGAATCGCATCGCGGTGACAACACCGCCGAGGCAAAGGAGCGCGCCGCCGGCGACGATGAGGATTTCGCGTGCGGAGGCGTGAGGGGTTTTCATGAAACGGGGGCGACTTTACTGCTCATGCTGCCCGCTCGCAAGTGGCTGGCAGCGCGCGCACCAGGCAGTCGTCCGTCCTCCAATCGTCGCGCGCTCCAGCGGCGTGTCGTGCTGCGGACAGCGTCCCCGTTTCGACCACCGCTGATGGATGAGCCAGCCGCGGGGCGGATCGCTCCAGTCCACTCCGATCGTGCGCAGCGCCGTGCGGCAGACGGCGCGGGCGGTGCGCCAGAGCGTGCGCGTTTCCGCGACATCGAGTCCACCGGCGGAACGGCGCGGATGCAGGGCGGCTTGCCACAGAATTTCGTCGGCCGTCCAGTTGCCGATGCCGGGGAAAAACTCCTGCATGAGCAGCACTGCCTTGAGCGGCGCGCGCGCCCGCTTTTGCAGAATGCCGCCGAGGCGCGCCAGCGTGAACTCCCGCGACGTGACCGCCGGGGGCAGCCCCGACCACCACGCCGGCGCGGTTTTTCCAAGATGAAAACGAACGCGCCCAAACATGCGCGCATCGGTGAAAACGAGGGCCTGGCGTTTCTGGAAAAGGACGAGGTGTTCGTGCTTGCCGGGCTCGTGGTCAGCGGGTTCGACGGAGAGTTTGCCTGTCATGCCGAGGTGCAGGCCGATCCACGCGTTTTTGGAAAAGCGGAAGAGCATCTGCTTGCCGCGCGCCTCCGAGCCCAGGAGCGTCGCGCCCCGGAGTGCCGACTCGAGCGCGGCGGCATCGCATCCGCGAAAGACACGTTTCGCGCCATGGAGCGCGACCGCCGTGATCCGCTGGCGCAGCCCGGCGTCCCAGCGGTGGCGGAAGTATTCGACCTCGGCGAGTTCTGGCATCGGCTATCTGGCCGCCAGCGCGTCGCGGAGTCCGCTGCTGCGCTCGATGCGGCGGGTGATCGCGGCGCGCAGGGCGGGCTCGCGCCACCAGACCTCGACCGCGCGGCTGGCGCGCGTCGCGCCGGTGTAGAGCAGCTCGCGCGTGACGACCGGGCTCTCCTCGGAAGGGAGGCAGAGCAGCACCCGCTCGAACTCGGAACCCTGGCTTTTATGAACGGTCATGGCAAAAACCGTCTCGTGCCGTGGCAGCCGCGCCGGCGCGAAACTCCGCACGTCGCTTCCGTCCCCGGCTCCCGCAAAGAAAGCGCGCAACCTCCCGTCGGCGTCGGGCAGAAAGATGCCCGTGTCGCCATTGTAAAGCCGGAGCGCGGGCGCGTTTTCCAGGATCATGATCGGCCGCCCGCGCCAGAGCGTACCACTGGGCGCGATGAGCCCGGCATCGGCGAGGATTTGCTGGGCGAGGCGGTTGAGATTTTCCACGCCATACGGCCCGCGGCGCAACGCGCACAGGATGCAGAACTGCGCCATCGCGCGCAGGGCTGTCGAGGGGTCATCGGTGGAGAGGGCCTCGCGCCAGCTTTCGAGGACGGCGTCGCGGAGTTTCGCGGCGAGCTTGCCGGGCTCGGGCAAAAGCTGGCAGCGCAGGTCTGGCGCGCCGCTTTTCAACAAAGCGATGGCGGGGTCTGCGTCGCCGGTATTCACCGCCTGGCTGAAACGGTGAATGCCGCTCGTCTCGCCGAAGCGGAAGTTGCGCCACAGCTCGACGATGTGCCCGCCACCTGCGCGGCAGATGTCGCCGAGGACATAGCCGGCTTCGACGGAGGCAAGCTGGTCTTTGTCCCCGAGCAGGATGAGGCGCGCGGTGGGCGGAATAGCGTCGAAGAGCTTCGCCATGAGCGCGAGATCGACCATCGAGGCTTCATCGATGATGACCGCATCGACCGCGAGCGGGCGCGCGCGGTCGTGGCGGAAATACGGCGAGTCGTGCCGGCTGCCGAGCAGGCGATGAATCGTGGACGCCTCGGGCGGCGCGAAGTCCGTGCCGGGGAAAGCAGCGAGCGTATGGTGGATCGACTCGGTGAGGCGCGCGGCGGCTTTCCCCGTGGGCGCGGCGAGGGCGACGCGGAGGCCGGGGCCGAGCAGCGCGAGGATCACGGCGACGGTGCGCGTCTTGCCGGTGCCGGGGCCGCCGGTGATCACGCAAAAGCTCCGGCGCACGGCGGTCTCGGCGGCGCGACGCTGGTCGGCGCTGGCGGGGGCGCGACCGATGAGGCGATCGAGCGTGGCGGCAAGGTACGCTTCATCGACCGCGAGAGCAGGTGCGGCGATGCGGCGTGCGATGTCCTCGGCGAGCTGATTTTCGTAGGCCCAGTAGCGCTGGAGATAGAGCCGCCCGGCGTCGTCGGCGATGAGCGGCATCGTCTCGCCGGGGCGTCCGACGACCTGCGTCCGCAAAAGCGAATGCACGACCGCCGTGCCGAGCTCGATGCAGATGTGGCCTTCCGCGCGGCGCGCGCTCACGAGTTCAGCGGCGCGCTGGAGTTCCTCGTGCGGCGCGCCATTCAATTCGACCATGAGCCGGGCGAACTGCCGGTCAAGAGCGGTGATGGTATCCTCGGGGCTTTCTTTGATCATCCGAATCTCGGCTCGAAACTCACGTCAGACATATTCACGGCACGACGGTGACCAGACCGAATTGATGGAAATGCCCGTCGAGACTGAAGGCCTTTCGGATTCCATACTTCTCGATCAGGAGCCTGCTGGAGCAATCGGTGAAGCTCCACTCTTTGTCCGAGAACCTCTGGAAGATGCGCCAGACATCGAGCACCTCGCTGGACGACAGGTGATGGACGGTGGCAAGGTTGCCGTGGAAAAACTTCCGCCCCAGCGCAAGCGCAGCCATTGGCTTCCCGCGCGCTCGTAGAAGGGTGAGCGTCTCATCGACGACGTAGTCGCTCGTCAGCAGCGGCTCCGAATTGCTCGCCATCCATGCTGCCGCTGCGGCGTGGTCGATGTCGTCCTCGGCAACGCTGGAGAACCAAGCGCCGCTATCGACAAAGATCATTTTGAGCGATCCCAGCCGTAGAGATACAGGTCGTGATCTCTACCGGCCGTCTCAACTCCCCCGTGATGCTCGGCGATTGCTGCGATTTCCGCGAGTATCTGAGCGGGAGTCTGGCGCGGTTCGGTGGGCATCTCGGCGACTCTGGAAGACGATGCGTACGTCTCGAAGACCGAGAGACGCACCTCGGTTCCATCGGAAAGCGGCAACGGCTCCAAGAGGCGGAGCAGGCCGTGTTCGTAGATGGCGGCGATGTTTTGCATGGCGATATATTACACTTTCGCAGGCGGGAGCCTATCCGGTTTTGTGGGTCGAAAAATGCGCGTCGAGCTGTTCGATCACGGTGCGCGTGGGTTTGTCGTGGAAGATGCCGTGGGCATTTTTCCCGATGCCGCGGAGGAAGAGGTAGAAGACGCCACCGAAGTGCTTGTCGTAATCGTAGCCGGGGATGCGGCGGGCGAGGTATCGATGCAGCGCGACGGTGTAGAGGTGGTATTGCAGGCCGTAGCGGTCGCGGGACATCGCTGTTGTCAGCTCGGCGGAAGCGTAGGCGGCGGTGTTGGTGCCGAGGCGATTCGACTTCCAATCGACGATGTAGAAACGCCCGTCGTGGCGGAAGACGAGGTCGATGAAGCCTTTGATCATCCCGCGCACGGGCTCGAAGGAGAATCGACCGGCGACCTCGGCGCGCACGAGCTTTTGCAAGGTGGCGGGGTCGAGCAGGCCGCAGGGGAAGGTGAACTCGAGTTCGATGAGGCGGGCATCGTTTTTGATCGAGTCGAGGCGGAGGCCGGGGAGCAGTTCGGCGGTGAGCGTGGCGCGGATGGCGTCGGTGACGACCTCTCGCCAGCGCGCGCTGTCGAAGCTGTGCGCGGCGAGGCGGCGGGCGACTTGCTGATCGAGGTGGTCGAGGTTTGTGAAATCGAGGTGCTCAAAAATCTCGTGGAGGCACGCGCCGGTTTTTGCGCCGGCGGGAAGCGCGTGGATGCCGGACGGCGGCTCCATTTCCACCACGACCTCCTCGACGGCGGCTGCGTCGTCGTCGGCGCGGTCGAGGTCGGGCACGTCTTCGTCGCGCGAATGCGTGAGCGAGGTGAAGCTGGAAATGCGCCAGTCGTTGGCGATGTGGCCGCGGAATTCGCGCGCGGCGAGCGGCTCGTTGCTTTCCCCGATCGGGCGGTAAATGGGCGCGTCGAGCGCCGGCATCGGCAGCACGCGGATGCTCTCCGGCGCGCCCGCGGCGAGCGCGGCGAGGTCGCTCGCGAGAGTCTCGGCGGTGAGGTTTTTCATGTGCGCCTTCAGCGCATCGACCGGGCTCTCCGGCGCGCCGGGCGGGCGGTGCAACAGCCACGCGCCGGCGGAGACTTCGTGTTTGTTGAAGCGGCCCCAGACGATATGGCAGGCGTGGCGCGCGCGAGTCAGCGCGACATAGAGAATGCGGAGTTGCTCGGCGAGGAGTTCGTGCCGCATGCGCGCGTCAGCGTCGTCGTCGCCGATGAGATCGAGCGTGAGGCGGTCGTCTTCGGCCGGGTCGTGGTAGATGGTCTGCGAGCCGGGGCGGGGCTGGGCACCGCGATAGATGAAGGGGCAGAAGACGACGTTGTATTCGAGCCCTTTGCTGCTGTGCATCGTCACGACGCTCACGGCGTCGTCGTCGCGATCCAGGCGCAGCTCGGCTCCGTCCTTGGCGGGATCGGCGATCTGCGCGCCCAGCCATTTGAGGAGCGCGAGCGGTGTGAGCCGGCGGGCGAGTGCGCCGCGGTGGAGCAGCTCGCCGAGGTGGAGGAAATTCGTGAGGCGGCGCTCGCCGTTCGGCCAGGCGAGCAGGCGTTCGCGCACGTTTTCCTGGCGGAGGAAAAGGCGGAACATCTGGATGAAACCTTGTCGCAGCCAGCGTTCGTGACGTTCCTGGAAACGCTCGAGGCCCGCCTCCCAGCGCGCGTCGAGTTCCGCGGCGGGCACGCCGAGCACGTCGGTGGCGAGGGCGGCGCGGACGAAACCTTCGCGCGCGGGCTCCGCGATGGCGGCGAGGATCGTGCGCAGCTCGCGGGCCTCGCGGCTTTTGAAAACGCTCTCCTTTCCCAGCAACACGCTCGGGATGCGCAGCGCGGCGAGCGCGCCCTGCACTTGCGCGGCCTGCTCGTGCGTCGCCACGAGCACGGCGATATCGCGCGGGCCGAGCGGGTCGCCGCCGATGCGCGCGTCGGAGGCGAGCAAGCGCGCGATCTCGGCGGCGCACATTTTTGGCAGCACACGTTTAGCCTCGGTCGCCGAGATCGGCTCAGGTGTGTCCCAATGCCGGATCGTGAGTGGCGGCGGGCGGTTGCCATCGATGAGGAGCGGCTCGGCGTCTCGATTGCCGGAGGCTGCGACGGGCGTGAACTCAATGCCCGGCAGCAGGAACGGCGCGGGCGCGCGGCTGAAAAGATGATTCACTGCGCCGACCAGCGCGCGCTCGGAGCGCCAGTTCGTCGGGAGCGTGTGGTGCCGCGCGGGTGCGATGTGGGCGGAGGCGCGCAGGTAGCTGAAAACGTCCGCGCCGCGGAACCCGTAGATCGCCTGCTTCGGATCGCCGATGAGGAAAAGGAAGCGGTCGTCCGTGGCGAAGAGGCGCTGGAAGATCGCGTCCTGGATCGTGTCGGCGTCCTGGAACTCGTCGATGAGTGCGGCGCGGAAACGCGAGCGCACCGCGGCGGCGAGCGCGTCGCCGCCTTCACCCGTGAGCGCGCCGTGGAGGCGGGTGAGGAGATCGTCGAAGGAGAGAACGTTGCGCTGCTGTTTGCGGCGGGCGAGTTCGCCACGCGACCACGCCGCGAAAGACGAGCGCAAGCTAGCGCCGTAGGCATTCACGAGCGGGCCGAGGTTTTCGCAGAGATCGAAAAACGGATGCTTCGGCGCGGTCGCGTTCTTCACCTTTGCGGCTTCTAGCGCGCTCGTCGCGAGTTTTGAAAAACAACCAAAGCTCCGGCCAGCGCTCATCTCCATGCAGCTCGCGGCTTCATCGAGCGCCTTCGCGACCGCTTTGAACTTCGTCGCGTGGAACCACTTCCCGTCGTGGAGCCGCCGCCGGATTTCGTCCTCCTCCGCGCGCCAGCACTCGCGCACTTCCTCGAATCGCTCGCCAATCTCGAGCTTCAGTTTTTCCAAATCCTCGCGCGTCGTGGGCGGAAGAATCACGAGGTCGGGGCGGTTCAGCGTCTCGCGCAAGAGCGAGACGAGGCTGGTGGGAGTCAGCCCCGCCTCGGCGGCGAGCGCGGCGCAGCAGCTTGCGTCGGTGTAAAACTCGCGCCGCCAGAAATCATCGGCGATCTCCTGAGCGAGCGCGTTTTGGTCAGTGATGAACTCGGAGTCGAACGCGAGCCCGCTCTCGAACGTGCGATCCTGCAGCGTCCGCTGGCAGAAGCCGTGGATGGTGTGGATCGCTGTCTCGTCGAAGCTGCGCAGCGCTTGCTCGAGCTTTTTCTCCACCGCCTTGCCGGGTGTGATGAGTTGTTTCGCGAGGTCCTTCGCCGGGAGTCCGCGCGCGGCGGCGAGGCATTCGCCGAGTAGGACGCGGATTCGACCGCGCAGCTCCGCCGTCGCCGCCTGGGTGTAGGTCGTGACGAGGATCTCGCGGGCCTCGAGCCCGTGCTCGAGCAGCAGCCGCACGAAAATACCGGCTATGGTGTAGGTCTTGCCAGTGCCGGCGCTGGCCTCGATCAAAGTCGCGCCGGGCATGAGCGGTGTCTTCTGAATGTCGAAGGGCGCGCTCATTTCGTCTTCTCGGGAACCGGCTCGAAAACGCGGGCGGCGGTATCGCGAAAGTCGTCGCCGAGCGGCGATTCCTCATGGTGGAAAAGGAAGTCGAAGTAGGCGTCTTCGTCTTCGCCGTGGTAGTCGCGGGTGGTGGTCCAAGTCTTCTCAGCTTTCTCAAAAGCTTTGGCTTGGTCGTTCTTCTTGCGCAGGTGCTCGATGTAGGCCCCGGAGGTTTTGGGGAAAAGGCGGAGCGGCTCGCGAAGGCCGCGGGCGTAGAGTTCGAGCAGGTCGCGCAGTTGTTCCTGCGGGTTTTCGAGCGGTGGAAATCTCACCACGCCGTCGCGTCCCACGAGTGTCGTCTCGGGCGGCACTCCGTCCGGCGCGGCGGCGCAAAGGGCGACGTGCGAGATCCAGGCGCGTAGGCGATCTTTGCCGTTGAGATTGCCGACGCGGCCGACGACGCGACCCGCGGCGTAAAGCGCATCGACCGCGCCGGTGACGTGCCACGGGCCGAGCGCGAGGTCGAGCGGGGCGGGCGGAAGCGGATCGGCGAGGAGCGGCTTCATCACGGCGACGACTTCCGCTGATTGGAGGCAAAGTTGCTGATGCACGATTTCGCCGGCCCGCGCGGGCGGCAGCATGCCTTGCGCGCGGAGCAGGGCGAGGCCGTCGGCTTCGCAGACGCCGCCGAGATCCTGCGCCTTGATCGTCTCCTTCACATTGTAGCCGGCGAGCGGATCGAGTTCAATGGGCTCGCGTTCGTCGAGCGGCTCTTCGTCGTCAGGATGGCGGAGGCCGAGGCGTTCGCAGGCGAAGTAGCGGGCGGGGTGCGTGAAGAAGTTCGTGAGCTGATCGAGCGTGAGGCTGCGCCAGTCGCCCTCGGGCTCGGGCAGCGGTTCCGTCGTGAGGAGCTTTGGTTCGGAAGGGTTTTGCAGCGACCGGCAGGCGGCAGCGTTCTCTTGCGAGAAGCTGAAGAGCGGGCTGTCAGCTTGGAAATAGGAGGCGTGGAAGGGTTGCAGGCGCTCTTTCACGACGAATTGATCAGCGTCGAGCGCGTAATTTTCCCGAAGATAATCGAGTAGTTCGCTCACGATCACGGACGGCGGGGCTTCGCTCCCGTCGCGCGCGGAGAGCCCGGAGTAGCTGAGGTAGAGCGTGTCGCGGGCGGAGAGGAGCATTTCGAGAAAGAGCTGGCGGTCGTCGTCGCGCAGGTTCCGATCACCGGGGCGCGGGTGCTGCGCGGTGAGATCGAAAGCCAGCGGCGTCTCGTGCCGCGGGAATGCGCCATCGTCCAGCCCGAGCACGCAGATGACGCGGAAGGGGATGCTGCGCATCGGCTTTAGCGCACAAAAAGTCACCTGTCCCGCGAGGAAGCCCGCGCCGGAATCGGTGCTGGCAAACGCTCCGGCGAGATGCGCGCGGATCACGTCGAACTCGAACTCGCGCCTGCTGTCCTCGATCGCGCCGAGCGACTCGAAGGTGCGCCGGATGCGGCGCAGTTCGTCGGCGATGTCGTCGCTCTCGGCGAAAAATGCGTCGAGCAAATCGCGGAGCGCGCGTTCCCATTCGGCGGGCACGCGCGCTGCGGCGAGCGCCGGGATGCGGGTGAAGAGCGCGTCGGTGAATTCGAGAAAGCGCCCGAGGACTGAGGCGAGCTGCCCCTCGATCTCGCGATACGGCAGGACGCCGGCGAAGAGCGTCTGCCCATCGCCGGGCAGCGCGTAGCCGAGCAGCAGCCGCCGCAGACCGAAGCGCCACGTATTTTCCTCGAACGCCGGGACGCCGAACTGCGTGCGGTGTTCCGCGTCGATGCCCCAGCGCACGCCGCTGCGCGCGAGCCAGCCGCGGATCGTGTCGAGGTCGGCGTCCGCAAGATCGAAGCGCGCGCGGATCGGCGCGGTCTCCAGCAGCGCCAGCACTGTGGCCGCGCCGAAGCGGCTCCCGTGCAGATCGAGCAGGCGGAGGAAAGCGTCGGCGACCGTGTTCTCCGCTCGCGCGGTGCGGTCGGCAATGGTGAAAGGGATGCGCATTTTTTCCAGCTCGCGCGAATCGAACACTGCCTCGACGAGCGGGCCGTAGGTCTCGACGTCGGGCATCGTCACGAGCACGTCGCGCGGCGTGAGTGACCGGTCGCGCTCGAACATCGCGAGCAGTTGATCGTGAAGCACCTCGACCTCGCGCATCGGGCCATGCGCGCATCGCACCATGATCGACTGGTCGGGCGCGGGGAGCGGCTCGACTTCGCCCGGCGCGGGGTGGCGCAGCTCGTAGAGATCGGCCTGCACGCGATGCAGAAGCGTGTCGCGTATGGGCGGGACGAAGTGGTCGTGATCGTCGGTGTCGAGCGAGAGGAGTGCGTGGGAAAAGTCGCGCCCGATTTTTCCAAGCGAGGCGAGGAGCGGATTGCCGGTCTCGATGTGCAGATCGGCTGGCGTGAGGCCGCGCGGCTCGAGCTTGCGGCCGAGGCGCTCAACCTTTTTCTCCGGCACGAGATCGCCCCAGTATTGGTCGGTCGGCTCAAGTTGAAAGTGATGCACCTCGACGAGCTGCGCGACCGCGCCGAGCAGCGCGACGTAATAGGGCGGGAGACTCGCCGCGCCGAAAATCGAGACACGCTCGGGCAGTCCGTGGAAGAGGAGCCCGCCCTCCTTGAGCGCCGCCTCAAGCCGAAGCAACAGCGCGGGCAAGTGCGCTTGCTCGTGGCCCTCCGACAGCGCGCGCCAAAGCTGCGCCTGCCAATCTCGCGCCCGCTTTTTCCCGCCCTGCCAGTCGAGGATCAGCTCGGGGCGGTAAGCGAGGTAGCGATCAAAAACGGCGGCGATGCGCTGGGCGAGTTGGTATTCCTTGAGCGCGCCGAGCTCGCCCGAGACGTAGCGCCGCAGCTCGGCGAACTCCTTTTTCTCCAAGAACTCAGGCAGAAACTCGAGGATGCGCCAGGGCAGCGCGTCGCGCTCGAGCGCGCGGGCGGGCTCGGTCTCGAGCGTGGCAAGGAAGACGCGACGCGCGAAGGCGGCGGGGAAGGGGGAGTCGAGATTCATGGCGACGCCGCAGCGGTGGGCGAGCGCCTGGGCGATCCAGCGGCGCATGCCGAGGCTTTGCACGACGATGACCTCGGCGCGAAGCGGGTCGGCGAGCGGCGGCCGCGTCACCTCCGCGAGCACGTCGGCGAGGGTCTCGAGGCGGTTGCTGCGGTGGAGGTGGAGCACGGCGCGACGATGACCGCTCGGTGGGCTCTCGGCCAGCGTGCCGACGAAGCCGACCCGGGTAGCGCCCGCGCCCTCGCGGGCTGGTTTCGGCGCCCTCGCCGAGACACCGAAACCCAACGCGATAGCGTCATATCAAATCGCTGGGCCGAGAGACGTTCGTTTTGTCTAGCGGCTACGCCGTGGGTTTGGATCTTTCGGCGAGGGCGCCGAAAGCAGCACGCGAGGGCGCGCGCGCTACCCGGCGCAGATGCGCCGGAGCCAGCCGGCTTGCGCGCGGGCGAGCAGGCGCTGGAGTTCGGCGACGGTGCGCTCGACGGAGAAACGCTCGCGCGCGACGAGGCGGCCGGCTTCGCCGAGGTGCTGGGCGAGGACGGGATCGCGGAGTAGGCGCTCGAGCGCGTCGGCCAGCGCGTCGGGGTTATTTTCCGGCACGAGGAAGCCGGTCTCGCCCTCGACGACCATCTCGGGCACGCCGGCGACGCGGGTCGAGACGACGGGCAGCGCACAGCCCATCGCCTCGGCGATGACGGTCGGGAGATTGTCCATGCCGCCGTCGCGCTCGACGATGCAGGCGAGGGCGAATACGCGCGCGCTGGCGAGCAGGGCGCGCACTTCATCCTGCGGCAGCGGGCCGGTGAGCGTGACGCAATCGCCGACGCCGCGGCGCGCGATGAGCGCCCGCAACTCCTGCTCCAGTGGGCCTCCGCCGACGATCCGGCACTCGAGCGCGACGCCGCGCCCGCGCAGGATCGCGCACGCCTCGATAAGATCGGCGAACCCTTTTTTCTCCACGAATCGACCGACGGAGACGATCCGCGGCGGTGCCTCTGCCGGCGACGCTTCCGGCAATTCATCCAGCGCCATTCCATTATGAACGCGGTGGATTTTCCGCGCGTGCGCGGGATGCCGCTCGCGCAGCCAGTCGCGGCTGAAATCGGTCTCGGTGACGACGAGCCGCGCGTCGCGCACGAGATCGGCGACCGTCACCGGCAGTTCGCTCTCGCAGAAAATGTCGTTCGCGTGCGCGGTGAGGCTGTAGCTGAACCCGTAAAACTGCCGCAGCCAGTAAGCCGTCCGCGCGGCAAGCCCAGCGAAATGCGCATGCACATGCCGCACGCCCGCGCGCCGCAGCACCGGGGCGAGCCACGCCGCCTCATAGACGCGATGCTTGTCGAGCTTGCCGGGCCATTCCGCGAGCACGCGGTTCATGGGGCGCGGGATCTCGCGCCGGGCGCGGCGGGCTTTGATCTCCGCGGTGAGCGCGGCGTCGTCCGGCGGATGCACGATATCCAGGAGCATATCCGCGGGGAAATCCGCCGGCACATCCTCCGGGCGGCGGATCGAGACGATCATCGGGCGCACGCCCTGCCGGCGCATCTCGAGCACCTCTCGCTGGCAAAAGGTCTGCGTGAACGCTGGGAAGCGCTCGAAGAGATAGGCGAAGCGGGCGCTCAAGCTGCCTTTGCGTCGATCAGCTCACGTGGCCGCAGCCCGCGCGCCTCGTCGTAGTAAGACTCCAGCCGCTCGATCTGCGCCCCCTGCTCGAAATCCTCACGCACCGACGCCGACGCCGCCCGCCCCATCACCTGCCAGCGCTCCGGTGAATCCGCCATCCGCAGCATCGCGGCCGCGAGCGCTTCGTGGTCGCGCTCGGGGACAAGCCAGCCGGTCTCGCCATCCGCGACGGCTTCCGGGATGCCGCCGTGGAGCGTCGCCAGCACGGGCAGGCCAGTCGCCATCGCTTCGAGCATCGCGTTCGGGACGCCCTCCTGGTTTTGATCCGCCGTGAGTTCGCTCGGATGCACGAATGCGTGAGAACGCTGGAAAAGCGCGCCCAACTTTTTCTCGCTCAAGAAACCGGTCAGCTCGACCGAACCGCAGAGTCCCAGCTCGCCGATGAGCGCGCGGATTTCCTGCTCCATCGGCCCCTCGCCCGCGATAGCAAAGCACGCCCGCGGCCAGTGCTCGCGGAAGCGCGCGAAGGCTCGCAGCGCCGTCGGGATGCCTTTTTTCTCGATGAGTCGGCAGGCCTGCACGAGGCGCCAGGCGCCATCCGCAGGCACCGAGCGGTCGATGCGCGGATACTTCTCCAGCGGTATGCCGGTGCGATTGATCCGGATTTTTTCGCGAGGGCAGCCGAGCCCCTCGAGCCGGTCGGCGAGCGACTGGGATCTGGCGAGCACGAGGGGCACCGTATCGAGCAGGTCGCGCAGCGCGGTCATGTAGCGCGGATCGTCTCGTGGCATCACGTCGGCGCCGTGAAAGGAGACGACGCTCGGCTTTTCCCACGCGCGCAGGAGCGGGAGCAGATGCACGCCAGTGTGGCCGAAATAAACGTGCATGAGATCGGCCCGCTCCCGCGCGAGTGCCGCGCGCAAAACCTGAAATTCCCCGCGGTAAAAAATCGGCGGAGCGTGGACGATGTATTTCAAGTAGAAGCGTCGCACGAAGTTGCTGCGCGGCCACGGCAGCGTGATCACCGGCTCGAACGGAAATTTCGCCCGGTTGCGCGGCTCCTTCGTGAGCACGACCGTGCGATACCGGTGCAAGCCCGTGACCTGCCGGTAGATGTGAAGCATCTCCGGTTTGAGAAAGGTGCTGCAGTAGCTCGCTACGGTCGGCTCATCCATCGGCGCGGAGTGTGCGAAACCTGCGCGCCGGAGTCGATGCACGGGTCACAAAGTTGTGACTTCGCCGCTGATATCGACGTGGACGACGACGTTCTGGCCAGCGCCCGGAGCGAAGGTATCCTCGATGAGCACCGTCTCCGGTGGCGAGTTCTCCGTCAGCCCAGCGTGGTAGGTGTAGCCCATCGGCATCGTGGAATTAAAGGGCGAGATGAACACCTGCGTCGTCGGAATGTAATCCGGCACCAACACTTCGAGCGACGGCGGGAAGGCGCCGTCGTTGTCAAGAGCCCAGAGCTTGCACGCGAGACCGATCTGCTTGGCGTTGCTCAGCGATTTCGTCGCCTTGCCTTTGTCCTGCACTTTGGAAAAAACCGGCAGCGCCATCCCAGCCGCGATCGCCACCGGCGCGACGACCAGCGGCACGAGAAACTGCTCCGCGCCCTTCGCGCTTTTGCCGACGCTCAACCAGCCGTCCGGCCGACGCGTCCAGACCGCGTAGGCCGCGCCCGGTTTTTGAAAAGACATCAGCTTCTCCATGATCGCCGCCTGCTCGGGCGGCATCGAGCCCTCCTGCATCACGCCTTTTTGGAAATCCATCATCGTCTTCGCGAACAGCTCCGTCACCAGTTGAAAGCCGTTCCCCTCGGACGGCAGTCCGCCCGAGAGCTTCTGGAACTCGGGCGTCGCCGTGAAGCCCTTGCCGCTCGTTTTCGCCGCGATGAGGTCGCGCACGAGCTGGTCGTCGGTCGCAATGATGAGCCAACCGCCCCACTGCGCCGCCGTGGGTCGCACGACCATCTCCGGGCTCAAAGGCAGTGACATCGTGCGCATGTTCACCTCCGCCTCATCGACTTTTTCGACGTTCGGGATTTGTCCCATTCCCTCGTCGATCTTTTTGAAAATCCGGTCGTCGTTCGTCTTGAAAAACAGCGCGAGCCGGGGAGTCGGAATCGTATTTTTTCCACCCGCCGCGGGCATCGGGATGGCCATCGGCTTGGCCGGATCGAGCGTGATGACGACGCC
>PPFU01002688.1_pt1 | contig 49058 bp, 35 predicted proteins | sample 1535991 | NCBI WGS metagenome assembly PPFU01 (sample SAMN04901290, study PRJNA319586) | Hypolithon metagenome, whole genome shotgun sequencing project. | isolation source: Antarctic Hypolithon | place: Antarctica: Miers Valley | collected 2014
ACCGCGTCTGACCACACCGCGCCGCTGCCCGAGCCTGTCCAGTACGACGGACTCGACGACTCAAAACCGCCGTTGGTGAGCTTGTTCGCTGCCTGTGGCGCATCGGCGAGCACGTGCTGCGCGAGCACTGGAAGAGGAATCGCCAGCAGCGCGGCAAACAGCAAATGCCGGAGGGGTAACATGCTTCTCATGATGATAGGGGTTTGGATTGGAGAATCAACTTGGACAGATCAGGTAGAGGCGCGGATAACAAGCTCAGACGTGATCTGCGTGGAGGGAGGCGCTCGCTGCTGCGGCGCGGCGATAATGCTGGACAGATTCAGGAGGGCTGTTTCGCCCAGATGCTCTTTGAATACCCGCACCGTCGTGAGCGGCGGCACAGCCTCTGCCGCGCCAGCAACATCGTCGAAACCGACGACGGCCAGTTTATCCGGGATCGCGATGTTGCGCTGCCGGGCCGTTTCCATCAGCCCGAGCGCGAGCGCGTCGTTGGCACAGAAAACCGCGTCCGGCGCGGTGCCGTCCAGCACCCTCTCTCCCAGTCGGCGCCCGGTAGCGCGCGTGGGCGCGTCGTCGCTGAGGTAGACATGCTGCTCGTCGAGCGATACGCCCTGCGCGCTGAGCGCCGTCCTGAACCCAACGAGACGGGCCTGAATGCTGGGATGGTGGGGATCGGCGCCTACGAACCCGAGCCGCTGATAGCCGCGTGCTACAAGGTGGAGGGCTACCGCGCGGCCCGACCCCGCGTTGTCAATCTCGACGCTGGCAAAACCCGGTGCCTCGAAGTCGACCAGCACGGCGGGCAGCCCCAGCTCCCGTAGGGATGTCAAAAAGGTCTCGTCTACCTTTCCAGCCACCAGCACCCCGTCTACGTTATGCTCGCGCAGAAAGCGCGGCTCGTCGTGCGAGAGGCGGTAAACCTCTGGAATCGTTGTAAGCAGGATATAGCGGTTCTGCCGCCGGGCTTCAAACTCGGCACCGAGAAAAATGCGTGTGTAGAACGGCTCGCTGCGGGTAAAGTGATCCTCGCGCAGAACGAAACCGATGTTGCCCGTGTCACGGCGCACGAGGCGGCGTGCCTGCCGCGATGGCTGGTAACCGAGCTTTTTCGCTGCTTCGAGCACCCGCTCTCGCGTCTCGGTGGCCACCTTTGACTTGCCGTTCATCACGAGCGACACCGTGGAGATGGCCACTCCTGCTTCGCGTGCTACGTCGCGGATGCTGATGCGCTTGGTAAAGACAGGCTCCAAGGTTGTCGAAACGTTTCGATTGTTTCGCCATCATACTGGAAGCGCTTCTATTTGTCAAGGCACTATGAACAGCCCCCTGTCACAAACTTGTTACGCAGACGAGGCGCACGGCCAGGACTCTGCCCGGCTTGGGTGACGCACTCCGCGAATTGCATCTGCTTTTCTTACCGACTGGCGTACGTCCAGCAGGTGCGCACGGGAGCAGAAAACGGTGCGTCATGGCCTGCGGGGGCAGCTTCTCAATGGTATCAAGCTGGGCCGAGCGACATGCAGAGATAGCACGTGATTGCCCTTGCCAATGATGCCGGCCTACTTACACGCGCCCACGTCTAATTGATCTTAACGAGGGCACCCTGGATCGTGTTGATGCCTGATGCCTGCACGGTCACCAGCGTTCCTTTCACCTGCTGTTGCAGCGACGCCTCTGAGGTCACGTTTAGCCCCTTGGTGGTGTGCGCCACCCCGGCCTCCGAGGTGACGTTGAGCCCTTTCTGCTTCAAGGCCATCTGCGCCTCGGTCGTCACATTGGATGCCTTCACCTTGTAATCAGCCTGTGCTTCCGATTTGATGTTGGCGGCTTTAAAGCTGGTGTCGGCAGTAGTGACACACTTGAGCTCTTTGGACTTGATCTCGACGGTGCCGTTGGGCGCATGCAGGTTGATATCGCCATCGGCCGTTTTGATCGTGATCTTGTCGCCCCCAATGTCGATGGTCAGCGTGTTTTTGCCTTGTTTATCAGCCACCGTGATCTTTTCATCCTCGTCGCTTATGCTGATAAAATGTCCCTCTTTGCTGGTAAGGCTGATCTTTTTGTTCTTGTCGTCGAGCGTAAACAGGTGACCGTCGGTAGTCTGCACCTGGATGTTTTTGTTCTTGTCGTCGAAAGTGGCGATATGCTTTTCTTTCGTCGTCAGAATGACCCGGTCTTCTTCATCGTCGAAAACAAGAGAATGAAGCTCGGTCGTTGCGATTGATATTTTTGCTTTCTCTTTGGTATCGTCCAAAATGATCTCATTACCGGCCATCGTCCGGATGACGTTCTGGGTTTTATTCTCGGAGCTTGCCGGGGATTTCTGGGAAGAGTTCGGCAGCATCCCCAGCGCGATGGGTCGGTCGACGTTGCCGTCCACGCAGGCCCACACCATCTCGCCTTCGGCATGCGTGGGGAAATGGATGCCGTAGTTGTTGCCCGCGTATGGCTGTGCCATCCGGATGGCGCGCGACTGCTGGCCGGCCTGACCGTCTTCGAGGTCAAAGGGCATCTTGACCCGGTAGCTGCCTTCCTCATCGATATAGGCATAATCTCCCCCACCCGTTTCCACTTTCGCGGTCATCAGCCCAGGCAAGCGTGGCACCGGCGTCGTGCGGGGCGCGCGGTACTGCACGCTGGCAGGAATACAGGTAAACTCGTTGCTGTAGTGCACTTCGCTATCGGAACTGTCGGGCAGACTTACTATGCTGCTTCCCTGTCCGCCCTGGTGGCTGACTTCTACGTGCATGTAGTCGAGGTCGAGGTCACCCCGGTGCAGCCTGTCGAGCGAGTATTTAAATCCTGGCCGAAACCGCATGCAGTCGCTGAGTCCAGACGCGACTTTCTGGCCTGCGCCAATTTCCTCGCCGCGAATCTTTGCCAGCCGCGTACCGGCTCCTGCAGTTTTGTAGTGGTCGCCGTATTCGTAGTAGACGCCCGGCAGATCGCCGCTAAGCTGCGCGGTTGACTGCAGGTCAGCGGCGGGGGTGCGGTGGTTGTAATCGTTGAGCAGCACTTTACCGGTCACCACTTGCTCGCGATACACGAAATCGCGCACGCTTTCTTTGTCATCGTCTGCAGAGGTAGACATGCCGGCGGCGATGTTGAAGACGACCACCGCTTCCCCCTGTATAGCGGGCGTAGAAGCGCGGTTGTCGGTCATCACCATCACTTCTCCCTGCGCGCCGGGCTCAAAGTAAAAGTAGATGCCCTCGTGCTCCATTAGCCGGTTCACGAAATCGAGATCGGTTTCTCGGTACTGAACGCAGTACTCTCTGGGCTCGTAGCTGGCGTTGAGGTCGAGTCGGTAGTCGCTCGGGCTAAACCCGGCATCTGCCAGCACGCGCTCGATAATGTCGGGCACCGACATATTCTGGAACACGCGGCTCTGGTAATAGCACCCCAGCACCCACACCCGAGGTTGGAGCACGGCGTAATACCCTGCATAGTCGCGGTCTACGTCACCGCCCTGATGAAACTCGGTCACGAGGCCCTGGATCTGAACGAGTTCATCGCCGCGCTTTAGCATGAGCACAGCGGGCTGGTTGACCACCTTGTCGAAGGGAACCTCTCTGTCTCTGGAAATAAGCTTGATCTCGAACCGGAATAGCTCCGAAATCTTCTCGGTGCCGCTGAACGAGAACACTTCCAGCTCCTCCGGCTCTGAGAGCGAAGGAACGCGAAAGATGAAGTCAGGCTGGTTTCCTCGTCGCATAAGTGTACTCGGCAATTAACCCGTTATGAATCCAGCCTTTCCGCGGCCGGGCAGCGCTGTCCACCGGGGCCGCCGGAGAATGTGCTGGCGATCCCGGAAAGGTACTATGTGGACCAGACAGGCGTGCACATTTCGAGCGCTGCTGCCCCTAGGCCACGTTAATTCAGGCAAACGAATAGGCAAACCCGCCTTCGTCGTTCAGGTCGAGATGGAGCGCATCTGGCATGTCTCCTTCAACCATCTGGCCCAGCAGGGCGCGCGATGCCTGCGGCATCACCTCCCGCTCGATGATCGCGTCGATGTTGCGGGCACCGAGGTCGGACTGCGTAGACTGCCCCGCGATCTTGTCCACCACTTCGTCGGTGTAGACAAACTGCATCCCGTGTGCGTCGTGCAGGCGGCTCCCGATCCGGCCCAGCTTCAGCCCGACGATCTCGCGCACCGCGTCGCGGGAGAGCGGGTAGAATGGCACAACGCGCATGCGGGCCAGCAGCGCGGGCTGGAAATGATGGGCCAGCACGCCGTGCAGCGCTTCGCGCACGTCGTCTGACGAGGGCCGGTGCTCGTCGCTCACCGCCTCCATCGTGATGTCAGAGCCGAGGTTGGAGGTCATCATGATAACGGTGTTGCGGAAGTCGATCTCGCGCCCCTCGCCGTCGCGCATGAAGCCTTTGTCGAAAACCTGGTAGAAAAGGTTGAGCACGTCCCGGTGTGCCTTTTCCACCTCGTCCAGTAGCACCACCGAGTAGGGACGCTGCCGGACGGCTTCGGTGAGGATACCGCCTTCACCGTAACCCACATATCCTGGAGGCGAGCCTTTGAGCTGGGAAACGGTGTGGGATTCCTGATACTCCGACATGTTGATGGTGGTCAGGAAACGGTCGCCGCCAAAGAGCAGGTGCGCCACTTTGCGGGCCATCTCCGTTTTGCCCACGCCACTGGGGCCGACAAACAGGAACGTAGCGATAGGCGCTTCCGGGTTTTTCATTCCTGCCTTTGCCGACCGCAGGATGTCGGAGATTTCGGCGACGGCTTCTTCCTGCCCCCGGATGCCTTCCCGCAGCCGTGATTCGAAGGCCAGCAGCGTCGCGGCCTCGTCTTTGACCACGTTACCCACGGGAATGCCGGTCCAGTCAGCCACCACCTGGGCCACTACTGGGGCGGCAACATCGGCATGAACCAGCGGGTCCTCCCCCTGCAGGTCGGAGATCTGTGCTTGAAGGGCTGCCAGGTTTGCCGCCAGGTCGCCCGTCTCCGTCCCGCTTTCCTCGGCAATCGCCGGCGCACCCTCGCTCCCGGCCTGCTGCCCGTCTCCGCTCGCGCCAAGGCGCTGCCGCGACAGGTCGCGCCGGGCGTCGTTGAACTGCTGCACGAGGGCCGTTTCCTGCTGCCAGCGTTCTTCAAGCGCGCCCCTAGCCTGTACCAGTTCCTCTTGCCGATCATAAAGCGCCTGCAGGCCTGCGCCCGCGCCTTCTATTCCGCTGCTCGAATCGCGCGTGAGGGCAGACACCTCGATCTCGAGGTTCTGGATCTGCCGGTCGAGGTCGTCGAGCCGAGCAGGCCGCGCCGTTTGCGACATGCGGACGCGTGCAGCGGCGGTGTCGAGCAGGTCTACCGCTTTGTCGGGCAGCTGACGCCCGGAGATGAAACGGTCTGACAGCACCACAGCCGTGCGCACGGCCTCTTCTGTGATGGTGAGTCCGTGGTGCTCTTCGTACTTGCCCTTGATTCCGCGCAGCATGATCACGGCGTCTTCAACGGGTGGTTCTTCCACCTTGACCATCTGGAAACGGCGCTCCAGCGCGGCGTCCTTTTCAAAGTATTTCTTGTATTCCGACCATGTCGTTGCGGCGATGGTGCGGAGTTCACCCCGGGCGAGCGCAGGCTTGAGCATATTGGCTGCATCTGCGGTACCGGCTGCGCCGCCCGCCCCGATGAGCGTGTGCGCCTCGTCGATAAACAGGATTACGGGCGTGGGCGATTCTTTCACCTCGGTGATGACAGCTTTCAGCCGGTTCTCAAACTCTCCCTTGACGCCCGCACCGGCCTGCAGCACGCTCAGGTCGAGCGAGCGGAGTTCGACGTTTGCCAGGCTTGACGGCACGTCACCGTTGGCGATTCGGAGGGCCAGCCCTTCCACGACGGCTGTTTTGCCCACGCCTGGCTCGCCTACGAGGATCGGGTTGTTTTTGCGGCGGCGTGCCAGGATGTCGATCATCTGCCGCACCTCGCGGTCGCGCCCGAAAACAGGATCCACCTTTCCTGCACGTGCCTGCCCGGTAACGTCTTGCGTGTAAAGGGCGAGCGCCGTCCCTTCCCCTCGCGGCGCCCCCTCTGCCTGTGCGCCTGCATGGGTGTTTTCTGCCGAGCCCGCGACGATCTCCTGGAACCCTTGCCGCAACTCTTCGGGACGGACAGGCTGCAGCACAGCAGCATACGGTGCCAGCTGCATATCTCCGGTTTCCAGCAGCGCTTCAAGCAGGTTGCCCGAGCGGATCTCATCCTGCCCGTGGTGCACTGAGGCGGCGATCCACGCGGCTTCCGCAAGCTGGAGCAGCGCCGGCGCAAAGGCCGGGCGCCCGGGGTTGCCGCTGCGCATGCCTTCGAGCGCGCGCAGCAGTCCGGCCTCGAGCCCGGACAGGTCGGCCCCGAAGTGCCGCAGGATAAGGGGCACGTCTCCCGTTCCTTCTTCAAGCAGCTTGAGCAGTACGTGCTCGACGGTTACTTCGTAATGCGTCCGGGAGACGGTGAACCCGGCTGCTGTTTCCAGCACGCGTGTGGTGTACGGGTTGAGCTTCTGCAGCAACCGCTTGAGGTCTTTCGTTATCATGTCGGTAATGGGCGAGAGGCGGGAGAATTAGAGAGAAAGTTTGTTTCTGGAAACAGAGGGCACACCACGCCACCGGTCTACGTGCCGGACGACTGCCTGTCGGGGACGCCCCAGCCACGTGTCGGAGCCGAGGCAGCACGCTTCTCCGAGTTTCAGCGGCGGAACGTGCTCGGGCGCAAGGTGCAGTTCGAGATCATAGTCGAGCGTGTCGGGGGCGTACATCCTCACAACCTGGTCGAGCAGCGGTGCTTTCTGGCCTGTGGGCAGCAACGCGCGGTATTCGGCAAGCGAGCGCGGACCGAGCACCAACCTGAACTTGCCCGAGCAGTCCAGCAGTTTGCGCCCGACGATGGCGGTGTCGCCCAGGGTCACCGGCATCGATGCCTTCCGCCCGAGGCCTGGCCGGGTGGTGAGCGTCACCCAGCGCGCGACGTTCTCGACTACTTTCACCGGCAGGTCCTCAAAAGCGTCTGTCACCATCTGTTCGAGGCCCGTGGCGTTGCGCACGCGCGCGGCAAGACGCCCGGCGTGCGCAACCAGTTGCCTGAACACCCCCTCGGCAGGCAGGTGCATTCCGTTGGTGCCCAGTCCTGCCAGCCGCTCGAACACGCGCGTATGCGCCTGCAGTGCTCCCGCCTCGGCGTCGAGATGAGGACGGTACCGCTTCCACGCCTGGAAGAAAAGTGCGTAGAGGCGGTTGTTAAAGATGTCGAGAAAGTCGCGGAGCGGTTCGGCTCCTTCTTCGAGAGCCGCGATATGTTTGTAGAAATAGACAGGCAGGGGCGATGCTACCCCATAGAGACCCATAAAAGTCACCGTGATGGTTGCCTGCTTTTTGTCTTCATCCCAGTCGATGGCGTGCACATCTGCGGGCGGAAAGGCAAGCGCCACGTGGGGCCTGAACCGGATTCGCGCGTGCCCGCCACCCGATTTATCCGCTTCCTGCGCGCCTGCGAGGGCATGCTCGATAAGCCGGACGGCCTGAAAGAAATCGAACCGGTAGCCCTCCTCCAGCATCCGCGCCGGGAGAGGCGACCCGGTACCGGCGGCATGTGCGTCCGCCTCGCTGCCCTTGCCGGTCATACTACCGGGCGATTCCCGTGCTTCTGCTGCCATAGGTACGACCTCCCTGACGGTAATGAAACAAGGTTCAGGTGCACGAAAGAGTTGATGGTGGCATAGAGCGAAAGAAACTCGCTCAGTATCAGACCGAAAAGACAGAGATCGCCCTCATCCGAGAAGTGGTCTTCTTCCACGTGCACCGTCACCTCTGCACCGCGCACGATGGCCCCTCGCTGGATTACCTCTTTTGCTGCCCACCCCACTTTCTTGATACCCGCCAGGCGGCGGCGGTTTGCCTCGCTGCCCGTCCATTCGTAGAGCCCAAGCACCCCCCGAAACGCCTCCTCGTCGGCGACAGAGAGGTGGTTGAGCGCGAGATGCGACAGCAGTTTCCAGAGAAAATCGGGCTCTTCCTGGTGCGGCGGCTGGAGTTCCAGCGTCGGCTGCAACAGGTTGCGGTGGTCTGCCAGCGAAGTGGCGCCAGGCGCATACTGGTCTATCATTCCCTCCTGCAGCCTCTCGCGTGGCACGCTCCTGTTTGTGCAGAGCACCTCTACCGAGATCGTCTCCACAGGTAACTGCTTTTCTGCAGGCATCGCGCTGAGCGTCAGGTACATCTCGTGCCGCTCGTTAGGTGCCAGGCGAACCGAGGTGTGGTACGTACCCTCTCCCACCCCCGAGCGGTCAAACGAAAAGAACGGCGTGTAACGCTTACGCGCGCCTGTTTTATCGACCATACCGGTTACCGACTCTACACTGTAGATGCGGTGCGAGCGTGGCTGCCGCAGGCTCGGCACAATGCGATGCTCGGCGGTCAGGTGCTCCGTCCGGATAGGCTCAGCGTCTGCCCTGAACAGGTTGACGATAGGGGTACAAAACAACCGGACATTCCCCGATGAAAGGGTCCGGTTCTCTGGATAGGAGCGATCGAAAAACACCTCTACCTCGAAACTCGAAACACCTTTTGCAGGCTGCAGCCGGTTCAGCCCATGCACATCGACAAACCAGAACTGGGGGCGAAAGGCAAAATATTGCTGCAGTACCTGGAAGCCCGCAAACGAGTGCTTGCCGTAGGGGATGAGTCCTTCGTCTGCTCCAAAGCTGCCTGGCGTAACAGCCGCTTGCCCACGCAGCACCACCTCGTCATCCCCCGCCCGAATAACGACTCTCCGCACATGCCTGGTGAAAAACAAGTGTGCAATAGAAGCCGTGCCGGGCTCAGCATGGAAGAAAAGTCGGATGGGTTCAAGATTGAGCTTTCCGTACTCGACGCCTTTTTCCAGGCTAAATCGCAGCCTGCAACTCGAACTGCCGTCGCCATCCCAGTTTATCCCCGCCTCGGTAAGCCGGATCGGTTGCAACCGCACAGCCTGCGTAGTGGAAAAACGACATGCGACGGCCTCATCGCCTACTGGCCCCGAGCGAACCTCTGTTCCTTTTTCCACCACCGTCGTTTGCTGCACGAGCCCGGCGCGTGGCTTGAATTCCAGAACAGAACAGGCCGGAAAAGGACGCAGGAAGTGGGGGTAGAGCAGTTGAAACAGCCCCTCCGTGTACTGCGGAAACGCTTCGTCGAGTCGCTGCTGGATACGCGCCGTTAGAAACGCAAAGCCTTCAAAAAGACGCTCCACATACGGGTCGCGGTCTGCCAGGGAATCCACGTTCAGCAAGCGCGCCTGCTCTGGATGTGCCTGCGCAAACTCCTTACCTGCCTCGTGCAGGTAACGCATCTCGTCCTCGTAGTATCGCCGACTCATCTGCTTCGTGTAGGGCAGCGCTTCCGCTGGCGCGGAGGCTACCGGTTAATGCGCTGCGGCTTGACTTCCACAGAAGATTCCGTTACGAAAATGGTCTGAAACTCGACGCGCTCGCCCGACACCAGCTCGCCCGACACCAGAAACACGATTCGGGCATGCTGGTCGTCTTCCGACCCTCCAGGTGTCACGCTAATCCGGCGTAGACGGGGCTCGTATTTCTCAACTGTCTCCTTTATGGCGCGCCTGAGTCGCTCAGCCGCTTCGGGACTGTCGCTGTACACGTCGCCGGTATCCGGAAGTCCGTATGCAGGGAGGTGTTCAAGCATTCCTCGCCTGCTGTTGAAGAGCCGGTTCAGGTTATCAACGACGCTCAGAAGGCGGCGGCGGTCTTCCGCGATCTCGCGTACCGGGGTGCCATCGGCAAACGTTCCTCTGAGGATTTCGAAAAGCCCTGACTCCATGTAGTACCAGAAAAAATAACGCCTAGAACAGACAGTGCTGAGGCTGTCTGTCCCAGGCGTCTCAAGCCAATTCAGATCAGTCTGTTAAACTACTGGGTCTTCCCAGTCATCCAACGCCATGATGCCACCGTCAACCCATGTCCATTCGATCTTCTGGTACGTAAACGCTATCTCTTCATGCTCAGCATACTTCATCAATTCCGGATTCTTGTTGTTGAGCATTCGGAAATTGATAGAGGCGATGTTGGCGTTCGTCAGCTTGATCGTGTAATGCTGTTTTTCAGCCCCAGTCGGACTTGGTTGCCAGAACTGCAGCTCCCACGTGGAGATGTTCTCGTTGTTAACAAGCGCATTCATCAGCAAAGGTGTCGACTTATCGAGTTCCTTCGTAATCACGAACGGCCGGTGCATGCGCTTGCCGGTGGGTAGGCCCGAGGCGGCATCACGTGGACTCATAACCTCGTGACTCACGGCGATCACCATGATTTTCCCTTCCCTTCCTTTCTGGGTTACACTGCCTTTGATGTCTCCCTGTTTTTGCCCTTTCAGACTTAGATACGCGTTCAGAGCCATGATTAACCTGCTTGTTTGGGTGATGAGTTAGTACTACTTTTTTATGCCGTTGTATACGGCGCAATTCTATAAGACATACATTCGACGCTATACTCGCCTGCCGGTCACAGCACCTACTTGGCTTTGGGCATCTTTCCTACCAGCGAAAGCGAGATGTCCATACCTTCAACCTGAAAGTGCGGCTTGAAGGCCATATCCACCTTGTAGAAACCGGGGTTGTCCTCGATTTCCGACACCACGACTCGCCCATCGCGGAGAGGGTACTTGGCGATCACGGATTCAGGCGGGTTGTTCATCTCAGTGACGAGCCCCTTGAGCCAACGGTTCAGTTCATCCTGAATGCGGTTGGCATCCTTGGTCGTCCCAATGTTTTCGCGCTGAAGGACCTTCAGATAATGAGCCAGACGAGAAGCGAGCAGGATATACGGCAGGCGGGAATTGACCCGGCTGTTAGCCGTCGCTGCAGGGTCGTCGTAGAGGACTGGTTTCTGGGTAGAGTTGGCCGAGAAAAAGGCCGCGAAGTCTTTGCCCTGATAGTGGCAGAAGGGGATGAGGCCAAGATTCGAGGCGGCAAACTCCAGCGTCTCATCAATGGGCACTTCGGTAGGAATCTTCATCTCCTGCCCCTTGCCCGCATCGTACTGGTGCACCTGCAGATCCTCGACTTTGCCTCCCGACTGCGGTCCGCGGATCTGCACGCACCACCCATCCTGCGCAAACGCTTTGGACATGTTTGCGGCGAAAGCCATTGATGCGTTGCCCCACAGGTACTTCTCGTGGTCAGATCCTTTTACGTTCTCTACGTAGTTGAACGCCTTCACCGGCACTGTGTCAGGGCCATACGGAACACGAAGGGAAAAGCGCGGGAAGGTCAGCCCAACATAGCGGGCGTCTTCACTTTCGCGGAACGCGTTCCACTTGAGAAAATCAGTCGTCTCCATGTAAGCCGAGAGGTCGGGAATCTTCTTCCAGTCCTCCATTGACTTCTTCTTGAAGAACTTCGAGCCTACTGAAGCCACGAACGGGCAGTGCGAGGCTGCGGCGACTTTCGAGACGCTCTGGAGCAACGAGATGTCTTGCGCGCTGGCATCAAACTCGTAGTTGCCCACCATTACACTGTAAGGATCGGCACCGGCCTGGTCATAGGCACCGCTATACACGTGCCGGTAGAGGGCAGACTGGATCAGTTCTGGCGCGTCCTCAAACGATTCCCGGAGGGCATCCTTCGATACGTTGAGCATCTCAACGCGGATGTTCTGCCGGAAGTCAGTACGGTCAACGAGAAATTTGAGGCCGCGCCACGACGATTCCATCTTCTGGAACGACTCGTGATGCAGGATCTCATCGAGCTGCTCGGAAAGCTTGTGGTCGATCTCCGCGATTAGTCCATCAAGCAGGTGCTTGTCGAGTTTCTCGACGTGCTGCTCGCTCACGGCATCGAGAAAGACTTTAAGCGCAGCCGAGACCATCGCGCCCTGCGCGTCTCCTCCTGTGCCTACGTCGCGAAAGTTCGCAACAGAGGTAACCTCCTGCGGCGGTGCGAGCGACACTTTGTTGAGAATGCTATCGAGCACCCCGGTCTCGCCTTCAACGGTTTCCGCGGTGGCGCTTGCCGCTGTTTTAGATGCTGCTTCAGCCATTACAAATCATGGTTAAGGGGAATGGCACCGCGATACCGCAGGCGCTCAGTCGGGATGGTATTACAGGTACGGGCTTCCTTTCTGCCAAATCAGAGCAGCCAAAAAGCCACGCCTTTTCCTGTTCAGGACGCGGGTGTGGACGGTTCGTCCTTCACGACCCGGTTCAACTCTTCGTGGAGGGTGGCAAGCGCCTCAGGGTCCTTGATGATGGACTCCAGTTGCTTGCGGAAGTCGGCAACAGAAACGAGCCTGTTTCGCAGGTCCTGCAAAAGGTTGCGCGTAGCGAGAAGCCGCTGCAACTCTGGAACCTGCTTGGCTACTTCTTCGGGAGAAAACGACTGCATTCCCTCGATCTTGAGGCTGACCTTCATCTCCTCGTCGCCACCCCGGAGCTTGTCCGGCACCGTCATGTCAACGCCGAGATCGGACGAGCGCATTACCGCTTCGAAGTTGTCCTTGTTGATATTGACTTTTTCCCGGTCTTCGAGTGGGACACCAGACTCTTTGCCTTCAAAGTCCCCCAGCACAAGTGTGCGCAGCGGAAGCTCCATCTTCTGCTGGGCATCTCCTTTCTGCACCTCTAAAAAGAGGTTGACGCGGGCGGGGGGCTTCTCCTTCTGGAAACTCTGCGACATAGTTTTGCACCTCGGATCACAGCATTATAAGGGCGCGAAAACCACGCACCAATGCCAGGTTGGTTGATACATCATTTGCGGCCATACTACTGCCACGTTGCCTTATCTGCCTCTATTCTAACACATAAAAGAGGCTTCTAACGCAAAGCATTCAAGGATCTGCCATTAACTGGTCAGAAACCCCGATCTTCAGAATCACTCTTGGTATTTAACCTTTATCCGAGTTAAAATCAACCGTAACCGCGATATTTTTTCTCACGCTCAGGGCCGTGCAAGTTTTACTGGGGTCGGAGCTCCAGCGCCAGCGCAAGGTCGAGGCGGCACACTTGATCAAAGGCCTCCATGCTTCGCCTATAGAGGCGGACCGCTTCCTGTTCAGGCTGAGAGGGCTCTGCAGCCAGCTGGCTGCAACACGCGTAGAGCTTCCCCCAGACCTCGACAGTCCACTGTGGCTCCCACTCGTCCAGAGAAAAGCGGGCTGCTTCTGCTGTGAGCTGCTCGAGTAGGGGCATCGCCAGTGCAGGCTCTGCGGCCAGCAGGCATAGTTCTGCCAGGTAGAGCCGCTGCTGAAACCGCTCGCGCGCGGAGCCTCCCCGTAAGGGAGCTAACTGGACGCATGCAAAGGCCTCTGCCAGATCGCCCTGGGCCAGCCGGGTTTTCGCTTCTTGCACAGATTCCTCTAATTTGCTGCGTACTCCCCCTTTCGAAGAGCCTGGACTTTGCTGCGCCTGCGTCACCGTAATGCTTTCCATCCAGACCTGGGTAGCAGGGTCGGCGAACGGGGTCCCATCTCCAAACTTCAGCTTTTCTATGCTCATGAGCCTGCGTGTAAACGCTGCTGTATCCTCTGCTACAGCATCGCGTGCAGACGCATAGCCCAGGCCATCCAATGCTTCAAAGCTAAAGCGCTGCAGATCCATCCAGAAATGGTAAGGCGGTTCCTGGAAAAGGGCCTCGGCTTCGCTCAGCAACTCGGTCCAGTTCTGGCTGCTTGCGAGGGTGTTCAGATAGAGCCTCCGGTGTTCTTCGGGCGCCATGAAAGGCGTCATGCCGTTGTCGTTGACCGGCTTCTCCTCAACGAGTCCCCAGAGCAGGCTTCTGCTCAGCCGGTAAGCGGCCGGGCGGGCAGGGTCTTGCTCGCGCAGGAAATCTGCGGCCTGCCCGACGGTGAGCAAAACTTCATCCTCGGTGGTCGGAGGCCCTCCTCCCCTTTCACTTCCTGCTGCTGATCCGTCGGGTTTTCCTGCAGCGGAATCCTCAGCGTTTTCCTGCGCCTCCGGCAGGGGTGCCGGCTTATCCGGCGCGCGGCGTAGAGCGTCTTCGAGTGCCTTGCGCAGCCCGCTAAGCAGGGGCGCCTGGTCATCCATCACCCGCATCGTGAACTCCTGCAGCTTTTTGAGCACCTCGATCGCTTCTTCGATAGGCTGCCGGTCGGCCAGAACGGGCACTTGAGACTCAAGGCCCTCTGTTAGCCGTTCTGCCAGAAACTGGAGGGCATTACGACGCGCAGGCATCCGGCGCAGCGGCGGGTACAGATCATCCCAGTACCGTTCCACCAGCGCGAGGCTTGCCGCGAGGCCTTCGTAGAGACCGCCGAATCCGTTGGTCTGGAAAAGCCCGAGCCCGAGATAGCTGACAACGCGCAGATCTTTCGACACGTGGCCCAGGATCGCCTGGCTTTTCTCAATGATCTGCGCGTAATCCACGCTGCCGGCGTCTACCGATGAGGTGCGGTCGATCTCGGCCTTCAGCCAGAGAAAATCGTCATTGTAGGACGCGTCCTCTCCGGTGGGCTGTGACCCTGCTATGGGTTGTATTACCTCTACAAGTAACGGCGATGGGCTTTCTTCGAGAGAGGTCATAGGGTGGGTTGAGAGATAAACAGGCGCACGCGGCTGAAGCGATGCTGCGTGCGGACGGCGCTGACACGCTTGAAAGCCGCTTCTAATCTGAGGCTTTACCGCCGTGTTGTCTGGGAAACGTGCGCCAGGAGGGTATCCAGTACTACATCCGGCGGGTACGTCCAGTGTATGTCAGGATCCGCCGGTTCAGACAGGCTGCTGGCGTGCAAGATCAGCGCCTGCTCATCGGGCAGAGTAGGCAGGAGCATTCTGGAAAGCGCAGCCGGTGGAGGCCGGCTGATGTAGAGAAAGAGTTCAGATGGGTGTGCATCGGGTGCACGGGGCCAGAACAGAAACGGGCACGCGGCGGTGCATGCTGCCGCGCGCGTGCACAGATCAGCCCAGAAGCTGACCTCTTGTGCCATGGTTTGCTCGTTTCCCGAGAGCGGAAGCCGTATCCCACCCGCATGCAAATCCGTAGCATCGTTGCCTTCTGGAGCCAGCGCCAGTACCAGCCGCTCCAGGTGCGGCCATGCCCCAGCCGTCCACCCCAGCGTATCTGCCCACGCCTGCACCGCCGTGGACCGGGTAAATGCGCGATATGAGCTTACCGCCGCGTGCAGTAATGGCGTCAGCGTATCTACACCTGCTTTCAATGTATCACGCCCTCCCTGCTGCACGGCTGTCGCCGCAAGCCTGTGTGCACCGGAAAAGAAAGCTGCAAAGCGCTGGGGAAACCCTTGCCAGCCGTCGCCCGGCTCGTGTGTGCTGGGCACCTGCGCAAAAACCATCAGGGGATACTGCCGTCCGCTTCGATCTCGACTGGGCCATAACACCCCCAGCAGGCACCGCTCGCCGCGGACAACGGGAAACACAAAGTTGAGGGGTTGCGCATCCGGATAACGATCAGACCACCCAGCAACGCGCTGCCTACCGTATTGCATGCCTTCCTGCACCCACTCGTCAAAAGCCAGCGCTGCGGGACTCGATGCGTTGGCGCGCACAAAGTCGCCCTCGTTGGAGAGCTTGCCGAAATAAGCAACAGTTGCAGCAGCAGGGTTCATGAGACCAGCGATAAGGGCATGGCTGAAAGGCCGTGCTAGTGCAGGGATGCCGGCAGCGACACGCGGAAAAACTCCGCGGGAGAGACCAGAGGACTTGGGGTGCGGGCAGGCCATACCATGTACCGCACCGTTACCTCAGCCTCCCCGCGTCGGAGCGTCCAGGCCGCCTGATAGCGCCCAGTGGCTTTCTGTTCTACCTGCGCCTCGCGCAGCAGCCGGAACCACGCCCAGTCGCCCTCTACACGTCTCGGCTCAAACGCACCGGCCTGTGATTGCACGCGGATAGAGGCACCGGGTGTGCCGGGACCAGGCCAGGTAAACAGGCTATAATCCACTGAGCGCATCTCGAACACCTGCTCCTGCCCATCCACCGTGAGCACAACCTGGCCCACGGCCACCTGCCCTCCCGGCGATGACGGCAGTTCAGGCTTGACCCTGTAAGGGAGGCTCAGCTCGCCTGTCGGGGTAAAAAACGCATCCTGGATAGCGCTCAGCTTTCTCATGGCCCCGATAGAAGCCGATGAAAAAGAGGCACCCTTGGGCTTCCAATCGCGCCGGCTCATGACAGGCGCTATCTCTTCAGCAAAAAACTGATTGAACACCCCCGTCTCGGGATGGAAAAAAGCGGTAAACGCATCGAGGCTGAGGTCCTGCCCATCAGGGTTGAAGGGGTAGTACGGAGCGATGTCGCGCTGGAAAGAGGTGTACACCTGATCACGCCATTTCGAGGAGCGAGCACCTGCAGAGGCCTCTACCACGGCCTCGGTGGCAAACGTCAAGGGCTGCTCGAAAAGCGCCCGCTTAACAAAGGGGTCGAGATCGCGCAACGAGATCTGCACGTTTCTGAGCGCGCCTGTCAGGGCGGCATCGTCGGCAGCAGGAGCTGCCGCGCCGGCATCGGAAACGGCGGATAGGGCTGCTGCTGCTACCGCGTACTGATCAAGCACCACCCGCAAGTCGGCCGATGGGGCCACCGGGGGGTCGGGCGTGATAAGGGCGTGCACCGACGCAAACTGCCTGTCCAGGGGGTTGCCTTCCTCCTGCCGCTGCGCCAGCGCATCGACGGTACCATCTTGCAGGCGCAGCTTCCTGTTGAGCCGGTCTCGCAGCACACCCGCCTGCCGTGCGGCTGCCTCCCCCAGCGCAGAGGACGACGCAAACCGGGTTTCCCCGGTAATCCCCTTCATCAGCAGAAACAACGGCGAATCCGACGGACGGCTGAGCCTGTCGAGCCGGTCGGCGGCGGCGGACAGGGAGGCAACAGGCCGGTACCGCACGCTGTGCATAAACGCACGCCACGCCTCTGCATACTCGGTAAAGTAGAGGTTTTCGAGGTCGGCGGCGAGCAGGTCCGGGTCCTGCATTTCTGGCGGCAGCTGGAGCGTGTCCGTGCCCAGCACCCAGTCGGTGAGGGACGGGTTTTCGCTGGCAGCGGCGATGGCGTCTTGCATATAGCCCTCCCAGCCCGCACGCGTAAACAGGCCCTCTACCCGCGTGCTGTCTATAAACAGGCCCGCGTTCGGGCCGCCCACGAGACCCGCCACCGTTACCGGCGCAAACGTGGCGGGGGCCTCCTGCTTGATGCGTCCATACACCAGCCGCGGACTCGGGCTCGCGAACAGCATCCTGCGCACCTGCTCTACCACCGCCCGGTCGTTCTGCATGGGCTGGGTACCTTCCTGACCCAGGTTTTCAGCATAAAACGCTACCTGACGCTCGATCAATGGCTGGAGCGTTTCTCGGTCCGCCGCGCGCATGAGGTGGAAGGGGAACCGGTTGCGGAGCAACACTTCCAGCGACGCCTGCAAAAACGTCCGCTCGCCGGTATCGAGCCGCCCCACCTCGCTGCCCATCAGCAGGTAGGTGCGAAGATCTTCGCGAACTTGATCCTGATTCAGCTGCGGACCGGCGGTGGCAACAGCCAGTCGGAGGCGGCGTTCGAGCTCTTGATACAGGTACGCGTCGACAAAGGCAGACGCTTTTCGGAAGTAAAGAGCACGGGCCGGCCCCAGCACGCTGCCGCGGCGGCTCATTCCCAGTGTGGCCCATCTCCCCTCTTTCTCGAGGGCCGATATTCCCGACTGGAGCGCATCGAGCCGCTCGAAGTTTCCCCCGGGTGCCGCGCCCGAATCCCACCGGATGCCTGCTGTTGCGGTAGCAGTGCCGCGCAGTCCTGCAAGGCTGCCGCGCGCGTGGCTAAAGCCCTGCAGGGTGCCGAAAACAAGTAGCAACAGCACCAGTGCGGCTGCCGCCACGATGCCCACGCGCATCAGCGTCATGCTGCGCGCCGCCCCGGCCGTCCGCGCTACCAGATGCTGATCAGGCACGATGACCTGGGTAAAAAGGTCGCGGATAAAGTAGCTTTTCGTCTCCACGTCTTTCTCGCTCTCCTCCTGCATCGGAGGCAAGTTGAACTGCCGCGCTACCGCCTGGATGACACGGTCGATGGGCACCCCTTCCTGCGTTCCGCTGGTAAAGTAGAAGCCGCGAAACACCGGGTTCTCCTGATACGGGTTGTGTTGAAAAAGCCGGTCGACAAAAGGCGTCAGCTTCTCAGCAAGGGTACGCATTTCGATTGGAAACACGTAGACGCTGCGTCTGCGGTCGCGCTTCATGGGCGCTGCAAGCTGCCCGCGCCGTACGTGGGAGAGCACCTCGAGCAGCCCGGACATCTCGGCCTCGAAAACGACGCCCGGCTTATCATCCTGTTCGGGCGAAAGCGTCGTGCCCCAGATCTGCTCCCGCTCTTTGCGCGAGAGGTCGCCAAAGGTTTCGACAAACCCTTTCACGAGGTCTGCCTTTGTAAACACGAGATAGACGGGAAACCGCACGCCGAGAGAGCTCACGAGCTCATCTATCCGGTTGCGCAGCTGGGCAGCGTGCCACTCTACCTCGTCCATTGACGCGTCGGCGAGTTCGGCCAGGTCCATGCACGCGATCACGCCGTTGATGGGGGTGCCCTTGCGGTGTTTTTTGAGTAGGTTCAAAAAGCCCATCCACTCGTCCCGGTCCTCTTCCTCAACGGTATAACGGCCCGCTGTGTCGAGGAAAATGGCAGACGTAGAGAAAAACCAGTCGCAGTTACGCGTGCCGCCCACGCCTCGCACACGCTCGGTACCAAAGGGGAAATCCAGTCCCGAGTTCACGATGGCGGTGGTCTTGCCTGCTGCCGGCGGCCCGATAAGCAGGTACCACGGTAGCGCGTAGAGGGGGTCGCCGCGCCCGCCTTTGCCCAGCTTGGACTTTTTGAGCGCTGCAATAGCGGCCTCGAACTGACGCTGTACCTGTTCCATCTCTTCACGGCGCTCGGGCTGCGCGCGCACCACCTGTGCTTTGGCCTGCTCGCGCATCGAGCGCTCCAGCCGGGCCGCCTTCTGTCCTGCCAGCACCCGCGCCACCACCATGGCGAGCACCCACACGAGCAGCACCCCGATGCTGGCCGCCACGAGTGGCAGTAGCGTCCACCCCAGCATGATGCCCACCACCCACAGCAGCAGAATGAGCAGAAAGACGCCGATACCGATAAGCACGTTGCTGTTCATGGACGTATGACCCGGTTAGATTAAAAGCGGCTTCTGCGCCGCGCAGTAGTCGGTATCGAACTTGATGCAGGGTGTCCGGCCCCAAATTCTATGGCACCTGCTCTATAACCTCGACGACGTTCTGGGCGCTGCCTGTCATGACAAGGCTCAGCACGATGTAGAGCAGCGCAAAAATGCCGGCACCTGCCGCCAGCAGCATCCACAGGGGAAGCCCCTGCTGCCGGACAGCGGCATCCGGCTCAGGGCGCTGCCCATGGGGCGAGAGCCCGGCCGGGGCTTTGCCCATCCGCTGCAGCTCGTAGTACAGCTCTTCGATAAGGTAGCGGAGGCGGGCAGCTTCGCTGAGATGATACCGACCCTTGAAGCCGAGGGTGAGGATGAGATAGTAGATTTCCAAAAGCTCGGCGTGCTTTTCCGGTTCAGCCTGCATCGCCTCGAGGCGGGTAAAAAACTCTTCTCCGGCATCGTACCGGTCGTAGAGCTCAAGCTGTAGCGGCTGCGCAAGCCACACGTCTTTGGCGTCCCAGTTGGAAGCGAGGATCGCCTCATCAATAAAGGCGACCAGCGCGAACTTTGCTTCTTCTACCTGCTTTGGGCTGAAATCCGCCCTGCGCGCGGCGCGCTCGAACGCGTTGAGGATGTCATAGATGCGCGCCCGGAGCACGTCGGGCGTGCCGAAGTCGTCGGCGGTGCGCAGGTGGAGCGCGAGCAGCAGGCAGTCTGCGCCCAGGTCTGCAAGCCGTGGCCCGGACGGTGCAGTGACGCTAACAGGTGCGAGATCGAGCGTCTTCACGGGTAGGTGGCGTAAAAAGAGGGGGAACGGGGTTACAGCAAGGCGGCTGGCTCAGGTGCGTACCGCCACCAGTTGCAGGTCAAGGTCGGGGAGTTCGGCGGGGAGAAAGATGGCGACCTCCTTTGCGCGAACGATGGCCTCCCAGAACGGCCCCTGCTTTTCAAGCCGGTAGTACTGCATGCCTGCTCGCGCGGGCAGCCCGAGGGGCGGGCGGGCCACAAAGCTGACAGGAAGGGCGCGCGTATAGCTGCGCAGCACCTGCTCGATCTGGTCGGGCGAGGCGACGCGTAGCTTCTGCGGCAGCTCGATGGTCGCCAGCCGCTCCGGCATCTCGCCTTCACTGACCAGAAACAACTGCGTATCGCGTAAAAGCCGCTCGTCTTGCACCCGCCCGACAAACAGGCCACGGCCCCGCCGCTCCAGCGCGATGGCGACAAAACCCGCCTCTGGAAGCGCGCGCTCGAGTAGATCGCGCACCAGCGTGTCGAGTGCGAGAAATGAGCCGCCGAGGTCGTCGTGCGCGTAAGCAGGAAAGTCGCGCGGGTGGACCTCTTTGCCGGTAGGAAACACCGACAACTGACCTGCCAGCGACAGCATCGCCACGAAAAGCGCCTCTGGGTGGCTGTGCACCTGAATATGGTGCTGCATCAGCGGGAGGGCTGCGTTGACCGTGCGGGCCAACAGCAGCACCAGCGCGGTGTCCATCCGCATTTCGAGATGGCCTGCCGCATCCTGCCTGCGATGCCACAATTCCGAGCTTTTAGCAGCCAGCATCTCGGTAATACGGCGTGCTATGCGCACGAGCGTTTCTGCGGCGGCAAGCGAAAGCACCGGAGGCACAAAAGCGTCGTCCAGCACAAACTTGCCAGCGCTCGTGCGCATCACCTCCGCCATTTTTAGCACGGCGTAGTCCTCGTTGGGTTCGCTGCTGAAGCGGATCTGGAAGTTGGCTTTGGCCACTTCTACCTCCCGCTCGTCGGCCCCGGTGTTCTGGTCCACCACCACGATGGGCTCAGCTGCGTAGCGCGTGTTGCGAGTGGCCTGCGCGCCTGGCAGCTGCACGTTGCCGCCGTCGCGCCGCTCCAGCGGCAAGGCCAGGTAAACGCCCAGCTTTTCCTGCGTAGGCGGGAAAACGTCCTGGATGGTCCGAGAGGCTGGCAACGGCCCGCCTGCAGGCATGTCAAAGCCGACGCCGTCCAAGGTGATGCCACTGCACGCATGCAAGCTGAACTGACCATTGGCGAGCTTTGCAGCGTCTATCTCCAGCGATGTAAATCCCCACCCAAAGCGGCCTACCGCCTGCATCCGGAAATCCAGCGTAGACCTGACGTGTCGGTCCCACTGCTGGAAATGGTGGGGGTCGAGGGTCATTCCCTCAAACCATATGACGGCGGCATCAGTAGGCATGAAACAGGGTAACGTATTACTGAGAGACGGTGCTGATCTTGCTCGCATCCAGCAACAGCCGGAGCCCGTCGCCGGGCACCGCCCCTACCGGTACTATGGTGCGCCAGCCGTCGATGTCGGGGCGGAAAAAGCCAGCGATAACCCCCACAAAGCTTGCACGGTCTATCGCCTGCAGTTCCACCGTCCGCGTTTCTCCGGGGTAGAGCAGAATCTCCTGCGACTCCAGCTTCTCGGCCTGGAGGACCGCACTATCGTTTTCCCACAGTGCCGCCGGCGTAGCCTGGCGGAAAGCAGTGTCGTTTTGCAGTTGATACAGCCGCACCCGCACGGCATTTCCATCGTTGACGGTCGGGCCGCCCACCAGGGTTATCGTTAGCATGCGGGGCGCAGGGGGCGTGGAGGCCACAACCACCTGCGGAGACGGCGTGGCAGCCCGGCGGCTACCAAAGCAGCCCGCGAGAAGCACCATGGCGGCAAGTCCCCACAGAACCGATCTCACAAGAAGCAGGCAGGTAGGCAGAGAAGGAAGGTTCATGTTGTGCACAGGTGGTGCCTTTCAGCGGTTGCGCCCGCCAAACGGAAGGCTTGCAGGGTGAGCGCGCAGCAGGGCTATCGGATCCGCGGGGTAGCTTCGGAAGCGGCCGAGATGGCCCTGAGGTAGGTTCGGATGAAAGCGGGCCGGAAGAATCGTTTTTCGAAGGCACCGTGATGCTCGGCTTTCATCTCGCGGTGCTTGCGCTCGATGCGTTCAAGAGACCCTTCCTTGCTTTTAAAGAGAAAATCGAGACCAGAGCGCTTTTCTGTTTCGCCTTCTTCCTGCCTACTCGGATCGAGTTCGTCGATAAGTTGCGTGACGCCGTCTTTTACCCCGGCTTTGTAGCCTTCGAGCACGCCCACCTGGTGCGCTAGCACATCCTGCACGGCGCTTTCCACCTGCATCAACCGCCGGTTGCGCTCGTCCTCTGGAATGCCGGGGTCGAGCAAGTACCTGCTGGCTTCTTCGGCGCTGCTGGTATGCACCGCGAAGGTGCCGGGCGTCTCTATCACCGTCTGCCCCAGAAACTCAAGCCGGAACTGCCACAATCCCCTTACAAGCTGAACGACGGCTTCCAGCAGCAGGTCTACCACCTGCGTCATCGGCCCACTCTGCTCCGGCTGCGCGCCGGCATCCCGTCCAAAGGCGGCCTCTCGCTGCCACGGGTCGCCCGGTACTGCATCTGCACCTGAAGGGGCATAAGGCGGTGGCGCTTCGTACGGTCTTGCCGGATATGGGGGCGCGGGCGCTGGAGAGGCGGGCGTGGATTGCGGTGCCGCACGGCCCAACTCTGACAAAGGAACGAGCATCTCGGCCACCAGCCGGGTGGCTTCACCCCGCTCCAGCCCGAACATGGCGTCCTCGAAGGCTTCCCTCAGCGCATCATCGCGGCGGCCGATGGGCTCGGTGGCGTGGGTGCGCACCACGCGGCCGAGCGCCTCCGCGAGCGCCCGTGCGTCTTCGTCGAAAGGGTTGACAAAGTCATTCCCGAAAACGGTCTTGTCGAGGTCAACCGCCAGCACGGCCGACTCGACAACCTGAAATTCCAGAATGAAATCGCCGATTTTGATCCTGTCTCCATTCTGCAACAGCGTGGGCTGCTGCGCGCCGATCCGCCTGGAGTTGAGGACCGTCTGGTTTTTGCTGCCCAGGTCTATCAGATGAAAGCGGCCATCGCTGTGCTCGACCAGCGCGTGCTGCTTGCTCACGAGCCGCTGAGGATCGGGCAGGGTGAGGTCGCACAGGCTATCGCGCCCGATAGAAACCCGGTCGTGGCTGAACACAAACTCGTCGTAACGGGCTGGCTCAGCTTCTCGCGTCACCGTGAGCTTAAAAGACATAGATCGGAATCTCTCAATACAACCATTCTGCCTGCCCACTGCCCCATACAGGCGCGGGACAAGAACACTGACTATCTGTCCGGACGATAAACACAGCCGTCCAACCAGCCTGCCGGAAGCGTGGCGATATTCGTTTTCCGCTGCCCGGCACGGCATTGTACGTTGCGGCTTGCCTGAAAATCAAGTAAACCGCCGAAGCGATTGCGCCTTGAATCACGTCGCAGCGCCGCCGCACACTCCCAGACGCGCGTTTGTCTGCTCAGCGTCACCCGTCGCGCGTCTTGTCCCTGCCATTTACCTCTTTCCCTGCACTGCGCCCCCTTCCGCTTTGTCACGGACCGAGCACGACGAACTGTCCCGTAAGGGTGTGCAGGCCGGTTGTCAGCCTGTAGACGTAAAGCCCGCTCGTCATCCCCGCTGCGTTTAAAACCGCTTCGTAGTAGCCTGCTTCCTTGACCTCGTCTACCAGCGTGGCGACCTCACGGCCCAGCAGATCGTAGACTGCCAGCTTCACCAGGCCGGCTTCATGCAGCGCATACGGAATGGTGGTGCCGCTTTGCACCGGGTTGGGATAGTTCTGCATCAGCGTAGCCGTAGCCGGCTGCACCTGCTGCGCTGCCGCGGCGACAAAGGCCTCTGTGCCCATGATCAGGGCAAGGCTGTGGCGTTTTCTGGTAGACTGAAAGCCAGCCAGTTCCCCTTTTCTGATATCGAACGTGCGGCCTGTTTCCACGTCAACCACCACCGCTGCCTGCGCGCGCAGGGCCGCATTTTCATCTATTTCAAGCGCGACCGGCGTTCCAGATGTGTTGGTGAGAACGAGCGCATACGTCTGGCCCGATTCTATTTCTGAGGGTCGATATTCTTCAATGAGATAGCGGCCGCCTCCCGGCGCACTATCTATGTCGAGAAATAGCGCCGTCTCCTGGAAGTACCCCGGCGGTGCGCGCTGATCGTAGCGGTCAAAGCCTCTCTCGGAGCCCGGGGCGGTACCTCCCCTCACCTGACCTGCTGGCTTCCCGTCCGCAAACGCGGTCAGGATCCAGGCGGGCTGTACGGTCGCGGTATTTTTCCCTGCAACACGCTCTCCATACGGTATGCGCAGCACGCTCACCTCTTCCCGATTCTCGAAGTAATACGCCTCTGCGCTCTTTGCGGAGCGAAATACGGTGGCAGTCTCGTACTGGCCTGCCCAGCGGTACAGAGGCCGCTGCAATAGATTGTTGGCTTCGAGCACGTCTTCCCATTGAACGTCCTCGTCGAAGGGATTGGAGATGATGTTCCACCCTGGATGCACGGGTATGGCAAAGGCCCCTGTTGCGTCCAGATCAACGGTAGGTGCGGTGTGCGTGATAGAGAGGGGCTTATTGCTGAGCACCCAGAATCCCCGCCCCGGCCCAAACTGGAACGCAGCAGACCCATCGAATGCGAGGGGGGCGTAAGGCTCACCGCCGGCGTCGCGGTACGCGGTCCAGTCTACCCGTGGAATACCGGGGAGCACTTCATCAAGGGGAATGCCGAGGTTGCCCGGTAGCCCTACCAGGCGGTAGTTAGCAGCACCGCCGATGCCCGAGAAAGGCAGCGTAATGGCGGTTGTTATGGTGCTGGATCGGAGCGTGCCATTCTGCGAGATAGAGATGTTCACGGGGCTACCGGTGGCATTCGCGGTAACGCGCAGCACCGCCGCGCGCGGGCTTGTAGATAGGTTGCCCGCTACAACTATTTTTATCGTGCCGGTGTTTACGCCCGAGGCCCCGCTGACCACTGCAACCCAGGATTGATCTGTCTCTGCCGCCCACGACAGCGTGCCGCCGCCTCCGTTTGTCACCTCGATGTCTGCCTCTCCTCCGCTACTGGCAAAGCTGAATGGCATGGACGACACCGTGAGCACCGGGCTCTGCTGCGCAACGCTGTTGCCTGCAAGCCCGCCTCCTATCAGATACAAAAGCGCGACAAGGGCAAGAGACCGGCCGGTGATGGGATGTGTCATGGAGGTAAAGAAAGTAGGCACCTGTCGGGGTAAGAGTCTGAACGGGCGGAAAAGCAGGGACACCAATCACAAAGCCCGCAGGCTCAGTTTATCCGCCGTTTTAAAGGTGCATGCGGTGAAGGCAGTCGAGAGGGTGCAATGGTCGGCTCCTGCCGCTATCACAACAGCACTACAAGCCCGATGCCTGCCTCGAAGCCGGACAGGCTGCCGAGCGTATAGCCCAGTTGAACCGGCACGCTCATAGACGGTGACAGGGTAAGCGCTGGCAGCAGGCGCACTTCTACAAGCGTCAGCCCCTCTCGCGCTACCCCTATTGCGGTAGAAGAGGCTCCGAAAATGTTCAGCCGGGTAGCGGCGCCCAGGTAAGACCTGCCCACACGGGCCCGGTACGACGCGGCGGCCTCCCAGTGACTCGGTAACTCAAACACGGTACCCGCGCTCCCCGGAACGTCTGACTTGGCCCGGGTGCGGTACCGCGTCAGCAGACGCACCTCGTTAAAGCCGAACAAGCCCAGATACTGCGCCGAAGCTGTGATCTTGTCTCCCGCGGTATAAGACATGGCACCCCACTTGTCGGCTCCATACATGGTGTACGACATGTCGCCTGAGAGGGCACCGGTACGGCTCAGCCGGTAATCCACGCCGCCGGTGAGCAGGATTTCATTGCCGGGGTAATACGTCTCGCCTTCCTGCAGGGGCGTGTACGCACCTTTTACCTGGTAGGCGATGCCCAGGCCCACCACCAGCACCTCGCTGATCGGCACTGCCCAGGTGACGCCCGGCACTATGTTCAACCCCTGGCCCAGGCTTGGCACGCGGAAATCGTAGTAGTTGTTACCGAGCAAAATCGACGTCTCAAACTCTTCTGACGTTAATTCCTGCTTTCCGCTCGGCAGGTTCGCGGCCAGACTTGCCACCAGGCTAGCGTCCCCCAGCCGGGCAGCGTATGCCAGCGACGCTTGCACATCCGAAAGCCCGCTGAGCGCTTCCACCTCTGCGCCGGTGACGATGGCGTATCCGGCCTGGACGCTCATGCTGAAATGTGAACCAATAGGGGCCACCACCCCCACGGGGAAGCTCGATTCTGCCACACTGCCTTGATCTGTGTAACGCTGATACTGCGCCCCGAGCGTCACGACGGTAGGGGCCCGTCCGCTGCCCAGCAACGCGCCCACTGGCTGCGCCACCGCGCTTGTTGCCAGCAATAGCAGGCCCAGAAAGGGAATCAGCGGTTTCAAAGCGGTCTCAGGGATTGATTGGCTGGAAAGGTAAAGGGCATCTCGCCTGTAAAGGGCGTCACGGCGCGTTACCGGGCCGTGCGGGAGGCGCGGGGAAGGGACTGGCTTCCTGCGCAGGTTTGCGGCTGTCCTGTCCCGGCACTACTGAGGCGTTTATGCTCGCGTTGAGAACAGCGGTTCGGTTAGCCATGAGGTCGATGCCGGGCAACGGCACCTCGAGTTGACCCGCCACTACCAGCGCTTCTTCCGGCGTGCCCGAGGCAACAGCGAGTCCTTCTGCTGCATCCGCCCGGGCGGTGGCAGCCTGGAAGTTCGGGTCGAGTTGCTGGGCCTGCCCGTAATGACGCGCCGCCTCGCTGAATGCACCTGCGTCCTCGCTCGCGAGCCCTCTCGAGTAGGCCAGAAATGCCTGCAGGTTCTGCGTTGGCACCCGCTCGATCTTTTCGCGCTGCTCGGCGGTGAGCTCGATCTGCAAGGCATTGAGCAGCTCGAACACCAGCGCCTTCTGCATCCTGAACAGGTTCTGCACCGCGTCGTCCATGCGCTGCCCCTGGAAAGCAGCAGCGGTTTGCCAGTCCCAATGCGCGAGTTCAAGCTGAAGGTTTCCGCGCCCGATCACGTTGTAATTGCCTCCTACAACACGCCCCGCCCCCAGCAGGCGGCCCAGCCTGGGTGCCGTGGCAGGGTCGACATACCGGCTCTGGCCCAGCTGCAACTCGTCCTGCAACGCCTGCAGGCGTACCCGTTCTACCACCCGAAGGCCCGGCACGTTGGCAAGGTCGATCATCACCATCTCGCTGATGCCGCGCGAGAGCGGTTCGTACCGGGCGTCGCTGCCGAGGTACTGGAGCGGAAAAACGGCCACCACGCGCGCCGACACCGGCGCGTCACCGGCCGCCACGCTGTCCTCGCGTGCAGCGAGCGCACGCATCTGCTGCTGCGCCAGGTTGCGCACGATCCACTCGTAGCGCCCGATCATCAGCCGCCGATAGGGAGAAGTGCGCGGCACCTCGGGGTACTTCTCATAAAGGCGCAGCGCGGCTTCCCGCTGGCCGAGCGACTCGCTGGCCAGACCCAGGTACGCGAGCGTTTTGGGGTCGCGAGGCTGCAGCACAAAGGCTTGCGTGAGGTATTCATGCCCCTGCGCATAACTCGACGTTCGCACCAGGATCACCCCGAGATCGCGGAGGGCGGTGGCGTTATTCGGGTTCTTGATCACCTCGGCTCTCAGTTCCATGAGTTGACGCTGGTAGTCCGAGGCGTCCTCCCCAAACCGTACCGACGCGCACGAGGTGACGGCAAAGCACAGCAGCACCAGGAAAAAGCCTTTCATGAGGAAAAGAGCTACTATCGTTTAAAAGGGTGATCACGCTGCTATGACAGGCGCGTTGTTGCGCGCGTCGTGCCATGCGTTCCACCGTTAGCCACGCAACAGCGGCCTGATACTTTCGGCTTTGAGTTGCGCGCGCGTGTAGTTCTCGTCGTAGGAGAGCGCCTCCAGGAATTTCTCGTACGCCTCGCGGTACGCGTTTTTCTCCAGCAGGGCCAACCCTTCCGAGTACGAGATGATGGCATCGAGCGACCTGGTCTCAGTCCGCGCACCCGCCTGCGACTCGCTCAGGTTCACGTTGATGGCCTGCGCCACCTGCACACTTAGCTGCTTGATGGCATCGAAAAACTCGCTTGAGCGCACCTCTACCTGCTCGGAAAGCAGCACCTCGCCGGTTTCTACCTTCACGAGCCGGGCCCCCACGTAGAGCCGCCTGCCGTTGACGATGTAACTGCCCATCAGCACCGTCTGCGCGCCCAGCACTTTGCCCATCCGGACGGCGGTTTCCTGGTCCACGCGCGCGGCGTCTTGCTGCAGATTCTGCTCTTCGATCAGCCACTGCAACCGCTCACGCTCGACCACTTTGAGGTTGGTGGCCCCGTTGAGATAGTTGATCATCATCGAAGCAAAACCCTGCCGCAACGGATCGACACGCTCGTAGTCGTCGATCGAGCTGTTGGTAAAGTCGATCACGGCCAGCGTTTTCATGCCCGGGTCGGCGCGCTCCATCTCGTAGCTGCCGCTGACTTCGCGCCGCGCGTCGTAGTAGCACCGGAGAAAGGGGGGCGACTCCCGGTCGGGGTTGAGTTCGACGAGTGGCGGCTCGAATTCCAGCGACTGCGCGAGGGCCTCCCGCGCCGACGCGAGCGCGTTACTGGCGACGTAGATGCGGCCCAGGTGGTGGAATGCCTCGCGCCGCGCATCCCGGTCGGCTGTCGAGTCTTCCGCGACCTCGATAAAAAGCTTTTTAGCGTCCTCGAAATACAAGCTGTCGTACGCATCCATCGCGCGGGTGAGGCGCTGATCCTGTGCTTGCGCGATGTGGGTGGTGCCAAGGCAGGCCACCACTACGAGCAGACAGGTGGCGGCGGCTTTCCATGCGCGCGGCGCGGTTGGGGACATGTTGAAAAGGTGCATCATAACGGGTAGGCTCGGCGAGCCTGATGAATGGCTACAGGGATATATAGAATATTTTCCGGACTATTGCGCTTTGATGGTGAACATAATCCGGTGGGTTTTCTCTTCAAAGGCGGGGGCCACCACGATGGTGCGCGCCGCTTCGGTGGCCGCGTATCCGTCGCGCTGAACAGAGATGCGGTAAGTACCCGGTACCAGCGTCCTGAGCAGGGGCGTGGACCCTGCCATCTCATCGTTGATCCACACGCTCGCCCACGTGCGGGCACCGCTGGCCTCGGTCACCCCGACGGCAAGCTGCTGCTCGACAAAGCACTGTACCGTTTTTTCCTCTCCTGCCGCTACCTCTACCCACGTTTCCGCGCTGGTAGCAGAGGCGGTATGGCGGCACAGAACAGGGTACCGCCCCGCGGGCAGCGCCACCGAGCCGCCCGCGCCCTGGCTTTTGCCATTTACCGCGACGGTGCCGCCCGCACCGGCGCGCACCACGACGGCAGCCAGCGGGCGTGGTGGCGTGGTGGTCTGGCCCCCAGCAGGCACCTGCGGCTCCGGCGACGGCACGCGGGCCTGTGTGGCAGGCGTCGTGGCACCGCCATTGCTCGGCGCGACCGGCGCGTCTGTGAATCCGGGGCTGCTCCCTGCGTCCAGCACTGCCATCTCGCCGTCTACCGGTGTGCTACTCTCGGTCTGCACGTCTGACTCACCTGCTGCAAGCTCGGTCGTGGCGGGCGCGTCAGCGGCGGTGCCGAAAATCCGGAGCCCGCCCCAGACGGCCACCGCCACCAGCACGAGGGCAAAGGCTCCGTAGAGCCAGCCACGCCGCACCGGGGCTGCCGGTTGTGCGTGGACGCCCGAGGCCCCACGCCGGTCGGCCACCGTGTCGCCGGTATCAACGGCCACGCTTTCGAGCGCCTTCCGCATCTCCGCAGCACTCTGGTAGCGCTTGGCCGGGTCTTTCTCGATGGCTTTCTGGATAATGCGCGACAGCGGTTTGGGAAGCGACGGCGCATACTGGCTAGGTGGCGCAAACCGGTCTTCGACGATAGCCTTGAGAATGGCGAACTCGCCCATCCCCTGCTCGAACGGCACGCGGCCCGCCAGAATCTCGTAGAGCGTCATGCCGGCTGAATAGATATCACTGCGCGCATCTACGTTGGCGAGGCCTTTAACCTGCTCGGGTGACATGTAGTAGAGCGTGCCGGCCATGCCCTGGGTTTTCGTCGCGTCGCCGGGCTCTTCCAGCTTGGCCAGCCCGAAGTCGGTCACTTTCACCACACCGGTACCGGTCAGCATCACGTTGCTCGGCTTGATATCGCGGTGGACGATGCCGGCTTCGTGGGCGCGCTCGATGGCCGTCATAAACTGAATCAGGATCGGCACCGCCTCTTGCCACGGCATCGCCCCGCGCGCGCGGATCACCTCCGAGAGGGTGGGCCCGTCCACGTACTCCATCACGATACACTGCCCTTCTTCCGTGGCAGGCATGGCAAAGATGCCCACGATATTGCGGTCGTTGAGCCGCGCCAGTGCCCGCGCCTCGCTTTTGAAGCGGCGCAAGAAAGAAGCATCGCGGGCCAGGGCTGGGTCGAGCATTTTGATGGCGACAAACCGGCCCAGCGCCGGGTCTTCGGCTTTATAAACGGTGCCCATGCCGCCTTTGCCCAGCACATCCACAATCCGGTAGCCGGCAAACTCTTTTCCTACAACAACCGTCATGCGTGATCCTCTGTTTGATTGCCTATCTGCTTACCGGGCGGCCTCGCACGAGGCGAGCCGCTGCTGAATTGCCACATCTGCGGGCCGAAGAATCTGGGCGCGGCGGTACCACGGCAGCGCCTGCGCGCACCCTGCCTGGGCACGGGCCGCATCGCCCTGCCGCACCAGACTATCCGTCGCCCGCCCGAGCCCGTCGAGCGCGCCCATGTGGAGCGGATTTGTCCGGAGCACGTCCTGATACTGCACCACCGCCAGGTCCGTCTCTCCCTCGGCCAGCAACCGGTCTCCTTCGTCAACAGCCGCGTTGGCTTCAAAAGCGGCAGATTGATCGGCCACGGCAGGGGCCGCGTCCGTGCGGGCCGGCTGCGCGGCCTGTTCCACCGTCTCAACCTGCTCGGCAACGGGTGCCGGCCCTTCGGCACCTGAACGGGCAGGCCTGCCCCCAACCATCATCCAGACCAGCACGCCCACAAGGGCGAGAAGCAGACCCGCGCCCAGCACCAGCACACCGGGGCGCAGCTGACGGCGCACGGGTGCTGGGGTCTGTTTTGCAGCAGGCTCCCGGGTGGCTCTTTCTTTGGCCGATGTGCGCGGCGCTTCTGGCCCTCTTGCCGATTCTTCCACCAGCCGCGCCACCATCACGGTGATGTTGTCCTCGCCCCCGCGTTCAAGCGCCAGTTTCAACAGCGCGTCACAGGCATCCTGGGGCGAACTGGACAAGACAGCTTCCCGGATTTCTTCGGGCGTGGCGTGGCCCAACCCATCTGTGCAGAGCACGTAGACGTCGCCCGCGCGCAGTGGCCAGGGCCCTTCCACATCTACCTCGACCGTCGGCGCTACGCCTACGGCGCGGACGAGCACAGAGCGCGCGGGGTGGTGCCGCGCCTCTTCTTCTTTGAGGATGCCGTGCCGCTGCATCTCGGCCACCTTCGTATGGTCTTGCGTGAGCTGCTGAATCTTGCCGTCGCGCACCCGGTAGGCGCGGCTGTCGCCCACATGTGCGAGCGCACCCTCTTTCTGCGACAGCGCGAGAACGGTACAGGTGGTTCCTATTTTGGCAAAGTTGCCGTCTTGCTGCGCCAGTTCATAGACGCGCGCGTTGGCCTGCTCAATGCCCGTCCGGAGCCGGTCATGGGGAGCCGCTTCGGGGTTCGAGAAAAACACCTCGTGGAGGCATTTTACCGCCAGGCGGCTGGCTTCCTGACCGCGCTCATGCCCCCCCATTCCGTCGGCCACGACCAGCAGATGCCCTTCCCGCAGGGGCACAGCCGGCCCGATGGGCGGGAATTTGCCCCATGCGTCCTGGTTCTCGTGCCGTGCAAGCCCGACATCGGTGCACACCCCGACTTCGAGCAGCAGCGGTGCGGCGTTGGCTTTACGGATATCCATTTGCATCTTCAGCAGTTAGACGTGTGCAGCACACGGTGGCGCAGTTCAGCCATGTGGCGCAGGGCCGTCATGACGTGGTTTTAGGAGAGGAAGTAGCCGAGGCAGGCTGCGTGGCACGCATCATGGCGTCCCTAAGGGGCGGGTCGAAGTCGAAGCCGAACAGCCTGGGATTTTCCCCGATAACGGCAGCCGAGAAAATGCTGAAGACGTAGTCGTACGTCTCGCGCGGAATCCTGTCGCCGTACTGCTCTACAAGTTTCCAGAAGTTGCGCTCGCTCGGCTTCTCAGGCAGCTGCCTGATGTAGCTGATCACGTTGCCCTCGCCCCAATTGTAAGACGCCATAACGAGCAGGCCCGACGCCTGCGCGTCTGTTTCGTAGAGCCGCCGGATGTAACGCGCTGCCGCCTCCGTGCTTTTCTCGAAGTCGTGACGGTCGTCGTACGGGTCGGGCTCTTTCGACCACGCCAGAGGGCCTACGCGCAGGCCGTAATCATTAGCCGTTGAAGGGATAAACTGCCACATACCCTTGGCAAAACTGTAGCGGGTAGAGTCGCCCACCGCGTTCACGTCGAAGTTGCTCTCCTGCAACGCGACATAGAAATACTGCGGAGGTAAGCCCTGCGCCATCAGCGTCTCGACGATAGGCCCGGTAAAGCCTTCTGTACTTGCGCGCTGAATGCCAAAGCGCAGCCGTGAAGAGCGTTGCCACCGCCCGATATACTCTTCCACACGCGCGACGAAAGCGGCGGGCACATCGGCGTCGCACTCGCCAAACAGGCGGGCCATGCGGTAGATAAGGCGATGCTCTTCCGTGAGATCCTTGTATATACCCAAGCTGTCGACGTACTGGGCGTAGGAGAGCTGAAAGCGGCGGACCCGCTGGCGCTCAACCGACTGCAGGTCGGGCGAGGCGGCGGCGTTTATCTCGGCGGCTTTCATCTCGTAGAAGATGTTGCGTGCCTGCACGCGCAGCGCCGCGATTTCTGCCTGTTGCACCTCGATCTGCGCCTGCTGCTCGGCGATACGCACCTGCTGTTTGCGGTGCTCTACCGCCTTGTAACCGCCAAAGCCTGCCGCGGAGATTGCCAGGAGCGCCGCCACCACGATAAAACCGGTGTATTTCCTACGCTGCTTTTGGTGTACCTGCCTGAACGCCTCGCGGATAAAAACGGTGCGCTCGCCCGCCGGCCCTTCGTCGCCCGCATAATGCTGGATAAAGTAGGTGAGCGATGGATTTGGAGCCGCCGCTTCGCTCTCGTCCTGTGCGGTCCCACTAACAGCCTCACTGTGCGGTGCCGCCGCCATATGTGCATCACCGGCTGGAAGGTCCCGTGGCTCTCTATCTTCATGGAGGGTATCTACCGTCATCACCAGCACAGGCCCGTTGAGTCCGAGGGCAAGGTGCATCTCGGCCTCCACAGGAGCCTGGGCGACTTTTTCGCCGTGGTGAAAGGTGCCGTTGGAACTGCCGACATCCTCTACCCACCACCTGCCATTTTCCGGGTAGACGTAGAGGTGGGTACGGCTCACGTTGCCATGCACCACCTGCAGCCCGCAGCTATCCTCCCGGCCCACATGGAAAGCCTCACTAAAAGTCTGCTCCTGTGTAACCTGCGTCCCTTCCACCACACGCACCCGGATGGGAGTGCGCGGCACTACCGGAGCCTTGTCTGTACTACGTTCACGCATGGATACACCATCCACTTTCGCTTGTATTAATCGGCAAGAGGCACGTGCATCACCATCCCCACCGACTGCCCGAGAAGAGGGGCCGGGGTGTGCAGCCGTACCGCCAGCGTCCGCGCTGCCATAGTGCCTTCGGCGTGCACCACTTCGACGGTTACCGCGCCGGGCTCGGGGATGTGTCCGCCCGCTGCAAGCCAGGACTGCAGCCGTGCCTCCAGGTCAGCAGCCAGGGCTTCCTCCTCCTGCTGCCCACCTGATGCCTCCTGGCTCGCCGCGAGCAGCAAATGCGCCGCCTGGGTAGCCAGAAGCTGGCAGGCGAGCGTCGCGTGCAACCGCGCCTCTGTTGTAGCCTCGGGCACATCGTACGTAACAGGCTTGCGGATCGTGGGGGCGCCGACAACGAATGCGCTGTCAGAATTAAGCCGGGTTCCCAGCACGGTAAAGCCTGCTTCCACGAGTTCCTGCTGCCGCGATGCTCGGAACGTCGCTTCAAGCACCGTTGGATGTGCATTCAAGTGTGCGACAGGCAGATCGTCTATGGTCGCCTCTGGCTCGGGAAACGTGAAGCGCACCGGTAACCCGGTCCGTACATAGGCATCGGCAACAGCGGCGGCTACGGCGAGCGCCGCATTGCCCCACAGGTACGACGCTGGTTTCCCCTGGCCCGATTCCTCGAACGGAAACGCCTTGACCGGCCAGTCGGGGCCGTACAGCGGGCGGAGCAGGAAACGCGGCAGCGCAAGGGCCACCGGTGCCGAAGCCGCATCTGCCCGCAGCGCGTTCCAGTGCACAAACGCCGTCCCCTGGAAATGCTGGATCATCACTGGAAGGGCGTCAATGCCCGCTGCCGTTTCAGCACCCAGCAGGGCCGGGCTTGCCCCTGACACAACGGGTGCGGGCAGCGCCGAAGCCAGGTCAGCGATCTCCGCGAGCCGTTCGAGGTCAGCGAGCGAGCGGTCGAAAAAGGCGTCGATCACGACCAGCGACACAGGCGTTTCTTCTTCCCCACTAAGTGCAGGATCGAGCACCTGCGCGTGCAGCGCCGCCACGACGTCGGCCCGGGAGGTTGCCAGCACCTCTACTTTGAGCGTGCTTCTGAAGTCGAGCCGGCTCACGAGAAAGTAGAGCCCACGCCATGCCGCTTCGAGCGCCTGGAAGTGAGAGTGGTGGAGAATCTCGTTGATCTGCTGGGCCAGCACCCGGTCGAGTTCGGCGACAATAGCCGTGGCTGCTGCGCGGTCTACCCCGGGCGCGGTCGGCGCAGACAGGTTGCGCGTCAGCGCGTCGGCCAGGGCAGCAGGCGTCGCGGTTGGCGGCGGTGTCGGCTGCGCCTCCAGGTCTACCAGGTCCAGCAGGCGGCTCAGCGGCTGGCCCTCGCCGGCAGGGTGCGCCGGGGGCGCAGCAGGGGGTGGAGGCGACGGGGCAGATGCCGGGCCTTTTATCAGCACCTGCGCAAACCGCTGCACCTCAGGCCGGAGTGCGCCGACGGCACGCGCAAACGATTCGGGCGTCACGTCGCCGTTGCGGAGGCTGGTGATGTGCTCTCTAAGCGTCATCACGTCGGCGAGCACGGGCACCTGCGCCGCAATGCCGGCGGGCTCGAAGGCCCTCATCTCGCCAAACCGCAGCGAGATCTCCAGCCCTTCTGCGCGTCCGCCAACGCGGTCCGGCACGTCAATGTCCAGCCCCGGCGAGAGGCGTGCCAGTGCCTCGGCAAACGTCGATTTATCGACCCGGAAAAGAGGCGGCGCATCAGCCACTTTTACGCCCGGTGCCGGCGGGCATAAATCGCTTGCCACCACGATGCGGAACGGCAGCTGTGCCGCACGGCGGGCAGCTGCGGGGTGGGTCTTCTCAACGCCGACCAGTTCGGGGCTTGCGTCTGCGGAGGCCAGTTTGGAGATCAGCATATAAACGATTATTAAACATGTCTTCAACTCTTACTGATCGCATACATAAGACCACTAGTCGTAAAACATCCGACTGCAGCCTGTGGGCAATCTATGGCTTATTCCTGTTACGCGCCACCCCGTGACGCTGCTGATGTGCCTGCCTGAAAAACCGGTTTGCTTACGCTCCTGGCCCTTCTGCAGGGGTGAACCCCAGCATCAGCCGCTCGATAGACGGCCCGAGTGTTTTCCGCGTTTTCTTGCTGAATGTAGCCGTCAGGGTAAACGCTTCCGTGACCGAGAGCACATAAAGCTGCTCTTGATACAGGCACCGCTCTTTGGAAGGCCACCACGAGAAAATTGCCCGGATGGCGGGTAGGCCATTATCCAGCTTAACCTCGTCTTTGAGCAGCAGCCGGCACCCTTGAAGCTGGTCTGCGAGCGCCTGCGTCTGCACATCGGCATACGCCGCAACCGAGTCTACTTGGACATCAGAGGCCACATTGATAGTGATGCCGTGCTGCACGCCATCGGCCACAGGCCCGGCGAGGATGAACACGGTCTGGTCTTTCCACTCCTCGGGCAGGCCGAGCGTGAAGCGATGCGCGCGGTAAGGCGGATGTGTCTCAGACGGAGTCTGTGCGGGGGTCGCAGCTGCCCGCGTCGGCTTCTGCTGCTGCGCGGCGAGCTGGCGGTAGTATTCGGGGATGGAGGAAGGCATAGGATGCGTAGCGTGGGCATGAAGAGGCCATTATTCCACTCGCCATGCGTCTTTGTTGTCAGGCACGACCCGCGCAGGCTCGTGAGAACGCTATATCTGATCAGTATTATCACCCAGGCACAGACGGCCGGAATATCCCGTCAGTACCCCAGACGGGCGACCATGCGTTGATGCGCTTCAACATAAGCCTGCTCGCTTTGCTCAGGCACCTCGACAAAGCCATCCAGAAAAAGACGAGGCGCAAAACGTGGCTGCTCGCTGACCGCCACCATGTACCGCTTCCCCTTTTTCAGCACCGGGTCGCTGCCACTCGTGTACCGCGCAACCTGCACCCGGCCCTCAAGCGACCCGTGCACCACTTTCTCTACTGCGACCGTCATTTCGGCCTGGGCACCTCGCGTGCCGGGATGCGACACGCCCGTCTCTACTACCTGCACAAGAACAAGATGCCCTCCACTCTCCAGACAGGATCGCACTTCGGCTTCTCCAATCGTGGCGACTTGTTGCATGGGCGGTTGCAGCTTGACCTGATTACTGGGCGTTGTACACGTACAGGCAGCGAGAACCAAGCCCGCCACGGAGACGCACCCGAATATGTTCATCGCTCTGCCATCGTTTCGTCTATCTGGTGCCATTTCCGGTGGACCGCGAAAGGAAGCCCCAGCTTTCCGTTGACCAGCACCTGAATATAGTCCTTTTCCACAGGCACTCCTTTGTGCACATGCCCCCAGCGGGCGACAAACACGGAGGCGTCTGCCTGCTCTTCGTACTGGGATACTTCCAGCACCGCGCCCTCGGGGGGAGCGGCGGCTTCACGGGCAACACTGAGGCACGCGTCCTCATCCAGGCCTGTATCCAGATCCTCCATGAGCGCGTCAAACATCCACGACATCTGCTCTCCCGAATACGCATTATACCGGGCTGCGTAGTCTGAAAGCCGCTGGTAGAGGCTGAAGCGCACCTTCCGGTACGGCCCGTCGTCTGTTACCTCTTCTGCCTTGGCCTGAAGCCAGTATTGAAGGTAGGATGCGGTGTCTTCCGCACCTCGGGCGCGAAGCGTCTGCGCAAACGCCTCCCAGAGAATCTCCTCTGCCGATGCGATCGCTTTCTTTTGCGGGGTGTCTGCTTGTGACATGGTGCTGCCTGCTGTGCTTATGAAGGCCGTTACCTTGAGCGTTCTACCCGGACTACGTCTCTCGTGCTGTCGTCGATGGCCAGTTCAACCCAACCTGTTCTACGCTGGAAGCGTACGAGCCACGCCAGCACATCTCGGACTGGAGACGGAACCTCCGCTGCTTGCTGCGGAAGTTCGATGTAGTACAAGTCGGCCGACACGATGTGGGCGTCCGGCGAGATCTCGTGGACAGGCCGCACGCGGTGCGCCTCATCTCTGGCCTCATCTGCGGTCATCGTTCTTCGTGAGTGGCGAAACGGAAATGATAGAGCGGCGAGCCGGGTTGATCTGAATTTGCCAGCGGCCTGGATCCCGGAGGGTGCCGCTTTCGCGGAGGGTGACCACCAGACTCCCCTCTTTTCCCTGTTCGGCCTTCTCTATTGCCGTTTCCGGCAACGTGAGGGCCACCTGCTGGCGAATATCGTGTATGTCATCATGCGTCAGCAGTGCCCATTCGCACCCTTCCCACTGGCCCGGATCCGCGTACCCTACCGGGCGATCTTCGGCGTCGAGCCATACGTCGAACGTGCCGAACCGACGCCATATCACCATGTGCTGCTCGAAAACGTGGCGCAATTCATGGTCATCCCAGAAAGACGCTGCCTCTCCCATCTCAATCTCAAACTCGCCCTCCAATGTTGCCGCTACATGCTGCTGGCAGCCATCGTGGGCGCGCTGGCGCAGTTCTTCGTGCTCGATCATTCCGGTGTGCTTCTGAAGAGATTGCGTTTGTTAACACCAACAGGTTATCCTCGCTTTTTCAATAGAAAGGCGATCCCAACAGCGACGCCTCCGATGGCCGTCCCAATGACAGCGAGCGACTGTAACAAGGGAAAGGAACTGTCTGACTCGATAGCACCACCGCCCGCTCCCATTAAAACCGGGCGCATACTTTTATAATAGGGCGCGCCCACATCGAAGAATACAGCCGGAATCTTAGACGGATCAAACTTGTACGGCTTCCCCCACTTGCGGTAGAATGAGCGTGCCATTTTTCGCGCGTCTCCGTCGGGAATGTAGCAGCGGAAGGCGAGGTAGTTGCGGGTACCGCGTGCGATAAAAGCCTGCCCGAGGCTTTTTTCCCATCCCGCCACGCAGGTGTCCATGTAAACCAGATACCGGGGCACCGATGGCACGTCTGCCACACGCTTAACCTCTACATCACCGAGGCTGGTGGAGCCGAGCACGACCACGCTGCGCCAGTTACTGAAGGGAACGATGGGTGGGTTGCCGGGCGCGTTGAGCTGGGCACCGGTTGTCCGATCCACAATGTCTCCGTGGCTGGCGTGGTGATAGGCGTAGGTGTTGCGCAACAGGGAACCCCAGAGATTGACCGGCACATTCGCCTGATTCACCGCACGCCGGTAAACCTTGTGGTGCGTGTGGCCTTCCAGCAGGTCTGCGATCTCTTTCATCTCCGCACGGGTCGTCAGTTTGCCGCCTGCGGGCGTGTCCGCGATGGCGTCGCTGATGCAGGCATGCCAGTAGACCACCCGCAGCGTTTTCGCTTCTTTTTTCTGGTAATCATCGGGCGTCGCTGCCTTGAGATTGCGGTGCGCAACCTGAACTTTGAAAAAGAGGAACGGCTTGTCCCAGGAGTCCCAGGGCAGGTGATCGGCTTTAACGGTCCAGATAGGCGGCTTGCCGGTGGCCGGATCGACAACCTTGTTGCTCTGCACGAGCAGTCCTTTCCACTCACCTCCCGGCAAGAGGGATTTCGTATGACAGTGGTGGATGGTAATAACGGCCGCCGTGCCGTCTGGCACCTGAGCTGTTTCGACCTGCAGCGTCACCTTCGCCGCGGCAGGCACCGTGTCTGTGGGCGGACTCGCGGGAGGAAACGCTGTGTTATGATCCGGGATGACGCTCGCGGCCGACCATGCGGGTTTCACAGTCGGGTGAGGCTCCTTGAACTTCAGGTTCGTGGACTGAGCCTTCACGCCGCCGATCCGGAGGGTAAAGAAATATTCCGCCAGTAGATGGTCGGGGGCGCCCAGTTCCAGCTCTTCCTGCGTCGGAATTGTATCATCCCCCTGGTACTCGAACTCCCAGGTCGCCTCCACGCGCCCGTTGTCGACGAGCGTGGGGAAAGACGTGACGAGACGGTGCGCCCCCTCGCTGTCGTGCTCCCAGATCTCGACCGTCACCTCGGCACCATCGGGCGCGTTGCGCACGTCGGCGGTGAGGGTGAGCAGGTCGCCCCGATGGGCCTCTGACGCGCTCCACCGGGCCCCGCTCAGCATGACGGGTTCGATGAGCAGCAGCGGCTCCGACTTCAGCGAGAGCCCGTGCCGGGGCAGCTTAACCGCCGCGTACAGCGCAGCACGGGCCTCGGCTGGCACCTGCACCGCTGTAGAGAACCGGTTGGCATACAACTTTTCCTTGTACTGCCCGAGGGTCTTGCCGCCCTGGTCGGTGATGGTGATCTCCATTTCTGCCCCGTTGCCTACAAACCGGGTAAACACGTCGAGACTGATGCTTCCCCCCGGCGAGGCTACAGGCCGCCCCCACATCACCAATTCGATGGCGGAGGTCAACTTGACGGGGTGCACCTGCTGTGTTGCGCCGCTGTAGGTAGCCATGATAGGATGGAGATTAGACGGCGCTTATTCTTCTACAACCTGTACCACGACGATGCTGGACCGGTAATCCCGAAATTCGACGTGCACTTCGTACGTGGCAGGCATAGCAGGCAGCTGGAGATGCTCGGTCAGGTTAAGCGTAAAGTAGCTGCCGGCGGCCAATCCTTCCAGTTCCTCTGGTGTCAATGGCGGGGCCTCGGGCGGCGGCACCTCCGGGCTGGGGTCGCGCGCGCTTACTTCCCCCGTGTAGGTCTGGCCCGTGCGGCGGTCGTGGGCGACGAGTTGCATCGGCGTCGAAACGGGTTCACCAGGCACGGGAACGAGGTAGAACCCGCATATTGCCAGCGGTACCTGCAGCGACGCTACCGCGTTCTTACGTGTGAACACTATACGGCGGGGTGTCTGGATGACGATGCCGCGCCAGTCGGCTCCGGGAATCGGAGGCGAGCACGGGCTCTGCTCCGTGGTGTTGAAGGGGACGTTCTCAAATGCGCGAGAGTCGATTTCCATTGGAGCCTGTGGGGTAGAAAAAACGGTGTCAGGTGCCGGCGCGCCGGGGCGCGCAGCCGAGTTGCAGCCCACGCCAACCGCACCTGACGCCAGCAGTACGAGCGTCACGTGCAGCCATGTGGGCCACTGCCCTGTTCGCGAGATTAAAAAGCGGGCCACCCTGTACTCAGATCCTGTTTGCGTATCGCCGGCGTGCATACATTGCAGAAAGCCGTCTTGCCGTTTGTCGCGCCGTACATGACGCACGTAGAGGCCGCGTTGTCGCCGGCACCATCAAAGCGCGCCTGCGCAGCGGGAAGGCCGCTGTGACAGTGCGGACCCACGTGCCCTTTGGTATTGTCGTAGAACGTAGCCGTCTTGTCCGGCTCTTTGCCCGTGCCGCTGGGCGTCATGCCCACTTTGTGCCCCATCTCGTGGATGAGCACCTGGTTCTGCGACGCCTCCGACTCGTCCTGCCACCACGCGCGCGTGCACACGCAGATAAGGTTGCCGCCGCCAAAGGAAAGCCCACCCCGCATCCGGTTGACCCAGTTGACGGTCAGCGTGATAGTGCCCGTGGCGGCGACGAGGCTAGTCACATCAACTTTCACCGCCCTGCACATGTCGGGGTTGGCAGCGTTGATGGGAACGGCGGTGCACTGCGCCGCACCGATCACCACGTCGTCCGTGCCTGCCACGCCGCCGTTGCGCAGAAAGCGCGCCGATACAAACCACCCCTCGCCGGGCACGAGGTTTTTCCAGAGATACTTGGCTGTTCCACTACCATTGACGATGGGAATCCTGACTACCGGTTTACCCGGCCCCACTTCTACGCCTGCTTTGACCACCACCTGCGAAGCGTCTTTCACCGCCAGGTGGCCCGTAAAGCCTGCCGCCACCACGTAGGGCTCTTTTGCCGAGGCGCCCGAAGCGGCGTAGGCCGTGCGGGTTTTCGTCTGATATGTTGCCGAATCGCCCGTGGAAATGTTCGGCATGGCGTCCATTTCGGCGTTTCCGAGGCAGACGAGGGTAATGTTGTGCCGGGCGAACTCAGCTTCGAAAACGCTCAGGTCTGACGCCGCGGGCAGGTCTTTCATCTTGATCGTCTGGTAGTAGACGAGCCGGTGCACCTCCAGCTCCGTTCCCTTGCACGCATCCCCATCCGCGTTTTCCGCAACCGCTTTAAACCGGTCTTTTCCCGCGGCGGACAGGTTCATGTCGGCGACGACGCAGGTGCCGGCGGCCGTGGTGACGCCGGCCTTTTTGGTGTCGCGGTGCTTGAAGTTGGCGTTGCGGCCTACCTCGGCACCCGAGTAAACCACGTTATCCGCGCCAGGCTCGTACGACAGGTTGAATTGGTGCGCACCCGGCTTTTCGAACTCGACCCGAATGCGCGGCTTCTGCCCCACCCGGTCGATGTTTTTTACATGGACACCATCGACCCATTTCGCGGCGCGGGGGAGGTTGACAAACTGCTTGCCCGCGCCGACCAACACGGTCGCCTCGTCGCCGTCGAGAAAAGTGACGGTTTTGACGGGCACGCCTTTCAGCTTGAAAGTGGCCGGGAAAGGTCGGGAAAGCTTGATTCTGCTGAAGAAACCCATGCTACGCTACGGCTGATCGGCGTGGTTGCATGCTGGCTGGCGTGGAGGCGTCATCCTTTCGGCTTGTTGTAGAGCGCGACGTCACCGCTTTGTTCAGGAAAGATGATGCTCCAGTGGGCAATGGAAACGCCTGTTTCGCGGGCGCACCCGTTGCGGTCGAGCTTGCCCTTTCGCACGGCACCGTTGGAAAAGACGACCACATACGGTTCGTTGGCCGCCGGTTGTCCCTCAGCGTTGAGCAGCTTGATCTCGATCACGTCCTCGATGGTCAGCAGCGCAGATCGACTCCTGGCCGATGCCACCGAGACCTCGAAGTAAAACTGAGGGGCCGAGTACCCGTCTGCTGCGTCGCCTTCGAGCTGCGCTCCTTCTTCGGGATAGGCGAACGCCCACGACCCCGTCAGGCTGGTGCCCTGCGTGGTAGCAGCGATCTCGGCCACCGGCCTGTCGGGGCCATCGATGTCGCGCACAAAAACGCGGTACGTGGCGGGCGTTCCTGCAGGAAACCCCTCAACGTCGGCCTGCATCGACACGCTTTCGCCTACCCCGGCTTTTGCTTTCGACCAGCGGGCGTTGCTGATGCCGAGCAGTTCGATCTTGCCCTGCCCGGCTGTGAGCCCGTCGCGGCGGATGCGGCCATCTCCGGCAAGGGTGCTCTCTGTCACCGTCCCGTCTGGCGCGGTAAAGCGGTACGGCACGCCGCCCACGGGCAGTCCGGCGCTGTCCACGCACGCAAACTCGATCCAGTGGCCTTTCTGCGTTTTGACTTCTTTCGAGCCACCTGTGGCGAGGGCCGCGCCGGCTTTGGCAGCTGCCACCGCAGTAGCCGTGCCCTGCTGCCACACCTCGACGGTCGTCTTCCATGCTTCCGCCACCTCCGATAACAGACTGGTCGTGTCGCTGCCAGCACTCGCGGCACCGCCGCCGCCTGCTCCACCGCCACCGCCACCACCGCCGCCCCCTCCGCTCGCCGAGCCTGAACCCGCCTCGCCGATAAGCACCGTCGGGCAACCGAGCACGATGGTGTCAGGGGGCCCCACGCACACCAGCATATCCCCCATGCGTGCAGCAGGCATGTTGCCGATAAGCACCGTCGGGCTACCCAGGGTGACGGGGCCGCCGACGTGCGGGATCGGTGGTACGCCCGGCGTCATCATGGGGCACACGTGCATGTCGCCAATGCGAGCAGCAGGCATCCCACCGATAAGCACCGTAGGAAACCCCAGCACGATTGCCCCCCCGTGGGCGGTCATGTCGCCAAGACGCGCAGCAGGCTTGCCCATATAACGTGGCGGATGTAAGGTGGCGACAGGCTCAAAGCGCGACGAATCACAGCGCGCAACAGGCAGCACGAATCAAGCATCCGGGATAGCACAAGAGCGGGATTGGACATCTAAATCCTGCTGCGCCCCAAAGTGCTGCCTCTCGTCCCGAATGTACAGATAACTTGGAAGAGTGGCAGCGGCAAGGTTTATTTTCTGCTCTGAAGACCTTCATGTTGTTCGGGAGAGGGGCTGGCGTGCGCCCTTGCTGCGGCAGGCGTTCAATTCGGAAGCAACGCGTCTCCGCCCTGCCAAGCACGCATTGCTCCGGGTCTATTTCCGATCTACCTTGGCAGGTGATAATGCCGAGCGCCGGGACATTGCCCCGGTCTCTATATTGCATGCATTATTGCTCAGCGTAGTCTATTCTATTCTCTCGACGCTGTCACGGTGATACTCCGGGCGCGGCGGTCTATGTATTAGAACATGGGTGTCTCATGCGCACGCTTTTGCTGCTTTCTCTCTGCCTGTGCGCCCTGCCCGGACAGGCGCAGCGCCTTGGCATCGCCCCGCACCTCGGAACGCTGGGGCCGGGCCTCGACCTTGCCGTGCAGGTGGCCGCTCCGCTCAACCTTCGGGTAGGTGGCCACTACCTCACCCTCAGCCGTGACTACGACACGTCTATCGAAGACCTCAAAGTCAACTTCGAGGGGGATGTGCGCCTGGTCTCGGCAGCCGCTTTTCTCGATTACCACCCCTTCAAGGGCAGCTTTCGGCTGACGGGCGGGGTGTTTTACAACGATAACACCTTCAGCGGAAAGGGCCGGCCCGACCAGGCGTCGTACACGTCTGGCAACATCACCTTTACGCGGGAAGAGCTGGGGACGATTGACGCACAACTCACCTTTCCCGCGCTCAACCCGTACGCCGGCCTTGGTTTCGGCAACGTCGCATCTGGACGGCGCCGGCTTGCCTTTATGCTGGACCTTGGCGCACTTTATCAAGGCCCGCCCGCTTTCACGATGACCTGCACCGGCGCTATTTCGCCCACATGCGAGCAGGCGCCGGAGGTCGAGAGAAAGATGGAGAGCTACAAGGTTTATCCTGTGCTCAGCCTCGGGCTTGCCATCCGTATCGCCCGCTAACCTGTTTTGCGCTACGACTATGTGTACGGCTTTTTCAAGGTGGTTGATACCGACTCTGCTCGCCTCGGGTGTCTTTATCGCGGGATGTGACCTGACGAATCCATTCGAAGATTTCCAGCTTATCGTTGACGTCACCCCGGCACCAACGCTTGTGACGGGGCAGATTATCGACGCCGCCACGGGGCAGGTGCTCTCGCCCTCTGCGGCCCAGCCTATTCAGGTGCGCTTTACCGGGCCGGTGGTCAGCAGGATCGTCGATGAAACGGCCACGCCGTTTGCGAACAACACGCTTGAGATCACGAGCGGCCCTTCGTTTTTCAACTTCGGGCTGATAGGCGCTGTGCCCACCCTGTCTGCTCCTGCCGCGGTGCAGATGGAGATCTCAGCGCCCGGCTTTCTCACCACCAGCGTGTCGGTTTCGCTGGCCGACTCGGCTGAGGCCTTCCAGGTGGCGCTCGTAAATGTGTCGGCCCCACCGGCAGGGGTTTCCTTTGGGGAGGCTACCGCGCCAACCTCAGCATCGGGTGCGCTGCAGGCTTCGCTCACGGCGTCGTCTGCCCGGAGCGCAGCCACTACGTTGCAGGCTTCTATCACCATCCCAGCGGGTACCCTTGTGCGGGGTGCCGGCAACCAGCCCCTGACGGGCGCGGTCACCGCGACTGTGGCGGGCTTCGATCCGCGCGCCCATCTTGCAGCGGCGGCCTTTCCAGGAAGTTATACGGGGGTATCACCGGTGAACAACCCGGCGGGGGCGGGCCCGGGCACGTTTATGACGGCAGGCTTTGCCGCGTTCGAGATCGTAGATGCCGCCGGGCGCAAGGCGGCCAGCTTCGACCAGGCTGCCACGGTCAGCGTCGAGATTCCGGCGGGCACCGTCAACCCTACCACGGGGGTGCCGGTGCAGAATGGTCAGGTGATTTCCGTGTACAGCCTGGGCACGGCAGAAGGCGCCTGGCGCTTTGAGGGCACCGCCCCTGTCAGAGGGCCGGACGCCCGGGGAAACTTCCGGGTTGACTATAACACCCTCCACCTCAGCTACTTCAACTTTGGCTGGTTTCAGCCTGCCACCTGCAGCGCTGCCGCCCCCGTTGCCGCTGCCCTGCCCGCGGGCGCTCTCGCGTCGGATTACTACGCCCGGCTCGTGCTCAGTCCTGGAAACCGCCTTCTCGGCACGTTTACCCTTACGGGTAGCCCTATCACGCTACGCGACGCGACGGCCCGGGGCGGGCAGCTTGTCTTTTTCAAATACGGCGAAACCGCTCCCCTTATCACGTTTGTGACCAACAACCTGTGCGCCGGCGGTGCGGTAAGCGTGCCCGGCGCAGCACGCCCCGTTACAGCCGTAAAGCTTATCGGCTCGGTTTCATGCGTCCGCAAACAGACGACGGTGCGCCCCTCCACGTACGTCTACTTCCGCCGCAACCAACCCGGTGCACACTGGGCACCGCTGCTGATCCGCAACGGACAGGCGGTCGTTACCGGACTGGTGATAGGCGCGGAATATGAAGTTGGCACCTTTCTTAACGGGCAGTGGGAAAGCACGCTCGTCAGGCTATCCCCTACCGCTACCCAGCCTGCAGGGGTGACCATAAAGGAGATCGGGCCGGACGAGTACGAGATCAAGGTTACGTTCGAGAACGACGCATCGGACTTCTGCAGTTGACAGTGACGAGAGATTCGTGTCGGCGCGCGCTTCTCGTTTGCGCATCCACTCAAAGAGTTTTCCCTGCGCTGCGCAGGCCCAGAAGCGGCATTCATGGCACCACGAGGTGGTGCTCGCTTGCCACCAGGGTGCCGAAGGCGGTATAGAGGCGATGGTCGTTGGCGCTCAGCACAACGGCAAGCTTTTGCGGGCCAGGCTTTAACGCGGGGAGGTGATACCAGGGGCCGTAGAGCCGGGCCAGCTTCACGTTGTTCAGGTAAAGATGGGCGTGCCCTTCACCCGGTGTGTGGTCGCTTCCAGCCGCGGCAGGCGCAAACTGGAAGTTCTCCGTTACCACCTCTACCGTGTACCCACCCAGCGCATCCCGGTGGACGAGCAGTTCGACTGTGGGCGACGCCACGCCCTCAGGAATCTCTACCCGGTGGTGCGCGCTCATGTGTACATGATCTCTGTAGGCCTGCTGTGCCAGCAACGCGTAGGGCACGATCAGCGCCGCGAAAAGCAGCGCCACGTTGACCGATGCAAAGGCGGTGCGCAGCGAAGGACGTTTATGGAACGCGTAAGGCGCTTTGTAGAACGTGCCTGGCCCTTCAAGCAGAAACACGATAAGCGCGGCGTGGATGAGGGTGTGTCCGATCACTTCTACCTTGCCGAAAACGAGCGTGGTGCTGAAAAACACGAGCGTGATCAGCAGCGCCATGGGCCGCTGCATCAGGCAGATGATGAGCAGGTAGCCAAGGCTGAACTCGACAAATGCCGCCGCGGTGAGGAAAAAATCGATGTCGAGGCCCAGCGCGAGTTGGGGGTTCTGCGCAAGCACGTACCGCCCCCACTCGGGATAGATGAGCTTTTCGAGGGCCACCCAGCACAGCGAGAACCCGACCGTCAGGTACAGCGCGGGCAGGCTGGTAGCGCGGATTTTCTCGCCTGCAGATCGCGTGACAGCAAAATAGTAGCCCACGCCCGCCACGAACGTGTAGTCGAGCATGTGGAGCGCGCCGAACTGCGTGAAGCCGTAGCCATAGAGCAGCAGGATGCCCACGCCCGCTATCCACACGGTACGCCTGAAAAGCAGCAGCAGCGCCAGCGCAAACTGGTACCAGCCTATCCACGCCGCGCCGATAGAGAGTTCAGGCACGAAGATCGCATCCCCCTGCCAGGCCAGCAGCAGCGTCGCGCCTGCGCCTACGCGGAGCACGAGCGTGCTGCGGTCGCTCAGCGCCGCCAGCCGCCTGTCGAGCCTGCGGTACCACTGGATGTCGGTCAGGCGCAGGTCTACCCACACAAGCCCACCGATCACCACCATGCTCAATACGAGCAGCCCGATCACCGAAGGCGTGATGGCCTCGGCAAGGGTCAGCGGCCGGTCTGCAAAGCTGAAGTCGCTAAACCACTTGACGTGCGCCCAGAGCGCCGCGGGCATCGCTATGCCAAGCAGGAGCAGCGCTGCTGACAGGCGCGCAGAAAGGGCGCACGTGCCTGGCGCACGTAACAGATACTTTCTCGATGGCCTCATGGGGGCGATCTCGTTATTTCGGGTGATAAAGCCCTTACCACCGCCACAGTGGCGCTTTGTTCAGCGGTCAAAGACAGAGGCGAATTTGGCGACCCGCTGATTGTTTACGGGATCCTATAAGGTGTGCGTACACACATAGATCTCATGACCGGGCTGCAAAGTCACCTGCAACCGTGCTTTCTATTTCCGCGAACGTTGCTGAGCCAAGCGGGGTGCGGGTTCTGCAATCCCTGCACAACGCTCAGCGTGCCGTTATCCCTTCCAGCGCCGCGTCGATAGCCTCGGCGTTGATCGTGATGGCGGCGTCTGCGCGCAGCGCCTCCAGCAGCCGCATCTCGGCCAGGTGCGGCTGGATCGCGCGCTCCACCTCAGCCGCACGCTCGTCGAGCGTGGCGTGACGGACGGTGCGGTCGGTCACGTGCACCAGCATCCACGCTCCGTCCGGCAACCCCATCAGCAGGGTTTCGCCGAGAGGTGCGTTGCGAACGTGCCGCCCCATCTCGCCGAGGCGGGTGAGATCGGCGTGTTCGTAGGCCGCAAACGTGTCGAAACGAGAAGGCGTAGCGTTGTCAGCCTTCAGCGCGCGTAGCGCTTCGTTCGCCTCGGCTGCGGTAGCGAAAGAGACGGCCCAGAACGTCGCGGCTGCCTCTGCAATGCCGTCGTACCCGAGGGCGGTGAACGCGCGCTGCCGTTCTGCTTCTGTGGAAACGACGGTGGTGTCGGCGCGCAGCTTTTGGGCGAGCAGGTCTGCCAGAAACGCCGTCGTCTGATCTTCGAGGCTTGCCAGCACCACGCTGTCGCGCTCCAGCCCCAGCGCGAAGCCGCGCTCGGCCAGCACCTCGTTGCGTAGCGCCCGGCCGACGGAAGCGACGGTGCGGGTGCGCACCTCGCGCGGCGGCAGCGCGCCCAGCCACGCGTGGTAGTCGCCCGCCATGAGCGCGTACCGGCGGCCGTCCATGAGGTACGACCCGAGAACCGTCTCCGGCTCGAGCGCGCGCTCGATGGCTGCCACCTCGCTGCTGAGCAAGGCGAGGTCGGGTGTTTCGGGTGCCTCTATCCCGGCTGCACGTCTGATAGCCTGCGTCAGCGCGGTGATGGCCTCGGCGTTCAGTTCGAGGGTTACCTGTTCCATCATGTTTTCCAGAAAGCGCGCGCCTTCAACGTTGAAACGCCGCTCGCGCAGCAGCGTGACCAGCTTCGGCTTCTGCGCTTGATAGGCATCTTCGAGCAGCAACGGGTTCCGCACCATCCCCTCTACCCGCACGATGTGCCACCCGAACCGGCTCCGCACGGGTGGCGTGTAGCTGCCTACGGGCGTGTCGTACACCGCGTCG